>RCUU01001090.1_pt1 | contig 13572 bp, 12 predicted proteins | sample 2166211 | NCBI WGS metagenome assembly RCUU01 (sample SAMN09932620, study PRJNA488358) | compost metagenome | feature: garden; material: soil; isolation source: compost soil in phenylacetic acid-enriched culture | place: Germany: Experimental Botanical Garden Goettingen | collected 2016-01-27
TACACCGCCGAAGGCTTGAAGTATGAGAAACAGCCGCATTTGGGAGAACCGAGCGCGAAGGTCAAGGTGATTGAATTCGCCGATTTTAAATGCCCGGCCTGCAAGAAGTGGGAAGAAACCTACATGCCTCAGCTTCAAAAAGACTTCATCGATACCGGAAAAATTGAGTTGTTCTTTACCAACTTCGCGTTCATTGACCGGGATTCGATCATGGCGGCCAGCGCGGGCGAGGCGGTTGCGGCGCAGAGCAACGAGAAGTTCTGGGAGTTCAAGAGCAAGTTATATGCGCATCAGGGCGATGAGACAAAAATTTGGGCGACACCCGAATTTTTGCTGGACTTCGTGAAGAAAAATATCAACGGTATCGATTACGACCGCTTCGCAAGCGATCTGAAAAGTCATGCCTACATGTTGCCGGTCAAAGAAGATTTCAAAACCGCCGGCTATTACGGAGTAAACGGAACGCCGCAGTTCATGGTCAACGGGGAATTGCTGCCGAGCTCCTCTTACGAGGAATTGGCGGCGGCGATCGAAGCGCAACTGGCGGAGGTTGGCGGGCAATAGGATAGAATTTAAAAGGTGAGGACATGAATGACAGCCTCAACTTGATACGATGTACTTCTGATCTAATCCAGCGATTAATCTAGCCAACTAGTAATATACCGGTGTATTTCTTGAAAACGCCTTCTATTCCACTATCGGGAACAGAAGGCGTTTTTATTTCGAATCTGAGTTGTGTTCTCTCATTACACGACTGATTTAAATTACAACTTAATTAGTGATGCTGATGCATCTACTATTTATTGAAGGGATTTTGCAATATCTTCGAGTTCTGTTTGTGAAAACGTTTTGTTGTGGCTTGAGGAAAAAATTGTAAATGAATATCCATCTTGCTTCCAATCTAAAATCTGAGTTAGTCCATTATCTAAATAATTTGACACAATGCTATTATCTAACTTACCTTGTTTAATTGTAAAATTCGAAGATATTGGAGTTATTTGGGCGTCAACTGTTCTTAATGTTAAATAGTCCTTGGTTTCATTATTGACGTAAGTAATTTCAAGGATATTATGATTCCCAATAGTTGAACTTTGGGCATAGGTCTCATCTACCGTAAATGGGAGCTTAGTTGGCTGTTTTTTAGAAAGATTGGTATTTTCAAGCGCAAATTTGGTAGATAAACTTTCACTAGTAGACATGAGGTTATTAGCAAGTGAATCTTTTGCTGCAAGGGAAGAATTTTTTACTGATAGCTGATTTGCTTGCGTATAAGTTCGGCATATAACCCCAGTACTTATACTGCATGTATTTGGTGGCATATTTTGGGTTTCGAGAGCGCTGACTGGTCTTCCATAATCTTGAGGATAGTATCCTGCTGTTTTATTAATACCTGTGGTTAATGTTGTGTAGTCTGTTAGATGGTATCCATAGTGGCTATTATCGGTAAAAAGAAGCTCATTATTAAAATTATCTGTTACCCAGTATGTTTTATAAATTGGATCTCCGCGTGTTACATCAGGTTTCCATGTAGTCATAATGAAATTCAAATGATATGCATCCGTAGCCTCCACATAATCTTCCATAGTATTTTTATAATATACTGTGGATGTTTGAATAGCCATCACATTCGAGCAGTACTCGGATTTTCCAAGAGTTATGCTACAAAGTTTATCGGAGTCGCTTGCGAAAGTTGTAAGACTAAAGATACTAAAAATAATGGAACAGGTAATTACAAAAGAAACCAAGGTTTTTTTACTAGTTTTCATGTTTTACCCTCCAAATGGTATTTTTATAACAATACTATCCTCCTTTTCCTTTTTTTATTTAATATAATACCATAATTATGTAAATAATGTAATATTATATATTTTATGATTTTGTGTTACTATTTAATGTGTACCTTAAATTCTTATAAAAGGAGTTTTTTTATGGCCATTGGAATAATTGTTATTTTGATTGTGTGTACTGCCCCTTATTTTTATAGAATGCACCAACGGCTCCACAAGCTCGAAAAAGAAGTTGAAAAAATGAAAAACAATAACTTATGACCAAGAGCCAAAGTGGAGAACTAACATTAAGTGGGTGTTGATCTTGGTAATATAAATGGAGGGAGGAATAATAATGGCTAACGTAACGGGAAAAAGTGGAAAGGCAAGTTCAAAAAGCCTTTATGTGATTACAGTAATTGTCTTTGGGTTAATAGTATTGATCGGCGTGATTACGTACGTGAAGAGCGCAAAATCCGCCGAACTGAAGGACCTCCCGAACTACACGGAAATCAAAGGCGATTACACCGCCGAAGGCTTGAAGTATGAGAAACAGCCGCATTTGGGAGAACCGAGCGCGAAGGTCAAGGTGATTGAATTCGCCGATTTTAAATGCCCGGCCTGCAAGAAGTGGGAAGAAACCTACATGCCTCAGCTTCAAAAAGACTTCATCGATACCGGAAAAATTGAGTTGTTCTTTACCAACTTCGCGTTCATTGACCGGGATTCGATCATGGCGGCCAGCGCGGGCGAGGCGGTTGCGGCGCAGAGCAACGAGAAGTTCTGGGAGTTCAAGAGCAAGTTATATGCGCATCAGGGCGATGAGACAAAAATTTGGGCGACACCCGAATTTTTGCTGGACTTCGTGAAGAAAAATATCAACGGTATCGATTACGACCGCTTCGCAAGCGATCTGAAAAGTCATGCCTACATGTTGCCGGTCAAAGAAGATTTCAAAACCGCCGGCTATTACGGAGTAAACGGAACGCCGCAGTTCATGGTCAACGGGGAATTGCTGCCGAGCTCCTCTTACGAGGAATTGGCGGCGGCGATCGAAGCGCAACTGGCGGAGGTTGGCGGGCAATAGGATCATTTCGCACGCTTTGCACGATTATCCCCTTTGATCAGATTGCCGAGAACTGGAGAAGAGCTCGACTCACTCCGGGTCCCTGGCCCTCCTGAATGAAAGGGATAATCGTGCAAAGGCAGCATAAGGGACATCAAGGCGCGCCGGTAATGCTGACCGAGGACATCGGTCGGCCTTTTTCTTATTGATCCGTTTCGCCTGAAGTACACGGTAAAAGCGTCCGCTGATAAAATAGCCATACCTCATGGCGATATCGATGATTTTCTCGTCGGTATTTTGAATGTCGTAAGCGGCGCAGCTCAGCTTTCTGCGGCGGATGCATGTCGGCGTTCCGGCAAAATAATTTGTTTGCGCCCCCCACAATTTTTGATAGGGCAACGTAATAAACAACAAACCCCAATTAACGACAATCATTGAGGAGGACACAACAACATGAAAAAAAGCTGGATGATCGCATTTTTCTGCGTGGTGGCATTAAGCTTGACGACCGGCACGGCGTCGGCAAAAGCGGAGCAAGGGAATAACGGCAAGGGAGCCGATAAGAAAACGGAAGCCGGCATCCAAGTGGATGCACAGCAAACGAAAGCTAACGGCAAGAAGGTAGAGAAGCAGGCGACGGAGGACACGCAAACCCCGGAGGGCGAAGAATCGACGGATACGCAGAAATCCGAAAAACCGGGCCACAACGGCTACAAAGGTTTGCTGAAAGCGATCCAAAACGTCAAGGACAAGCCGTCGGGCGCGGTATTGGCTGATCTGCTCCTGACAAAGTACGATACCAAACTCACGGATGAGATGAAGGCGGAGCTTACGCAAATCAAGGAAGATGCGGCGGCTTTATCCAAAGCGGCGGACCTGTTGGAGCAAGAGGGCAGCGTGACCGATGCGGTTTATTTGCAAGAAGAAGCGGTGTTGGCTGACTTTACGAACATCGAATCGTACAAGAAACTTGGCAAACTCTATGAGAAGCTCGGGAAAAAAGGAGTTAAATTGTTCGTCAACGGCGAGCAGCCTGCGGCGGACGTAGCTCCGGTCGTGCAGGATGGAAGCACGCTGGTCCCATTCCGGGCCATCTCCGAAGCTTTGCAGGCGGAAGTCGCCTACAACCCGGCGGACAAGTCGATCACGGTGACGAAGGACGGCGTAACGCTGAAGCTAATCATCAATAGCAAAACGGCTTACGTGAATGGCGAACAACAGACGCTGGACGCGCCGGCTACCGTCATTGACGGCAGCACGGTTGTTCCGGTCCGGTTCATCAGCGAGGCTTTTGAAGCGGTCGTGCAATGGGAGCCTAGCTCCCAATCGGTTGTCATCTATAATGAGAGCGCCGATCCGGCGGCAAGCAATGAAACCACGACCACGACCACCACGACAACGACTTCTACAGAACAGCAACCCTAAAACGAAATAGGAAAAAGCGACCTTCCCAGGTCGCTTTTTTATTTGAACCGCCATTGATATAGCTTGAAGGTCAAAGAAGGTCAAAATACAGGATTAGTCCCTAAACGTGAAGAAAAACGCCCCGAAATCGCCCCAAAAGGGACAAAATGATCGTAGACCGGTTTTGTCACTCTCCAATCCGGGGCATATAATGAGGATGTAAGGTCAAACAAGGTCAAAGAAAGGGGAATGCATGATGTTTGATTTGATTCCTTTCGGCAGAAACAGAGAGGATGCGTTTAGTCAACTGGCGAAGACGTTCAACGATGTGTTTCAAGATGACTTTTTTGCACCGTTGAAGAATTCGCCGTTATCCTTCAGAACCGATATTCGGGAGACGGAACCGGCATACCTGGTTGAAGCGGAACTGCCTGGTTTTCGCAAAGAGGACATCGAGATCGACTATGCTGCTCCTTACCTGACGATCAAAGCCGTTCGCGACGAAGATCACAATATAGAGGACACGAAACAGCAAATCTTCCGTAAGGAACGCCGGTATGGTGAATACGTGCGGAGGTTTTACGTGCAGGACATCGATGAAGAAGGGATCCGCGCCTCTTTGAAGGATGGCGTCCTGAAGCTGGAGGTGCCGAAACGGCAGCCGACCCGCTCCAAACGCATCCAGATTCAAGATGGCGATTAATATACAAGGGGCTGCCCGTCCGGCAATGCGAATTGCTGGGGGATAGCCCCTTTTGTGTTTCGTAACGACCTTTACGTTGAACAACGTGGGGGTTCAGCACATCTCCGTAAAGTGGGCGTGGGGGGAGCCGCCATATCCGCCGCAGTCCCAGAAATAGCTGCGGGAGCTGCGTTACGTCGGGCTTCAGCGTTGGCCCGTGCGACCCGAGAAGCTTCGCCAACGCCTCCGTCTGAAGTGGTGCCGCCCGGTTCTGCTTCCACCCGTTCCGCTCGGACGGCGCAGATTTTGAATTCAGGCATTCGGCTGACGGGGTGCAGGGCATCGTTCGTCAGCCGGTTGATCGCTTGGTCGCCGCCCCAGTGGAACGGAACAAAAATCGTGCGCGGATGAATGTCCGGCGTCACTTTGGCGGCGAAATTCAGCGACCCGCGCCGCGTGGTCAAGCGGATGCGGTCGCCTTCGCGCAGGCGAAGCTGCTCGGCCAGAGCCGGGTGGAGCTCCGCCACCGGCTCCGGCGCCTTCTTCGCCAGGGCGTCCGTGCGGCGGGTCTGGGCGCCGCTCAGGTAGTGCCCGCCCAGCCGGCCGGTCGTCAGCAGATACGGGTACTCCGTATCTGCCGTTTCCGCCGGCGGCTGCGGCGTGATTGCGTGCAGGCGGGCCCGGCCGCCCGCACGGGGGAAGACGCCGCCCGCGAACAGGCGCGGCGTCCCGGGGTGCGCCTGGCCGGGCCCGGGGCACGGCCAGAACAGCCCTTGCGCTTCCTGCAGGCGCGAGTAGCTTAAGCCGCTATAATCGGCTTTGCCCCCGGCGGAAGCGCGGCATAACTCGTCGAACACTTCGCTCATCGACGAGTAGGAGAAATAGCGCCCTCGGCCCAGCCGTTCGGCGAGGGCGCACAGCAGCCAGGCGTCCGGCATGGACGCGCCGGTCGGCTCAAACACCCGGGGCCGATAGAACACCCGGCCCTCAAGGTTCGTCATCGTCCCTTCCACTTCGAGGAAGGACGTGCCGGGCAGCAGCCAATCCGCGTAGGCGGCCGTCTCCGTCTCGAACAAGTCGACGACGACGAGCAGGTCCAGCTTCGCCAGCGCCTCGGCGACCCGGGCGTTATTCGGGCTGGACACGACCGGATTGGAGCCGAGAACGATCATCGCTTTGATGTCGCCGTCCAATACCTTCCCGAACAGCTCATACGCGGAGACCCCTTTGCCGGGCAGTTCGCCGGGATCAAGTCCCCAGACGCCGGCGATATGCGCCCGGGCGTCCGGGTCCTCGATCGACCGGTAGCCCGGCAGCTGGTCGGCCTTGAGTCCATGCTCGCGGCCGCCCTGCCCATTGGCCTGCCCGGTGACGGAGCCGAAGCCGCTGCCCGGTTTACCGATGTGCCCGCACAGCAGGCACAGGTTGATGTACTGCAGCGTATGCTCCACGCCGTTCACCTGCTGCTCCAAACCCCGCGCGGTCAGGATGATCCCGCGTTTCGCCCCGGCGAATCCCCGGGCCACCTGCCGGATCGTTTCCTCAGGGATCCCGGTGAGGACGGACACTCGGTCGGGCGAGAACGGCCGCACAGCTTCCTGCACCGCTTCAATCCCTTCCGTATGTTCGGCCACGAATTCCGCATCGTACAGCCGCTCTTCCAGGATCACATGCAGCAGCCCGCTGATTAGCAGCGAATCCTGTCCGGGTTCGATCGTCAGTTGGTGGTTTGCAATCTTGGACGTCATCGTCCGCCGAGGATCGATGGTGACGATGACGGCTCCTTGTTTTTTGGCAGCCAAAAGGTAAGGCATCAAGGTCGGTTGGCATTCGGCGATATTGGTGCCGGCAAGGATGAGGTAGTCCGCTTGGGGAATATCCTCGAGCGGAAAGGAGAGACCGCGGTCGATCCCAAACGCCAACTGCTGGGCCGCCGCCGCGGAAGACATGCAGTATCTTCCATTGTAGTCCACGTAGCGGGAGCGCAAAGCGACCCGGGTAAATTTGCCGAGCAGATAACACACTTCATTCGTCAGCGAACCGCCGCCAAACACGGCTACGCTGTCAGGACCGTACTGTTCCTGGAGCTGCCGAATGCGCTCGGCGATACCGTCCAGCGCTTCGGGCCAAGCTGCGGGAGACCAAGCCGACGAGGTTCCTTCGGAGGACCGAGACCCCGCCTCCCCTTTGCCCCATCCCTGTTCCGAAAGCCTGCGTAGCGGCTGCATCACCCGTTCTGGATGAACCGTATGGTCCAAGGCGTGGAAGCCCTTTTGACATAATCGACCCGTGGCTACGGGGAAGTCTGGACTGGGCTTAACTTCATACCCCGCGAAGGAACCGGGGGCTGAGTGCAACCCCAAACTGCATTGCATACTGCAGAAGGGACAGTGGGATCGCATTCGTCCGTCAGGATGGGCGGCTGTAGGGGTAAGCGTCATAAGCAGCCTCCTTCCGCTCCAGAAACGTTCGTTTCCACTCGCCGTGAATCAGGATCACCGTGAGAATGCAAGCCAACGCGATGCCGCTTAGAATGAGGAAACCGGGCGTATAGGAACCGGTCCACTGCTTTAGGAGGCCAAGAATGTTCGGCAAGAAATAACCGCCGAGCCCGCCGGCTGCGCCTACAATGCCTGTGATGACCCCGATTTCCTGTTGGAAGCGTTGGGGGACGAGCTGGAACACGGAGCCGTTGCCCATTCCCAGACACATCATGCCAATGAATAGCAGCAGGGTCACGATCGACAGCGGCGGTAATGACGACACCAACGCCATCATGAGGGCGACCCCCGCGTATAAAGCGAGCAGCATGCGTACTCCGCCGACCTTATCAGCCAGCCAGCCGCCCACAGGGCGGAAGAAACTCCCGGCGATCACGCACAAAGTCGTGAAATCGGCGGCCCTTACCGCGCTAAGCCCATATTCCGTGTTAAAAAATATCGTCAAATAGTTTGACAACCCGACGAAACCGCCAAACGTCACCATATACAACAGGCAGAACAGCCACGTATCCCTTTGGCGGAGCACGGCGGCGTAGTCGCGAAGTTTTTTCGGCTCCGGTTGGTTGGGACTGTCTTTCGCCAGCAGCGTAAAGATGAGGAAGACCAACGCTACCGGGATGAGGGCCAACCCGAACACGACTTCCCAGCCTCCGTAATGCTGGGCGATCCGGTTGGCGAATAAGGTGGAGAAGACGGTGCCGCTATTACCGGCCCCGGCGATTCCCATCGCCAATCCCTGGTATTGCGGCGGGTACCAGCGGCTGGCCAAAGGCAGGGCCGCTGAGAAGGAAGCGCCGGCAACGCCCAGGAGCAAAGCCACCACATACAATTCGCTGAGCGAATCGACGAATTGCCAGCCCCAGACGAGCGGCACCAGGGTGACGGCCATACCGATCTGGCCGGTCCGTTTGGGACCGATCCGGTCGGCCAGCACGCCGAGCACGAGGCGAAGCGCGGAACCGCCGAGGATCGGCAGAGCGACGAGATTGGCCTTTTGCGCCGCATTCATCGGGTAATCCTGCATCATGATGACGGCCAGCGGACCGATCAGAACCCATACCATAAAGCTAACATCGAAGTACAGAAAGGCGCTCAACAACGAGGGCTTATGCCCACTTTTCATAAAACCGGTACGTTCCATCCTTTCATCTCCTCTCCAGGATTCATCCCCTTCAACCGGGACGTTTCTGTTTTCTTTTTGGCATGCCCCAACGAGGGGCGCAAAACAAAAAGGAGCCCCGGGCAATCTAGGGATTGCCCGAATGGCTCCTTTGCCAACCGGCGGCACAGCGTTGTGCGAAACCGGATTATATGCGCCACGACGTTGTGAACGTAGTTAAATTATAGAAGCTGGAAAAAGATCATGTCAATATAAATTACAAAAAACGTTCATAAAGTTAACCGAAAACCATCTTGACTGTTGTGTAAACATGTATAATACGTCTAAAATCACAATTTTACTAATTCATATGTTAGTTAATATGACATAAATAACCTTTCTAGTTTACAAACCTATGCTGATCCCATCATTCGTGTCGAAAGATGCCCAGCGACCTAATTTCGGGTTACAATAGAAGAACAAACCTAAAAGACGCCGAATTCGAGAAAAAGAGGGATCCGTTTTGAGTGAAACGAAAGCTCCAACCCAAGCTGCTAATGAGGTTCAACCCGCCGTGCAAACTGTTGCCAAAGTCGTTCGCGCTCAACAGCAATACGTCCGCAGCGGCGCCACGCGATCGGTAGAATTCAGGCTGCGTCAACTGGAGCGTTTGAAGACGGCCATTGCCCGTTACGAAACGCGTATTTTGGAGGCGCTGCAGCGGGATCTGCGCAAACCCGAGCTTGAAGGCTACAGCACGGAAGTTGGCTATGCTTACGACAGTATCGGATACGTGATGAAGCGACTAAAGCAGTGGGCCAAACCGGAGCGGGTCCGTACGCCGCTAACCCATATCGGCTCCAGCAGCTATATCTACCGGGAGCCTTACGGCTCGGCGCTGATCATCGGCCCGTTCAACTATCCGTTTTTGCTGGTGATCGATCCGTTAATCGGGGCGATCTCTGCGGGAAACGCCGCGATTGTTAAGCCGTCGGAGTATACGCCGCACGTCTCCGGGGTCCTTGCCGAGATGCTCGGTGAATATTTTCATCCCGAGTACATCCGGGTCATGGAGGGAGGGCAGGAGGTCACATCCGCGCTGATTCATGCCCCGCTCGACTTTATCTTTTTCACCGGAAGCATTCAGGTTGGAAAAATTGTGATGACGGCGGCTGCTGAACATCTGGTGCCGGTCGTGTTGGAGCTTGGCGGGAAAAGCCCTTGTATCGTCGATCGCGAGGCGGATCTGGAGTTAGCCGCTCAGCGGATCGTTTGGGGGAAGTTTCTGAATACGGGTCAGACTTGCGTGGCCCCGGATTATGTGCTCGTTCACGAGTCGGTCAAAGCGGAGTTGATCGCCAGAATGAAGACACAGATCACGGCATTCTACGGGGATGATCCGCAGCAAAGTCCGGATTACGGGCGGATCGTGAGTGAGCGGCATTGGAACCGGTTGATGGGGTTGTTGGACTCGTCGAAGGTAGCGGTCGGAGGGACTGGGGAACGTGAGGATTTGTACCTGGCGCCGACGATTATGGAGAACGTAAGCTGGGAAGACCAAGTGATGCAGGAAGAAATCTTTGGGCCGATTTTGCCGGTGCTGGACTATCAGGATCTGGATGCGACGCTTCGGAACATCGGCGAGCGGCCTAAGCCATTGGCATTGTATGTGTTTACGAGCAACTCCGGAACAGAGCGGAAGGTGATGGAGTCGGTTTCGTTTGGCGGCGGGTGCATCAACGACACGGTCATGCATCTGGTCAGCCCGTATCTGCCCTTTGGGGGTGTGGGATCCTCCGGCATGGGGGCTTATCATGGACGCTACAGCTTCGAAACCTTCTCTCATCGAAAAAGCGTGCTAAAGAAGTCAACGCGGATTAACCTCAGCTTCATTTATCCGCCTTATACCGCCGGTAAATTGAAGTTGATCCGACGCTTTATGAAGTGAATGGGGATCTGAAGGTGTCAAAGTAAATGAATTTTTCATGGGAGGGATTTTCATGGGAATCAGTCCAAGCCGGAAGTTCGCCTGGACCTGGCGCGTGAAGGAAGACCAGTTGGAGGCTTACGTTGACCTGCATTTGAACCCTTGGCCGGAGGTGCTCGCAGAGCATACCCAAGCGGGCATTCGAAACTATTCGATTTTTCAGCAGGGGAATCAGTTCTTCTATTGCTTCGAATGCGATGATCCGGACGCGGCTTTCAAGTACATCGCGGATAGTGAGGTTTGTCAACGGTGGAACGCGATTACGTCGGGGATGGTCGAGGGTTCGTTTGACTTTAACGAGCCACAGCCGATCGTGCCGATGCGCGAGGTTTTTTACTTGAAATAGAATCAATTCACATCGGGAGGATTGGAAGATGAAATATCGCAAATTAGGCAAAACCGGCCTGAACGTTTCCGTGGTCGGCATCGGTACTTGGCAGTTCGGCGGAGAGTGGGGCTTGAATTATACGCAAGCGGAAGTGGATGCGATTTTGGACCGGGGCCGGGAGCTTGGCATCAACCTGATCGATACGGCGGAGTGCTATGGCGATCATTTGTCCGAATCGTTTATCGGAGATTATCTAAGTCGGCGAAACCGGGAAGATTGGCTGGTTGCCACGAAATTCGGGCATCAGTTCCATGAACGGTTCACGCGGACGGATCGGTTTGAAGCTGAGGCGGTACTGCAGCAGCTAGACGCTTCGTTAAAGGCGCTGAAGACCGATTATATTGATTTGTACCAATTCCATTCCGGGCCGGATGCAGCGTTTGATCATGATGAACTCTGGACGCTGTTGGATAAGCAGAAGCAAGCGGGGAAAATCCTTCATCTAGGCACTTCGATCGGCAGCAACGATAACCTTCATCAGACCGAGGCTTCGTCCAAGGTAGGTTCGGAGGCGATCCAGGTGGTTTATAACCGACTGGACCGCGTGCCGGAGAACCGGGTGTTCCCATCCTGCGAGCGCCAGGACTTGGGCGTGCTTGCCCGGGTACCGCTGGCAAGCGGTTACCTCAGTGGCAAATATAAACCGGGTGCAGTGTTCGGCGAGACCGACGTACGCCACCATCATGACCCGGAAAGTACCCGCCGCAAGCTTGAGGAAGTAGAGGAGATCCGTCGGAATGAAGTGCCGGAGGGCGTAGATATGGCCCAGTGGGCTTTGGCCTGGTGCCTAAAGAATCCGATCGTTAGCACGGTGATCCCCGGCTGCAAAAATCCGGCGCAAGTGGAAGCGAATGCGGCTGCGGCGGAGCTAGAAATCTAGGAAACTACAATTAGACCGATAAGCAGACAAAATAGTTGCTTATCGGTCTTTTTTCTTATTGACGACTGTCAAATTTAGGATTATTATGTAAACATAAATTGGAATTTTAGAAGTATATGGTGTTGCTTGATGTCATTGGATGTCGTTTGGTTGCTCTATCAGTCGAGATTATTCGGCTCATAGAAGTAAGCGGAATTGGGGGGCGATAATTTTTTGATATCCACAACCACGATTCGCGCAGAACTGGAAGACTACATCAAGAGCGAAGGGACAACCCTACATCGCTTTTCGGAAACTGCCGGAGTTAATGTCGGAACGTTAAGCGGAATTATTAACGGAAACCGACCTATTGCGATCGGACAGTTGGACCGAATCACAGCGGCAATGGGGCTGTCTGAGGGACACTTCTACGATTTATACGCTGATGAGTGTTTTACTTCAACTGCTCCGCATTGGAGAAGGTTACGACCGTTCCTTCTAAGATGCGCTGAATTGCAGAAGCATGATTGCATTAATCAGGTATTAAGCCGATTACTAGAGGATTTGAAGCAGATTGCGGGGATTTTCGATACGGCGGAACAAATGTTTGTTCAGGGGTTGAAAGAAGCCGCCGTCATTCTGTATGAAGCCGTAATTGAAAGCGAGCGTTCCAGTCATTCAGAACGGCTTGCAATGAGTTACTATAGAATCTTTCAAATTTTTCAAAGAGATAGTCTCCGGGGTTTTAAAGCAGCTTTGCAATTTTTACCCTATCGATACCGATTACCTGAAGAACTAGCACTTGACGGATTGTTAATGCTCATTCAGGTTTATGCCTTTCGATTTAATTGGGGGGAAGTTGAAAATTATGCGGATGAACTAAGTAAGTTGGCCTGGGCTTTCTATGAAAGGAAGATTTGGAAGCAGCCAGACTTTAAGCCGTCCCGACCTCTAGTCTTTTATTATGGCAGGGCCTTTTTGTTTAAGTCAGGCAGCTACGAATACCGCGGGATGTATGAAGAATCGAAGAAATGGATTGCTGAATATACGGATTTAAGCTGGTTTGAGGGGCTGGATGACGAGGCAAGGGAAGAAGTAGAACAATTAAAGATGTTCGCTAAAGCCAATTATTTATGCGTAGATGTTAAGGCTGGCAATCATTTGAGGATTCCTGAATATGTCTCTTTTCTTGAGTCTCATCCGGATGAGATTGTCGAAGGCTTAATCACTTTAGCAGAATCCGCCAACAGACACAATTTTTTTATTGATGAGGTATTCAATAAATTTGCCGACGAAATCGAAAAATATAGGAAATTCGGCAGGGATACTTGGCTGGCGAATGGAGCAACGAATATTAATTTTTCTAAGGATCCTCCCTATGTATTCCGTTATTCTTCCTTCTTTCAAAACTACGCGATTTATCATCTTCGAAGAAAATCATATGAAGAAGGATTAAATAACATCTTGGACAGCATGAAAATGTCCCTCCAAGTAAGTGGTAGGGATCTCCTCGTAAATACTGCTATGGCTATTTTTGAGCTTCATCGGCAGTATGCTTCGGAGGAGCAGATTCAAGAATACAATAAATTATGTAGAAGGGTGTGGGAAAATGAAAAACAAAATGTCTTGGGTGGTTTCGGGTATTCTAATGCTTAGTTTCACGGTGGTTAGCAAAGGTTTGATTACTACATTTATGCACGGCTGGAGCTAATAGTTTTAAATAGAGAAATGATTACATAATCTGGGGTCAGCTTACCGCTGGCCTTTTTTTATTTCTATTTCAAAAAATGGAATTTTTTTGTTTCTTGCATTAGGTTTCA
>RCUU01001092.1_pt1 | contig 13527 bp, 11 predicted proteins | sample 2166211 | NCBI WGS metagenome assembly RCUU01 (sample SAMN09932620, study PRJNA488358) | compost metagenome | feature: garden; material: soil; isolation source: compost soil in phenylacetic acid-enriched culture | place: Germany: Experimental Botanical Garden Goettingen | collected 2016-01-27
CCTGGCTCAGGGAGCAACCCTAATGCTCGAATTTTGGCAAGCACACCTGACATTCGCCTTGTTGGCGTTGCTTCTTGTGCCGTTCATAAAACAACGCCTGGGCTTGAACATCGCGCTGCTGGCGGGGTTTCTGGCCATCAGCTTCCTGCCGGTCGACGGTTTGCCGCTGGCGGTCTATCTGCGCGCCATCACCGATGACCTGGCGATCACTACCCTGGTAGCACTGCTGTATGCGGTATCGGTGCGGATGGGCTTGGCAAAAGCCGCCAGGCCCCAAGTGCGGGGACAGGCGCTGTTGCTGTTTTCCGGGCTGGCCTTGCTGCTCTACCCGCCTACCCTGGGCCTGACCTACTTCGATCCTTATCGACTGGGCTATCACCCGCGCCCCCTGCTCCTGGCAGTCGGGCTGCTGACCCTGGCCTTTATCCTGGCGCGCAACGCCCTGGTCGTCTGCATGCTCGGGCTGGCCACACTGGCATTCAGCCTGCAACTCAAACCCTCGCCCAATTACTGGGACTACCTGCTCGACCCTTTCATCGCTGTTTACTGCTGGGCGGGCCTGCTCTTCACCGGCCTCAGGAAGGCCTGGTGCAGTGCCATGGCATGGCGCCGGGCTGAGCGCTGACTGATAGACACGACTTACCGACTGTTCGATTTCCTTGAGGTTGCAACAATGGATTGGCTCTATTCTCGACGTTTGCATTACTGGTTCGGCGCTGTTGCGATCCTGTTTCTGACGCTCGCTGTGTTGCGCGGCTTGTTCTTTTTTGGCTTCTCCGGCTTCGACCTCAGTGCGCTGCACACGGTCGAGGCGGTGCCCCAGACCCTGGGCATCGGCCTGCGCTTCGACATGCGCCTGGCGATTTTGCTGATGCTGCCGGTGGCGTTGCTGACCTGGCTGCCCGCCTGGAACTTGACCCGTTCGCGGCTGTTGCGCTGGGTCGCACGCCTTTATCTGGCGGTGGCACTGGCGGCGGTGCTGCTGATCTACATCATTGACTTCGGGCATTACGCCTACCTCGGCCTGCGCATCAACGCCACGGTGTTTCGCTTCCTCGAAGACGCGCAAATCTCCGCCGACATGGTCTGGCAGACCTACCCGGTGGTGTGGATCAGCCTCGGTTGGCTGGTGACGACGGCATTGGTCTGGTGGCTGCTGGTGCGCCTGGAGCGTGTCACCCTCGACCGCCCGGCCAAGCACATCGGCCGTTGGAAGCTGGCGTGGGGCAGCGCCTTGATGGTGGTCGTGGTATTCCTCGGGCTGTTGGGCCGGGTGGAAAACATCAACCTGGAAAACCCGGTGCCGTTGCGTTGGAGCGATGCGTTCTATTCCGGTGACAACCAGATCGCCGCGTTGGGCTTGAACCCGGTGATTTTCCTCTACGACACGCTCAAGGTGCCGCAAAAGCCCTATGACTTGGAAGAGGTCAAGAGCCATTACGACGTGGTCAGCCGCTACCTGGGCGTCGACCAGCCCGATGCCGCGAACTTCAACTTCAGCCGCACCCAAGGCCCGCAGCCCTATGCCATTCAGGGCGAACGCCGGCCCAATATCGTCTTCATCATGCTCGAATCACTGGGCACCACGGCGGTAGGCGCCTACGGCAACCCGCTCAATCCGACACCCAACCTCGACCGCCTGGCCAAGCAGAGCTGGTTTTTCAAGAACTTCTATGTGCCCGTCACCGGCACGGCGAAAACCGTCTGGGCGAGCATTTCCGGGGTACCTGACGTTTCGCGCAGGGAAACCGCCACGCGCAATCCCTTGATCACCAAGCAAACCAGCCTGATCAACTCGCTACAAGGCTATGAAAAGTACTACATGATTGGTGGTAACTCCGGCTGGGCCAACATGAATGCGCTGATCCGCCAGAGCATCGATGACATCCATTTGCTCGAAGAGCAACACTGGAGTTCGCCAACCGTCGATGTCTGGGGCGTCTCGGACCTGGACCTGTTCAAGGAAAGCGACCAGATCCTCAGCAAACAGGACAAACCCTTCTACGCCTTCATCCAGACCGCAGGCAACCACCGTCCGTTTACCATTCCAAAGCAGAACGATGGCTTCGAAGTCCTCGACCTGCCGCTGGAAACCGTACAGAACGCCGGCTCGCGCACCGTGGCGCAATACAATGCCGTACGCTTGCTGGACTTCAACATCGGCCGCCTGATGGAGATCGCCCAGAAAGGCGGTTGGTATGACAACACCATTTTCGTCATGTTCGGTGACCACAACACCCGCATCAGCCAAATCCCGCACATGCTGCCGGCTTACGAAAAGCTGGGGATCGAGAGCAACAATGTACCCCTGCTGATTCATGCTCCGAAACTACTGGGATCGCGTGTGATCGAGGAAGCGGTTGGCCTGACGGACCTGTTGCCGACCGTGCTGGGCATGGTTGGCATGGAGTTTCGCACCCGGGCCATGGGCCGCGACATACAACAGCCCGCGCCGGAAGGCGAACGGGTAGTTCCCCTGGTTCTTCGCGAGGGTACCTTCCCGCTGATCGGTGGGATAACCAAGGATTACCTGCTACAGATGGAACATGACGGCAGCAACCCGACGTTGCATGATTTGTCCTCGATGACCCCCCTGGACAACGTTGCCGAACAACACCCGGAAGAGTTTGTACGCCTGCGCGACCTGACCCGTGGCCTGCACGAAACCTCGCGGCTGATGCTTTACCAGAATGTGCGCGAGGATTAAAAGACAGGTGTTTGCATGAACAGAAACCGGGGCAAGCCCGGTTTCTGGATTCAACACGTTCGGTTTCAACCTGCAAGGCAACCGTTGTCCATCACGCGATAATGGATGGTGTGCTGCTCTCCCCGCGAGTCCTCGTAGGTCATCTGCACGGGAACGATACCGCACACGAATGGGATCTCGCTGTGTTCCAGTACCCGAGCGTTATCCAGCTGCATCCTGTGATGGTAGTCGTTGATGAACAGAGTCAATTGCGACCTCGAATCGAGTTCACCGGCAAGCAAGTGCGTGCTCATCAACATACCCAGCAGTGAAATCAGAACGCGTTTCATCAGTTATTCCTCCACGCTTTCGCCGTCGTCTCAGGCCTTGAAATCAGTGGAAAGCGCCAGCTCTTTCCACTCGGCCAGTTCCTGGGCAACAAAACGGTTCTTCTCCTCGATGCGCGCAACGGTGTCGCTGCCCAGTGCCAGACGCTGCGGTGGTTTCGGCGCATTGACCAACGCGAGCATGGCTTCGGCAAACTTCACCGGGGCGCCGGGCTGGGCGTGGTTGAAGGAGGCGGCGTGGTGTCGCATCACGCCAACTGTTTCGTCGTAGTCCGACAGTTCCAGCGCGGTTTTCACCAGCGACTGTTCGTCAAGAAAGTCGGTGCGGAAAAAGCCAGGCTCAACCACCGTGGCATGGATGCCCAGCGGCGCCAGTTCCTGATGCAGCGCCTCGGTGATGCCTTCCACTGCAAACTTCGTGGAACCGTACACACCCCAGCCCATGTAGGCCTGGTAGCCGCCAATGGAAGAAATGTTGATGACATGACCAGAGCGTTGGCGGCGCATGTGCGGCAGTACGGCACGGGTCACGTTGAGCACGCCAAAGACGTTAGTGGCGAACAGCCGTTCGGTCTCGCTGGCACTGGTTTCTTCCACCGCGCCCAGCACGCCGAAGCCGGCATTGTTGATCAGCACATCGATGCGACCGAAGCGCTTGATGCCTTCGGCAACTGCGTTGTGCGCATCGTCTTCGCGGGTGACGTCCAACTTCACGGCCAACAGGTTGGGATGAGCGCCCAGCTGGGCAGTGATATCTTCGGGCTTGCGGGCGGTGGCGATGACGGCGTCGCCGGCACGCAGAGCATGTTCTGCGATCAGTGTGCCGAAACCACGGGAAGCACCAGTAATGAGCCAAGTACGCATATCAACTCCTCCTGCAGCGACCCGTGCGTTGTGCAGGGCCTTCTCGATGAGTTGAGTTCACTCTAAAATCAAAGCACTACTGTGATAATCCCAATAAAATCGAATGCCATTGTGAGCTGGTTTCACAAATAGAGTCGGCCATGAAGCCCATTTCCGCTGCGGACCTGTCGATCTTCCTGTGCATCGCCAACCACCTGAGTTTCAGCCGGGCAGCGGTCGAGCTTGGCCTGTCGCCTTCGGCCTTGAGCCATGCGTTGCGGGCCCTGGAAACCCGCCTGGGAATTCGGCTGTTCAATCGCACCACCCGCAGCGTGGCCCTGACCGAGGCCGGAGAGCGCCTGTATGCGCGAGTCAAACCCGCCTTCCGTGATATCGACGACGCCCTGGAAGACCTCAACAGCTTTCGCGACAAGCCGGCGGGCAACCTGCGCATCACCGCCGGCCGCCCGGCCGCCCAATTGGTCTTGCTGCCGCTGGTGAGCCAGTTCCTCCAGGCCTATCCGGATGTGCGTGTGGAAGTTGTGCCGGACGATGCCCTGGTCGATGTGGTCGCCTCGGGCCTGGATGCGGGTGTGCGCTTTGGCGAGCGCCTGGAAGCCGACATGGTGTCGATGGCCATCGGCCCTTACCTGCGTTCGGTGGTGGTGGGCTCGCCCGAATTGTTCCAACGCTACCCCGTGCCGCAAAAGCCCCAGGACCTGGGTGGGCTGCCCTGCATCCGCCACCGCTTCCCCAGTGGCTCACTGTATCGTTGGGAGTTCGAACGAGGCGGCATTGCCATCGAGATCGAGGTGGAGGGCCCGCTGACCCTCGGGGATGTCAATTTGATGGTCGGGCCGGCATTGGCGGGCGTGGGGGTGGCCTACGTCTTTGAAGACATGGTTCAGCCGCATCTGGTCGACGGGCGCCTGGTTCAAGTACTGGAGGACTGGTGCCCCTACTATCCTGGATTGCATCTCTACTACCCGAGCCGGCGCCATGTACCGGCGACGCTCAAAGCCTTCATTGAATTCGCCCGGCACAGCAACACTCGTTAGTATCTAAAGGGTGCGCGTCAGCACTCCCAATGATATGGATGTTCGTCCCTCCATGCGCCACTGTCGGAGGTGCCTATGCGCCAGGACCATCTGGATGGGTTGATCACCTTTCTCGCGGTTGCCGAGGAAAAGGGTTTCTCGACGGCTGCGGTACGGCTGGGCGTCTCGCCGTCTGCCGTAAGCCAAAGTATTCGCAACCTCGAACAGCGCCTCGGGCTGGTACTGTTCAACCGCACCACACGAAGCGTCAGCCTGACCGAGATCGGCGAGCGCTACCTGGAACGGGTGCAACCGGCGCTGGAACAACTGACCACTGCTTCACGCGAGCTCGGACGGGAGGCCGATCATCCTGCGGGGCTGTTGCGCTTGAACGTACCGCGTGCCGCTTATCTGATCGTGCTACAGCCCATGTTGCGCCGTTTCATGGTGGCCTACCCGGAGATCAGCCTGGAAATCCGAGTGGAGAACCTGCTGGTCGACATCGTCAGCCAGGGTTTCGATGCCGGCATCCGCTTCGGTGAAACGGTAGAGAGGGACATGGTCGCATTGCCCGTGGGGCCACCCTTGCAAGCACAGATAATCGCTTCCCCCGACTACCTGGCGCATCACGGCACACCGCACCACCCACGCGACCTGCTGGAGCATGACTGCATCGGTTTTCGCCACAGCACCAGCGGGCAAATCGAACGCTGGGCATTCTGCCTGGGTGAGGAAAAGCTCGAACTGCAGGTCAAGGGGCGGCTCATCGTCAATGATTCGGAGATCCTCGTGCGCTCGGCACTGGACGGCCTGGGTATCGCCTACATGATCAATGGCTACATTGAATCCTTGATGGCGCAAGGCCTGCTGGTGCGTGTGCTACAGGAATGGAGCCCGACATTCCCCGCCTTGCATCTTTATTATCCCGACCGGCGACGAGTTCCGGCCAAGCTTCGCGTGTTCATCGACTTCCTGCGCAGTGAGCGCACCGGGGTGTCTCAGGCAGACAACATGATCCTCTAGCCGCTTTCGGATTCGCGAAGTGCCTGGGAATCCACCGGCAAGCTGCGCAGACGCGTGCCGGTCGCGGCGAAAATCGCATTGACCACCGCCGGAGCGATGGTCACTGTCGCCACTTCACCCAGGCCACCCGGCGCTTCAGTGCTCTGCACCCTATAGGTCTCGAGCCGTGGCGTTTCATTGATACGCAGCAGGCGGTAGGTATCGAAGTTGCCTTGCTCGATACGGCCGTCCTTGAAGGTGATGTTGCCAAACAGCGTCGCTGTCAGGCCGAAAAGGGTGCCACCCTGAATTTGCGCAACCACGCTGTCGGGGTTAATGGCGATGCCACAGTCGACCACGGTGGTGATCTTGTGCACTTTCACTTCGCCTGTGGTACTCACGCTCACTTCGGCTACTTGCGCTGCAAAGGTACTGAAGCAATGGGTCAGGGCCACGCCACGCCCCTGCCTGGCCCCCAGGGGCGTATCCCATCCGGACTTTTCTCGCAGCATCTGCAGCACCTTGATCGCCCGGGGGTGTTGCTGCAGAAGTGGGTAGCGGTACTCGAATGGATCGGACTCGGCCAGATGAGCCGCTTCGTCGAGCAGGCCTTCGACCATGAATGCGTTCTGGGTGTGACCGACGCCACGCCAGAAGGCGGGCAAAATGCCGGTTGGCGGGTCGTGCCGCACGTACTGCACGTTCAGGTTAGGGAAGGCATACGGGCCGCACGCATCGCGAACCGCGTCGCCATCGAGGCCATTGCTGAAGCGGGTTGGCGCCCAGCGCGCGATTATCGACCCGCCGGTTACCTTGTGCGTCCAGGCAATCGGCCGGCCCTTTTCGTCCAGCCCTACACTCAGATGGTTGTAGTGGAAAGGCCGCAAGGTGCTGTGGCGAGTGTCTTCTTCCCGCGACCAGATGACCTTCAACGGGTAATCCACCTGGCGGGCGAGTTTGACCGCATCTTCGACAAAGTCCACTTCCAGGCGTCGACCGAAACCGCCACCGATCAAATGGTTGTGCACCTGCACGGCGTCCTCCGGCAGGCCGGTCAGCCGTGCCGCCACGGCTTTGGCGCGGGCCGGCACCTGGATGCCCAGCCACAGATCGCAAGCGTCCTTGCGCACATGAACAGTGCAGTTCACCGGCTCCAGGCAAGCATGGGCCAGAAACGGCACCTGGTAGATCACCTCGAGCTTGCGAGCCGCCGTGGCCATTGCCGCGCCAACATCGCCTTCGCTGCGGGCCTGGACGCCCGGTTGCTGCGATGCCGCCTTGATGTGCTCAAGCATCTGCGCGCTGGACATATTGGCGTTGGCGCCCGGGTTCCATTTGATCTGCAGCACACTCAGGCCCTTGCGCGCAGCGCCCGTATGATCGGCCACCACCGCCACGGAGTTATCGGTATGCAACACCTGGCGAACACCCTTGACCGCCAGTGCTGGCGCCGGGTCGACGCTATCGAATGTGCCGCCAATCACCGGGCAGAGCATCAGTGCGGCGATCTTCATGCCCTCGGGGTGTACGTCTATACCGAACACGGCCTTGCCGTTGACCTTGTCCGGGGCATCGGTGCGTTGGGCCGGGGTACCGATCAGCGTGAAGTCCTGTGGATCTTTCAACGCAACGCTCTGGGGCAACGGCAGCCGGGCCGCTGCGTCCACCAATTGGCCATAGCCGAGCTGGCGTCCGCTGGCCGGGTGCACGACCGTGCCCTGTTGCGCCTTGCAGCTGTCGACCGGCACGCCCCACTGGTTCGCCGCCGCGGTCACCAGCAATAGGCGCGCTGTTGCACCGGCTTCGCGCAGCGGTTTCCAGTTGCCTGGAACAGAGGTCGAACCACCCGTCACCTGAAAGCCCAGCATCGGGTTGGCATAGCGTTTGTCATCGGCGGGCGCGTGTTCGATGACGACCTGGTCGAGGCCTACTTCAAGCTCTTCGGCAATCAGTGCCGGCATCGACGTGTAGGTCCCCTGCCCCATCTCCACCGGCTGGATGGTCAGGAATATCCGCCCCTCACGGTCAATCCGAATATAGGCATTGGGCGTGAAGGCAACATCCCCGGCCTCGGCGCTTTCCATCAATCCCGGCAGGCTGAAGCCAATCACCAGGCCCCCGCCAAGCGCAGCGCTGGCTTTGAGAAAGCCTCGGCGGCAGATACCACCAGGCGCTGCCACCGAATACGACACTGGCAGGGTTTTCATGCTCAAGCCTCTGCGTTGGTGATGGGCGACTGCCCGGCGGCGATCTTGATCGCCTCGCGGATGCGCACGTAGGTGCCGCAACGGCAGATGTTGCCTGACATCGCAGCATCGATGGCGTTGTCATCCGGGTTGGCGTTACTGGCCAGCAAGGCGGCGGCGGACATGATCTGCCCAGACTGGCAGTAGCCGCACTGCACCACTTGGTGGGCCAGCCAGGCCTCTTGCACGCGCTTGCCGATCGCCGTCTGTCCGACCGCTTCGATCGTGGTGATCTGCGCCCCGACCATGGCATTGACCGGCATCATGCACGAGCGGATCGGGGTGCCATTCATGTGCACGGTACAGGCCCCGCAAAGCGCCGCACCACAGCCGAACTTGGTCCCGGTCATACCGAGGACATCGCGCAACACCCATAGCAATGGCGTGTCATCGTCCACGTCGACTTCGTGTTCGGTGCCGTTGATCGTTAGCCTGTGGGCCATGCAACCTCCTCACCTCTGCGATAGCGAACCCGGTCGGCCAGCACGCGTGCGAAGTCTTATTCCAGCGCGTTGTCCTCGCCAAGATTAACGAATCCTGGGTTGCCGGAAAATCGCCTATGGACGCATAAGCCTTGAAGGGAAAATTAATACTAGTTGCAGTTGCCGGGCCACGCTGTGCCCCCTTGCAATAGGAAACATTTAGAAAACATTGCCTACCCCCAAGGAGCGGACAGGCCACCCCTTGAAGGCACAATCATCAGGCAGAAGTCAACGCAGAGGCTGGCCCCGGGTTTCAGGCATGCGCAGGTAAACGACGGCACTGATGGCACTGATGAGCGCCAGGTAGATCCAGAACAGGTGCCCGTAGCCCCAGCCGGACATCGACGCCATCAGGTACGGCGCGGTTCCACCGAACAATGTCACGGACAATGCGTAAGGCAAGGCGATACCGGTCACCCGAACTTCAGCCGGGAACTGCTCCGCCATGGTGACGGCAGAGGCGGCACCGAAACCTGTCAGGATGACCATGGAAACAGTCTGCAGGAGGGTCACCTCCCAAAGGCTGATACCCGCATGCAAAAGGCCGAAGCTTGGCCACGCCCAAAACATCGAGGCGACGGCGAATGCTATCAGCACCGGCCGGCGGCCAACACGGTCGGCGAGCCTGCCGACAAAGGGCAACAACACCAGTGAGACGCTCACTGCGATTACACCGGCCAGCAGGGTGTCGCGGATCGACATGCCGGTGATCAAGTGGACCTGCGAGGGGTAGCTCACCATCCATACGTAGTTCAACAGGTTGCCGGCCATGGCGATGCCGATCACGCGAATGGCATCTCGCCGATGACGGAAAAACAGTTCACGCAAAGGGCGCTTTTTAACGTTGCTAACAGCCCGCGCCTTGAAGATTTCAGTCTCGTGCACCGACAGGCGAATCCACAGCGCTACCAACCCCATCAGTGCGGCAATGACAAACGCAACGCGCCAACCCCAGTCGTACAATGCCGCATCACTGCCGACCGATGCCAAGCCAAAACCGAGCATGAACGAAACCAGGGTGCCGGCGTTGATCGCGAACCATTGCCAGGAACCGGCGAACGCGCGCCGATGTGCAGGGGCCGACTCGATCAAGAATGCCGATGCGGAACCGAACTCTCCGCCCGCGGAAAACCCCTGCACCAGGCGCGCAAACACCAGAATGATCGGCGCGGCGATACCGATGCTGTCGTAGTTGGGGCAAAGACCGATCACCAGCGAAGCCAGGGACATCAACAGAATGGACAGCGTCAGGCCCTTTTTTCGGCCGTAGCGGTCGGCGATCTGGCCAAGCACCGCGCCGCCGATGGGACGCATGACGAAGCCCACGGCAAAGATTGCCAGTACCGACAGCAAGCTCGTGAGGCTATCGCCAGCCGGGAAGAATTGACGGGCCAGGATTGAAGAAAAGGTGGCGTAAATCACCCAGTCGGTGTACTCGACGATGGTGCCAAGTGTCGCGGCGACAATGGCCTTCTTTTCGCCATAGGTCAGTTGTCGGCCTTGAACGCTCACACCTGCCCCCAAGGCAGGTTCAGGGGCAAGCGCACTGATCATACTGTTGTCATTATTCATTTAACTGCTCCCGTGGGCGCTATTATTGTTGACCTTTAGCAGCGGCCGCTGTGTTGCCACGGTCAAATACTGCAGCGTGGCAGCGCCCCGGTGAATCGACATTTTTGCCCTGTATCGTTGATTTAAAATCAATGCAAAGGCACCTGGCCAATAGTCCCTTTACTGTTCAATCGGTTGATATTTTCTCAACGACCGACCGCGTAAATCTCAGTTGAGCAATCGCCGGCTACTGGCTGTAATAGGTCTTCGCAGGCGTTCTTGACAATAAAAGCGAGCTTCACGGCAGTGCAGAGGAGACACCCCATATGTTTGTAAAAGTTGACAGCTTCGTCGATGGCCGAAGACTTGCGCCGGTGGATGGGCAGTACGCGGACAAGATCGACCCGCGCACCGGTGCCAAAAGCAGCGAAATCGCCAACAGCGGTCCACAGGATGTCGCCCTGGCCATCGACTCGGCAGCCGCAGCCTTGCCCGCCTGGCGCGACATGCGCCCGGCCGAGCGTGGCCGCATCCTCAACGAACTCGGGCGCATCATCCGTGGGAGCGAGCACACCCTGGGTGCACTGGAGAAAGCCGATACCGGCAAACCCGGCAGCGAAATGGCAGCCTTGATGGACCTGACTGCGCAATACTTCGAGTTTTACGGTGGCATCGTCAACGTCATGGACGGCGAAGTCATCAACCAGGGCCCCGACTATCACATCTATACCCGCCGCGATCCCTTTGGCGTGATTGGCGTCATCCTGCCCTGGAACGCCCCGCTCCACCAGGCAGCTCGCGCTATCGCGCCCGCCCTCGCTACCGGCAATACCGTGGTGGCCAAACCCTCCGAACACACCTCTGCCTCGCTGGTGGAACTGGCGCGCATTGCCGTGCAAGCCGGAGTGCCTGCCGGCGTGTTCAATGTCATCGTGGGTAAAGGCAGCGTGATCGGCCCCGCCATGGCGCATAACCCACACATCCGCAAGATCTCCTTTACCGGCGGCCTGCGCGCTGGCCAGGAATTGGGACACATCGCCGCCGAACGCATCCTGCCGCTAACCCTTGAACTGGGCGGCAAGTCCGCCAATATCGTGTTCGACGATGCCGACCTCGATGCGGCCGCCAAAGGCTCGACCAAGGCATTTACCTGGAACAGCGGCCAATGGTGCGCGGCAGGCACACGGTTGCTGGTTCAGGAGAACATCCATGACCGCTTTGTCGACAAGCTGATTGCCGAAGTAAGTGCCCTACGCGTCGGCCCGGAGGATGACTCGACGTCCGGGCCGATTACCACTCACGCGCAGTTCGAGAAGATCCAGAGCTACTTCGCCATCGCCGAGCGCGAGGGGCTGAAGCCGGCAATCGGCGGTAAGGTGGCCACGCGAGCGGGCTATGAAAACGGCTGGTATATCGAGCCGACGGTCTACACCGGTGTAACCAACAATATGACCCTGGCGCGCGAGGAGATTTTTGGGCCTATCGTTTGCGTCATTCCCTTCAAGGATGAAGCCGATGCGTTGCGGATCGCCAACGACAGCGAATTCGGCCTCGGTGCCGGCATCTGGAGCCGTGACATCGGCCGGGTGCATCGGGTTGCGGCGCAGCTGGAGGCAGGCCGAATTGTCGTCAACGAGTACAGCGGCGGTTTCGTCCAGACGCCTTGCGGTGGCTTCAAGCAAAGTGGCTACGGTCGCGAGCAAGGCATCGACGCCCTCTCCCACTATACCCAGCTCAAATCTGTGATCATTCGCCTTTAAGTCCATTCCACACAAAAAAACAAAGGGCACAGCCATTGGCTGTGCCCTTTTCGTTAACTTGTTTACCAGATGGGCAGGGAGTAGCTGAGAATCAACCTGTTCTCGTCGATATCGCTGGCAAAGTTGCTGCGTGTGCTGGCGTTCTTCCATTTCACGGCAAGGTTTTTCAACGCACCACTCTGAATGACGTACGCCAGTTCTGTGTCCCGTTCCCACTCTTTTCCAGCCTGAGCCCGGTTGCGCACACTCACCTCGTCGCCCGACAGATAGCGGGTCATGAAGGTCAGGCCAGGAATGCCAAGTGCTGTGAAGTTGTAGTCGTAGCGCAGCTGCCAGGAACGCTCATCCTGATTGCCGAAATCATTGATTTGCACCAGGTTGATCAGATAAGCATCGGTGCCATTGAGGTTGGCGAAGCCGGTAGCGCCGCTCATACGTTGATACCCCAGTCCTACTGAATGTCCGATCGCGCTGTAGGTGAACATCGCGCCAAGTGCGGAGTTTTCGACGTTGCTGCCGCCCTCATCGAGGCTACGCGCCCAGCGGATATCGGACGTGAGCGATTGTCGCTCGGTAAGCGCCAGCTTGTGGTTTAACGTCAGGTAATGCTGCTGGTAGATGCCGTCCAGAACGCCGTAGTGGTAGGCCGTACTCAATGCCGGCGTCCAGCGATAGGTTACCCCTGCGAAATCGAAGCGCTCACTACTTGTCTTCCGGCCTGGCCGGATATTGCGTGCAGCGCCGTTGAACACCGTCATGGGCTCATTGTCGCTTGAGTTGCGCAGGTTGATACGGTCGAATCGCCCGAGATCGACGGTCGTATTGCTCAGGTCGGCACTGTTGAGCCAGGCACCACGAAACGTCTGCGGCAACAAGCGCGTGTCGTTGTACATCGCCACAGGCAGTTTGGGCATCAGGGTGCCGGCTTTCAGCGTGCTTTGCGCCAAGCGTACCTTGGCAGTCAGCCCCAGCTTGCTGTATTCATCCTGAGCGTGACCATCGCGGTCGGTAACGAGCAGACCGGTGCCGGTCCGTGATGGGCCCGAGTCCAACTTGATGCCGAGCATGCCCAATGCATCCAGGCCAACGCCGATCGCTCCGGGCGTAAAGCCGGATTCATAACGCAGGACAAAACCTTGAGCCCACTCTTCTGCCTTGCTTTGCGCCGCACTTGATTGGCGAAAGTCGCGATTGAAGTAGTAGTTGCGTAAATCCATGCTGGCTTTGCTGTCGGTGATGAAGTCCGCATAAGCCGGAGAATGCACAGTGCTGACTGCGCCGCACAATGCCAGTCCTGAGGCTCGGTGAAAATGCTTGCGATGGCGCGTTTTAGCGATCTTCATAAATGGATCTCTTATTGTTGTCGGAAGCCGCAACACGACCAGATGGCGCGTGCGCGCCGATCGTAGAAATCGCAGCCCCCGGACGACAATCGATTAAAACGGGCGCCTGCCTTGAGCTTTTATCAAACGTTCACTTTATTGTTGGGATGCGTCGGGCAATTAAATACACTCCGCGTCCTCGTTTTTTCCAATACAGTAACTTCCAACAACAAGAGATGACTTCCATGGAC
>RCUU01001093.1_pt1 | contig 13512 bp, 10 predicted proteins | sample 2166211 | NCBI WGS metagenome assembly RCUU01 (sample SAMN09932620, study PRJNA488358) | compost metagenome | feature: garden; material: soil; isolation source: compost soil in phenylacetic acid-enriched culture | place: Germany: Experimental Botanical Garden Goettingen | collected 2016-01-27
TCTATTTTGCCGTCCTTTACACGTATAGCGCTCTCCTGTTCTGCCGCATAAACATCAATCTCTTCAGACAAGGGGAACAGGTAGCCTTGAACAAACGTGGCGTAGTCGCGTTTAGAATGAGATTCATAGGCAAAATGATCAAAGCCAATACCATCATAAATAGTACTTGTTTCAACTTCATTACCAGTCTCTATCAAGCTTAACCATTTGGCAGCCATGTTTAACGCGCCAGCGCTGGCACCCATTATAACGGCATTGCTGTTCTTAATAACATCCGATAATTCATATTCCGCCAAAAAATCGTTCTGCAAAACAGGATCTCCACCGCATAAAAAAATGACAGAAGCGTTTTGAATTAATCGCTGGGCATCTTCCTTCTGCATGCGGTAATCAATGAAATGATATTCATCAAAAATAATGTTAGCCTGATTCAACCATGTCCATTCAGAAATATCATCAATGTTAATTTTCTCACCTGTATAACCAGACGGTGTAGCGCTAATCATAACAAGCGATTTTCTGTCTTGTATATCCTCATGCAAACATTGGACCAGCTTCTCTGGAAAAAAATCATTAAACCAACTGAGATAGTAGTGAGTTTTCAAACGTAATTACCTCCATATGTACTATTTACATTCATCCATTCTTAACGATAGCTTATATTTCAAAAAAAGAGACTGTCCTTATCTGCAGATCATACTGCGAACAGGCCAGTCCCTTTTTAACTTGATCAACGAATCGTATAGCGATAGATCTCGCCTTCGATGTTCACCTCGGCATAGAGCGGTTTGTCGCCGGACTGCACTTCGTCAGGGACCTCAGCAAGGTAGACAAGCGTACCGTTCTTGAGCGGTTCTATATTGGTAATGTTAGAGTACGTGAAGTCCTCACCGCCGTTATCTTCCAAGGTGGAGAAGGTTACATACTCATACTTGCCGTCATATTTCACCTGAATATCTGCAAAAGAATCCGCCTGCTTACCCTCTCCAGCCAAATTCTTCACCTTCAGTGTTATGGCTAAATATGTCGTTCCCGGCTCTTTAGCTTCATAATACGTATAGAATGAACCCGGTTTGGATGGAATAACCTTTTTCGCAAAAGACGTCTTAGTAATGGTATACTCAGCAATGCCATCAAAGGTCAGCGGCTGGCCTTTCACGATAGCTTTGGCCTGTTCTTCAGAACCGGCCGTATTCGTGCTGCCGCCATCATTCGCCGGTTCCGCCGGTTCCGCCGCTTCCGCTTCTCCGGATGCTGCTGCCGGTGCCGCCGCGGCCTCCTTCTTCAGCATGTCATTCTCTTCCTTGAGCTGCTGATTCTCTTCCTGAAGCTTGCTGATCTCCGTCTTCAGCTTCTCTGCATTTTCTCCAGCAGAGCCTGAACTCTCCGAGGAGCATCCGGCCACCGATGCCGCGAGCAGGGCTGCAGCCAGCCAAAGACCTCCTGTTTTCACATTCATAAGACACCCCAATTTTTGTATATTTGAACTTTTATATTATAACGTAGACTCATCGGCTAAGGATAGATTAAATGTAATAGTCTGGAATAATGGTGCAGGAGCTCCCCATAGGCCTCGAATCCTAAGACACTAAAGTTTAAATGTTATGTAACCTATCATAAGTTTCCCGATAAACAAAAATTTTTCTCGAAAAAGTTCCAATTACAGTAATTATCATCATCCAATGACATTTTTGTTGTCGAAGAATGATAGATAATATGCTAAAATCAAAAGATAACCACATAGCTTCAAAGAATGTCTCTGCTGCTCTGTCGGACGCCTGGACGTATTGCCGCATTGCATGATGCCGGACCGGTCACCTCGTACCTTACGTGAATGACATTACATTTGGGAGGCGGTAAGCATGACGTTCTTGGAAAAACTTCTTACCTATCGGGACAAAGAAAACGACCTCTTCTGGGAAGGGACCTTTCTCGATTATCTGGGCCTTGTCAGAGAGAACCCTCAAATCGCCGGAACCGCCCACGAGCTGGTTTACCGGATGATTGAGTCAGCTGGCGTGAACGAGCTGGGTGACGGACGGCGAGAGTACAAATTTTTCAGCGGCACCCTGTTTGGGCTGGAAGATGCCATTCAGCTGCTGGTGGAGGAATATTTTCGCCCGGCTGCCCAGCGCCTCGATGTCCGCAAGCGGCTGCTGCTGCTCATGGGCCCGGTCAGCGGCGGCAAGTCGACGCTGGTCACGCTGATGAAGAACGGACTGGAGGCCTTCACCCGCACCCCCGAAGGCGCCCAGTATGCTATCAAAGGCTGCCCGATGCAGGAGGAGCCATTGCACCTGATCCCCCGTGAGCTCCGCGAGGAATTCCGCCGGGAATACGGGGTCCACATCGAAGGCGAGCTCTGCCCGGTCTGCCGGATGCGCCTGGAGCAGGAGCATGGCGGGCGGATCGAGGAGATGCCTGTGGTGCGGGTGCTTTTCTCGGAGAGTGAACGGACAGGCATTGGCACCTTCGCCCCTTCCGACCCCAAGTCCCAGGATATCGCCGATCTTACCGGCAGCATCGACTTCTCGACGATCACCCAATACGGCTCCGAATCGGACCCGCGGGCCTACCGGTTCGACGGTGAGCTGAACAAGGCCAACCGCGGCCTGATGGAGTTTCAGGAAATTCTGAAATGCGACGAGAAATTCCTCTGGAATCTGCTGTCGCTGACTCAGGAAGGCAATTTCAAAGCGGGAAGATTTGCACTTATTTCTGCAGACGAGCTTATCATCGCCCACACGAACGAAACCGAATACCGCGCTTTTATCTCGAGCAAAAAAAACGAAGCCCTCCACTCCCGCATGATCGTAATGCGTATACCCTATAATCTCCAAGCACGCCAGGAAGAGCGGATCTACCGCAAGCTGGTGGATGCCTCAGGACTGAATAATCAGGTGCATCTTGCGCCGAACGCGCTCTGGACTGCCTCTGTCTTCACCGTATTGTCCCGTCTCAAGGAACCCAAGAAACCCGGAATCGATCTGATCAAAAAAATGTATCTCTACGACGGTGTCGAAGTCGACGGCGTCAAAGGCGGCGACGTTGAAGAGCTGCGCCGGGAGCACCCAGGCGAAGGCATGTCGGGCGTAGACCCCCGGTATGTTATCAACCGTATTTCCAGCGCACTGATCAAGGGTAATAAATCCTGCATCAACGCCCTGGACGTGCTCCGCTCGCTGAAGGAAGGCCTCGACCAGCATGCCTCGATCTCCAAGGAGGAACGCGAGCGGCTGATGAATCTGATCACGCTGGCCCGCAAGGAATATGACCATAAGGCCAAGACCGAGGTGCAGCGGGCATTTGTTTTCTCTTTTGAGGAGTCGGCCCGCACGATTCTGAACAATTACCTCGATAATGTTGAGGCCTACTGCAGCGGCTATAAAATGAAGGACCCGATCACCTCCGAGGAAGGCGACCCGGATGAAAAGCTGATGCGCTCCATCGAAGAGCAGATCGGCATTACCGAGAATCAGAAACGGGCCTTCCGTGAGGAGATTCTGATCAAAATCTCTACCTTTGCCCGCCGGGGCCGGCAGTTCGAATATACGTCCCATGAGCCTCTGAAGGATGCCATTGAGAAGAAGCTGTTCGCCGATCTGAAGGATGTCATCAAGATCACGACCTCCTCTATGAATCCGGACGAGAATCAGCTGAAGCGTATGAACGAGGTCTCACGCCGCCTGATTGAGCATAACGGCTACTGCGCCACCTGCGCCAATGAGCTGATGAAATATGTCGGCGGCCTGCTGGGCAGGTAACACCGGAGCCGGTGAACTTACAGGCATTGTTAAGCAGTAATTCCCTTGTAACTGATATACCTGAATCATGCTTCTAATTAAAGCGGGAGGTGGACGACATGAACAACCGCTTGTTCATGATCGCGCGCGACGACTGGTCACTGCACCGCAAGGGAGAGATTGACCAGGAACGTCATAAGCGCAAGGTAAAAGAGGCCATCCGGCATAATCTCGCCGATCTGGTCAGCGAAGAATCGATTATTATGCCCCAGGGCGACAAGATCATCAAGGTGCCGATCCGCAGTCTGGATGAACCCAAGTTCCGCTACAACTATCAGAACGAGCCGCAGGTCGGACAAGGCCAAGGCGGCACGCAGGTCGGCGATGTGATCGGCCAGGCCGGACCTGACGGTACGGAGGGTCCAGGCAAGGGGGGCCATGAAGCCGGGGATCAGCCGGGTGAGGATTACTATGAAGCCGAGCTGACGATAGACGAGCTGGCCGAGCTGGTGTTCGAGGATCTGAAGCTGCCCCGGCTGAAGCCGAAGGCCGCTCCGGATCTGACCATAGAGGACGTCCGCTTCGACGATGTGCGCAAGCAGGGCATGATGTCGAATGTCGACAAGCGGCGGACCTTGTTCGAGGCAATCAAGCGCCAGGCGCTGGGCGGCGGAGGGTCCATGCCGCATGCGGCAGCGGTCCGGTCCGACTGGGCCCCGGAGCCGCAGCCACTGATCAGCTCCGGGTCCATGCTGGGGCCGATTACAGGCGATGATCTGCGCTACAAGACCTGGGAGGACATCCGGAAGCCCCAATCCTCCGCTGTCGTACTGGCGATGATGGATACCTCCGGCTCCATGGGGATCTTCGAGAAATACGTGGCGCGCAGTTTTTTCTTCTGGATGACCCGCTTTCTGCGGACCAAATACGAGAACGTGCAGATCCGGTTTCTGTCGCACAGCACCGATGCCAAGGAGGTGGACGAAGAGTCCTTCTTCCACAAAGGCGAAAGCGGCGGCACCAAATGCTCCTCCGTATACGAGCTGGCGCTGCGCATTCTGGAGGCCGACTATCCCCCGGGCCAGCACAATGCCTACGCCTTTCATTTCTCGGACGGCGACAATCTGGACAGCGACAATCCGACCACTGTCCGTCTGGCAGTTGAATTGCTGGAGCGCGTGAACATGCTCGGCTACGGCGAGATCCGCCAGAATCTGTACGGGGGCAAGCAGCTATGGGAGTCAATGTCCAGCATCGCCTCCCCCTCCTTCAGCCGCTCGATCCTGAAGGAGAAGGAGGATGTGTTCAAGACGCTGCAGGCCTTCTTCGGCGACGAGCTGGCGAGCTGAGACTCCGGGCCCTCACCTGCAGCATTAAGGTGAGTTTCGAAACTGCAGAAGAGCAGCAACTGGGGGTCCAATCATTTTCGTAGCCGCGACCAACTCCCAGAATAAAAAACCACAGGTTCTGTCTCTATAGTGGAAAAAGGGAACTTATTGGGGCCGTACAGTCTTACTCTTGGCACGTTAGGTGGAAAAAAGTACACTTATATCTCCTGAAAAGGCTCACGGGCGGGGATTTCAGCCGGATTAGTAGTAGAAAATCCACTTAACGGCTGCCAAAAGCCGGATTGACCAAAATTAGTGATACTAAATCCACTTCCATTTATAGTCCAACTGAAGATATCATTCGATCACTAGAGATGACGACGAAGCCTGCACTTTCAGGGTTCAGGGATTCTAGGATTCTGGAATTCAGGGATTCAAGATTTCATCTGACTCACACGAGATAACTCTTCTTCACTTGTCATTATTGATTCTTAAATGCACGGCAATTTATCAGGAACAAATTTCGTCAGTCCACAGTTACAAATTATCGTAAAGGAGGCACCGCGCGATGACCGACAATGAGACCGGGCAGCTGGAGCAATCCGTAGAGCATCTGACTGGGCTGGCGCTTGAACACGGACTCGACTTCTTCTCCATGCGGTATCAGATGTGCCCTCCCGAGGTGCTCTACTCCATCGGCGCTTACGGCATGCCTACCCGGTTCGCGCACTGGAGCTTCGGCAAGGCCTATCACCGCATGAAATCCGAGTATGATCACGGGCTCAGCAAAATCTATGAGCTGGTGATCAATTCCGACCCCTGCTACGCCTTTCTGCTCGACAGCAACACGCTGCTGCAGAACAAGCTGATTGTAGCCCACGTGCTGGGGCACAGTGATTTCTTCAAGAACAACGCCATGTTCGGCGGCACCGACCGCAATATGGTTAACCGGATGGCAATATTCGCTGAACGGATTGACCGGTTCGGACAGGAGTACGGCACCGATGAGGTGGAGCGGTTCCTGGATGCGGGGATCGCCATTCAGGAGCATGTCGATCCATTCGCCGCCCGCTCCGGGCGGCCGGGCGGCTTCCGGGAGATCGGTGGTGAAGTCAAGGATGTGATCGGCTATATCGCCGCGGAGAGCCGCTACCTGGAGGAATGGCAGCGGGAGATTCTCTACATGCTCCGTGCCGAAATGCTGTACTTCTGGCCGCAGATGGAGACGAAGATTATGAATGAGGGCTGGGCCAGCTACTGGCATCTGAAGCTCGTCCGGGAGCTGGACCTTAGCGATTCAGAGATTATTGAATTTTCCAAAATGAACTCCGGTGTCATCCAGCCCTCGCCGGGACGAATCAATCCTTACTATCTCGGCCTGATGATGCTTCGGCATATCGAGAAGCGGGAAGGGCTGCAGGCACTCTTCGAGATCCGCGAGATCGAATCGGATGTGTCGTTCATCCGCAACTATCTGACCCGCGAGCTGGCGGAGGAGATGGATCTTTTCGTGTTCAAGAAGGAACAGCAGCACTACAAGGTCACAGCTACCGACCTGGAGGAAATTAAGGATAATCTGATCCGTTCGCGCACCAATGGCGGCTTCCCTTATCTCACCGTCAAGGACGACGACCTGTATGGCCGGGGCGAGCTGCTGCTATACAACCACTATGAGGGGCTGGAGCTGGACCGGAAATATATCGAACGCACCCTGCCAATGGTCCATCGGCTGTGGGGCCGGACGGTGCACCTGCGTACCGTAGTGGACGGCAAGGAAAAAACGTATATGTATGACGGCAAGCAGCTTGCCTGATACGCAGGGCAGCATTGGTTTTTTGACCAGCAGAAAAAGGTATTCCTTATCCGCTCAGGGGGAAGGGATACCTTTCTTGTTGTTGTGCGGCCATCACAAACGGATGGATAGCAAATTATACTTCACTGCTTAACCAGAACGGTTAAATCACCTTCAAAGACCTTCTCATCCTTCTGGTTGAACGTTGACAGCCATACAGTAACGCTCCCCGTCTCATTCTTCTTCTCTTTTACTGCAGTCACTTCAACAATGGTATGCAATTCATCCTCTGGATACACGGGCTTTGTAAATTTAAGATTATTCATAGCCGTTCCAGCGATAATATCTTCCCCATAAATACCTGTTTCCACCCAGAGCTTGAAGGAAACAGCCATGGTCTGTATCCCTGAAGCGATGATTCCGTTAAATCTTCCTTGCTTTGCCTTTTCTTCATCCAAATGCATATATTGCGGGTCAAACTCCGCTGCAAATCCCGTAATGCTCTCTTTAGTGATTTTGATAGATTTGGTTTTAAAGACCTGTCCGACAAAAAATTCATGAAATCTCATTAAAAGCACCCCTTATATTAAACCTGTAGATGTTTTTTATTCCCCCCGGTTCTGCTTCCGGTACTGCAGAGGCGAGCGTCCGGCGATCCCCTTGAACACCCGTCCAAAATGGGCGATGCTCTCAAAACCTGTCTCCTGGGCGATTCGGGTCATCGGCCAATCAGTCTCCTTGAGCAGAGCTTTTGTCTCACGGATGCGGACATAATTCAGGTACTCGATAATCGTAAACCCCGTTGTCTCCTTGAACGTCCGGCACAGATACGTGGAGCTGATGAAGAAATGCTCGGCAATCCCTCCAAGCGTCAGCTTTTCCCCATAATGGGCATCCAGATATTCTATGATCCCGTAGACTCTGCGCTGCCCCTCGCTTTGCTCCGGCGTCACCACAGCAGGCTTCGCCTTACGGATGCGGTCCAGCCGGATCAGCAGCTGAATCAGCAGGGTCTGCAGATACGGCTTGCTCCACAGTGAGTCCTCCCGTTGCTCCCGCAGCATCGCCTGGAACAGATCGGCAATCTCCCCTTGCTCGTGGACCGTGGGCCGGAGCAGAAAGCTCTCTCCCTGGAACATTTCCCCCAAGTCCAGCACAAGGCCCGCCGCAGGCTCCAGGAACAGGTCGTCAAAATTGATCAGAATCCGCTCATGCCGCGAGCGGTTGCGGCTGGTCGTGCGGTGCAGCTGATTTTTGCTAATGAAGACCAGATCACCCGCCTGCAGGGCATAAATCCGGTTATGGATGTAATAATGCCGCTCCCCCGACAGCAAATAATAGATTTCATAGAAATCATGGAAGTGATCGGTGTCCATATTGAAGTTACCAGACCGTCTGAGTTGCTCCACCTGAAAAAACGACTTCATCCCGCATCTCCCTCTGAGGATAAAATACGCATACTTTTCTCTATATCGAACTAAATAACGTTCACTTTTTGCATTTCCTATACTATAAAATAGAATCAAATCCAAGTAAATGGAGTGATCCCCTTGTCCAAAAAGAAATATGTAATCGTCGGCACCGGCGGCCGGGCCGAATTTTTTTACGGCGCACTTGTTACCGTTTACAACGAAACCTCCGAGCTGGTGGCCTTCTGTGATGTCAATCAGACGCGGATGAATTTCGCCAACCATATGCTTACGGAGAAATACGGCTATCATGAAATCCCTACCTACAAAGCCGAGGACTTCGACCGCATGATCGCTGAGACCCGGCCTGATTTTGTACTGGTGACGACCATTGACCGCACGCATCACAAGTACATTATCCGCGCCATGGAGCTGGACTGTGATGTCATTTCCGAGAAGCCGATGACCATTGATGAGGAGAAATGCCAGCAGATTTTTGATGCCATTGAGCGCACCGGCAAGAACCTGCGGGTAACCTTCAACTACCGTTACGCACCGCATAACACGAAGATCCGCGAGATTATCATGGACGGCGTGCTGGGCGAAATTCTGTCCGTCAATTTCGAGTGGCTGCTGAACACCCAGCACGGGGCGGATTATTTCCGCAGATGGCACCGGGACAAGCGGAACAGCGGCGGCCTGCTGGTGCATAAATCAACGCATCACTTTGATCTGATGAACTTCTGGCTGGCTTCGCAGCCGGATACGGTCTTCGCCATGGGCGATCTGCGGTTCTATGGCAAGGAAAATGCCGAGAAGCGGGGAGTCACCGAGTTTTATCAACGTGCCTATGGCAGCAAGGCTGCCGAGAACGATCCTTTCGCGCTCCATCTGGACCGGAATGAACACCTGAAACGGATGTATCTGGACGCCGAGCATGAAGACGGATACCAACGGGATCAGAGTGTGTTCGGCGACAATATCAGCATCGAGGATACCATGAATGTGATGGTCAAATACAAGAACAAGACGGTCATGAACTATTCGCTGAACGCTTATATGCCGTGGGAGGGCTTCATTATCGTCTTCAATGGCACACAGGGACGCATGGAGGTCCGCATCACCGAGCAATCCTATGTCAATTCCGGCGGTAAAAAAGAAAACGAAGGCGCACTGGAGGGAGTGAATATTACCATCTACCCGCACTTCAAAGAGCCTTACCGCGCCCGGTTCGAAAGCAGTGCAGGCGGCCATGGCGGCGGTGATCCGGTGCTGCTGCGCGATATTTTCGATAAGAAACAGGAAGACCGCTTCAATCGTGCAGCCTCGCACAAGGACGGCGCCATGTCGATCATGACCGGGATCGCGGCCAACCGCTCCATGCGCACCGGCCAGCCGGTGAAGGTGGACGACATCTGGAAAATGTAACTGCCCTCATGCCCCGCTTGTTTATCCTGTAGGTTACCAACAGAAGACGTGCCTTCCGGTCCAAACCGGAGAGCACGCCTTCTGTTCACCGGTTTGAGCCTCAACCGCATCTTACAAATGATCACTCAATAAATCCTGCTTTAGCTTCTGTAAAAATTGTAATTGCACCTCACATTGCTCATACATATTCTCGAAAATTAATAGCACATTCTTCGAAACCTCAGAATACTTCTCCTTTTCTTTTTGCCCCGCTTTCATTTCATCATAAATAGTTTGGATCGCCTGCTGCTGTACCTCCAATGCTCCAATGATTTCTTCTTTCGGCGCTTCATCCATGAAGGTAAGAACTGTATACAAAGCGGGCTTCCTTCATATGGAATCACCTTTGCCATCTATAACACAGCCTATTCGTTCGGAATGATCGCAGGACCGGTAACGGGATTTTTCTTCCGATTAAAATACAAATGACCCGTAAGAGGGCCACTTTTTTCAAAGTCACCAACTTACGGGTCACTGTTCACAGTCACAACAGGTTCTTTTTCCACAATCCGGCCGTTTAGTCCTTGCCTTAGATGACCTTATGCTGAACCCACTTCTCCCCGAGAAAACGCCGGAGGAAGATGAAGCCGCGCACGCCCCACTCGCAGTTCATCGCCAGCCATACCCCGATAATTCCCATATTCAGCACGATGCCGAGGATGTAACCCAGCACTACGCGGAACAGCCACATGGACAGCATGGACACAATGGATGTGAACTTGGAATCGCCTGCCGCCCGAAGCGCCGAAGGGGTAATGAAGCTGATCGACCACAGCGGGATCTGGGCAAGTGAATTAATCAGAAAAACGATAAAGATATCCCGGACAATCTCCTCCGGCGGATGAAACAGCGACACCAGCGGGTGAAATACCGGGAAGATCAGCAGCGCCATCAGTGCAAAAGAGGCGGAGGACAGCCACAGAAACGATTTGACGAATTTACGGGCATCCTTGATATTCCGGCTGCCCATACATTGGCCAACGACCGTAATCAGGGTCAGTGACAACGCATTGGCGGGAATCTGCATAACCCCGGCAAGTGAGGAAGAAATCGCATTCGTGGCAATCGCATAGGTGCCGAGACTGACAATGAAGATTTGCGTCAGAATCTTGCCGCCATTGAAGAACATCTGCTCCGCCGCAAATGGCAGGCCGATGAACATGATTCTTTTGATCATAGTCCAGTTGAGGGCAAGCAGGTCCCGGATCTTCACACGCAGGCTGCTGTCGAGCCGGAACAGGTAGATCAGTGAGCAAACCGCCGCCAGGTACCGGGAGGTATTGATCGCGATAGTCATCCCGAACACGCCCATATGCAGCCCGTTGATGAACACAAAGTTTAACAGCACATAAGAAAAGTTCATGATCAGCGAGAGTACGAGGGAGACCCGGGTTCTGCCGATACCGCGGAGCGCGCCGCACACCGCTTCCATCACAGCAATCCCCAGATAGGACAGGCTGCTGCCGATCAGATACGTGCGGGCGTTTGCCATAACCTCCGGTGAAGCCGCGCCAAACAGCAAATGCAGCAGGGGCCCATGGAACACAATGCCAAACAAGCCGATGGCAAAGGCCATCAGCGAGACGGAGGATACAGCTCCGGCGGCAGCTTTGGAGACCATCAGGTCGTTTCCGCTGCCCTTATATTGCGCAACTACAACAGTACCTCCCGTTGACACAGCAATGAACACACTAATCAGAAAAATATTCAGTGAATCTATCATATTCACCGCACTGATCGCCGCCACTCCGGAAGAGCTGATCATCGCAGTGTTCACGACGTTCAGCCCTACCACAAAGGCCTGGTCTACTAATATAGGAAGAAATAACGATATGATTTGACGGTAGTCAATGGATTCTCCGGAAAAATACTTGTCGAGAAACAGGCGGCCCTGCTTCACATTCACCTTGGGCTCTAGCATAATTTCACTTCTTTATATTAGAATTTAGGGCCTCGCTATTCTAACATATGAGCTGCATAAGTCAAGGCGATAGACGTTATTTCCCTGTTTTATGATTTGTTCATGGAAGGAGATAACGTAATCGTGAATGTCTTATCGAAGGGGGTTACAACGTTGACCAGCACCGCCTTGCAGTTATCCTGCAGCTTGGCCTCCCGTACCCCGGTCGCCAGATGTTCCCTCCCGCCCCCCGTCAATTCAATCCAGTCCTCACCGCATGCATAGCGGAGGCTGCCACCGCTCCAGAAATAGCAGTCCTCTTCTGCAGCCTGCAGCTCTCCTGAGGTGAAGCTTCCTTCCCTTCCAAAAATGAAGGACACCTGTGTCATAACCTCCCCCGGTTCATCGCAGTGCAGCCGAATGGTCCAGCCCCCGCCAGTCCGCTGCACCTCCGCCTGGACCCGGAACCTCTGTTCATGCGTAAGAGCACGGCTCTGATGCGGGAGCAAATACCAGGGACTGACCAGCTCCCCGGATGTTGGCGGCAGCAGCGCCTCCTCCACTGGGCCGTAGTAGCCTTTCCTCTGCTCTCCCGCCAGCTGGTATCCTTCCGGCAGCCGGGTCATTTCCTGCATCGGCACATATCCCGGATTGAAGTATGATGCCAACTGGACGGCCAGCAGCCTCACGGCTCCATGGCGCAGCGCAAAAAAAGACGGCGTCTCTGTAATCAGGGTCACACTGGTAGCACCGTCCCTATAGCGGGCAACGGGCGCCCCGAAATCGGTGTGCAGCCGGCTGTGGTAGATCCGCCCCCCATGACCGGCGGCCTCCATCTTCTGCAGGTAGGTGTGCCGCAGAAAATCACCGTTCAGCATTTTCTCATAGTTCACAGGAAGGGCTGCCGCTGTCTCAAAGGGCCGCTGAAGCTCCGGCTCCAGCAGCATCCGCACGAGCACGTTGACGGAGCAGACACCGGGATCGGCAAGCGCCCGGCCGGCCCAATCCGCCATGCCCGCGAACAGCTCATCCTTATCGGAACGGGCCAGAATCGCATACGGCAAATAATACGGAGACAGATCGTGAACACTCCCAAGGTCCTGCCGGCCGGAGTAATCGGTAACGACCTCGCCTGAAGGATGCACCAGGTATACCATCATGCGCAGATTCAGGCGAACCGGGTCCAGCAGCTGCGGCCGGTTCAGCAGACGGGCGGCATGAATCAGCATGATGTCGCTGACTGCGCTGTAAATCCCATTGCTTCTTTCCGTCCATTCCCCATCCGGTGTAATGTCCATCCCTTCCGCCAGCCACTGATCCGCCCGCTGAACAGCCTCTTCCAGTCCAAACAGCTCATACAGATATCCAAGTGCTGCGGACAGCACCCAGCGGTGATTTGGCGTATGACAACCTCCCGTAAGCATAACGGGAATGGTTCGTTCAAGAAACAGCAGCATGTTGTCCAGCACCGGCTGCAGCGGCAGCCATTCCTCCCGGGCGAGCACCTGATACAACTGGGCATAGCCGACAATGACAAAAGCCGTATCCGGCGGAGAATGATAGTTCGTCCAGCCTGGGGAAATAGAACCGTCTTCATGCTGGAAACGCAGCACGAATTCCGTGGCCAGCAGCAGCCGGGCCAGCAGCTGTTCATCCCGGTAGTACGCAGAATCAGGATTGGCCAGAGCCGCTCCCCAATAACACATGTCAGTCGGTGTCCCGGTCGTGTGATTCACCCAGGCGATGCCTGTACCCGGATCAATCGTCCCCCCATAATAGCGGTTCTGCGGATCAAGCACCTGCCGGGATAGCCCTTCTTCCACCGCTCTGTCATTACTCTCCACGAGTTGCTTGTACATTGTATTCCCTCCAA
>RCUU01001094.1_pt1 | contig 13508 bp, 16 predicted proteins | sample 2166211 | NCBI WGS metagenome assembly RCUU01 (sample SAMN09932620, study PRJNA488358) | compost metagenome | feature: garden; material: soil; isolation source: compost soil in phenylacetic acid-enriched culture | place: Germany: Experimental Botanical Garden Goettingen | collected 2016-01-27
GGGAAGACGCCAGCGAATGGCACGAAGTGATGGTGGAAATCACCGGCCCGCTGGTACTCGATTGGCAGCTGCTATTCGATCGTCAGTGGATTGCCAACCGCCATCGACGTGCCTGGCGACCGGCTTCGCATTTCGGTCTGCCGCGCCTGCCACGGGTGCCGTCCATAGGCGAGGGCATGGGCCGGGTGGCCTATGCCGACGCCCGTCAACACCGGGACATTCTGCAATCGCTGGTGCGTGCCCTGAACAGTGGTCAGCGACGGATCTGGCTGGCCACGCCGTACTTTTTGCCGACCTGGAAAGTCCGCCGCTCCCTGCGCCGGGCGGCTGCCCGGGGCGTCGATGTGCGGTTGCTGCTGACCGGGCCCCGTACCGATCACCCATCCGTGCGCTATGCCGGCCATCGCTACTACCCGCGACTGCTCAGGGCCGGGGTGAAAATCTACGAGTACCAGCCGTGTTTCCTGCACCTGAAAATGGTCCTGGTCGACGACTGGGTGAGCATCGGTTCGTGCAACTTCGATCACTGGAATCTGCGCTTCAACCTGGAAGCCAACCTGGAAGCCCTGGACCCCGGACTGACCCGGTCGGTGGCGGCGAGTTTCGAACGGGACTTTGGGTTGAGTGAGCAAGTCAGCCTGGAGGAATGGAAGCGCCGGCCACTGTGGCGGCGGGTCAAGCAACGGGTGTGGGGATGGGTGGATCGGGTGGTGGTGAACCTGCTGAATCGGCGGGGCTAGTGCCCGATTTCTGAAAACACTGAGATCCAATGTGGGAGCGGGCTTGCTCGCGAAAGCGGTCTGTCAGTCGACATCATCGTTGTCTGACACTCCGTCTTCGCGAGCAAGCCCGCTCCCACAGTGGTTTTGTGTTGCTTCAGGGATTACAGCAACTCAAAACTCTGCTGCGTCACGTCCTCTGAATCCAGGCCGATCTGTACGTTGAACTTGCCCGGCTCCGCCGCGTACTTGAGCTGGGTGTTGTAGAACTTCAGGTCGTCTTCGGTGATGGTGAAGTGCACGACTTTCTGTTCACCGGCCTTGAGCATGACCTTCTGGAAGTTCTTCAGCTCCTTGATCGGGCGGATCATCGAGCCGGTCTCGTCCTGGATGTACAGCTGCACCACGGTTTCGCCGTCGCGCTTGCCGGTGTTTTTCACCGTGACACTGGCGTCGAGCTTGCCGGTCTTGTTCAGCGTGGTCGACGACAGCGCCATGTCGCTCAGGCTGAACTCGGTGTAGCTCAGGCCATAGCCGAACGGGTACAGGGGACCGGTGGTGTCATCGAAGTACTGCGAGGTGTAGTTGCCCGGTTTGCCCGGAGTGAACGGCCGGCCAATGGTCAGGTGGTTGTAGTAGGTCGGAATCTGGCCTACCGAACGCGGGATGCTGATCGGCAGTTTGCCCGACGGGTTGTAGTCGCCGAACAGCACGTCGGCGATGGCGTTGCCGCCCTCGGTGCCGCTGAACCAGGTTTCCAGGATCGCGTCGGCCTGTTCTTTCTCCTCGAGGATCGTCAGCGGGCGGCCGTTCATCAACACCAGCACCAGCGGTTTGCCGGTGGCTTTCAGGGCACGGATCAGCTCGCGCTGGTTTTCCGGGATGTTCAGGTCGGTGCGGCTCGACGATTCGTGGGACATGCCACGGGATTCACCGACGGCGGCAACCACCACATCAGCATCCTTGGCCGCTTTCACCGCTTCGTCGATCAGCACGTTCGCCGGGCGCGGGTCGTCCACCACTTCCGGGGCATCGAAGTTGAGGAAGTTCAGGTAACCGAGGATTTTCGGGTCGCTGGTGATGTTGGCGCCACGGGCGTAGATCAGTGTCGATTTGTCTCCCAGGGCGTTGGTCATGCCATCGAACAGGGTCACCGATTGAGCAGGGCGACCGGCGGCGGCCCAGCTGCCCATCATGTCGATGGGCGCCTTGGCCAGCGGACCGACCAGCGCGATTTTCGCGGTCTTCTTCAGCGGCAGGGTCTCGTTCCGGTTCTTCAACAGCACCTGGCTGCGGCGTGCCACATCACGGGCCTCGGCGCGGTGCAGGCGGCTGTCGGCGTAGGTGTCGACCGGATCATCCTCGGCCTTGCCGATGCGCAGGTACGGGTCCTTGAACAGGCCCATGTCGTACTTGGCGCCCAGTACCGCACGCACGGCGTTGTCGATGTCGCTCTGCTGGATCTCGCCGGACTTCAGCAGCCCTGGCAGCTCTTTGCCGTACAGGGTGTCGTTCATGCTCATGTGGATGCCGGCCTTGATCGCCAGCTTCGCCGCTTCGCGACCGTCGGCGGCAACGCCGTGCTTGATCAGCTCGAAAATCGCCCCGTGGTCGCTGACGGCCAGGCCCTTGAAGCCCCACTCCTTGCGCAGCAGGTCGTTCATCAGCCAGGTGTTGGCGGTGGCCGGCACGCCGTTGACCGAGTTCAGCGCGACCATGACCCCGCCAGCGCCGGCATCGATGGCGGCGCGGTACGGTGGCAGGTAGTCCTGGTACATCTTGACCGGGCTCATGTCGACCACGTTGTAGTCGCGGCCACCCTCGACCGCGCCGTACAGGGCGAAGTGCTTGACGCTGGCCATGATGCTGTCGGCCGCGTTCGCGCCAGTACCCTGGAACGCCTTGACCATCACGCCGGCAATGCGCGACACCAGGTAGGTGTCTTCGCCGAAGCCTTCGGAGGTGCGGCCCCAGCGCGGGTCGCGGGAGATGTCGACCATCGGCGCGAAGGTGATGTCGAGGCTGTCAGCCGCGGCTTCCTTGGCGGCAATGCGCCCGGACAGGCCGATGGCGTCCATGTCCCAGCTCGAGGCCAGGGCCAGCGGGATCGGGAAAATGGTGCGGTGGCCGTGGATCACGTCGTAGGCGAAGAACATCGGGATCTTCAGGCGGCTGCGCATGGCCGCGTCCTGCATCGGGCGGTTTTCCGGGCGGGTGATCGAGTTGAACGTACCGCCGATGTTGCCTGCCGCGATTTCCTTGCGGATCATTTCGCGAGGCATTTCCGGGCCGATGCTGATCAGGCGCAACTGGCCGATTTTTTCATCGAGGGTCATTTGCTTCATCAGGTTGCTGACGAAGGCTTCCTTGTTCTCCAGGGGTGCGGGCGTCGTGGCGGCCAATACGTTATGACTGGCCAGGCTGACGAACAGGCCCAGCAAACACAGCTTCTTCATGAATAGTTTTCTCAAGGGCCCAAACGGCGATGTACACGCCGGCCAGCCAAAATTTAGGGAGCGTCTATTGTTGTTCGGGTACCGGCTCAAAAGACCAGAGCCAAAAAACCACAGCCAGATGGCGGATGCGTTTTCGCGCAGGGCCTCTTTTTAGCCCATCGGCCCGTTGCAATCCAGAGGCGCGGGCGATTATGCCCCAAGAGCCGGCCCAGAAGGTTTCGCGGTCGGTTTTTTCATGAAATGCACAAGGGAGCATCATCCTGATGAATGTAAGTCCAACCTACCGTTCGCGTTTGCAGGTCGTCACGCTGCTGATGCTGGCCACGTTGCTGACCGCCTGCGGCATCAACAACATCCCGACGCTCGATGAACAGGCCAAGGCCGCCTGGGGCCAGGTGCAGAACCAGTATCAGCGGCGCGCCGACCTGATTCCCAACCTGGTGGAAACCGTCAAGGGCTATGCGGCCCACGAGCAGGAAACCCTGACCGCCGTCATCGAGGCCCGGGCCAAGGCGACGTCGATCCAGGTGGATGCCTCGACCCTCGACAACCCGGAAAAGCTCAAGCAGTACCAACAGGCCCAGGACCAGCTCAGCGGCGCCTTGAGTCGCTTGATGGTGGTCTCCGAACGTTATCCGGACCTCAAGGCCAACCAGAACTTCCTCGCCCTGCAATCGCAGCTTGAAGGCACCGAGAACCGCATCAGCGTGGCCCGGCGCGATTTCATCCTCGCGGTGCAGAAATACAACACCGAGATCCGCACGTTCCCCGGTCGCCTGTGGCACACCGTGATGTACAGCGACCTGCCGATGCGCGAGACCTTCGAAGCCACACCGGGTTCGGAAAAGACCCCCGAGGTCAAATTCTGAACTGCGCTAATCGGCGTCACCACGCAAGAGGTTGCCAATGCGCGTCCTGAAAATAGGCCTGTTGCTGTTGTTGTGGGTGGTGGCGATCGTTGCCCGCGCCGAGCTGAGCTTTCCGGCGCTGACGGGGCGGGTGGTCGACACTGCGCAGATGATCGAGCCATCGGTGCGCCAGCAGCTCAGCCAACAGCTTCAGGCCCATGAGCAAGCCACCGGCGAGCAGCTTGTGGTAGTGACGTTGCCGGATTTGCAAGGTACCGACATCGCCGACTTCGGTTACCAACTCGGCCGCCACTGGGGCATCGGGCAGAAGGACAAGAACAACGGCGCCTTGCTGATCATCGCCCGGGACGAGCGCCGGCTGCGTATCGAAGTCGGATACGGCCTGGAGGATCGCCTGACCGATGCCCAGAGTTCGGTGATCATCAACCAGGTCATCACCCCGTCATTCAAGACCGGCAATTTCAGTAAAGGCATCAGTGACGGCGTGGCGGCGATGCTGGTGGTGCTGGGCGGCAACCCCCTGGACGAACCCTCCACGGCGTATGAATCCAGAGGCGATCCGGGGGACGATTTCATCGCGCGGCATCCCGGATTGTTCGTGTTTTTTGTGATGTTATTCATCCTGACTGTTTTTGTGTGCCAGATGCTCGGTATTCTTCCCGCTGGCCGGGGCGGCTCCGGTGGATCCGGGGGCGGCTTTGGCGGTGGCGGGTTTGGCGGCGGCGGTGGAGGGGGAGGCTTCAGCGGCGGCGGGGGCAGTTTCGGCGGGGGCGGTTCGTCCGGCGGCTGGTGATAATAAAAATTAGCAGGCACTTCACGACATGGCATTACTGACTGAACACGAACAACGCAAGGTGGCCGAGGCCATTGCCCGGGTCGAGCGCGAGACAGACGCAGAACTGGTGACAGTACTCGCAGCCCGCGCCGACGACTATGCGTACATCCCGTTGCTGTGGGCCAGCCTGCTGGCGCTGCTGGTGCCGGGCATCGTGCATTACCTCACCGGCTGGCTGACCATGCACAGCCTGCTGATGGTGCAATGGGCCATCTTCATCGTGCTGTGCCTGGTGTTCCGCCTGCCGAAAGTCACCACCCATCTGATCCCGCGCTCGGTGCGCCACTGGCGCGCCTCGAACCTGGCGCGCCGGCAGTTCCTGGAGCAGAACCTGCACCACACCGAAGGCAGCACCGGCATGCTGATTTTCGTTTCCGAGGCCGAGCGTTACGTGGAGATCCTGGTGGATGAAGGGATTTCCAGTCGCCTGGACAACAAGAACTGGGATGCGATCGTCGCGACGTTCACCCAGCAGGTGAAACAGGGGCAGACGCTGCAGGGCTTTGTCAGTTGCGTCGAGGCCTGTGGCGAGTTGCTCAAGGTACATGTGCCGGTGACCCATGTGCGCAACGAGCTGCCGAATCGTCTGGTGGTGCTGGGTTAAGCCAGGGCTTCATCTGCTTTTGTAATGCGCCGCGACACAGTTCCCGAACGTTGTCCGGCGGGGAGCTTGTCTTCAACATCTCTCTCATGGTGCACGCCCTGCGATGGGCGTTCTGTGTAGAGGGAGTTCTTATGAAAACGCAACAAACGCTGGAGACCTTGGTGGAGGATGCACCCGGTAGCGCAATGCTTACTCCGCTGGTGCAACTGACAACGAAAGAGACACAAGCCCTGGAGTGGTGCCTTAAAGGCAAGACGTCCTGGGAGATCGCCAGGATTCAGAGTTGCTCGGAATCCACCATCAACTTCCACTTTTCCAATATCCGCCGCAAGTTCGCCGTCAGATCTCGCAACGCTGCCGTGTTCAAGGCGCTGAAGTCGGGAGCCATCACTGTTGAGCCATTGCAGTCGCGAGATACCCATGAGCCTGACTGATTCGACCTATAACAGTATCAGCGGGCTCATGGTGGGGTTGGGTATTGCGACGTTGCCGGCTATCGATGGAGAAGCCCTGTTCGGCGCGACACTTGGCGCGTGGCTGGTCACGACCACTCGCGCCAACTTCAAGGCCTGGCAACGCATCGGTTCCTGGCTGTTGTCGGCGGGTGTCGGTTACCTGTTTGTCCCGGTCGCCCAGCCACTGGCGCCTTTTCTGACAGCCGGTGTGACGGCCTTTCTGTGCGCGTTGCTGGTCATTCCCATCAGCATCAAGCTCATGCAGTGGATCGATGGCGCCGGCCTCGGTGACATCCTTCGTCATCTCAGAGGGCGAGGGCAATGACCTTTGAGATGGCGGCTCTGGTGTGGGTGGCGGGCGTGGCTCACCTGGTCAGTGCGTTCAGGCTGGCGTGTTACCAGCGCGACGAACAACGTTACCACTGGTGCGACAGGATATTGATCAGCTTGCTTGGCGCAGTGTTCTGCCTTGCCGGCATCGATGTATTGCTGACATTCCTGCCGGTTAGCCCATGGCATGCAGCGGTGAGTGTTTTTTCATGCGTAATGATTGTTCGCAGTAGTGGCAACATTATTGTTTTGTGGCATGCCTTCAAGCATTGAAACGTCGGACTTCAAATCAGGTTTTGTTTGAGTGTCCAAGTGAGGCCAGGATAGTGGCCATTTCCGAAAGTTGTGTTTCCAGATCCCGCAGGCGTCGCTTTTCCTCCAATGCGTTTTGTATTGCACAGCGGTCATCCTCATCAAGCAATCGCCACAGCGAAAGGATGGTGCTTTCCTGCGTTGTTGCAGTTTCCGCAACATTTGCAGGAGCGTTGACATGGGGCTGCCGCAGCATCGGCCCCTCGCCCAGCAGCAACCAGTCAAGGGAGATGCCGCGAGTCTGTGCAATATCTACGCATAATGAGTATGGCGTGCTGTCGCGGCCTTTCCAGCTGCTGAGTGTCTGGGGGCTGATCTGTAGCGCAGAAGACAGGGATGCGTCAGTTTTTGTACCCGTGATTTGCTTCAGGCGGGCCAAAACAGCTTGTGATTTTTTGCTACGCAATTTGAGCCTCTTCCTTTTGACATATGCTTTTTGAGTGCTTAACGTATGCGTAATGAGTACTTTTTTTCTTGTAAGTAATCAATCGTCAACTATGAATCAGAAGAATACGATGTCGAAACTTCCTAATGGTATCAGGGTGATTTCCTACGAGCTTGGCTCGTATCTATTACGTGTCCACCCGTTGCACTTCCTTTTGTCTGGCGGACGTTATTTGCAGCACCTGTCTTTCACCAATTGTGTTTCAAACAGTATTGCGTTTGATCAATTCGATTACCACCGGATGGCCCAAGGGAAGCATGTATGAGTACTTACAAGATGGTGTGCCCGCACTGCTTGAGCCGGATGCGCATACGTACCAGCGAAGGGCGGCATATCTTCCTGCGGGTGGCATACCTGCAATGTACGTCGGAGGCCTGTGGCTGGTCGGTACGGGCCGAGTTCGAAATGACCCATGAGCTTTCCCCCAGTGGCATGCCCAATCCGGCCGTGCACCTGCCGTGCGCCGGACCTGACTTGCGCCGCGCCGCACGGCCTGTCGCCGAGAGTGCTCCGGCGGCGCAAGCGCAACAGGAGTCTTGAGCATGAAGGAGGTTGATGAACAGGCCCATTTGAATGAGGAGCTATTGGCCATAGCGCAGGCGTTTCTGACCCGTCATGAAGGCGAGGGTGTGATTGATGATCAAGTGCTGTTCTGCCGTGCGGTGAGGCATTTGCAGAGTCTGGATATGCCGATGCACCAGGCGGAGCGGCTGGTCAGCCATGCATATGGATTACTCAAATCCAGCAACGATCGCCGACGTCTGGATCTGGCTGCAAGTTCCGAAACTGTCGCCGTGGTCACTGATCCGGTCAACGGTCTGACGTGGGCGGTGCCGGTAGGGTTGATCGTCAAGTTCGTCATCAACTCGCCGACCAATCGCAAACTTCGACTGGTGGAGCCATGAGGTAGCGACGGTTGAATTCAGGTCCCGATCGGCGGGAACGGGACCTGGCGCAAAATTACCCCGTGCCCAAAACCCTCGTCCCCCCTAAAATACCCGGCATCCCCAGATTCGTATTGCCGAGGCCGTTTTTCCATGTCCGTCACCGCCACTCCCGCCAGCCTCGCGCCGGATCATCACGCCCAGTTCATCGACCTGCTGCAAACCAGCCTCGAGCACAACGCGTTCATCAAACTGGTGCTGGCCAAGTACGTGGGTGATGAAACGGACCTGCAGCGGATCATCATCAAGCCGGTGACGGTCAAGGCGCAGCCTTGCCTGTCTTTTGTCTACCGCTACAAGACCCGCGATATCACCAAGAACCTGCCGCTGGTCGAAGGCGTGGCGAGCATTGCCGGGCTGCTACCGGCGTCGTTCAAAAATGCGCATTTGTTGTCGTTGACCGACGAAGCCCAGCTCGAATACAGCAAAAAGGGCAAGTCATCGCTGTTCAAGAGCAAACCTCAACAATTGCGCGAAGTGCCATCGGCCGAGCACAACCGTGAAAAAAACCGTTTTCTTGACCTGAGCCGGCCGTTTCTCGCCGACCTGGGGGTGACCAACAAGCAGCATGAACTGATCCCGGCGATGTCGCGCAAGTGGAAGCAGATCAACAAGTTCATCGAAGTGTTCAGCCATGCGCTGACGTCGTCCCCCCTGGCGCTGGACAAGCCGGTGCGTGTGGCGGACTTCGGATCGGGCAAGGGTTACCTGACCTTCGCCATCCACGATTACCTGCGCAACACCTTGAAGGCCGAAGGCGAGGTGACCGGCGTCGAACTGCGTGAAGACATGGTCACCCTGTGCAACACCGCCGCCGCCAGGCTTGAACACCCCGGCCTGGTGTTCAAGTGCGGTGACGTGCGCAGCGTGGCGCCGAGCGAGCTGGACGTGATGATCGCCCTGCATGCCTGCGATATCGCCACCGACTATGCGATCCACACCGGCATCCGTTCCGGCGCGGCGATCATCATGTGCTCGCCGTGCTGCCACAAACAGATCCGCCTGCAAATCCAGAGCCCGGCGCTGCTCAAGCCGATGCTGCAATACGGCTTGCACCTGGGCCAGCAGGCGGAGATGGTCACCGACAGTTTGCGCGCGTTGTTCCTTGAGGCCTGCGGCTACGAGACCAAGGTGTTCGAGTTCATCTCACTGGACCACACCAACAAGAACAAGATGATCCTGGCGGTCAAACGCGCCGAGCCGGTGGACCCGGCCCAGTTGCTGGCGAAGATTCAGGAGCTGAAGGATTTCTATCACATCAGCGAGCATTGCCTGGAAACCCTGCTGCGCTCCGACGGTTACCTCTGATCCTGTGGGAGCGAGCTTGCTCGCGATGGCGGATTTACAGTCGATAGAGATGTTGAATGTGATGTCCCCATCGCGAGCAAGCTCGCTCCCACAGGATTGGGTTTGATCGCTGTCTTGCGCCCGAGCATCACCGTCACGATCACCCCGCCAGCAAACAGCCAGGTAATCGGCTCCACATGTTCACCGAAGAACAGCGCCGAGAAGGCGATGGTGAAGAAAATCTGCAGCAACTGGATTTGACTGACCCGGGCAATGCCCCCCATGGCCAGCCCGGCGTACCAGGCGAAGAAGCCGATGAATTGCGAAAACAGCGAGACATAACCGAAGGCCCACCAGGTCTTGGCGGAAATCTCGCCCTGATGTTGCAGTGCCAGATACACCACCGGGCCGATCAGCAGCGGCGTCGACAGCACCAGCGCCCAGCAGATCACCTGCCAGCCGCCCATCTCCCTGGCCAGTCGGCCTCCCTCGGCGTAGCCCAGCCCGCCCACGGCAATGGCGCCAAGCATCAGCAGGTCACCGGCCTGAATGCTGCCGGCACCGCTGATCAGTGCATAACCGAGCACCAGCGCACTGCCCAATGCGGCGCAGGCCCAGAAGGCTTTCGAAGGCCGCTCATGGGACAACCACGCGGCGTACAGCGCCACGCACAGCGGCTGCAAACCGTTGACCAGCGCACCGTGGGACGCCGGCAAGGTTTGCATGGCCCAGGCCGACAATACCGGGAAACCGAGGATCACCCCGGCCATCACCAGCGTCAGGCCTTTGACCTGCTTCCAGGTCGGCCATTTTTCCCGGTGCCACAGCAACAGCAACGCCGCCGGAACCGCCGCAAACAGTGCCCGGCCCAGGCCGTTGAGCAGCGGGTGGAGTTCCTGTACGACGATCCGCGTGAAGGGCAGGGTGAGGCTGAAGATCACAACGCCGAGCAGGCCCAGGGCCATGCCGGTGTTTTCGCGCGAGGACATGATGGCAACCAGAATATGGGGTGATGGGGTAAGGCTCCATATAGCCATAAACCTTGGGTTTTCCGCTGTTACAGCTAGGCACAGACTTATCCGTACAGTTTGCGGGCCTCTTCGCGAGCAAGTCGGATCGCCGCACCGCCGCTCCCACATTGGAATGCGTTCCCCCTGTGGGAGCGGGCTTGCTCGCGAAGAACGATAACGTGGTCCATCAGGTAGTAGCCGGTTGTTACCCGCGCCACCGGATAAGGACTACCTTGAATACTCCTGCACGCCCACTTCCAGAGGAGTCCTCCCCATGGCTGCGAAAAAAATTCTGATGCTGGTCGGTGATTACGTCGAAGACTATGAAGTGATGGTGCCGTTCCAGGCGTTGCTGATGGTCGGCCACACGGTGCACGCCGTTTGCCCGGACAAGGCTGCCGGCCAGACCGTGCGCACGGCGATCCATGACTTTGAAGGCGACCAGACCTACAGTGAAAAACCCGGTCACCTGTTTGCCCTGAACTTCGATTTCGCCAAGGTCAACGCCGCCGATTATGACGCGGTGCTGATTCCGGGCGGCCGTGCGCCGGAGTACCTGCGCCTGAACGAAAAAGTCCTGGAACTGGTGCGTGCGTTCGACAAGGCTGGCAAGCCGATCGCTGCCGTGTGCCATGGCGCGCAGTTGCTGGCGGCAGCGGGTGTTCTCGAAGGTCGCGAATGCAGCGCTTATCCGGCCTGCGCTCCGGAAGTGCGACTGGCGGGCGGTACGTATATCGATATTCCGGTGACGGACGGCCATGTCCAGGGCAATCTGGCCACGGCTCCGGCCTGGCCTGCGCATCCGAACTGGCTGGCCGGTTTCCTGGGGTTGCTGGGTACCAAAATCACGCTGTAACGAGGGGCATGCCCATGTGCGAGCTGTACGTCAAAGCCGACCCGATACTCTACGAATCGCGCTCCCGCTCGCTGCGCATCTGCGGGGTGGTCACCACCTTGCGGCTGGAGAATCAGTTCTGGGACATCCTCAGCGAAATCGCCGAGGTCGACGGCATGACCACCAATCAGTTGATCGCCAAGCTGTATGAAGAGGTGATGGACTACCGCGGCGAAGTGGTCAATTTCGCTTCGTTCCTGCGGGTGAGTTGTACGCGGTATCTGAGTCAGCGTCGGACTCAGGTGCCGGAGTTGTCGGTGGTGCGGGCTGCGGTGAAATAGCCGACATTGCGTCGACCGCTTCGCGAGCAAGCCCGCTCCCACAATGGTTTGGTTTACACAAATCTACTGTGGGAGCGGGCTTGCTCGCGAAGGGGCCAGAGCAGGCGACAGAAACCCGAGGCTGGTCTTTACTGTGAAGCGCGCAACCTTTCAATCGCCAAGGAGAAAGAGCATGTCCGGATGGTATGAAGTGAGCAAAAGCAGCAATGGCCAGTTCAGGTTCGTCCTCAAGGCGGCCAACGCCGAGACCATTCTGACCAGCGAGCTGTACACCACCCACGCCGCCGCCGACAAAGGCATTGCCTCGGTCCAGGCCAACAGCCCGCTGGATGAGCGTTACGAGAAGAAAATCACCAAGGATGGCCACCCGTATTTCAACCTTAAGGCGGGCAACCACGAGATCATCGGCAGCAGCGAGGCCTATTCCTCCGATGCCGCCATGGAGAAAGGCATCGCCAGCGTGAAGGCCAACGGTTCGTCCAAGGTGGTCAAGGACAAGACGTTGCCGGTGCTTTGAGATCAACACTCATCCCCTGTGGGAGCGGGCTTGCTCGCGAAGAGGCCGTCACATTCAACTTGTCTATTGAATGTTCCACCGTCTTCGCGAGCAAGCCCGCTCCCACATTTTGGTTTTATGTACAGCTGGAGATCAGCGCAGGGCCTTCAACAGATCTTCCAGCTGATCACAACTCGCCTCACTCAACGGGAATACCGGCAGCCGCGGATCCCCCACCTCCAGGCCCGTCGCCCGCAAACCCGCCTTGATCGTCGCCGGCAAGCCACCCTTGAGGATGAAATCCAGCAGCGGCAACTGGCGATAGAACAGCTCGCGTGCCTTGCGCAAATCGTTGGCCAGCACCGCTTCGTACAAGTCCAGGTTGAGCTGCGGGATCAGGTTCGGCGCAGCGGTGCACCAGCCTTTTGCGCCGGCGGCGAAGGCCTCCAGGGCCAACGGATTGCAGCCGTTGTAGAACGGCACCTGGCCTTCGCCGAGACGTTGCAGTTGATGCATGCGCTGGATGTCGCCGGTGCTCTCCTTGACCATGGTCACGTTTTCCACGGCGTTGACGATGCGCAGGATCAGGTCCACCGACATGTCGGTGCCGCTGGTGGCCGGGTTGTTGTAGAGCATGATCGGCACGCCGATGCTGTCGCCGATGGCGCGGTAATGGGCGAGGATTTCCGCTTCGCTGAGTTTCCAGTAGGACGTCGGCAGCACCATCACCACATCGGCGCCATGGGCTTCGGCGAAACGCGCGCGACGCACCGCTTTAGCGGTGGTCAGGTCGGACACGCTGACGACGGTCGGCACGCGTCTGGCCACGTGCCTGATGCTGAACTCGCTGACCTGATCCCACTCTGCATCGCTCAAGTAGGCACCTTCACCGGTGCTGCCCAGCGGTGCGATGGCGTGTACGCCACCCTCGATCAGTCGGTCGATGGAGCGCCCGAGGGCATCCAGGTCAACGCCCTCGCCGTGGGGGGTGAAAGGGGTGATGGTGTAGCCGATGATGCCGTGAATGTTTGCGGTGGACATGGTGTCTCTCCGTTCGATCGATGGGTTCAGTTCAGGCAATCGGCGTGTTGGCGCAGGATCTGCCGGGCGTAGTAGTTGAAAGCGGCGGCATGCCGCTTGGGCCGGGCAATCCAGTCGTGGGCTTCACGGCCCAGTTCGGGAATGATCGGCTTGATGGTCCCGGCGCTCATCGCCAGCAGTTGCAGTTTTGCGGCGCGTTCGATCAGTTGCGCGATGACACAGGCTTCCTCGATGGTATCGCCGGTGGACAATTGGCCATGGTGCGAAAGCAGGATCGCCCGTTTGTCGCCCAGTGCCCCGGCAATCAGCTCGCCTTCCTCGTTGCCCACCGGCACGCCCGGCCAGCCTTCGAGAAACGCGCAGTCGTCATAGAGCGGGCAGAGGTCCATGTGGGAAATCTGCAACGGCACTTCCAGCATCGACAAGGCTGCAACGTGGGTCGGATGGGTGTGAATGATGCAGTTCACATCCGCTCGGGCGCGGTACACCCAACTGTGAAAACGATTGGCCGGGTTGGGCATGCCGTGGC
>RCUU01001095.1_pt1 | contig 13508 bp, 14 predicted proteins | sample 2166211 | NCBI WGS metagenome assembly RCUU01 (sample SAMN09932620, study PRJNA488358) | compost metagenome | feature: garden; material: soil; isolation source: compost soil in phenylacetic acid-enriched culture | place: Germany: Experimental Botanical Garden Goettingen | collected 2016-01-27
TTTTAGTATAGTTAAAAAAAAGCCTCCTCCATCAGAAATGGAAGAGGGCCTGTGAAGCGACTATGGACAAGCTTTTGGCGCTTATCTGGGGCGCTTATTTAAACACCGGTTCCCGGAACTGCGCCAGCTTGGCGGCAGAATCCTTCTCCACATCAGCATGCAGGCTGTTGCCGTGCGCATCCATGGTCACAATGGCCGCGAAGCCGTCCACTTCCAAATGCCACATCGCTTCGGGGATGCCGAACTCCATAAAGTCGACGCTGTTTACCTTCTTGATGCACTCAGCATAATACTGCGCCGCACCGCCGATTGCGTTGAGGTAGACACCGCCATGCTCCTGCAGCGCCTTTAGCGTCTTAGGACCCATTCCGCCTTTGCCGATGACAGCACGGATGCCGAATTTCTTAATAATGTCGCCTTGATACGGCTCTTCACGGATGCTGGTAGTCGGGCCTGCCGCTTTCACGTGCCAACCTTCATCGTCCTTCAGCATGACGGGTCCGCAGTGATAGATCACTGCCCCGTTCAGATCCACCGGTGCATCATGGTCCATCAGATATTTATGCAGCGCGTCGCGGCCGGTGTGCATTTCTCCAGCCAGAATCACTACATCGCCCACCCGCAGACTGCGGATGTCTTCCTCGCTGATCGGTGTGGCCAGCCGGATTTCCCGGGATTCTCCCGCTGCTGCTTCCGCAGGATTCCCGGCGGGCTTCGCCTCTGCTTCAGCAGCCGAGAGCACAGCAGGTGCCGCAGGGATCGTCGCATCCTCAGGAACAACACTGCAGTCTGCTCCTTCGGCAGCGGCACCCACTGGCTCAAGCACAGCAGCAGGTGCAGAGCTGTCTTCAGCGCCCACAGAAATTCCCGTACCGCTCTCATACAGCCATTCCTCAATATTGCCGGTGGCTGGATCAACCAGGATTCCCTGGCGGCGGAACGCCCAGCAATTATAAGCTACAGAGACAAAAAAGCTGGCCGGCAGCCGGTTCATTACTCCGATTTTGCAGCCCAGCAGCGTGACTTCACCGCCAAATCCCATTGTACCGATGCCCAGCTTGTTGGCATTCTCCATAATGTACTCTTCCAGTTTGGCGAGATCTTCATTCGGATTGACATCCTCCACTTTGCGGAACAGCTGTTTCTTGGCCAGCTCATACCCGGTCGTGCGGTCCCCGCCGATGCCAACGCCGATGAAGCCGGCACTGCAGCCCTGTCCCTGCGCCTGATATACCGAATGGAGGATGCATTTGCGGATCCCGTCGAGATCACGGCCGGCTTTGCCGAGGCCTTCCAGTTCGGCGGGGAGGCTGTACTGGATATTCTTGTTTTCGCAGCCGCCGCCCTTCAGGATCAGCCGCACATCCACACCCGCTTCTTCCCACTGTTCAAAATGAATCACCGGTGTCCCCGCCCCAAGATTATCCCCGCTGTTCTCGCCTGTCAGGGAGTCAACTGAATTGGGGCGCAGCTTGCCGTTCTTGGTAGCACGGATAATGGCGTTGTGAATATCCTTCTTCATCTCAATCTGATTCACGCCTACCGGCGTATGAATAATAAAAGTCGGCATCCCCGTATCCTGGCAGATTGGCGATACCTGAAGCTCCGCCATGCCGATATTCTGCGCAATGGTGGTGAGTGCGAGACCGGAGCGGGTAGCCCGGTCCTCCAGGGCGCGTCCTTTGGCTACTGCCCGGCGCACATCGCCCGGCAGATTGGTGGAGGTTTCAACAATCAGATCATAAACGCTGTCTTCAAAATGCTGCATCTTCAGTCCAGCTCCTCTCCATGCGTTCGTGGTTGTCCAAACTCTGTTACAATTAGTTTTATCATAACATATTAAACCACGCATGAAAGGGGTTACTTAAAAATTGAATTACCATTTCTCGGCCTATTTGTACCGGCTTCAGTATATCCAGCGCTGGAGCCTTATGCGCAGCACCTCACCGGAGAATGTGGCGCAGCACTCGTTCCAGGTAGCCCTGCTGTCACACATGCTCTGCTCCATCGGCAACGTCCACTTCGCCCGCACGCTGAACGCCGACCGGGCGGCCGCGATGGCACTGTTCCATGACGCCACCGAGGTCTTCACCGGCGATATCGCCACGCCGGTCAAGCATAACAATCCGCGTCTGCTGTCCAGTTTCCGCGACATGGAGCGGATCGCCGCCGAGCGGCTGAAGGGGATGATTCCGCCGGAGCTTACCTCCGTATACGCGCCACTCCTGCAGCCGCAGGACAGTCCCTCCGGCTCTGAGGATGCCAATTTGCTGCGTTATGTCAAAGCGGCAGACCATCTCGACGCCTACTTGAAATGCGTCTGGGAGGTCGCTGCAGGCAACCGTGAATTCGCCGCCGCCAAAGTGCAGACCGCCGCGAAGCTGCGAGGGCTTGAAATGCCGGAAATGGAATATTTCCTGGCCCATATGGCCCATGGCTTCGAGATGTCCCTGGATGAGCTGTCCGCTGGTATGGACGGCGGACAGGCCCCGGAGGCTGACAACCAGTGAAATACAGCGAACATGCTGTAAAGAACGGCGAATAGTCGATGCTGGGTTGCAGGTCCGCTAAGAAAAGCGGATCACCCCTTCATTTGTCGAAGTGAGCGGTCCGTTCAGATGCTGAAGCAAATGAAACCGAGCTTTTCGGCAATTAGCTGCCTGTCGGAGTCCCCCCTCTATTACGCCTGCAGCTTCAATAGGTCCCAATCCTTGAAGACCGGCTGCAGGCCGTTTGCCTGAAGCATGTCCGTAATTTCCTGCACATTCCGTTCATCCGAGATTTCGAACTGCGGTGTTCCGCCATCCTGGGTGTGTCCTCCGACTTCGGTGGAGACGCCTGCGGACATTTTGGTGATTCCAAGGTGGATCAGATGATCACGCAGCGAGGCGGGCTCCCGGGTGGACAAGGTAATGCCGGAGCGGGGCAGAAGCAGACGGTACGCCAAAATAATCTGCACCAGTGCACGGTCGGTAACATCGCTGTCCGGATTGAACTCCCCCAAATACGGACGGAAACGCGGGGCGGACAAGCCGATCTCACATTCAGGGTACTTGTCCTGCAGATACCGTGCATGCATCGCGGTCATGAAGGCCTCCTGACGCCAGTCATACATCCCAAGGAGTGCACCAATGTTCACGGAGCGGAAGCCGGCCTGACAGCCCCGTTCGGGGGCATCCAGACGGTTCCGGTAGACTCTTTTGGGACCTTTTACATGCAGCTTGCGGTACGTTTCCTGATGGTAGACCTCCTGATACAGGGTCAGGCCGTCCACTCCCGCTTCCTTGAGCTCCCGGTATTCCTCAGTAGACAGCGGGTTTACCTCAATACTTACCGAGGAGAAATACTCGTGCAGAATTTCTACACATTCCTTCACATACGAAGCCGGACTTTCGCTGCGCGATTCCCCGGTCAGCACCAGAAGATGGCGGAGGCCTGTGGAGGAGATTGCGGCCGCTTCTTGTCTGACCTCTTCCGGCGTCAATCTTTTTCTCGGAAAATCATAAATGGAGCTGAAGCTGCAATAGGTGCAGTGATTCACACAAAAATCAGCCAGATACATCGGTGTGAACAGCTGCATCACATGCCCGAAATGCGTACGGGTCAGCCGCTGCGCACGCTGGGCCATCTCCTCCAGACAAGACTCCGCAGCCGGAGACAGCAGGGCCTGCAGATCCCTTTCATCCAGACGGTCCTTGCGGAGTGCCCGCTTCACATCCTCCACTTGAAACTGCTTCCACAGTCTCTCGTAAGGAAGCTGCTCCAGACGAGTCAACGATTCAAAAAAACTCATGTTGCTCCCTCCTTTCAGTTGGAATGTGAATCACTTCAAAAATCCGGTCAAAGGTGAAGACGCCACCGCCGTCTCTTCCACCGGGCCGAGTCCTGCCAGATAGGCCTTGCGGCCTGCGGACACCGCTTCACGGAAGGCTTCGGCCATCAGCAGCGGATCACGGGCAGTAGCAATTGCCGTGTTAAGCAGCACAGCGGAAGCGCCCAGCTCCATCGCTTCTGCCGCTTCGGACGGACGGCCGATACCGGCGTCAACAATGATCGGAAGATCCACCTCTGAGATGAGAATGCGCAGCAGCTCTTTGGTCCGGAGGCCCCGGTTCGAGCCGATGGGTGAGCCGAGAGGCATAATCGCGGCAGCTCCAGCCTCCTTCATCCGAATAGCAGCTGAGAGGTCGGGGCTCATATACGGCAGCACTACAAAACCTTCGGCAGCCAGGATTTCTGTGGCCCGGATCGTCTCCAGGTTATCCGGCAGGAGATATTTCTGATCGTTGATCACTTCAATCTTGACCCAGTTGCCAAGGCCTGCCGCTCTGGCCAGTCTGGCAATGCGCACAGCTTCCCCGGCGGTACGCGCCCCCGAGGTATTAGGCAGCAGGGTCATATGGGAAGGAATATGGCTGACAATATTGTCCCGGCTCTCCGGATCTACGCGGCGAAGGGCAACCGTGATCACCTCTGAGCCTGAGGACGCAACTACTTCGGGAATCAGTGTATTCCGGCTGTATTTGCCGGTGCCGATGAACAGCCGGCTCGATAACGTGATGCCGCCAATCACAAATGGATCTAACATAAACTCGCCTCCTGGTATGAATTTCGATAATATCATCTGTGCTGCCGGACGGAAGGCTGCCAAGAGAAAGTGAAATACGGGCAGCTCCCTGTAATTGAAGCCGAAGCTATCAACCCCCGCCTACAAAATGCACCAGCTCCAGCCGGTCACCTTCGCTGAACGTTGTCTCTGCATAATGCTCCCTGTTCACAATCTCCCCATTGCGTTCCACGATCACAAGCCGCCCGCTCCATTCGGGCCGGCTCAGCAGATCGGCAACAGTCCGGCAATCTTCCGCAACCTCTCCGGGTTTGCCATTGATGATCAGATTCATGCCTTCTCACCTCCTTTGCGTAATTACATCAAGCAGAAGCACGAACCGCATGAAACCCACGGTTCAAGCCTTCTGAACCGCTGATCTGTAAGCACGGGCAGCGGCTACAGCGTCTGCTGCACCACAAATGCCGGACATAACCGCAATTCCGGCTGCCCCCTGCCGGATCACCTGGCCGGCATTGCCTGGATCTATGCCGCCGATGGCAATCAACGGAATACGGCTGCTGCGCACCGCCTCCGCCAGCAGCCCCAAACCCCGCTCCTGCCGGCCAGGTTTGCAGGCGGTAGGAAAGACATGACCGAACAGGCAGTAGTCTGCCCCCTGCCGGCCCGCTTCCGCAGCTTCCGCTGCGGAGTGTACCGACCTTCCCAGCCGCAGGCTGGGAGCAGCAGCACGGGCCGCGGCTGGCGGCAGGCTGTTCCAGGCCAATTGGACAGCGCCTGCCCCGGCGGCCAGCGCAACATCCAGCCGGTCGTTGATGACCAGCCTGGAAGCAGGAATTCCCGCAAGCAGCAGCTGCTTCGCCATGTCCAGCAGTTCCAGGGCGGACCGGTGCTTTTCCCGCAGATGGAAATAGTCTACGAGCGGATACACAGCCGCCGCCAGGCTGACAAAACGCCCCGGGTCCAGCTTCCCGTCTGAAATCAAATGAATCTCCGCCACAGCTTCACCTTCTTTCCGCCAATCTTATGAAGAACAACAGGAAACACAAAAAAACCGCCCCCGCGATAGGAGGCAGTCATAAATTTGTACAGGAATACGGGTGTATGGATACAACCCCGCTGCAGTTCATTCATTCTCCACTTTCCTACGCTGGGTTTAACCAGATCAGGTTCAAAGGGTCCGAACGGAACGTTCGTCTCAGCCTTGCGGCACCCCTAGGGATAATTACAGTATTCAGTTGCTGACGTGGTTCATAGTAACATATTATTCCTCGGAAAAGCTATCCCTTTTGCCGAAAAGCTGCTTCCCTGTCCCCTGGGCACTAAAAAAGAGCGGGCCGCGAAGGCACGCTCTTGGACAGCTATATTTCTCAAATAAGCTTGATCAGCACCAGCTCTTACCCGTTGACAATTTCGCCGCCGTTGACATGCATCACCTGTCCGCTGACATAGGATGAATCATCCGAGGCCAGGTAGACATAGGCCGGAGCCAGCTCTTCCGGCTGTCCCGGACGCTTCATCGGCTGTGTACCGCCGAACTCACTGACTTTTTTGGCATCAAAGGTCGATGGAATCAGCGGTGTCCAGATCGGACCCGGAGCTACGGCGTTTACACGGATACCTTGTTCCGCCAGATTCATCGACAGTGAACGGGTGAAACTGAGAATTGCGCCTTTGGTGGACGAATAGTCCAGCAGCTGCGGGTTGCCCCGGTAGGCGGTGATCGAAGTCGTGTTGATGATCGTGGAACCTTTTTTCAGATGCGGCATCGCTGCCTTGGTCAAATAGAACATGGAGAAAATATTGGTACGGAACGTCCGCTCCAGCTGCTCCGAGGTGATATCCTCAATCTTGTCCTGCGGATGCTGCTCGGCGGCATTGTTGATCAGGATGTCGAGTTTGCCCAGACCTTCCACCGTTTTGTTGATCAGATCCTGGCAGAATGCCTCCACCCCGATGTCACCGGCAACCAGAATGCACTTCCGGCCCTCCTGCTCCACCTGTCGTTTGGTCTCTTCGGCATCGGAATGCTCATTCAGATACGAAATGACCACATCCGCACCTTCCTTGGCAAAATGAACGGCAACTGCACGCCCGATGCCGCTGTCGCCTCCTGTAATGAGAGCCGCCTTGCCCAGCAGCTTGCCTGCCGCTTTATAGCTTGAGGTTTCGAATTCCGGGCGCGGCTTCATCTGGCTCTCGATTCCGGGCTGCTGGTCCTGCACCTGGGGCGGCAAAGTTTTTTGGGATTGCTTGTTGTCTGGCATGATCCATTCTCCTTTCGCTGTGCAACTTTTTTGGGAAGTAACCACATCGTATTAGGATGGCTTATGCGTCCTCAATTATACAATCGCTTTACGTTATGTTACTTACCACACTTCCAGGTGATCCAAACAAAAATACAGTCGTTTTTGATAAGGCCGGGAGATATAATTTAGAGACTATGTAGTTCAGGCAAGCGGTTTGGAAAGGCCAACCGTAACGCTAAGGAGGCACATCTTATGACCAGAAACTCAAGGAGCATCATTGTTGCCGTCAAAGGAGTCATTCTCCATCAAGGCAGAATTCTGCTCGTGCAGCGGGCGGCTGCAGATTCGGCAGGAGCAGGCAGCTGGGAATGTCCCGGCGGAAAAATAGAATTCGGGGAGGGACTGGAGGCCGCGCTGGAACGTGAGATCAAGGAGGAGACCGGCCTCATCGTCACGGTGGAAAATCTGTTGTATGCCGCCTCCTTCCTGACCGATCCGGGCAGACAGCTCGTCATCATCACCTATCTGTGCCGCGCGGATGAAAAGAATGTGGTGCTCTCCGAGGAGCATGCAGACTATAAATGGTGCACCCGCCCTGATCTTGAGGTGCTGCTGCCGCCAGGCATCCAAGCGGAATTTGAGAAAAGCAATGTGTTTGCGCTGGAGGGGCTGCTGTAAACGTCACCCGTACCGGAGAATCGCCAAAAGCCCGCCCTATGAACCGGGGGCAGGCTTGACTCTTAGGCGAACGACAGCCGCTGCCTAAATAATATGTCTGTACACCATAAAAAACATCATCACGATCAGCACAACCATCAGCAGCAGGCTCAGGGTGCGCAGCTTCGCAGTATGGTCAGCGACATTACGGTTCTCACGCATTCCGGCAGCGGCCAGGCGCAGCGGTTTGCCCATGATGCCGCCCAAGGCAAACATCGCCAGCAGGAGTACTATAACGACAACCATCCAGGCTACCGTATAATCCCCTTGTGATATCATGTAGCCGCCTGTCAGCAGCTGAATAACCAGACCATACTGGGCGAACCGGTTGAATCCGCCGATTGCACTGAGCGTCCCTTCTTTGGCTGAAGCAGAGAGCTTGGCCGTACCGCTCAGAATAAACGGCAGCACCAGGTAGAAGCCGAGCGCCAATGTCCCGATCATATGTAAGAAAAAGAAAATCCGGTCCATATTCATTCTCCTCACTTTTCACTGTGATATAAGTTACACTCTTATTATACCCAACCACATAGCCGATGAAAAGAAAGCCCTCATTTCTCGATCGGGAAATGAGGGCTGGTGTCCGTTTACAACCTACATCTTAACCACTGAGGTCACGGCACGTACTGAATCCGCAGATCTGTCCAGAGCCGCCTTTTCTTCGGCCGTCAGCTCCAGCTCGTAGATCTTCTCAATGCCATCCGCGCCAAGCAGCGCCGGAATGCCCAAGAACAGACCGTCGTAACCGTATTCCCCTTCGAGAAAGGCAATGACAGGAATGATCCGCTTTTTGTCCTTCAGAATAGCTTCGGCCATCTGAACGAGAGATGCCGCAGGAGCATAATATGCACTGCCATTGCCAAGCAGGCTGACAATTTCACCGCCACCCGTCCGAGTACGCTCTACGATCTCCGCCATCCGCTTTGAAGGGATCAGTGATTCAATCGGAATGCCGCTGACACTGGAATAACGCACCAGCGGAACCATGTCGTCTCCATGGCCGCCCAGAACAAGGCCGCGCACATCCTCAACAGAAACGTTAAGCTCCTGCGCGATGAAGGTGCAGTAACGCGCAGTATCCAGCACACCGGATTGGCCGATCACCCGGTTTTTGGGAAAGCCCAGCGTGTTGTAGGCGACGTAAGTCATGGCATCTACCGGATTGCTCAGGACGATGACAATCGATTCAGGCGCCACACGCTTCACATTTTCGCAGACCGATTTCACAATCCCCGCATTCGTATTCACCAGATCATCCCGGCTCATCCCCGGTTTGCGGGCAATGCCTGCCGTGATAATGACGATATCCGAATCGGCGGCGTCCTCATAGCTGGAGGTTCCGGAAATCCGGGCATCAAACTTCTGTACCAGACCCGCCTCCATCATGTCCAGAGCCTTGCCCTTCGTCGGGTTCTCGAGCTGGGGGATATCCAGAAGCACCACATCGCCAAGCTCCTTCTGGGCAAGCATTAACGCTGTGGTAGCACCGGTAAAACCGGCACCCACGACTGTAATTTTATAACGTTTGATGGCCACGGTTATCCTCCTAAGCGTTTTGTGGGCACATATATCCTTGATACCGCTTCGGAATTATAGATGATTGATGATTTCGTCAGCAAATGCCGAGCATTTCAGCTCTGTTGCGCCTTCCATCTGACGGGCGAAATCGTAGGTAACAGTCTTGTTGTTGATGGCTGTACTCATGCCTTTGTAGATCAGATCTGCAGCCTCCTGCCAGCCCAGGTGCTCCAGCAGCATTACGCCGGACAGGATCACCGAACCCGGATTGACTACGTCCTTATCGGCGTATTTTGGTGCAGTGCCGTGTGTAGCTTCAAAAATCGCATGGCCTGTAACATAGTTAATGTTCGCTCCAGGCGCAATGCCGATACCGCCAATCTGCGCTGCCAGCGCGTCGGACAGATAGTCTCCGTTCAGGTTCAGCGTGGCAATAACATCGAAATCGGTTGGACGGGTCAACACCTGCTGGAGGGCGATATCCGCGATCGCATCCTTGATGATAATTTTCCCGGCCGCTTCGGCTTCCTTCTGGGCTGCATTTGCAGCAGCCTCGCCGCTTTTCTCCTTGATGGCATCATATTGGTTCCAGGTGAAGACATGATCACCGAACTCCTGCTCAGCCACTTCATAACCCCAGTTTTTAAATGCACCTTCGGTGAACTTCATGATGTTGCCCTTGTGCACCAGCGTCACACTCTTGCGGCCATGCTTGATTGCATATTCAACCGCAGAACGCACCAGGCGCTTCGAGCCTTCGGAGGATACCGGCTTGATGCCGATTCCGGACGTTTCCGGGAAACGGATTTTGTTCACGCCCAGCTCATTCTGCAGGAACTCGATGACCTTTTTCACTTCTGCGGAGCCTTCCTTGTACTCGATACCGGCATAGATATCCTCTGTGTTCTCACGGAAAATCACCATATCCACCAGCTCGGGATGCTTCACCGGAGAAGGCACACCATCGAAATAGCGTACCGGACGCAGGCAGACATACAGATCCAATTCCTGGCGCAGCGCCACATTCAGGGAACGGATGCCTCCGCCGATTGGAGTCGTCAGAGGTCCTTTGATAGCTACAATATACTCACGGATTGCTTCCAGCGTATCATTCGGCAGCCATTCACCATATGTATTGAAGGCCTTCTCACCGGCAAATACTTCATACCAGGCAATCTGTTTTTTGCCGCCGTAGGCTTTGGCTACTGCAGCATCCAGTACCCGTTTGGAGGCTTTCCAAATGTCGCGGCCTGTACCGTCACCCTCGATGAACGGGATAATCGGATGATCCGGAACGAGCAGCTTGCCATCTTCGATTGTAATTTGTTCGCCTTCTGTCGGCAGATCGTATTTTTCCAGTTTCAACATTAGTAAGTATTCCTCCTAAAAGTTTTGTGAGCCTACACTTCCCGGAATCGTCTTCGCACAAAACTCTCTTAGGAAGCATAGGCTATAGCTTGGTTTACATTTCATTCTACTAAAGGGGTATAGCCGCCCGCAAGGGGCCGCTTATCTCTCATCCACCGGAACGTACTTTTGCTCGGACATGCCTGTGTATTCCGCACGCGGGCGGATGATGCGGTTGTCCTCGTATTGCTCCAGAATATGTGCAGTCCATCCCGAGGTGCGGCTGATGGCAAAGATCGGCGTGAACAGCTCCCGCTCAATGCCAAGCTGCGTATAGACCGAAGCCGAATAAAAGTCCACGTTGGGCTTGAGGCCCTTCTGTGAAGTAATCAGCTCCTCGACTTTGACTGACATCTCGTAAAGCGTGGTGTCATTCTTCATCAATCCCAGCTCGTGGGACATCTTCATCAGGTGCTTCGCGCGCGGATCGCCATTTTTGTAGACCCGGTGGCCAAAGCCCATGATTTTCTCACGGCGTTCCAGCTTGCCGCGGATATACGACTCTACCGCATCCAGGCTGCCGATTTCCTCCAGCATCTTCATAACCGCCTCATTCGCACCGCCATGCAGCGGGCCCTTCAGTGCGCCAATGGCCGAAGTGACACCCGAATAAATGTCCGACAGTGTAGCCACGGTTACCCGTCCGGCAAATGTGGAGGCGTTCAGCTCATGGTCGGCATGCAGCACCAGCGCAGCATCGAGTGCTTTGACGGATACGATATCCGGCTGTTTGCCCCAGAGCATATAGAGGAAATTCTCGGCAATCGACAGGCCTTCTTTGGGAGCAACCGGCTCCAGCCCTTTGCGGATACGGGCTAGCGCAGCAACTACCGTCGGAAGCTGCGCCTGCAGCTTCACGGCCTTGAGCTCATTGGCCTCACGGCTCATATCGTCCGCAGCTTCATCGTACAGGGCAAGGCTGGATACAGCCGTGCGCAGCGCAGCCATGGTGTTCACTTCCTTGGGATACAGCTTCATTTGCGCAATCACCTGTTCGGGGATCGGAGCAAAGGCGCTGAGATCACGCTGCAGAGCCTGCAGCTCGGGAGTCGTCGGCAGATTGCCGAACCACAGCAAATATGCGGTCTCTTCGAAGGTGGCGTTCTCCGCAAGATCATCAATATCATATCCGCGGTAAGTGAGCACGCCGTCCACAATCGAACTGATCGAGGAGGTAGTGGCAACAATGCCTTCCAATCCTTTAGTAGCTGTCATAGTATCTCTCTCCTTTGCCAACAAGGGTATAAAAGCTGGTTTTACGCTCATGAAAACATTTACATTTTGATGTATTCAAACCATCAATAACCGGGCAGTGTGACATCCTTTCAGAGAATGCAACGAACTTTTGGTGTGTAACCTTTATTAATCATACTGGATTTTGACGTTTATGTGAACAACGTGGAAGCTTTGGAGTAGATCAAATGATTTTATCGGACAGATAGAAAAAAACTTCCAATCTCCCTGTTTCATGTTTACGCTTTCAGTTTATAGCGGCCACTTCATTAGAGAGGGGAAATGTTTCCGGATAGTCTTTAAATTTCAGTCTCTGAATATATATTAGACGAGCCGTTGTCGTGTCCGGAGAGCCTATCAGGAGGGATGAAGCATGGATTCACTGGTATTCAAAAGAGTGCTGCGCGGCCTCTGGGTCGTGCTGGCGGCCTCATTGCTGCTGGTGGCGGTCTATGTACTGCTGCCCCTCGTGTACCCGCTGCTGCTTGCCTACCTGCTCGCCTATCTGATGCATCCGCTGGTGCTTATTCTGCGGGGGTTCAAGCTCCCGCGCTGGCTGGCCGTATCGCTGTCACTGCTCTTCTATGTCGGTGGAACCGCACTGGTGCTGACCGCGCTGATTACCCGCCTTGTTAAAGAACTGATCGGGCTGCTTCAGACATTCGATCTGCACACCGACCAGTGGCGGGAGCTGCTGCTGTCCATCAGCCGCAATGCCAGCATTCAGAATATTATTAACCAAATTAACCAGTTTTACCGCGATAACCCGAACTATCACGCCACGATCGACAGCAATATCAGCAGAACCACGGAGACGGTAGGCCAGGCTATGACAGAGCTCATCACCGGCTTCTTCAATATGATCCTCAAGCTAATCTCCGCACTGCCCAGCATGGGCTCTATTCTTATCGTCATTATGTTATCCGCCTTCTTCCTCAGCACGGGCTGGGAACGGCACAACGCCAAGCTGAGAGCACTGGTGCCCGCGCCGCTGCGCAGGCCGGCGTCGGAGATCTGGCAGGATCTGCGCAATGCGCTGTTTGGCTATCTGCGGGCACAGCTGGTGCTGATTTCGATCACGGCCATTATCGTCATCACCGGCCTGCTGCTGCTTGGCGTGAATTCCGCGTTTGCCATCGGACTGACGATCGGTCTGGTTGATCTGGTGCCCTATCTCGGCGTGGGGATTGTGCTGCTGCCCTGGGCTCTCTACTCCTACATGACCGGCAATCTGGCACTCGGCATCGGGCTGTCAGTGCTCTACGCCGTCATTCTCATCACCCGCCAGATCCTGGAGCCGAAGGTGCTTGCGAGCAGCATTGGCCTGGACCCGCTCGCTATGCTGATCGGCGTGTTCGCCGGCCTTCAGCTGTTCGGCATGCTCGGTCTGCTCCTTGGCCCTGTCATCCTGGTTGTGCTTGATGCCTTCCACCGGGCCGGCGTGTTCCGGGCCCTGCACAGCTATATTGTCAGCGGCAGGCTGCATTAGGCGCAGGCGAGCCATTGCAGCTGTCGCGTATCGGATCAGCGAAGAAGCTTGCTCAGCAACGTTATGCGGCCTAAGGGATAGCAAAAAAGCGTTTCTAATGCATAATCAATCTGCAAAAGAAACGCGCTCCGGCAAACCAATACAGACAAAATCACCCTGCGGGTGAGGGAACTAAAATTATTGTACAGCTTGCAGGACTGCCCCAGATAATGCGCATATCCGGCGAATTCAAAGGTACTTTTACCTCTCATTTCACCATTTAGCGTATATCCGGCGAATTCAGAGGTACTTTTACCTCTCATTTCACCATTTAGCGCATATCCGGCGA
>RCUU01001097.1_pt1 | contig 13496 bp, 8 predicted proteins | sample 2166211 | NCBI WGS metagenome assembly RCUU01 (sample SAMN09932620, study PRJNA488358) | compost metagenome | feature: garden; material: soil; isolation source: compost soil in phenylacetic acid-enriched culture | place: Germany: Experimental Botanical Garden Goettingen | collected 2016-01-27
GCTTTAAGAAATGCCCATGACGGTACAAAAAACTTGCTTGCTAATTTTTCAGATGCTCTATCACAAATCGTCAAATGGGTAATCAATTTGGCACCGTTAGGAATCATGGGACTTGTTTTTGATACCATTACAACAAACGGGCTTTCTTCCTTGCTCGATTACGGAAAATTACTTCTCGTTCTTATTGGATGTATGCTATTTATAGCGTTTATTGTCAATCCTTTGATCGTATAACTGAATATTCGCAGAAATCCATATCCACTTGTTTTTAGCTGCCTGAAGGAAAGTGGGATTACCGCATTCTTTACTCGAAAGTTCAGCTGCAAACATTCCTATCAACATGAGATTATGTGAAAAAATGGAACTGGATACAGATACGTATTCGGTATCCATTCCATTAGGTGCGACGATTAATATGGCGGGTGCAGCGGTTACGATTTCTGTCTTAACTCTCGCAGCTGTTCATACGCTTGGCATTGAAGTAGATTTTGGTACGGCGCTTATTCTTAGCATTCTATCCGCTGTATCTGCTGCAGGTGCCTCAGGTGTTGCCGGCGGTTCGCTTTTACTCATTCCGCTGGCGTGCAGCATATTCGGCTTTCCGAATGATATTGCGATTCAGGTCGTTGGTGTAGGTTTCATCATAGGTGTTTTGCAGGATTCTTTTGAAACAGCACTTAATTCATCCTCCGACGTACTTTTTACAGCAACAGCTGAATATGCTAAAAAACGTAAGGAAGGCAAGGAATATATGATTACAGTCTAGAGAAAATGTTAAATAAGCAGGAGGCCTTAGGCCCCTGCTTATTTGTTTCCCCTAAAATCAGATAATTAAACAAAACGGCTATTTGCAAGGTGAATAGAAATCCATTATTAGTTCCTTTTCTCCTCTTTCAAGCGGAATAGTAAATCTCTCATATGAGTAATACTCCATTTCAAAGCCACTAATCGAATCGTCATATTCATAGCCATGGCTTTTCCCTTTCCTTAGCTATAGTCTAACACACCCTCTCGAAGCATAATTTCCCACAGTCTATTGGTCAAAGTCATACACAAGGCTTCGTGGGTGATACGATCTACCTCGGGATCACTGCATCCAAGCTGCCGGGCATGTGTCGTATAGGCCGCAATGCCTTTTAATGCAAAAATCATCGTATTGAATTGTACAAATCTTTGGAAATTTTAGTCTTTAGAGATGCAGTTCCAAATAATCAAAATCAGAAGTAGATACATTGCTTGCATCAGTCTGGATCCGGATGGTGTTAGTTCCTGCTTGCAAAGCAAGTGTGCCAGCATGGGTCAGATTTACCCAAGATGTGGCTGTATCCCATGACCCGGTTGTCGGGAGATTCGCACTGAATTGGAATACCCCGTTAGCGTAAACATTTTTGGTTGCGTTCGTGGCTGTTCCGTTTGCATATCGGAAATCCACCTTGTAGTTGCCTGCACTCGGAACGTTTACGGTGAGATTGACATAGCTTCCTACAGCATCCATAACCCCTACAGCCTTCAATGCTGAGGCATAGTTCTTGTTTACAATCAGCGCGCCTCCACCAACGGTTCCGGTTTCCATCTCCACATGGATAGGCTTGAAAGTTACCTCAAGATAGTCAAGGTCTGCTGTGTAGATGTCATTGGAATCCTTTTGGATTTTAATTTTGTTGGTCCCCGCTTGCAGGTTTACCGTTCCGACACCAGATACTTTCTTCCATGAGGAGGCAGACTGGTCCCATCCAGCATTTGTCTTGGGGAATGAGGCCTGGAACTTGTAAATTCCATTTACATAGACGCTTTGGGCGGCATCCGCCCCCGATCCGTTCGCATAGGCAAAATCCAGTATATAGTCTCCGGCTACAGGCACATCTATTGTAACTTCCGCGAAACTCCCTACACTGTTCATAACGGCCACAGCTTTTCCAAAGGATGCATAATTCTTATTGGCGGCAATTGGCCCATTCAATTGACCATTTTCAAATTCATAGTGCTTCCCGGATGTCCCATTCAACACTTGAACTTTCCCAGAGCCTGTAACATTAGCAGCGGAAGTATTGGCGACCAGATTGCCTTTATAATATACGTTGTCAAATCTTACATAATATTTATCACTAAGATAGCCTCCAGTGGTTTTATCAAAGTATACATTCTTCAGGTTGAAATTTTTATTGGAGGATACATTCAGGTCAAAATACAGCAAGTTGTCCCTAGTCGAACCCGACTCGGTATAGAGATTTTCGATCGTAAAATTATCGATATTGTCCTGAATTTTACCCCATATGCTTCCCAGTACATTTGTTTGCTTTATGGCATAGAAGTTAGTAATGCGAACAGTTCCAATCGAGCTGGTATCCTCGCCCGGCTTAGTTCCCTCAATTCCCTGAGCGAAGATGGCTGAAGTTTGAGCAATGCCGGCATGTTCGGGGAAATAAGCAATGTAATTATCGATCGTTACATTATCGGTTTTGCCCCACCAGCCAATGACAAGATTATTATCACCGGATACACTGAAGAAATTCTTAACATCTACCCCATTATTTCCACCAAGCGATAAACCGTCGGAGCATCTAGCATCGCTAATAACTTTAACATTGTCTATGGACACATTGTCCGTATTGCGTACCACCAGTTGATGGATCAGATTGTCGTTAAAATTTCGTACCAGGATGAAATCCCGCAACTCGACATTGTTGGATTTATAGAATACCATGTTGTTTTCAAACTCTGATTCATTCGGATTCACACCTGTATCATAGGCAACAACGATTCCTGGGCCCAGAATTTTCAGGTTGGAATTGTTAGCGGTATCAATTCTGGCATGCAGAACAGCTCCCGGCATGAGGAAAATCGTCTGATTGTCCTGCATCGTGAGTTCATTATTAGCGGGATAATGCGCCCCTGCTTGATAGACGGTTGCACCGGCAGGAGGCGTCGCTACAGGCGGATCCCCGAACAAGAAAAGCTCTTTATTCGGATCGTTGTCGATCTGAATAATAATTTTGCTTTTTTTATAATCGTTTAACGTGAACTGAAGCTGGTTGGCCGCCGGTTTAGTATACGTTATTCCGTATTGGGAAGGCATAATATTAGCTGATGTGAAATTGGACTTGTACTGTACCTTAACAGTCACCGTACCCGTGAATGCGAAGCTGGTAACTGCTTTGGGGGTAGCGGCCATTCCCGGTGCAGTCCATACGGGTGATGAAGTGTTTTCGACCCACACCTGAAAATCGCTGTTTGAAGCGAGACTTGCCGGAAATGGATAGACTGTACTAGTGCCTGCTGCTTCGGCATGCCGGACATAACCGACTGTGAACGCTACCAAAAAAGATAAAAAAAACATCCAATAAAACCTGTTCTTAGCCCGAGTCATTTTTTCTCCTCCTCTAAACTTGTGTTGTAGGGGACTACAATCTGAATATTAGCAACACTGCCCGTAAAAAAAGAATGGAAAATTTCAAGAAAGCGTGCCATATTTATTGAAATCGCATTTATTGTTGTTAAAAAATTAAACCTACATGTGGAATATGCTTTTTTCTTTATATTCCTTAGGTGTAATTCCTACATTTTTCTTAAATACCTTGCTGAAATACTTCTCATCATTGAATCCGGTTTTGGTTGCGACCTCGTACACTTTGAACTGGGGATCTCTTAGGTATTCCATTGCCTTGTTTATTCTGACATTCACAATATAATCGGTTAAGGATATTCCCTCCTCCTTTTTGAACAATACACTGAAGTAGGAAGGATTCATGGAAACCTGATTTGCCAGCATATCGAGATTGATTACCTTGTGGAAATTCTTCTGGATGAATAGTTTGACAAGCGCAATTGATTTATTGTCTCCTGATCTTGTTCCTTCTTTATGGTCATAGGTACTTATCAATACTAAAGTATCAATAAAGCGCTTATTGGCCGCCGGTAAGGAAGTACATTCCTCCAGTTCCTCCACGAATTGATAGATGTTATTAGCCATAAAAACACCGGCCTTTTCGGAACCGTTTATACCCGACCCCACCTGTATAAGCAAGCTGCAAAGCTTGTCCTGGTATTCCTTCACCGTTACGATTCCTTTTATACTTGTCTCATTGCACCTCTGATTGATGAAGACTTCCAGCCTCCCGGTATCCATCATTCTGAGCATGGATATCATTTGGGTAATATCAGATTCGTTAAAGTGCAACGTGTTAGCGAGTTTAGCCAGTTCATCTGCAAAATAAATATTTCCTTCGCCGTATACCAATTTTTCCATGAAGGCGGCTTTGGCCTGCCTAAACAGCGTGTACAGAGGCACCGGTTTACTGCTAATACTGCTGACTCCCCAGTTTACTCGAAGCCCTTTTTCCCGGAGATATTCATTTATTTCGGTTAAGGAGGCTCGAAGTTCTCTCAAACCGTCTCCTTTTTTTATGTTGATAATAGAGATCACACTGTTTTTCACATGCGGAACAGACAGTACCTGAGGAAACACTGCCACCAGCTTACTGCCGAGCATAGTTGCAGGGAGAATACTTCCCTGTCCGGCATCTAAAAAAAGTTGCAGGTGGGTAAACTGTGCATATAAAATGATGAAATGCGGGCAAGGCATTTCAATCCTTCGTTCGGATAAAAAAATTTGAAAGACCTCATCGCTCCCACCAGCGCTTAGCAGCATATCTTTAAGCATATTCCCATCTGTCTCGGAGAGGCTCCCAGGAGGCAGTTCTTCCGTTCCCTTCTCCTGGTCCAGATCGTCCAAAGCCCTCTTCAGGGCAGCCTCCAGATCCTGTCTCTTGATCGGTTTGAGCAAATACTCGGTGACCTTAAAACGAATAGCTTCCCTGGCATATTCAAATTCACTGTAGCCGCTGAAAATAATAACCCGGCTATCAGCACCTATATCCCTTATTTTTTTAAGAAATTCAATACCGTCCATATGAGGCATTTGAATATCGACTATAATAATATCCGGCTTGTGTTTCTCAAATATTGCCAAAGCTTGGACTCCATTTTCGGCTTCCACCACTTCCCTGAACGAGAACCCAAGATCGTCGATAATCACTCGCAACCCTTTTCTAATGATGTTCTCATCATCTACGATCAATAATGAATACACGTTCATCCCTCCTTGGTTAATCAATAACCGGAATGCTGATATAAATTCGGGTTCCTTCCCTCATTTCACTTTCAATCTCTATACCATAACCGCTTCCATACGCTAGCTTAAGCCGGTCATTGACATTGGACAGACCGATTCCGTTCTCACCTGGGGATAACCTGTTTTTATGGTTGTTTTCCAACCGTTCTCTCAAGGCTCTGAGCTTCCCGGGCTCAATGCCGTTCCCATTATCGCAAATTGTGAATCGGATATTATTTTGGTATACCTCGGCCGAAACTTTGATGACACATTGACCATCAAAGTTGCGAAACCCGTGGAGGATTGCATTCTCTACGATCGGCTGAAGGATCAGCTTCAGCATCTTTAACGAATATATCTGCTTTGCAATCGAGCATACCAGCTCCAATCGGCCGTTCATCATCAAATTCTGCAAACTGCAATAGCTCCTGATTTGTTCAATTTCTTCCGTTATCAGAACCAGCCTGTTGTCTTTTGTCAAATTGTAGCGGACCATAGCGCCCAATGAGGTTAACGCATCGGAGATTTCCCTTTCCCTGTTGATCTCGGCCATCATCTTGATGGTCTCCAGAGTATTATACAGAAAGTGGGGATTCACCTGGTTCTCAAGCGCTTTCAACAGCGCATCCTTCTGAAGAATTTCCGTTTTGTATACCGTCTCGATCAATTCATTTATCCTGTTAAGCATTCTATTAAAATCTTTGCCAAGCTCGTCAATTTCATCATTTCCTTCAATTACCACTTGGGTATTCAGGTTGCCCTTCTGGACGCTCCTCATGACCTTTACGAGCCTTTTTATTTTCTTCATCAGTTTTCTGGAAAAAATATAGGAGATGAGAATCATCAAGATAAGTGCGGCTACGAGACAAACTACGAAGGTGTTTCGCGCTTTCGTGGTTTCTTGGATAACCAGATTCTGAGGGAACATTCCAATAATTCTGTAGTTAGGATTCTCTAAAGTCTGGATTTCCGTCAGAAAGGACTGGCTTCCCACCTTCGTAACGATATTGGATGTACTTTGTTCAGCCTTGTTTAATTGGGAGGATAGCTGTGAGAGAACACCTGCCGGGAGATGATTGGATTCATACACCAGTTGACCTACGCTATCATATACGAACACGGCTCCCTGTTTGAACTCCTCCATCTTGCCGAGACCACCAAAAATAGCGTCAGGTGCAATAAAAATTTCCAGCAGCGTGTTTCTATCGTTGGTTGTATAGGATAACATAGGCACGAACAAGGAGATTTCCTGATCGCGAATCGCTGGGTTCTTGACTTTGTCATAATCCAAGATACGGGCTTTGTGGAGATTCTCCCAATATGGAGCGCTGTAAGTCGCCTGAATCGCTTCTTCAAACCATGCTTCGTTACGGTAAGGCTTAGAATGGTAAATCCATTCATTCTGAAAGGTGTTGTCATTCGCAGTAAAGAACCGGAAGTGATACTCCGTAGTCTCCAGGCTGCGGACCCAATCCATAAAAGAATTGAGGTAATGATAGGAAAAATCAATCTTGTTGGTATCAGACATATATAATTCATCAAAATATGAAATCAGCAAAGGGTATTGCGCAATTTGGCTCCCGAGTTTTCGGTAATCGTTGAAAATTTGATTCACATTCTCTTTTTCTTTTGCCAAGGCTTCCTTGAGGGCGGTCTTAGACTGATCCTCCACATATTGGACAGACCGAATATAGATATAAACAGCCGACAAGGTTACAGGTATGAGAAGAACAAGCACAAAGCAAATCATGATCTTCCAAGTATAGCTGGTGTTTACGGGTCCCCGAAGCATTCTTAACATAACTCGTCCCTCTCTGTCCCTCAGTATCCACTGCCGCGACCGTAATTTATTATATCAATACCTACTGAAATCGACAAAAAAAGAACATTTTTTGAGCTTTACTGCCCTCTTGCATGGGAGATTACCCTAATTCAATTTCAATCCATTTGTTCTCCGGTGTAATCTCGCAGCGGATTCCCTGAGCAGCCTCAATACGACCCTGGTATACTGACAAATACTCTGTTTGAGATATGATTGTGATTCTCTTCTCTGTAGCAAGCCTGATTCTTCCCCTTATATCACCAACAAAAAAATAACTAAACTCGGGAGCCGTGCTCATAAAAACCAGGCAATTTTCATGAAACGTAACTTCACCATTCAAAGCAATCGGCTTACCCTTCTGGCTGTGAATGCCGCTCGATTTAAACCAGGTGTCCACTGCCCGCGGCCACACATACCTGGAGAGAGAATGGTCTGGCTTCAGCGGGTATCGGTGGACCAGCACCCCAGGTTCCGTGCTATAAGGAATATAATCCGGAATATAACAGGCATATACAGTGCCATCCTGTTGAATCTTGCTGAGATTGGTTAGATAAGCATTGTAGGAAGAGAGCAGACTGTTCATATCCCCTGTGAGGAGTGAGTAATAGAAATCGGCTTCTCCCCGCCAGATCGTCCAGGCATGTCCTGCATTGATGCACGGGCCGTCCTGATCGCCTTCCCAGATGGTCTCCCACCATCTGAAGGATGAATGGTACATCCGGGCATCCGGCGTGTACATCTTCCAGGCATCATGAAGCCGTAGAATACTATTGGCAAATCGAATGTATTCATGCTTGAATTCAATGTGAAAGCAAACATACAGAACGGATAATGCCGTGCAGGAGATCGAGCCGTCCTCCATCTCCGCCTGTGAGTATTCCTGATCCCCCTCCGTAGGGAAATGAAATCCCCGTTGCAGCAGATAATCCGCAATTTTCACGGCTGCTGCTTGAAAGACAGCCTCTCTGGGATCTCTCCTCTCCCCAAGCACCTTCGCCATATCCACCACTGCAATTACCGGGGCGCATACGGTGGTATAATCGATCTCTCTTCCTTTCTCATAACACAGGATGGCCCCATTCTCGGCAATATGCTCATGGAGCAGGTTCAGCAAGGTATCAATCGCATACTCCAGATAGCTTGAATTGCCGAATGCTTGATAAGCAGATAGAAGAATGGACACCCCAAAAAACTGCTCTTGTATTCGGGTTGACTCGAAGATATGGTAAGGCCCATATTCCCGACCCTCAAACCTGTGCGGATAAGGTACGATGGAGCATCCTGGCGTAGGGGAGACTCCGGACAGATTCAATATTTTATGATCAATATGTTCTAAAACCCTGTCCGCCAATTGCGGGTTCATCCCAAACCGCTTGATATGTTCACACAGAGCCCAGCACCACACCCCTCCCTCAGCAAGATTCTCATCACAGTGATAGGGTTGTTCGATAGTACTGCTCGCCTTACAGAACAGCTCGTTCCAGCCGCTGAAGCTGAATAATACACAGTCCAGGCTGTTCAGGGAATTTCCAAATGCTTCAACCCTGTAGAATCCCTCTTCACAAAGCCTAATTGAAACCTGATATCCGCCGCTATCTTCTACTACATGCTCTGTAATATCCGTGCTGTTACCTGATGGTAAATGAAGGATAATTTTGTTATATACTCCTTCAATAGTCACGGGAAGCTCTGTCCCCAATGTTCCCCCTGCAACCGGAAAATAGGGAACGGGGGTTCCCAAGGCGGAGCTCACAAGCGACATGGCCTCCCTGTACGTGTCGGGAAAGTCGATCCTAAGGGCTATCGTATGTTTTTGTTTCGTGCCTGCATCTGAAACAAAAACATCGTCAAAGCTCTCAAACATCTTCAATCCGAGAATAAAATGTCCAAAATTATAGGGAGAATACTCCAGTCGCCACCCAGCCAGGGGTTGAGGTGAGGTAAGCAGAACCCATCTGCCGTTAGGTCTTGTCATTAGATAATAGGAGGCTTTGCCGTCTCCTGAGGTATAGGGGGATGTCGGGATCACCTGATCCTCATATCCTGTGCCTAACTTCCCTAAAAAATTGAAATCAAGGTTCATGCCGAATTGGCTGATATTCGTGTCTGCAGCTTCAATGGAAAGGATAAAAAACTCGTCCATAAATTCGTATTTTAAGGTGGAGTTATATTCGAAATTGGTAAAAACGGCACAGGAACCTCTCAGATAAGAAAAAGAATGGGTGATAAGTTGGTCATCTATAACGATGTGTTTCTTGGCGTCTGCGACATGGCTTATTTCTGTATGGTATGATTTCTTGTCTTTAAAGGTTGCGGCCAAGCTCCCGAACTGCCTGTTGCGGTCAACAAGGTTCACCCGGTTAGCATCTTTATTGTCATACAATTCCCTGATGCAGCCAGAATCCTTCTCGATGACAATGTCATACCCTTTTTTGCAGATTTTAATGGTTTCCTTCATTGTATCCCCCGAATAAACGTATACCGCGGATTTGTAGTGGATTTAAGAGTTTTCCTTGCTAAAAGAAGAAGGATGAGCCTGATTCTCGTCACACTCATCCACTTCTTTGATTAACATTATTTTATTGCTAAGCTGACTTATTTAAACTCCGCATACTTAGCGGTCCAAGCAGCCTCCAGTTTGGCCAAACCGGTGTCTTCCGCCTTCTTCACAAACTCATTATAGGTATCTAAAGCGGCAGCCTCGTTCTTGGCCATAACCATTTTAGGGTAGTACGCTTTGGAGAGCTCATTGAGCTTATTTTGGATAATCCCTTCTTCAGATGTGGACAATGGATGAATAAGTCCCAATGCGATATCCGCTTCTTTGTGCGGCTTGACAATGCTCTCCAAGTTCTTTCTGTAATCTGTCTTCTCGGAATCGGTAAGTGCAGCCATTCTGCCATGGATATAGTCATCCGAGAAAGCAAAGTAGGTGGATACCCCTGTTTCCTTCTGATATTTGCTTCCGTCGGTTTCGTATAAGGTCTGGAATTCCGGAGTCCGTCTTGGTACTTGCTTCCCATCGATCTCCTTCATCTCCCAATGAACGCCCTTTACCCCATAGGCATCAAGCTCTCTACCTGTTTGAGAAGTCATAAAAGAGATGAATTTAGCCAGCCGTTCAGGGTCAGCGACTTTCTTGGAGATCAGCGTAGCTGTCCAACCAGAGCCATCTTTGAAATACTTACCATCCGGGAAATACGGTAGAGGCTCCCAGCCCACTTCTGGATTATCCTGAGTTTTGATCGTTTCGTTAAAATCATTCACGATCCCGGAGAATACGATCGTATCCCCTTTTTGTTTCTTAGCTTCTTTAATATCCTGCGCATCTACGAATGATTCAGAGGACATTAATCCATTCGTGTACATTTTATTCATGAACTTTACGAATTCAGTGAATTTCGGATTACGCACACCCGATGTGAGCTTTCCATCCGCGTTTACATCATATACATGGATGCCGAATTGGGTAGCAGGGAACATATAACCTTGAAATTCACCTGCTTTAAAGAAGGTCAGATCTTTGTTGAAAGCCCCGAAATACCAGCCGGTAAGCTTAGGAAACTTTTCCTTTGCTGCTTTCACTGCATTAAAGAATCCATCAAGCGTTGACATATCTGGTTTTCCGATTGCCTCATAAACATCACTTCTGATAGCGCTTACTCCATCACCTCCGCTAACCGTATTATAATCTGATTGTTGAAGGTCATATGGGGTAACGAGAAACGACGGGAAGAAATATTGCTTTCCATCCTTATAGTTGTAGTATTTAAAGACCTCTGGTTCACTCTGCTCCCTAATCTCAGGCGCATATTGATCAATAAAATCAGAAATCGGCAAAACCATGCCATTCTTGATCATTAAATCGATGGCGGGATCATCCTTGTTGGTTGTAATCAAATCAGGAATGTCACCGGAAGCAACCATCATATTTAGCTTGGTATTATCACCAGAAGTTGCTTTGCTTAATTCAATCTTTACATTGGCCTGCTTTTGAATTTCCTGACCGGAGGGCGAACTTGTCCAATCGACATTGAACCAGTCATAATTATAGAAATGCTTGATAACTAGAGGTTCCAGCGCCAATTCTTCCGAACCCGCAGTTGCTTCTGTACCCGTTGCTGGCTGACTTGAACTCTCCGCATCCTTATTCGATTGACACCCGCTAAAAACAACAGCCATCATTACTGCCATAAAGATTGACACAATCCTTTTTCCCTTACTCATCTTCTTTCCCCCTTTTTTTGTGTGTATATCAAGGCAAGTGACCTAGATATCGAGCATTATCCTTTTACAGAGCCCACCATCATGCCCTGGACAAAATATTTCTGTAGGAATGGATACGCGAGAGCTACCGGAACGACGGACACAACCATAGTTGCATACTTCATGGAATCAATAATGTTAATATTCTGCTTACCGGCTCCGAGATAATTTGCAGCAATCGCGGCTCCTTCCGATTGACTGATGATCTGATAAAGAACCAGTTGCAGGGTGGCCAGGTCTGGTGAATTGGTGTAGTAGGCTGCATCAAACCATGAATTCCATTGCTGTACTCCATAGAACAACGACACGGTGGCCAGAATCGGCGCAGACAACGGAAGGAATATTTTCCAGAAAACACGCCAATCATTTGCACCGTCTATCTTGGCTGATTCCTCTAACGCATCGGGAATGGAGGAAAAAAAGTTAATAAACAAAATGGCATTAAAAAATGAATACAGGGAAGGTATGATATACACCAAGAAGGTATCAATTAATCCAAGTGAGTTGAGCAGCAGATAGGTTGGAATGATTCCACCAAAAAAATACATGGTGATTACACCCGTCCGGATATAGAAGCTTCTAAGGGCCAAGTATTTTTTAGATAATGGGTAAGACACGCAAGCAGTAAACAATACGCTTGCAATTGTACCCAAAATCGTTCTCGCCCCTGTAATTAGGAATGAATGAGCTAACTTGCTCTCTGTAAAAACAATCTTGAAATTCTCAAGTGTGAATTTTCTTGGAGATAAATAGATGAAGCCTTTTTCGGCGATGTCATTGGCATCATTCAAGGATATGATGAATGAATAGTACAATGGATACAACGTTACCAGGGTGACGATCGACATAAGAATAAACAGAACTATGTTGATGACTTTGTCTTCTGTATTTCCCTTCATTTCCTTCGCTCCTGACGGTTCACTTTATACGGGAATCTGCTTGTTAATATAAACTGGTGTTTGTTAACTTACGGCTGACTGCATTTGCTCCACTGAACAGCACAAACGATAACAATGATAAGATTAACCCTGCAGCAATAGCATAAGAGAAGCGACCTTGGGAAAGCCCCATATTTACGATATAGGTTTCCAAAATCATGGAATTGTCATAATTGAGCGAATTCCCAAAGAGTAGAGATTGCTGCAGATTGGATCCGGAGAGTCCTCCGTAAATCATGCTTCCAATACTAAGGATAACTACCATCATAATTGTGGATTTAATGGACGGAATAGTGATGCTAATCATTCTTCTGATGCGACTTGCTCCATCCACCACAGCAGATTCATATTGTTCTACAGGAATCGCAGCAATGGCAGCGAGATATATAATCGCCCACCACCCAGTCTCTTTCCAGGTGTCAATAATTGCCATCCAGATCCAGAAGCCTCCGGGAGAATTCAGATGAGCTTGGGGCTCATTGGTGAAACCAAGCGACATCAGTACATGATTGACAATGCCATCGGTGTTGAGCCACATAATAAACAGTCCTGCAACAACTACCCACGAGATAAAGTGCGGAAGATAACTCGCCGTCTGAACGATTTTTTTCAGGGTCATATTCTTGATTTCGTTAAGCATTAAGGCAAACAAAATCGGCATGATGATGGCAAAAACCGTCTTCGTTAAACTTAACCCGAACATGTTTCTTACCGAATTCCAGAACAACTCATCGTGAAACAGTTCTTTAAAGTGCGCGAAGCCTACAAATGGACTCTTTAGAATTCCCAGAAAAGGATTATAATCAAAAAATGCTGCAAAAAGTCCGACCATAGGGATGTAGCAAAAAACAATTAGCCATATAAGACCAGGTAGCACCATAAGTTGAAGATATTTCTGTTGCCTTAGCGAATTTCCAATTCGTGAAAGCTTTATTTTTTTCCCTGCTTCATTTGACATTGTAGCTTCCTCTTCTTTTTCGTTTTGTAAAGCTCGGCCGGCCTGCCAACCCTGTTACAAACCTTATTATAAAGGGGATTAAAATTCTGAAACACAGATAAAATATACATAAGGTGCAATATTTATAGGACTTTGCCCTTGGAAGGAAAAAGACACTAGCGTGGGCTAGTGTCTTTTAACCAGGGTATATTTCGGGTAGTCATTTTGTTTATTGAGGATTCATTGCAATCCTGCCTCTACTGCAAGCGAATTATTCCTTGCCCCCACTGCTTTAATAACGAAATTGTAGGCTTTGGCAGAATCTATGCCGTTTAATGTATAGCTGTAACTCGTCTGACCGCTTACCGCCGGCACATACACGCTCCAATTCGTGCTGACTTTATCATTTTTCTCGTAAATCCG
>RCUU01001098.1_pt1 | contig 13487 bp, 15 predicted proteins | sample 2166211 | NCBI WGS metagenome assembly RCUU01 (sample SAMN09932620, study PRJNA488358) | compost metagenome | feature: garden; material: soil; isolation source: compost soil in phenylacetic acid-enriched culture | place: Germany: Experimental Botanical Garden Goettingen | collected 2016-01-27
CATCTGCCATTCTATCATTCGCCTTCTGTCATCTGTCCTCTGTTGATCAGCCATTCTGCTGCTTTGTTGCTCGTCTCTCTGCGGCTGCCCAGTTAGTCCTTGATCAATGACATGAACTCAGCTCTGGAAGCTGCGTCGGTGCGGAAATTGCCGCGGACTGCAGATGTGATGGTCTTGCTGCCTGGTTTCTTTACGCCTCGGGCGCACATGCAAAGATGCTCACCTTCAACGACGACCATAACACCTTGCGGCTTCAGAACTTCATCCATAATGTCAGCAATTTGACTAGTAATTCGCTCTTGTACCTGAAGTCTGCGAGTGACAGCCTCCACTAAACGCGCTAATTTGCTTAGTCCAGCAATTCTACCACTCGGAATGTATCCAATGTGTACTTTGCCGAAGAAAGGCGCCATATGATGCTCGCATTGACTGTAGTATACGATATCCTTCACAATAACAAGTTCTTCGTGATTTTCTTCGAATGTAACACCCAGCACATCATGCGGATCAACCTCGTATCCTGCAAAAATTTCCTCATACATCCGGGTAACCCGAGCCGGTGTTTCTATCAGCCCTTCACGCTCAACATCCTCACCAATCAGCTTTAAAATCTCGCGAACATGATGCTCAATTTGTTCACGGTTATCACCAACCTGTTTGTTTACGTAATCTTTTACTCCTGACATTCTAGCGCCTCCTCCTTTCAAAAGCGTTAAAGCTTATTGAATCTCTATTTTTTCTTGCGTTTTCCGCCTGTATTGAACTGATTGCCCTGATTTTTCATCATTTGCTGAGCACGCTGCATCTGCTTTCCATTCAGGTTGTAGCCCATTTGCTGAGCCATTTTCTGCAATGCTTGTGGATCACTTTGCATCTTCATGAGCTGTTTACGCAAATAAACTACCCCAATCAGAAATCCGCCGACCAATCCGACGATTAAAGTAATAATAGGAATCACGATATCCATAATAATGAGCCACCCCTGTATACATTCTCAGTGTCAATTCGCCAATGGCTAGGACACTCAACATATAATATCATTCACTTTACCGTGATTCAAGCAAGAACAGCCTCAATAAATAATGTAGTCTCATTAGCCAGGTCTACTTCTCTGACCTCCATATCCTCACCCGAGCCATGAACGATACGAACAACCGGTCTTCCCGGCAAACCGCGATGCTGGCTCACGACAACCCCCGTTTCTTTTGTCGACAGACGAACCGAGGTTCCCGTAGGATATACAGATACGATTCTCGTAAACTCTACTAATACATCCCGATCCAATTCTCTTTCAGAGGAAGCCATCAATTTCTCACAAGCCTCGTGGGGAAGCAAAGCACGCCCTTCGTTGCTCCCTTCACCACTAATTAAATTATCATATGTGTTGGCTACAGCTACTATTTTGGCAAATAAATGAATCGCCTCATGATCGAGCCCTCGCGGCAATCCGCTCCCATTCAATTGTTCGTGATGCTGCAGGGCAGTGTGAGCAATCAAAAGATTGAACTCCCGCTTATGCTTCAATAATTCAAAGCCTCGCCAGGTATGGTGGTTTTTAGGATCATCCTTATCCGCTCCATCTGGAAGAGGAAGTGATTTACCGATGTCGTGAAGCAGCGCACCTATTGCCAAATCCTTTAATTGGGTATAATTAAGCCCCATATTAAGCCCGATCATTGAGGTCAATAAACAAACATTAACCGCATGTATATATGCTGCATTATCCTTCGTTCGAATTTCGGTAAGCTGTAAAAGTACTTCTTTATTATTAAGCACATCCGTAAGAAGCGTATCGACAGTAGCACTTATTTTCCTGGTGCTCCATTCCTTTCCCGATCTGATCGCTTCCAGCGTTTCGCTCATCTCATGAAATATCGCCTGTTTTGTTCCTTCACTAAGAATGTCCTCTATCTCAACATCCTCGAAATTGGAATCTTTAATATATAACATCGTTACGCCAATGCGCTTCAATGTGCTGATCATGTACACAGTGAGCTGCACTCCTGCTGACAACAGCACTGTCCCGTTCGCAGAATATACAGTTCTTCCAAGCAATTGCCCTGTTTCGATATCCTCTACACTCATGAATCTCATGCTTATCCCCCTCGGTAGTATTTGTATTATTCAAAAGTGCAAGGAAGAAGCCGGGATGAACGCGGAAAATAGACACTTATATTGGGCTATTTAACTTCCTGCGGTTTCAAGCGATAGCAGCTTCTCTTTAATAGATAGCCCGCCTCCATAGCCGACCAGCGCTCCGTTGGAGCCTATAATGCGGTGGCATGGCACAACAATCGGAACGGGATTTTTGTTGTTGGCACCGCCAACCGCACGTACTGCCTTAGGTTGACCTATGGATTCGGCTATATCTTTATAGGAAGCCGTCTTCGCATACGGTACGGTCAGCAATGCATTCCACACCTTGCGCTGAAACTCGCTTCCCTGCAAGTCCAGCTTCAGGTCAAATTGTTGACGTTTACCCGCAAAATACTCTTCAAGCTGCACGGTGACAGCAGACAATGCCTCTTTGGAGGCTACCACTTGAGCGCCCTTATAATAACGCAGTGCCCAGCGATTTAGAAAATCGGAGCATCCATCATAAGCACCAAATTCAATATGACACAGCCCCTGCTTGCTGGTCACTAAAGTTAGCTTGCCGATTGGAGAGTCCATTTCATCAACATATAGCACTTGCTCCTCAACCCCTTCCGGAGATTCATCCGTTTTCATTGATGCAATCAGCTTACTATAAGCCGCCTGTAACCGTTCAAGCACTTCTTCATCCTTCTCTTTCGCAATTGCCCCAGCTACGGCCTCCAACGCTTCTTCCCCTCCGATCCGGCTTAATGACCATGCCGCGGTTCCCCGCAATACAGGTCTCGGATCATTTAGCATTATATCTATTAATTTCGGTACAGAATCCCGATCTTTGAAGTTTCCGAGAGCAATTACGGCATTCCGCTGAATCGGCTTCTTTCCCCTCCAGGCTGCCGCACTGCTTCCAAAACGTTCTTTAAACTCTCTATTGCTTATATCCAGCAACGGCAAAAGCAGAGGCTTGGCTATCTCTGGATCAGGCTGCAGCTCAGGGCGATGATCCCATGACTTTCCTCTATTTTTAGGGCAGACAATCTGACAGGTATCACAGCCATACAGCCTGTTCCCTATTTTCAGCATAAATTCCTCTTCCAGAAAGCCTTTTGTCTGGGTCAAAAAAGAAACACATCGCTGTGCATTAAGCTGGCCCGGTCCAACCAGCGCTCCCGTAGGGCAGGCATCAATACATTTGGTGCAATCCCCACAGTCCTCTGTAACCGGGGTATCTGGAGGAAAAGGAATGTTCGTGATCAGCTCGCCGAGATAAATCCATGATCCCCATTTGGGAGAAATAATCGAGCAGTTTTTTCCACTGAAGCCGATCCCTGCCCGCTCAGCCACCGCTCGATCCACAAGCGCTCCTGTATCCACCATATTTACGAGTCTGGCTTCGGGAACCCGGCTCTTGATGTATTCTTCAAGCTTGTCCATCGCAGCTCGCAGCACATGATGATAGTCCAGCCCCCACGAAGATCTGGCAAGAATACCTCTGCGTTTGCCCGGCTCCGACTTTGGAGGATTGTCCATCTTGGACGGATACGCCACTGCTATGGAAATTAAGGAAGCCGGCTGCTCCAAGGACAGCTCAGGGTATACCCTTTTATCAATATCCTGCTCCTCAAAGCCTGACTCGTGGCCCTTTTCACGATGCTCCTGTAATATAGATTTCAACGATAAAAAAGGGTCCGCCGAAGCAAACCCGATATCATCAATGCCGAGTGACGGTGCTATTGCAATGAGTTCCTGCTTCAGCTCGGCCCACGTTGACATATCTCCGGCCAAGCCTTTGATCATGTCATTCTCCCTTATCGCCACCCGTCTCCCTCCTTGATGTAAAGTGTAGTGATTTTATGATAAGCGCTTGATAGCCTCACGCGCCAAAAAGTCGCAATGATTGTTCAATTCATTGTCACTATGGCCTTTAACCTTGATGTACTCAACCTGATGTATACCCATCAAGCGCCACAGCTCCTGCCACAGCTCTTTATTTTCTACAGGCTGATTCTTGCTGTTTTTCCAGCCATTTTTAAGCCACCCGCGAATCCAACCCTGCTGAAAGCAATTCACTACATACGCAGAATCGCTGTATACCTTAGCCATACACGGCTCTTTAAGCTCGGTTAACGCAGAAATAACAGCCTGAATCTCCATCCTGTTGTTGGTCGTATGCTTTTCCCCGCCTGACAATTCCTTTTTATGCCCTTTATATATCAAAACGGCACCCCATCCGCCCGGACCCGGATTTCCTGAGCAAGCACCGTCCGTATAAATCATAATTTCTTTCACAGCATATACCTCCATTATAAACCTTTGAGCTTTGCCTCTTAATAATAGAAAAGCATATCCAGCCCCCATTTGCAACGGACGAGCGGATATGCTCAATATTATCCAATATTAATCTCTGTATTTAGCAATTTGTCTCAAATTACGACATAGAATGCACTGCCGCAATACCTAGCTTCTGGAAAGCCTCAAGAAATTTGCTTGCTCCATAACCCATCGCTTCGTAGAGTGGAGCAATCTCCTTGTTGTGCTCATCGCCAACAACAAGTATGCGATAAATTTTACGATGCTGGAAACGCTGCTCCATCCCAGCGATCAAATTTTTGCCTATACCTTGGCGACGATAATCTGGATGAACCGCTAAACGGTAAATACATCCTACATTTTGATCGATTGTACCGATCAGCACCCCGATTACTTCATCATCATCTGATTCGGCAATCATGATTAATTCAGAGTCCCAAGACAACTGTCTGGCAAAAGCCCGCTTTGTGTCTTCGTAGCAGTCTTCCGATAAGGCAAGTTGCAAAAGCTCCATCACTTGATTGGCATCACTCAACTGAAAGGAACGTATACGCATGCAATGATCTCCCTTTTCTCTAAGCAAGATAGATTCATGTAAAAACCACATTACAATTTTTACATCAACCGAACAATGGAATCCAGACAAAATACGAGAAAAAACCTCTTCTTTGTCCATTAAACCATATAAATCTCCGGAATACATCATTTTTCTTGTGAAAGCGCTTAATATTAAGCGTTTACATTTTGATTTTTAAAAAAAATTTCTAATTATGTTAAATTAACTGAATAAAAATCTATCTTATTTCCAATAATAGGATTGTTAATGGAGTGTTAACCATCTCTGTTTTTAAAAACTTTAAACTGTGAATTAACGACAATTTGATCGGGAGGCATATCTAAACATGGCATATGAATTACCTGCTCTACCTTACCCTGCAAATGCGCTGGAGCCTTATATCGATGAGCAAACTATGAATATTCATCATGATCGTCACCATAATACCTACGTGACGAACCTCAACGCTGCTCTGGAAAAGTCTCCGGAATTGCAAAGCAAAAGTGTAGAGGAGCTAATCGCGAACCTGGACAGTATACCTGAGAGCATTCGTACGGCAGTCCGCAACAACGGCGGTGGGCATGCGAATCACAGCATGTTCTGGCAAATCATCGGCCCAAATGCCGGCGGTTCCCCAAGCGGTGCTGTTGCAAAAGCCATCGATAGTGAGCTCGGTGGATTTGATAAATTCAAAGAGGACTTCGCTAAAGCTGCAGCCTCCCGTTTTGGCAGCGGCTGGGCTTGGCTGGTCGTAGGAAAAGACGGCAAACTATCTATAACAAGCACGCCGAATCAGGATAATCCGCTGTCTGAAGGACTGACTCCGATTCTCGGTCTTGATGTGTGGGAGCACGCTTATTACTTAAAATATCAAAATAAACGCCCGGATTATATCGCCGCATTTTGGAATATTGTTAATTGGGATGAAGTCAATAAACGCTACGAAGCAGCTAAAAAGTAGCACTGCTATGAATACACTTAGCTGTTAAATCAAATTTCGACAAATAAGGAGCAGACAACATGGATCAACACAAGGAATTAACAAATGACCCGCAGGAGCTGCTAAAGCTAAAGCATCAAGCCGACCAGCACAAAGCGGAGTTTACTAGTTTTGCACGCAGCGTGAGCGGGAATGCTCCAGCCGATCATGGTCAAGTATCGCCGGACAGTCATCGCGAGCCTGATCAGCAAAATAATGAAAAAGATGTAGAAAATCGAATGATAGGCGATTAAAATAAAGGACCGTCCCAAATGGACGGTCCTTTATTGAATGTGGCAGTTACTAGCGACAGTTAGTGTAATACTCGTTAAGTATTTTCAGGAACACATTTGGAAAAGCCAGTCCCGCCATGTCCTCCCGACGAATCCAGCGATATTGCTGAATTACATCATCAGACCCCTCTGCAAATGCAGCACTCGTCTCATAACGGATTTTGGCTTCCGCCGCCATATTATTCAAGCCTGGCAGCCCAGTGGCCTCCTGAAAACGAAATACGCGCAAATTCCAATGAATGTGGCTAAAGGTATGCTCCGCGTTCATGAATGACCCGATCGGCCAAGCCGGTACCCCCGCCTCGACTAGAGCTGCTGCCAGACGATCCATCGCCGGACTATCCGGCAGCCCCGCTCCTTCCCCTGCCTTTGCATCAGCAGGAATATACGGCAGCTCCCACATACGGGCAAGCAGCCCGGAATTCGGGCGCTGGCGAACAAGTACACAGCCCTCATGCTCCCCTTGCCCTTCTACCAAGGCGACAAGATGATATTCCGGACGCGGCGGCTTCGCCTTGCTCTTGATCGGCAGTCGTTCCTCCGCCCCTTCCAGCCTCCCCTTACAATGAAGCATTACAGGACAAGTAAGACATTGCGGCGATTTTGGTGTACATACCGTAGCGCCAAAGTCCATCAAAGCCTGATTGAAATCACCTGCTCGCCCCTCCGGGATAAGCTCTGCGGCCAATTGCTCCATCAGCGTTCGGGTTCTAAGCTTCATAATATCTTCTTCTATAAGAAAAAAGCGTGACAACACGCGCATCACATTGCCATCAACGGCAGGCTCCGGCTGATTGAACGCGATGCTCAAAATTGCACCCGTCGTGTACGGTCCGACACCTTTAAGTGCTGAAACGTCCGACTTTACATTAGGCACCACGCCTCCGTGACGCTCAACAACCTGGCGTGCTGCTGCCTGCAAATTACGTGCGCGGGAGTAATATCCTAGCCCCTCCCAGCATTTCAGCACCTCCTCCTCGGGAGCTTGTGCCAAATCTGCCACTGTTGGAAACCGCTCGATAAATCGATTGAAGTACGGAATAACCGTATCTACCCGCGTCTGCTGAAGCATGATTTCCGAGACCCAAATATAATACGGGTCCCTCTGTCTTCTCCATGGCAAATCCCTCTTGGATCGATCATACCAGCTTATCAGCTCTGTACTGAAATAATGCTTGCTCTCTATATTTACCTGCATGATGTTCTCCTTTTACTTAACTCTTTCCACTACAGCAAAAGCAGAAGCCAAATGCCGCTCATGTGTAATGCTCAAATGCACCTCATACTCCTGCTCAATCAGCCCTAATCGTTCCCATGCCTGAGAGGAAATTCTAACAAAGGGCTTGCCAAACGTATCCGGCATAATTTCCATATCCGAAAAGCTCAGCACCTGCCCTATTCCACATCCAAAGGCCTTGCTAATTGCTTCTTTGGATGCAAAACGCCCTGACACAAATTCTGCAGGCCTGGACTTCGCACCAAGGAGTTCCTGTTCCGCAGGAGTTAGAATCCTCCCGATCATTTTGCTGCCGATCTTACTGTCCAGCATATGACGAACACGTTCTATTTCAACGACATCATGTCCGATTCCATATATCACAAGGCTTCCCTTCTTCCTACATGCCTTACGGCGTCTTGAGATCATGCCATTCACATTGTAACAGGGAAGAGTTCCGGAAGCGAGTCCATGACATATGCAGACCTTGGCTATGATATAATTAAACGAACTTCTATTGTAGAATCACAATCTATAAAAGGGAGAGGTGGTACACGTATGTCTGTTGATTTTCAGGTTCAATTGGAGGGTGGACATGTTCTTAGAGCTACCCGCTTTGCCGCTCAAAACGGAGCTCCTGAAGGAATTATTATAATCGCCCACGGATATAAAGGCTTTAAGGATTGGGGGATGTTTCCTTATGCTGCAGAATATTTAAGCCGTAGCCATGAGGTAGCAACCTTCAATTTTTCTCATAATGGAATCGGGGAAAAAGACCCGCTGGAATTTACGGAGCTGGAGAGATTTGCTGTGAACACATACGATCAAGAGTTATCTGATCTCTTTGCTCTTATTCGTTACTTGCAAGCTGACGAGCAGCTCCGCGTTCTCCCGCTATTTCTAATCGGCCACAGTCGGGGAGCCGGTGTATGTCTTGTCCATGCCCTGGACCATCCCGATACAGTAAACGGTGTTGTATCATGGAACGGCGTAACTAATCTGGATTTGTTCAGCGATAAGCAAAAGGAAGAAATGCGCGAAAACGGTCGCAGCTACGTGCTTAATGGCCGGACAAATCAGCAGATGCCGCTGGACGTCGTCATTATCGAGGACCTTGAGCGCCAGCATGAACGCTATGACATCATTGGTCGTTTATCACATCACAAGGATTTTCCGGTTATATTGATTCAAGGCTCTGAAGATGGCGCCCACCTTCGTCACGGCTCGGAGCGTTTAACCAGCGTAAGACCCGACATTCAATGGGTACAAGTCCCTGGAGGCAACCATACCTTCGGCACGGTTCATCCTTTTAAAGGGCCTACTCCACAATTGACAGAGGCGCTTGATGCCACATTGGATTTTATCGCTCACCTCTAAACAGCAGGAATGATCAAGTCTCCATTTCTCTATTTATGTATACTTCCTAATAAGACCGGTCTGGAGGAAGTTTATGAACAGTTCTAGTATAGTTCAGCAAAGTATCGATTACATCGAGACAAGGCTCGGGGAAGAGCTTACAGTAAAGGACGTTGCGCAAGCAATGCATTATTCCGAGTATCATTTTCACCGCACTTTTCTGTACTGGATAGGCGATACGGTAACTTCCTATATCAGAAAGCGGCGCCTTTCAAAGGCTGCCGAATCACTTGTATACAGTGATCAGAAGATTATCGATATCGCACTGCAGTATGGCTTCGGATCGCATGAATCGTTTACCCGCGCTTTTCGAAAAATGTACGGGATGATGCCCTCAGAATGCCGCAAGCTGGACAATCCGCCCTTTCTCATCCCGATCGCCAAACCTAAAGAGATACTTTATGAGCTACAAACAAATGAATGGAGAGTGGATCCAATGGAAATCCGTATTGAACAATTCCGAGCAATGAGAATTATTGGCTTCAGCATTACTACAGCAACTAACGATGGAGAAAACAGTAAGGAAATACCCGCTTTCTGGCAAACCTATATGCAGCAGCAATTGGGGAGGCAGGTTCCAGGCAAATTGCATCCGAATGTTGAGCTAGGAATCTGTACACCGCTGAATAGTGATGGAACCTTTAACTATATCATCGGCTTTGAGGTAGATGAGAACACGGTTGTTCCCGAGGGGATGACCGAATATTTCGTACCTGAAACTACCTACGCCATTTTCACAACACCGCCTGCGGCAGCAAGTGACTTCGTCGCATCCATTCAAGGTACTTGGGATCACATCTTTACAGACTGGTTCCCGACCTCCGGCTATGAACAAATTTCCGCGCCTGATTTCGAATGGTATGATGAGCGCTGCTGGCCTCAAGAAGGCAAACAAATCGATATTTTCATCCCGGTTCAGCCTGTAAGCGTGGTCTCATAACCGGAAGCTTGGCAGCATAGTATAAACATTCAGGGGCTATCCCGCAGTAGATTTTCTACGCGGGATAGCCCCTTCCATTTATTCATAACGAAGCGATTCAATTGGATGCAGCTTGGAGGCTTTGTTCGCCGGATAGAGGCCGAAGAAAATCCCCACAGCAGCCGAGAAGCCAAAGGCAAGTGCTATCGCCCAAATGCTGACTACAAATGGCCAGCCCGTTATTACAGCAAATAAATATGCGATTAACAAGCCAAACAAGGCACCTATCGCCCCGCCGATAAACGACAGGATTACCGCCTCAATCATGAATTGGATCATAATTGTACCCGGTGTAGCACCAATGGCCTTGCGAATCCCGATCTCTCTCGTTCGCTCAGTAACCGAGACTAGCATAATGTTCATAACGCCGATCCCGCCGACCAGCAAGGAAATACCCGCTATCGAACCAATGATGGTCTGTAGAATACTGAATGTACTCGAAACCATCTGTTCAGCTTCTTTTCCTGTCTGGGATAAGTAATCATTAACGGTCGTATTGTATTTTTTTGCAAAAAATTGCTTAACCGTCATAACGGTCTCATCCAAGTTATCCGGAGATGATGCTACAACCTCAATAACACCTAGACGTATGTTGTCTCCGTCATCTCCTCTGGGCATAGCGGACAACGGAGCATACCCCGTGAAGCGTTCGCCTTCCATACCGCTCAGAATGCTCTCCTGCGGCTTATATACCCCAATTATTCGAAAGGTTCCCTCTGACATCACAAGCTTTCTGCCAATAGCAGCTGCCTCAGCACCAAATGCCCTAACTGCATACTTGCTATCAACGATGATGACCTTTTGGCGGCCTCTCTCTTCCTGGGAATTAAAAAAACGGCCTGCTACAATATCCTGATTCATCATTTTAGTCATTTCGGCCGTTGTTGCGGTCACGGAAAATCGAAGCTCATCATTTTTCAGCTTGGTCGTCATACCATACGTAAGCGAGGAGCTTACATATCGAACTCCAGGCAGTTTACTCACTTCGTTTAAGTCCCTCAATCGTATTTCCTTGATAGCCTGCGATGATCCCGATGAATAATTGTTATAAACGACGAAATATCCGTCCTTATAGTTGGATACCGTTGAAATAATTGATTGTTGTCCCGCCTGCCCGATTGACACAACAGTAACAACAGCTGCTACCCCGAATACAATGCCGATCATCGTCAGAAAAGATCTCAGCTTGTTCATTCTGAGATTATCTAAAGCAACCAGTATACTCTCCCAAATACTCATGGATAGACAACACTTCCTTTGCGCGTATCCTTGAGCAGCTTGCCATCACCAAAAAGAAGTACGCGGTCTGCATGCTCGGCGATGTCAGGCTCATGCGTTACAAGAACAATTGTAGTTCCTTCCTCATGAATTTGTTTGAACAACGCCATAATTTCATGAGAGGATTTCGTGTCCAGGTTACCGGTCGGTTCGTCCGCCAGCAATATCGGCGCATTCATGGTTAATGCCCGGGCGATGGCTACACGCTGCTTCTGACCACCGGACAGCTCGGTGGGACGATGCTTCACTCGACCCTCCAAACCTACCTTGGCCAACAAATCAAGTGCTCGTTCATTTCGTTTCTCCCTGGAAATTCCGGCGTACATCATAGGAAGCGTAACGTTTTGGAGCACTGTCTGCCGCCCTAGCAAATTAAAGCTTTGAAATACGAAGCCAATCTTTTGGTTCCGCACTCGGGACAGATCATCTTCGTTCAGGGTATGAACTTCCTCTCCATCGAGGTTGTAGCTGCCCGACGTCGGAACATCCAGACAACCTATAATGTTCATCAGCGTAGATTTGCCTGATCCGGAGGAGCCCATAATCGCCACGAACTCTCCGCGCTCAACCTTCAAACTGATTGGACTAAGCGCCTGTACCTCAAGCTCTCCGTTTTTATAGACTTTGGTAATATCGGTCAAGGTAATCATTGGACCTTCACCTTATCGCCATCACGAAGACTCTCTGCGCCTTCCACTACAACTTTATCGCCTTTGGATACTCCTGTGACGATTTCGACCTCTTCATCCCCCTCTTTACCAATGGTTACCAGGGATTTGATGACTTTGTCCTCTTCAACTTTATATACATAAACCTCTTCGCCTTCGTATTTTACTGCTGCAATTGGAACAAGAATACGGGGTTTATCCGGTAATTCAATTTCCATTGTGACATTATAGCCCGGGCGAAGCTCATCGGTTTTTTCAGCAAGCGTTACTACCATTTCTACAGATGCATCCTTAGATGTGGCGTCACTTAGCGCTGCAGTGGGAGACAAATAAGTGACTTCTCCGTTGTAAGTACCTGTGATGGATTCACCTGTCACAACTGTCTGCATGCCTAACGCTACCTTACCGGCATCAAGCTCGGTCAAATTGGCTTTAACTTTATATGAGGATAGGTCCGCTACCGTAATGACCTGGCTGCCTTCGGGCATTAATTGCCCTTCTTTTACAGCTACCTGTGTAACTACACCATCAGCCGAAGCATGCACAGTGCTGTTATTTAACTGCTTCTCCAACGAGGAAATAGACAATTGGCTGCTGCGGATTCGTAAATCGTAGGATGTCAGGTCCAACTCTTCCACAGTCTGATCCGGGTCTTGTGCCATCAGCTCTTTAAACTTCTCGAAATGCTGCTTTTTGGCGGCAAGCCTTTCCGCCTCGGTAAGCTCCAGTGAAATTTTCTCCTTCTCTATCTGCTCCTTTACGGAATCCATTTTGAGTGTAAGAAGAGCCTGCCCTTTTGTTACCGAATCTCCTATCTTTACCTTGATACTTTGAACAACTCCGCCAACAGGCGAGAACACTTCTATTGTCTGGGCAGGCTCCAGCCTGCCATTCGTATAAATCTGTTCGATAATTTTACCCTCAGTTACCTCAGCTGTTTTCACGGTTGTTGCACTACCCATGCTCCTTAAATTAGCAAGGACAAGAGCAATGATAACTAGACCTATTATTACGCCCCAAAACCACTTCTTCTTGAACAATCTCAACACTCCTATCCTCTATATAAGCAATTAGACTATTGATGCTAATAATACGAGACCAAACGAGAATATAACCCAAACAGCAACAATCCAAACAGCAACTTTTTTCTTAGGACGATTCATCATGACAGAAGAACCGATGATATACAGTACTATGGTCCAAATGCTAAACGGATTAATAACAGATAAAACTTTATAGAGCACGCTGCCCTTATCCTGAACCAACGCCCCTAAACTGATCGTTATATCTGTTAAAGATTTAGCATCTGCGACATTAAGCAAAACTCCCGTCAAAATTTGACCAATTGTACCCGGTAATGTAGCAAATGCAACAATCGTAACAAGCTGCATATATTTACCTTCTCCGCGAACGATTAAATTCAATAGCATGAACAGAAGGCCACCAACAAATATCGTAATAGCCGGAGTGATTACTACACCCACATATGAACCTATCTTGTTGTTTGCAACAAGAGAATCATAAAGTTCAGGAGAAACCTGAGGATTGCTCTTCAAATTTTCTAATATCATTTGTTCCATAAATGGCATTTGCAGATATACTACCAGAAACGAAAGAACCATTAATACAATCATACATATTAACCATGCCAGCTTATTGCTCTTAAGTCTTTGAAACGTGCTTTCCGGAGACGTAAAA
>RCUU01001099.1_pt1 | contig 13468 bp, 13 predicted proteins | sample 2166211 | NCBI WGS metagenome assembly RCUU01 (sample SAMN09932620, study PRJNA488358) | compost metagenome | feature: garden; material: soil; isolation source: compost soil in phenylacetic acid-enriched culture | place: Germany: Experimental Botanical Garden Goettingen | collected 2016-01-27
GAAGCAGACGGAAATGAAAGTATAGTTGTAAACCCGTTCCAGATGTGTTATAGTTAGTTTATTGGAATTTCGACCTGAAGTCACATATTGTAGAGGGTTATGATTTTAATAACGTAACCTTGTGCAATATGTGATTTTTTTTTGAAGTTCATATTAAAATGAAAATGTGGAGGTAATTTATTATGGAAACAGGAACAGTAAAATGGTTTAATGCAGAAAAAGGATTTGGCTTTATCGAGGTTGAAGGCGGAAACGACGTATTCGTACACTTTAGTGCAATTGTTGGCGACGGCTTCAAATCTTTGGACGAAGGTCAACGCGTTGAATTCAATGTAGTGCAAGGTAACCGTGGTCCACAGGCCGAGAATGTTGTTAAACTGTAAGACGGTTGTTACAAAGCCCCAAACATAGTGTTGGGGCTTTTTTTTAGCCATTATTCCAGGGGAGAAAGAGGGATGCTGCTTGTACAATTCACGTAAAAGACCAATAAGTGATCTTCCAGAGGAAATGACAACTATATGGTCATGCACTAATAATAAGTGCAACGGATGGATGAGGGATAACTTCGTTTTTTTGGCACAACCAAAGTGCGGCCAATGCAATTCCCTTATGGAAAAAGGCGAGAAAATGCTGCCGATTTTAGCAAATACAAGTCCTACTCAGACTAAACACTAAATAAAGTACCCACCACGAAACGACACCTATATGGTGTTGCCTTCGGACAGAGGCTTGATTCCTCTTGCCTCACCATAAGAACCTAGTCCACATGTGGGCCTGGTTCTTTTTTTATGTAAAAAATCATCCCTTTTGTAGCCGAGCCAGTCTGCGACAGCTCCTTCTGTTTAAGACCTTGTCTAATGGCCGTTTCCTGGACTATAACGATGAGGCTATGTTAAAAAAGATAAACTGTAGAAATGACAATCGAAAAACAGCCATCCCGGCGCGCGTATCGGAGCGCAGCGGGATGGCTGTTTTCTATTGTAGTAGAAAGAAGAATTATGCCCGGGGTTTGAAGATTCCAAATGGGCGTCCAACCGGAAGAAAGATTTTTCCGAAGTGGACATTAAGCACTGCAGCTCCGGCTCCATAGAGCGAGAGAAGTCCGATACAGAGCTCTGCCCATGCTGCCAGGGAGTGGGAGAATTCGGGAATGATGCCAAATGCATCCATACTTAGACCCAGGAACAGGATATCAATTAGCGCAAAAATAAAGAACAGCACTTTATGCGTCTCCATCGCACCGATGGTCATAAATATCGTAAAAATGAGATAGCCAAGGAAGGCGAATCCCAACTGCTTGCCGTCCACACCGGAAGCAAGCTCAGCCCCGAATACGCCCAGCTTGACCAACCAGCTTGCCCCCATAGCAAACCAGAAAAAAGCGTAGGCACCGAATGCGGTCATACCAAAGGTGTTGTTATGCTTGCCGTCCTGAATGCTGGCGAATAACTGAGCGAAGGCTCCGAGGAAGATGGCCCACGGAATAGCGTAGCTAAGACCTTCGGTCCACCCCAGCTTTTGTGAGGACGCGACCAGGGTAACAATCGCCAGCCCGAATAAGCCGATTCCGCTCGGATCGGCCGTAACGATTTTCACTTGAGTAGATATTGCGTTATGCATGGTGTAAGTTGAGCCTCCATAGTTCAATTACTGCCATTCCTCCGATACCGGAATGGGACATATGGATGTATTGTAATTGACAACCAGGAGTACGTACAGTGGTTATTTTGTTACATTCGTGGAAAGTTTAAATTTAAAATTTCATTGACAGTGAAGCAGGGGAGGGGAGATATTTCCCTGTTGCATCAAGACATAGTGGGATTTTATCGGGTTTTTGAAATAAATAATCATTAAAATTTAGTGATTAATGGTTTGTTATGTTACTCAATATATGTTAAGCTTCAATTATGTAACATTACTTCGGAGGGATTATCTGTGCAATATGTAAATCCGATTCGAGACGTCGAGACTATTCAAGCGATGAAAGAGGAACTGAGAAAGAGCTCAATAAGAGACCTGTTGTTGTTTGTACTGGGAATTAATACAGGGATCAGTCTTCTTGATTTGCTGCACCTTACTGTGCAGGATGTTTGGGACGGTCAGGATGCTAAGCAGTTTCTTTATATTAAGGATGAAAAAACAGGGGAAGAAAAGGCTTATTACTTAAACAACAAGGTTGCGGAAATTTTAAAGGAGTATTTATCCAGTATCGATTGGAAGGCAGAGGATTATTTATTCAAGTCGAAGAAGGATTGCCGGCCAATTACTCGTCAGCAGGTTTACCGCATAATTAATCATTCAGCCAGGGAGGTAGGAATTTCGGAGAAAATCGGGGCACATACGCTGAGAAAGACATTTGGTTATCATGCGTATCATAAGGGAATTGCCATTTCCATCATAAAGTCGATTCTAAATCATCACTCGACAGCGGAAACATTAAAGTATTTAGGAGTCAATAAGAGCGAGAGGCTGCCTATAAAAGTAGATGTGAATTTATAGGGTTCCGTTTTTTAACAGGATCAAAACTCCCCACATTGATGATGCGGAGAGTTTTGATAGCACATGAGGGAGTTATTCCTTTTTATTCATCTTCGTTGTCCAGATTCATCGCTGCATGAATATCCACGTTTTTTAATTCGGTGACAATTCCATCGATAACCAGAACTTGCAAAGTTTCAGCGTTTTTCATAAAGCGGAAAATTCCATTATCAAAATCAGTATCAATTTCCTTGAAGAAAATGCCCTCGTATTCGGTATCTTTTTCATGATTGAAGCTCAGTTGATACTTATCTCCATCCTTAATTAAATAAGCACGAACACCCTTATCATAAATCCCTTCTTCATCCCGGATATAACGGGCAACAGAAACAATGTGCAAGTCAACGAATGGGATATCACGTACCAAGGAATTAATAATCGATCCTTTCGTGATTTGCTCCCACCGACTATGGGCCGTCTGGCCGAGAATAATTTGAGTAATGTTTTTATCTCTAGCTACTTCTGTAATGACTTTGGAAACAGGGCGGCTTTCATTATCCTTCATAATAAATTGTGCAGACTCATGAGAATTGGCGAATTCTTTCCATTGTTCAATATAAAATACTTTCTCGGCATCCAGTTCATCGAACGGCTTCGGATCAATGGTCAAAATATAGAGTGGGGCCTTTAGCATATTGGCGATCTTACAGCCACGCTTGATTAACCGTTCTCCATTTGGTCCATAATAAACGCAGACAAGAATACTTTCATTATACAGATTGTCCATTTTTAAACATTTCACCTCAAGTTTAATAGTAAGGCTCCTTTAAACTATGTAAGACTATAATTGATGTTAAGACAAGAGTCAAACCATATTTAAGACAATATGATTAACAAAATCATAAGTGGGGAGGAGTACTTTGATTACGTTATATATCTTTATTTTTTTGCCGTTTATTTTTGCGCTGCTTGTCCCCTTTTTGTATAAGTATTTAAATCGCCAGGTACATACAGGATGGTTCGTATTATTGGTGCCATTATCCATCTTTATCTACTTGGTGAGATATATACCTGATGTTGCATCCGGGGCTACATTTGAATATACCCTGTCATGGATACCGACCTTCGGGATTAATATAACCTCTTACATTGATGGTCTCGGCTTGCTGTTTGGTCTGCTTATTACAGGTGTCGGAAGCTTGGTCATCATCTATTCTATTTTTTATATGTCCAAGGTACGAGAGGCTCTCCATAACTTTTATATATACCTGCTCATGTTCATGGGTGCGATGCTAGGGCTGGTATTTTCGGATCACTTATTAGTTTTATATGGGTTTTGGGAGTTAACCAGTGTTTCCTCCTTCTTGCTAATCGCCTATTGGTATGAGCGAAAGGGCTCGCGTCAAGGCGCATTAAAAGCGATGTTGATTACTGTATTTGGCGGCTTCGGCATGCTAGCCGGGTTTATTATGCTCATCATGATGGGAGATACCTACAGTATTCGGGAGATCATCGCGAACATTGATGTCATACAGGGACATGCGCTGTTTATTCCTGCGCTGCTTTGTATTCTATTAGGAGCTTTTACAAAATCAGCTCAGTTTCCGTTTGGCATTTGGCTGCCGGATGCAATGGAGGCGCCAACTCCGGTGAGTAGTTACCTCCATTCTGCGACAATGGTCAAAGCCGGAATTTATTTAGTAGCAAGGATGACCCCGGTATTCGGCGGCAGCCCGGTGTGGTTCTGGCTTGTAGCCGGAATTGGTCTCATTACGCTCCTGTATGGTTCATTGACAGCACTGAGACAGACTGATTTGAAGGCGTTGCTGGCTTATTCTACGATTAGCCAACTGGGATTAATCATGAGCTTGCTCGGCATCGGTTCTTTAGCGGTTTATTTTGGACCCGGTGAGAGCGGTACTGTGTTCACGGTAGCTACCTTTGCTGCCTTATTCCATCTGTTCAATCACTCCACCTTTAAAGGCAGCCTATTTATGGTCGTCGGTATTATTGACCATGAGACAGGCAGACGGGATATTCGCTATCTGGGCGGCTTGATGCAAGTAATGCCGATTACGTTCACGATCGCTTTGGTAGGTGGCTTATCAATGGCGGGATTGCCGCCATTTAACGGGTTTTTGAGCAAGGAAATGTTCTTTGCCGCGGTAAATGACGTATCCCAAGCCGGTATTTTCGGCTTGAGCAAGATCGGTATGCTGTTCCCGATCATTGCTTGGGTAGCCAGCATATTTACGTTTGTATACTGCATGATTTTCATATTCAAAACCTTTGGAGGGGTATATCGTCCTGAGAAGCTGACGCGAAAGGTGCATGAGGCGCCTCTCGGAATGTTGATATCTCCAATCATATTAGGCTTGTTGGTTGTATTCATTTTCTTCTTCCCGAATGTGTTAGGCAAATACATTCTTACTCCTGCATTAACATCAATTTTACCGATGATGCCGTTTTCTCCTTACGATGTAAAAATCAGCGCATGGCACGGGCTGAACCTGGAGCTCCTGATGACGTTCGGAGTAGTAGCTATCGGCTTCATTCTCTTCAAAACAGCGAAGCGATGGATTCATATCGTACGAAGCTATCCGCAGGGATTAATGTTGAATCATTGGTATAATCAGGGCGTATCCGGCACAGAACGGCTCTCGGCATCGTTGACGAATCGATATATGACAGGATCGCTGAGACATTATTTGATATACATTTTTTCGTTTTTTGTTTTGTTGCTGCTAGGCTCGCTTTTGCTGCTCCATGGTATTCATTTTGATTTCTCGAATAACGCAGCCATAAGTATTTATGATATCGGGCTTGTGATAGCCATGATTATCGCCTCGTTAACGGTATTGCTTGCCAGCAATCGGATACTGGCTATTGTTGCATTAGGCGCGTTAGGCTATATGGTTTCTATGTTCTTTGTAATCTTCCGTGCTCCTGACCTTGCATTGACGCAAATGGTTGTGGAGACTGTAACGACGGTTCTGTTCTTGCTGTGCTTCTATCATTTGCCGAAGCTGAAGAAGAGCATCGATCGTATTCCTTTTAAGCTGACGAATCTGATCATATCGGTCGCTATGGGATTAACGGTAACTTTATTGGCACTGGCCGCGAATGGCCATAAGCTGTTTGAACCTATCACGGCATTTTTTGAAAATGCATATGAGCTGGCTGGAGCTAAAAATATTGTCAATGCCATCCTGGTGGATTTCCGCGGCTTTGATACCATGCTGGAGATCTCCGTTCTGACAATTGCTGGATTGGGCGTGTATATATTGGTTCATCAGCGTTCCAAAAGGAGGGAGCAACGTGAAACCGAATGATGTGATTTTGAGAAGCGTAACCCGAGTGGCCGCTGTAATTATTTTGACCTTCTCGATCTATTTATTTATGAATGGTCATCATCATCCGGGTGGAGGGTTTATTGGAGGGCTGAGTACAGCATCAGCAATTGTCCTGTTGTATCTTTCGTTTGGAATCGAGAAAGTCAGGGAAAATATACGGACCGATTTTAAGAAGCTGGCAGCCATCGGCGTGCTAATTGCGATTGGTACGGGGACATCCAGCGTACTCTTTGGCAAACCGTTTTTAACTCAGACCTTTGGTCATGTGGATTTACCCATTTTTGGAGATACCGAGCTTGCTTCTGCCCTAATTTTTGACACCGGAGTTGCTTTAGCTGTTATAGGCACTGCGGTCAATATTATTTTAAGCATAAGTGAGGATCGGTAATATGGAGACGTTAATTGTCATACTTGTCGGTATCTTAATATCCATTGGAACTTATTTGATTTTATCGAAGCAATTCCTACGGATTGTGCTTGGGACATCTATTGTGGGGCATGCGGTGAATTTACTGCTCATTACTTCCGGGGGCCTGAAGACAGGGAGTGCGCCCCTTCTTGGAGAGAAAACAGCAGGCTTTACGGATGCTATTCCGCAAGCCTTAATTTTAACTGCCATCGTCATTAATTTTGCGGTGACCGCGCTAGTACTAGTTTTATGTTATCGTGCCTATCAAAACTTCGGGACGGATGACATGGAGCAATTAAGGGGAAGTGAGCATGAATAATTTATTGATTACTCCAGTTGTTATTCCCCTGTTAACGGGAATGGTACTCATTATTTTTCAGAGAAATATACAGCTTCAACGAGTTCTTAGCTTAATTGCCTTAATCGTTACAAGTGTTATATCCGTTCTATTGATGAATCAGATCAAAAATGATGGGATTCAAACCTTGCAGCTGGGCGGCTGGGAGGCGCCGTTTGGTATTAGCTTTGTGGGTGACATGTTCAGTGCTTTGCTGCTGCTGGCAACCTCCATTGTTTCAATAGGCTGTCTGATCTATGCATTTTCATCGATTGGCCGAAAACAAGAAAAGCTTTATTTTTACCCTTTGTTTCTGTTTCTGATCACAGGTGTTAACGGTTCGTTTTTGACGGGGGACTTATTTAATTTATATGTCTTTTTTGAGGTGTTTCTAGTTGCTTCTTATGTGTTAATCACAATGGGCGGAGATAAGAGACAGCTGCAGGAATCATTGAAATACATTTTTACGAACATTATTTCGTCAGCTTTCTTTCTAATAGGTGTTGCTTATTTATACTCTATGACAGGTACATTGAACCTCGCTCATTTATCGATTAGGATATCTGAGGTCGGTCAGGATGGGTTAATTACAACGGTTGCATTTTTATTTCTGATTGTTTTCGCCTTAAAGGCGGGGCTGCTGCTCTTTTTCTGGCTGCCAGGCTCATACAGTGTACCGCCAACTGCAATAGCAGGTATTTTTGCGGCGTTGCTCACCAAGGTTGGTATCTATGCGATGATTAGAATGTTTACTCTCATTTTCTATCATGAACCGCAGATTACCCATTTGTTTATAGGGATATTAGCTGCTGTTACTATGGTTTTAGGTGGCATCGGAGCGATCGGTTATTGGGATTTGCGAAAAATACTAACGTACAATGTGGTCATAAGCGTCGGATTTATTATGGCTGGACTGGTCTCCATGACACCGGCCGGCATGACGGGCTCTATATATTATTTAATTCACGATATGCTGATTAAGGCGCTTGTATTTTTGATTGGCGGAACGGTTATTCATATAGCCGGAACTAGTGATTTGAAGCAAATTAGCGGCTTGATTCGCCACCATCCCCGGTTAGGCTGGATGTTCTTCATTGCAGCACTATCCATGGTAGGTATTCCGCCGTTAAGCGGCTTCCTTGGTAAAGTATTTATTACTAAAGGCACCTTTGAGTCCGGTTATTTCTGGCTCGGAGGAATCGGTCTGTTGGCTAGCTTGTTCATTTTATACTCTATGATCAAGATCTTCATGAACGCTTTTTGGGGTGAAACGATTCTGAGTGAAGAGGAAGAGAAGGGGACAACTAAAGGCTTGCTGCTTCCAATTGCTCTATTGACCGTCGCCAGTCTCACTTTAGGATTTGGTGCTGAAGGAATTGCCGGTCATGTGGCCCAAGCTGCAGAGGAATTGTTGAATCCGAGTCTCTATATTAGTGCAGTGTTTGACTAAAGGGGGAGATGACTTTGCCCGTTCAGGTTTTATTAAATATATTTATTGCTTACTTGTGGATGTTTTTGCAGGATAGTACGAGCGTGATTAACTTTATCAGCGGATATTTTGTCGGTCTATTTATCCTGTTCTGCATGCGTCGATTTTTTAAAAAGCCGTTCTATCTCTACACTCTGGCTGCTGTTGGCAAGCTGCTAATCATTTTCATACATGAGTTGGGCGTTTCCTCGCTAATGGTCATGAAGCATGTACTCCGTCCTAAAATTGATGTCAAACCGGGGATTTTCAAGATCGAGACGGACATGGAGGGAGATATGGAAATCACGCTCTTATCTTTATTGATCTGCTTAACGCCAGGCTCGGTCGTTATGGAGATAACTCCTGATTCAAAGGCTATGTACATTCATGGTCTGAATATGCCTGAGTCCAAAGAGGCTGTATTAAAGTCAAAATCTGTGTTCGAAAAAGCAATAAAGGATGTGACAAGAAAGTGATATTTGAGACGATTATGATCATCGCTTTATGTCTGTTAATGCTGGCGATCCTGGCCAATTTATATCGAGTTGTAAAGGGGCCGTCCAGTGCGGATCGTGTTCAAGCGTTGGATTCTATCGGCATTAATTTGATCGCTAGTATTGCCGTGTACTCCGTGTTATTGCATACCCATGCTTTTTTTGATCTAATATTGCTGATCGGAATCCTGTCATTTATAGGGACGGTTGCGTTTGCCAGGTTTATTGAAAGAGGTGTTGTTATTGAGCGGAAGCGGTGATGTAGTTGGCGTTATCCTTATACTAATCGGAGCTGCGATTAGCTTGATCAGTGCGATCGGGAATGTTCGATTGCCGGATGTGTATACAAGGTCTCATGCTGCATCTAAAAGTTCTACGCTTGGCGTGCTGTGTACGTTGGTTGGAACATTGCTGTACTTCGTAATTTCTGACGGTTATTTCAGCATCCGCCTCATCTTGGGTATCGTTTTTGTATTTCTGACTGCTCCGGTGGCTGCTCATGTGATCTGCCGGGCTGCCTATCGTCATCAAGTGCCGTTAGCAGAGGGAACCGCTCAAGACGAATTGAAGGACTATTATATGGAGAATGAGAACATAGATAATAAGAACACAGACAATAGGAACATAGACAATAGGAGCATAGACAATAAGAATATAGACAATAAGGCTAACCATATCGAGAAAGAGGTTAAGCTTCAGGTTACAGAGTAATCAATACACCAAAGACCACCCTAAAAGTAATTACTGCAAAAGTACATCTTTTTTTCGGAATGCTAATCAGCCAAGTGGAATTCATGCAAAAGTGCATCTTTTTTGAGCTAAAACGCAGATTCTGGCTCAATAAGAGGAATAAAACTGCACTTTTGCAGGCTTTTCAGTTGGATTGGTGATATCGATTCTGAAAAACTGCACTTTTGCAGCAATTTACTAAAAGGTGGTCTTTCTACTTTTTATCCTATCTACACAATTATTGCCCCTTCTTAGTTACTGGCACATAGATGTCCATTACGGTATCGGGACGGAAGTGACAACGCTCATCATAATATTCAAAGTCTAGCTTCGTGTCATCATATTCATAACCGCTGTCCTTGAACCATTCCTGGAAAATATACTGCCAGGTTAGTCTTATTGCATTTGGAAAATCTTCCTGATTCGCTCCACCGTTTTTCTCGCCGGCTGTTACATCAACAGGGGGTGTGGTAAAGACAGCATAGGTAGCTTCAGGTACATCAAGGGTGATCATGTCAGGAGTCACTTTTCCAAAGTCCTCAACAATGACACCAAACAAATAGATCAAGCTGTCGCTATCTCTGGACTCCGGCACACAAATTCCGACTTCCCCATGCTTTGGCGGGTTAAGCTGGTCATACAATTTACACTCCCAACCATTGATGTCGTAATTGTCCCAGAATGCTGCAACATCTTTAGTAAAACTCCCATCTGCAATATTCGTTTTTATTCCGTACCCTGCAATTTTGAAAGATGGTTTTGTAATTATTTTAGGAACCATATGCCAACCTCCGTACTCAATTGTTTTCTTGCCAGAAATGTATTCTTGAATTCCAGTCATCCTTACGGCATATTGTGTTGGACTATATCCAAACTCCTTACGAAATGCTTTTGTAAACCCGCTTTGAGTTTCGAATCCATAATCTAACGCGATATCAAGGATTCGTCTGCCTTTATATAGCTCCGTTGATGCAACTGACAGACGTCTTTTTTGAACATATTCCATGACAGGTATCCCCATACATATCTGAAAAACCCTGCAGAAATGATACAAGGAGTATCCAACATGCTGAGAAATCACCCCAATTGTCAGTCTTTCTTTAATGTTGGCTTCGATGTATTCAATACTGCGTTCGATATCTGTACTATAATTCAATGCTTCATCATTCCTTTTCCCCGTACGGTTGACTTTATTATAGCAACAACCGGGAGTCCGGATTGTTCCTGCTTTGCTCTTTATAATCCGCCGCAAAGATTCTAGCAATGTCTCTGGTCTTGTAAAAAGATAGACGATAACGTGATGATCCCTATAAAATTAGAGTTAGTTTAGAACGGGAGTATGATCTTGTGAAAATGCCTTTGCAATCATCTCGTATAAAGCGGAGAGGAAGGTTCTAATATGTCGACAGAAGAAACCAAGAGAACTGATTTATCTATAACGGCAACAAACAAAGAGGAAGCGACTCAAACCTTTAAAGCAACGGAAAAGCATGTCAAAATCATCGGGCGAACGTACTATTACAATGATGTGTTATGGCTTGCTTTGTCCGGTGGCGGTGTAGAATTTTCTTTTATTGGTAAAAAAGCAGAGGTTACAATAAAAGGCGATCCTGTAGCGTTAAGTGACAACAATCAGGCTAGAATTGGCATTTACGTAAATGGGAAACGAGTGATTGATGACATGGTGAATAAGATTTTGAAAACATATACCCTGTTCGAAAGTGAATCGGAGCAGGACGTCACGGTAAGGATCATTAAACTATCAGAAGCGGCTATGTCAACTATTGGGATTCACGGAATCACAGTGGATAGCAAAGAGGGAATTAAGCCAACCCCGGACAATGTACATAAAATTGAGTTTGTTGGCGATTCGATCACTTGCGGCTATGGCGTTGATGATGAAAATGAGCAGCATTCTTTTTCCACAAGTACTGAAGATGTCACGAAAACCTATGCTTATAAAGCCGTTCAGGAGCTTCAGGCAGACTACAGTATGGTTTCGTATAGCGGTTACGGAATTATTTCAGGTTTTACGCATAACGATCAAAAATTAACCTCGCAGCTTCTGCCTGATTACTACGAAAAGGTAGGCAAATCTGATGGAAAATTTGACGGCGTACTGGAGCCTCAATCTGTAAGTTGGGATTTCAATAAGTTTATACCCGATCTTATCGTCATTAATCTGGGAACGAATGATGACTCTTACACCAAGGATGATGCTGACAAGCAGGCAGAGTATGCTGAACAATATATTGTATTTCTTAAAATGGTTAGACGGAATAATGCCCATGCCACAATTTTATGTACGCTGGGGATCATGGGAGACAGACTGTATCCCTTCCTTGAACAAGCGGTTGATGATTATACGAAGGAAACCGGTGATACAAACCTTGCAACTATGAAGTTTGACGTGCAGTTGGTTGCTGATGGCTACGGAGCCGACTGGCACCCGTCAGTAGCAACCCACAGCAAAGCAGCGGAAAAACTAATACCTCAAATCAAAGGACTTATGAAGTGGGATTAGGATGGAATATATGGATAAAGGGAGATCTTGAATAGCTTGTGCAGACGAATTAATTAACCGTCAGGAAGACGTGAGCGAGGTGTTATGCAATAGTACCCCAAAGAAAAGGATCGTTTCAAAGCTCGAAAGGTCAGACATTCCATTTATTGTATAAAAAATGACGAGCGAATACGTGAAGTGAGTCTGTATTCTCTCATCCCATATGCAGTACCAGTGGCGGACACCAATTGGTGTCCGTTTTTTTGGCCAATTGCACTATTGAGTCGATTTTAATCACTCAGAATAGAGTCATGTCAGACCAAATCCGTTATTGTTGAATGTTCGGAACCTTTGACGAATGTAGGATTTCCGACGATTTATTAATTATAATTGTAAAAAAGACGTTTGTAGGAGAGGAGGGCAGTATTTGGATCAACCTCAAGCAATGGAAACTACAATCGAAGAAGTCGTTGAGAGATATGCTAATAACGTAAAAAGAGTAGCACGGAAATTTGTAAATGCTAGGATGCTAAATGATAAATGGCTTTTTGAAGATCTAATACAACAGGGGTATCTAGGGCTTATTGAATCATTTCCAAAATATGATTTTAGTAAGGGGTACGACTTTTTTTGGCGGTATGCTTACAAGTTTGTAAAGGGAAGAATGATAGACTTTACAATCCAACATTTTAATTTTATAAGACCAAGCAAAAAAATAAATAGTATTATCCTGGAAATAAAAAGAAATGAGCTAGTAGGTCAATCACCTTATTTAATTTCACAAACGTTGGGCTGCTCCTATGGTATGGCCACAGAAGCGCTTCAATTTCTAATACTTAAGCGAACGGTATATTTGTACGAACCAGCCAATATCTATGGAGATTGTGATGAACAACAAGTCATTGATATTGTGTCGACTGAGGAAAATCAAGATGGACTGTTCAAGATCGAGAGTCAAAACGAATTTTCTGAGATGGAAAGAAAAATTTCACTAATGCTTATAAACGGATATAGCAGAGAAAATATAATGGAGCATTGTGGGATCCCTGCTCTTCAATTAAAAGAGAATATTGATGAAATACTAAAGAAATGCGGATTCGATAACCAAATAATCTCTAAGAGAAACGAGGAATTGCTTATGCAAATTTCAATGTTGGAGGAGAATGGTCAATTGGTGCAGGATGGCGAGAAGAAGAATTTTGATTGGATAAACGTCGAGTTAATCAGTGCCAGTCCAAGTAATCCAAGGAAGGATCTCGCAGTAAATACAGAACAACTACAGGAAACATTAACATCAAAAGGTTGGGAGGAGCCGGTAACATGCTATAAAAAAGGGGGCTTTTATATTTTGCTGGCCGGACATCGCAGGTGGAATGCTGCAAAGCAACTGGGCCATCAAAAGATTCCTGTATTTATTGTAGACGCTCCTGCAAATACTGCTGAGGAGAAAGACAGACTAGGGTCACTGCAAAGTGTTCAGGTAGAATGGTCACCTTACGAAACAGCCAAGAACATTTATGATCGATGGATATATGCCGGCGGAATAGCATACAAGGAGTTTGCTAAGAAAATAGGGGTCTCTGAATCAAAGATTGCAGCTAAAATACGGGTATATAAATATTATTTACGGGTTGAGATCGAGGACAAATTATCAAATGGTATGTATTCGATTTCTATGCTGGATTATATCCTCGCAT
>RCUU01001100.1_pt1 | contig 13464 bp, 10 predicted proteins | sample 2166211 | NCBI WGS metagenome assembly RCUU01 (sample SAMN09932620, study PRJNA488358) | compost metagenome | feature: garden; material: soil; isolation source: compost soil in phenylacetic acid-enriched culture | place: Germany: Experimental Botanical Garden Goettingen | collected 2016-01-27
CCGTTTGCATCTCCGAGGCCGCGAAATTTACGCAGGTAGCGAACCTAAGTCAATAGCAGGATTGAAGTTTTTCTGAAAAAGACGAAATTGTTTCGATCCTGCAAGACCGCCCTCTCGAGCAAGCTCGCTCCCACAGGGGATTGCATTCCAAATGCGGGAGCGAGCTTGCTCGCGAAGGTGTCAGTTCATTCAACGCAAATTCAGGCGAAAAAAGCGACCTACTCGCTGTAGATCATCTTTTTCGTCATGCCGCCGTCGACGACAAATTCCTGCCCGGTAACAAACCCGGCATTCCTCGACAGCAACCAGGCAACCATCGCAGCTACATCCTCGACCGTCCCTACCCTGCCCGCAGGATGCTGAGCATGGTCGGCATCGGCCAATGGCTCAGCGCGACGCGCAGAAGGATCACGCGCATCAATCCAGCCCGGACTGACGGCGTTAACACGAATCTCCGGCCCCAGACTGATCGCCAACGCATGCGTGAGCGCCAGCAAACCGCCCTTGCTCGCCGCATAAGCCTCGGTATCAGGCTCTGATTGCCCGGCACGGGTCGACGCCAGGTTGACGATCGAACCGTTGTGCGCACGCAGATACGGCGCACAGTGCTTGGCCAACAGCATCGGCCCACTGAGATTCACCGCCAGCACCCGATTCCAGTAAGCCAGATCTAGGCTTTCCAGTGTGATGTTGTGCGGATCAGCGACCGCCGCGTTGCACACCAGTGCATCGAGACGACCAAACTGACCCAGCACTTCAGCCACGCCGAGCGCCACCTGACTTTCCTCGGCAACGTCCATGGCAATAAACCAGGCGTTTTCACCCAGCACTTTCGCCACTTTTGAACCGCGCGCCCGATCCAGGTCGGTCAACACGACTTGCCAGCCCTCGCTGATCAGCCAGGCAGCGATGCCCAGACCGATACCGCGCGCAGCACCCGTGACCAGCGCAACGCGGCCATGGGTACCTGCTGTCGGCGTAGACAACTCGATCACAACGCGGCCAGACCGCGCGCCAGGTCGGCTTGCAGGTCAGCGACGTCTTCCAGACCGACCGCGATGCGAATCAGGCTGTCACGGATGCCCGCCGCTTCACGCTCTTGCGGCGCCAGACGGCCGTGAGAGGTGGTGCTTGGGTGCGTGATCGTGGTCTTGCTGTCGCCGAGGTTGGCGGTAATCGAAATCAGCCGGGTCGCATCGATGAAGCGCCAAGCGCCCTCTTTGCCGCCCTTGACCTCAAAGCTTACAACCGCACCGAAACCCTTCTGCTGACGCTGGGCCAGTTCGTGCTGCGGATGGCTCTTGAGACCGGCGTAATGCACCTTCTCAATGCCGTCCTGCTGCTCCAGCCATTCAGCTAGCGCCTGAGCATTCGCGCAGTGCGCCTTCATCCGCAGGTTCAGGGTTTCCAGACCTTTGAGGAAGATCCACGCGTTGAACGGACTCAAGGTCGGCCCGGCAGTGCGCAGGAAGCCGACGACTTCTTTCATCTGCTCACTGCGACCGGCCACCACACCGCCCATGCAACGGCCCTGGCCATCGATGAACTTGGTCGCCGAGTGCACGACAATGTCTGCGCCCATTTTCAGCGGCTGCTGCAACGCTGGCGTGCAGAAGCAGTTATCGACGACCAGCATCGCGCCTTTGGCGTGAGCGATTTCAGCCAGTGCGGTGATATCGACCAGCTCGGCCAACGGGTTGGAGGGCGACTCGACAAAGAGCAGTTTGGTGTTGGATTTGATTGCCGCATCCCAACCCGACAGGTCGGCCAAAGGCACGTAATCGACTTCCACACCGAAACGCTTGAAGTACTTCTCGAACAGGCTGATGGTCGAACCGAACACGCTGCGCGAAACCAGCACGTGATCGCCGGCGCTGCACAAGCTCATCACCACCGCCATGATGGCGGCCATGCCGGTTGCGGTCGCAACGGCTTGCTCGGCGCCTTCCAGCGCAGCAATGCGCTCCTCGAACGCGCGCACGGTCGGGTTGGTATAACGCGAGTAAACGTTACCCGGCACTTCCCCGGCGAACCGTGCGGCCGCGTCGGCAGCGGTGCGGAACACATAGCTGGAGGTGAAGAACATCGGATCACCGTGCTCGCCTTCCGGCGTACGGTGCTGACCGGCACGTACGGCCAGGGTATCGAACGCTACGCCTTCGAGGTCGCTGTCCAGCCGACCGGCATCCCATTCCTGACTCATGCTGTCACTCCTTGCCCTGTTCTCGAAAATTGAAAGTCAGATACAAAACCGGCCCCTCAGGGCCGGTGATAACTCAGTTGTTGTACAGATCGATGATCGCACTGACCGCCTGGGTCTTGACCTTCGAGGCATCGTTGCGTGCCTGCTCGATCTTGTCCAGGTAAGCCTCGTCGACGTCACCGGTAACATACTTGCCGTCGAACACCGCGCAATCGAAATTCTCGATCTTGATCTTGCCGCCGCCAACCGCTTCGATCAAGTCAGGCAGGTCCTGATAGATCAGCCAGTCAGCGCCGATCAAATCCGCCACGTCCTGAGTCGAACGGTTGTGTGCGATCAGTTCGTGCGCGCTTGGCATGTCGATACCATAAACGTTCGGGAAGCGTACCGCTGGCGCTGCCGAGCAGAAGTAGACGTTTTTCGCGCCGGCTTCGCGGGCCATCTGGATGATCTGCTTGCAAGTGGTGCCGCGCACGATCGAGTCGTCCACCAGCATCACGTTCTTGCCGCGGAATTCCAGTTCGATGGCGTTGAGCTTCTGGCGTACCGATTTCTTGCGCGCGGCCTGGCCGGGCATGATGAAGGTACGGCCGATGTAGCGGTTCTTGACGAAACCTTCGCGGAACTTGACGCCCAGGCGGTTGGCCAGTTCCAGGGCCGCGGTGCGGCTGGTGTCCGGGATCGGGATGACCACGTCGATGTCGTGATCCGGACGCTCGCGCAGGATCTTCTCGGCCAGTTTCTCACCCATGCGCAGACGGGCCTTGTAGACCGACACGCCGTCGATGATCGAGTCCGGACGCGCCAGGTAGACGTGTTCGAAGATGCACGGGGTCAGGGACGGGTTGGTCGCGCACTGACGGGTGTACAGCTTGCCCTCTTCAGTGATGTAGACCGCTTCGCCCGGTGCCAGGTCGCGAATCAGGGTGAAGCCGAGCACGTCCAGGGAAACGCTTTCCGAGGCGATCATGTACTCGACGCCTTCGTCGGTGTGACGCTGGCCGAAAACGATCGGGCGGATGCCGTGCGGGTCGCGGAAACCGACGATGCCGTAGCCGGTGATCATCGCTACGACGGCATAACCACCGACGCAACGGTTGTGCACGTCGGTGACGGCGGCGAAAACGTCTTCTTCGGTCGGCTGCAACTTGCCGCGCTGGGCCAGTTCGTGCGCGAACACGTTGAGCAGCACTTCCGAATCGGAACTGGTGTTGACGTGGCGCAGGTCAGATTCGTAAATCTCCTTGGCCAGTTGTTCAACGTTGGTCAGGTTACCGTTGTGCGCCAGGGTGATGCCGTAAGGCGAGTTGACGTAAAACGGTTGAGCTTCAGCCGACGTCGAGCTGCCCGCGGTTGGATAACGCACATGGCCAATACCCATGTGACCGACCAGGCGCTGCATGTGACGCTGCTGGAACACGTCACGCACCAGGCCGTTATCCTTGCGCAGGAACAACCGGCCATCATGGCTGGTCACGATACCGGCAGCGTCCTGGCCGCGGTGCTGGAGGACGGTTAGCGCGTCATACAGCGCCTGATTGACGTTCGACTTACCGACGATACCGACGATGCCACACATGCGACGCAACCCCTACTTAATGGATCTGAACTGAACAACACTCACTGAGGCGTTTTGGCCATCGGCAAGAGCTGCTCCTTGAACGGAATATCAGCGGGTACGCTGATTCCGCTGGCAAGCCACTGACTGCTCCACCCGAGAATCAGGTTTTTGGACCAGTCGGCGACCAATAGAAATTTTGGCACGAGCTGTGATTCTTTCCACCACCCGTCCTGCTGTACCGGCCCCAGGCTCAACAGCCCGACCGCCACGACCACCAGCAACACGCCACGCGCAGCGCCGAAGGCCATGCCGAGGAATCGATCGGTCCCGGACAACCCGGTGACGCGAACCAACTCGCCGATAAGATAATTGATCATTGCGCCTACGATCAGCGTGGCGACAAACATGATGGCACAGCCCGTGATTATACGAGCCGATGGGGTCTGGATATATCCGACGAGATACTCGGACAATGAGCCACCGAACATCCAGGCAACGGCTCCTGCGATGATCCAGGTCACCAGCGACAGTGCTTCCTTGACGAAGCCGCGGCTCAGACTGATCAATGCGGAGATGGCGACGATTGCAACGATCGCCCAGTCAACCCAGGTAAATGGCACAGTGCAGCCTACAGACGGATAAGGCGGCGCATTTTAGCAGAGCCCATGCTTATCGGTAAGCTGCGATTGTCAGTGCATTTCATATCGGGGCGATAGTTTTAGCCACGTTCCGGTTGAAAGCGCACCACAAACCCCTTGAGGTTCTGTTGGCGGTTAAGCAAGTCACGCAGCCGGTCGGCTTCGGCACGCTCGATCAGCGGCCCGACAAACACCCGGTTTTTGCCGTCGGCGGTACGGATGTAGGCGTTGTAACCCTGGCTGCGCAGGGTTTTCTGCAGTTTTTCCGCGCTTTCACGGTTCGACAGGCTGGCCAGTTGCACCGACCAGCTGACAGACAAACCATTGGCATCGACACGGCTTTGCGTGGTGTCCGGCTTGCCCGGTGCCGCGGTGATCGGCTGGGCAGGCGCCGTTGCAGGCTTAGCCGCCAAAGCCGGGACCGGCGCGGGTGCAGCCGGCTTGACTGCTGGCGCTGGAACCGCAGGCGCTGGAGCCACCGGAACAGCTGGCACCGCCGATTCCTGCTGGGCGATTTCGTCATCGCTCGGCACGGGTTCCTGAGGCAGGGCTTGCGGCTCAGGCACCGCCACGGGCTCGACCTGTACCTGGGGCATCGCCGGCGCCTGCGGAGCCGCGGGCGCTTCGACCGTCACCTGGCGCTGTTCGTCCTGGCGGGAAAACAGCATCGGCAGAAAAATCACCGCCAGCGCGACCAACACCAGGGCGCCAACCATGCGCTGTTTGTATGCCTTATCCAGCAATGCCATTTGCCGCTTCCTCCGTGGAGCGCCGGGCCAGCCATTCAAGGGCCTCGGCGACACAATAAAATGATCCGAACAACAGAATCTCGTCGTCACTGGTGGCTACTGCGCACTGCCCTTCCAGCGCAGCGGCGACACTGTCGTAAGACGTGACCGACGCACCAAGGTTCTGCAATGCAGCGTTTAATTCAGCCACCGGACGGGCACGCGGAGAATCCAGCGGCGCCACCGCCCAATGCTCGACACTAGCATTCAATTCGCTGACAACACCATCCAGATCCTTGTCGGCCAACAGACCAAACACCGCCAGGCGCTTGCCGACCGGTGGTCGCGAGGCCAGACGGCGGGCCAGATACTCGGCGGCATGCGGGTTATGCCCCACATCCAGTAACAGATTCAGGCGTTTGCCGTTCCACTCGAATGAGCGGCGATCCAGTCGCCCGACCACGCGAGTGTCCTGCAACGCAGCGACAATCTGCGACGCATCCCACGGCAAACCGAGCAGCAGATACGCCTGCAACGCCAGTGCGGCGTTTTCCATCGGCAGATCGAGCAGCGGCAAGTCACGCAGCTCAACAGCCTGACCGCGCGCATCGGTGCCGCGCCATTGCCAGTGCTGATCAGTGATGCCGAGATCGAAGTCGCGCCCGCGCAGGAAGAACGGACAAGCCAGTTCACGCGCCTTGTCGAGCAATGGTTGCGGAGGATTCAGATCGCCGCACAAGGCAGGTTTGCCCTGACGGAAAATTCCGGCTTTCTCGAAAGCCACGGATTCGCGGGTGTCGCCCAGATAATCGGCGTGATCGACGCCAATGCTGGTGACCAGTGCGATATCGGCATCGACCACGTTGACCGTGTCCAGACGCCCGCCCAGCCCGACTTCCAGCACCACCGCATCAAGCCCGGCCTGCTGAAACAGCCAGAACGCCGCGAGGGTGCCCATTTCGAAGTAAGTCAGGGAAGTGTCGCCGCGCCCGGCCTCGACTGCTGCAAAGGCTTCGCACAGCTGCGCGTCAGTGGCCTCGACGCCATTGAGCTGCACCCGCTCGTTGTAACGCAGCAGGTGCGGAGAATTGTAGACACCAACGCTCAGGCCCTGCGCCCGCAGCAATGAAGCCACGAAAGCGCAGGTCGAACCCTTGCCGTTGGTGCCGGTGACCGTGATCACCCGAGGCGCCGGCTGGCCCAGCCCCATGCGGGACGCTACCTGTTGCGAACGCTCCAGGCCCATGTCGATGGCCGACGGATGCAACTGCTCAAGGTAGGCGAGCCATTCGCCAAGGGTGCGCTCGGTCATAGGCCAGCAGGTACCGGTGGAACCACAATCGGCTCGATTGGCGCGGCGACGAATTTCGGCGTCGGCTTGCCAGTCATTTGTGCCAGCAGGTTACCCAGACGTGGGCGCAGTTCCTGACGGTGGATGATCATGTCGATCGCGCCGTGTTCCAGCAGGAACTCGCTGCGCTGGAAGCCTTCCGGCAGCTTCTCACGCACGGTTTGTTCGATAACGCGCGGACCAGCGAAGCCGATCAGAGCTTTCGGCTCACCAACGATCACGTCGCCAAGCATCGCCAGACTCGCGGAAACACCGCCGTAGACCGGGTCGGTCAGTACGGAGATGAACGGAATGCCTTCTTCACGCAGACGCGCCAGCACAGCCGAAGTCTTGGCCATCTGCATCAGCGAGATCAGCGCTTCCTGCATGCGCGCACCACCGGAGGCAGCGAAGCAGATCATCGGGCAGCGGTTTTCCAGCGCGTAGTTGGCCGCGCGTACGAAGCGCTCACCGACGATGGCGCCCATGGAACCGCCCATGAAGGCGAATTCAAAGGCCGAAACCACCACCGGCATGCCCAGCAAAGTACCGCTGACCGAGATCAGCGCATCTTTTTCGCCGGTCTGCTTCTGTGCAGCGGTCAGGCGATCCTTGTACTTCTTGCCGTCGCGGAATTTCAGACGGTCAACCGGCTCCAGATCGGCGCCCAGTTCGTTGCGACCTTCGGCATCGAGGAAAATGTCGATGCGCGCACGTGCGCCGATGCGCATGTGATGGTTGCATTTAGGGCAAACGTCCAGGGTCTTTTCCAGCTCTGGACGATACAACACCGCCTCGCAAGACGGGCATTTGTGCCAAAGACCTTCAGGCACCGAGCTCTTCTTGACCTCGGAACGCATGATCGAAGGGATCAGTTTGTCTACTAACCAGTTGCTCATGCTTTCTTTCTCCAGTACCGGCGGCCCGAACGCTCTGGTTCGCAGCCCCGCGTATGCCCTTCAGCTAAATTCATGTGTGTGGCGATGGTTGCCGGACTGCCACGATCAGCGCGAAACATGACCTGCGTGCCATCCAGAAACCCTCAGCCGCGCCTGCTTTGTGCAAGTGCATTGATGGACGGCGGCAGACTGCCAGCCGTCACATCAATATGGCGCTTTGCGTACCGCGTTGATGAACGCGTGAATCTTTGCGTGATCCTTGATGCCCTTGCTCGCCTCTACCCCACCGCTGACGTCTACCGCGTACGGTTTCACCCGAGCCACGGCGTCTGCAACGTTCTCCGGGGTCAAACCACCCGCGAGAATCAACGGCTTGCTCAAACCTTGCGGAATCAATGACCAGTCAAAGGCCTCACCGGTTCCGCCGGGCACGCCCTCGACGTAGGTGTCGAGCAGCACGCCACTGGCACTTGGATAGGCATCAACCGCCGCCGCAATGTCATCGCCGGCCTTGACCCGCAACGCCTTGATGTACGGACGATGCCAGCCTTCGCAGTCTTCAGCGACCTCGTCACCATGGAACTGCAACAGATCCAGCGGTACGGCATCGAGGATTTCCCCCAACTCGCAGCGGCTGGCGTTGACGAACAAGCCCACGGTGGTCACGAACGGCGGCAATGCCTGAATAATCGCCCTCGCCTGCTGCACGGTTACCGCACGTGGACTCTTGGCGTAGAACACGAACCCGATCGCATCCGCCCCGGCCTCAACGGCGGCCAGCGCATCTTCTATGCGGGTAATCCCGCAGATCTTGCTGCGAACGGCTGGCATAACGAGAAAAACTCCGAGGTAAAATCCGGGAAAGTCCCGGATGGTAACAAAAGCGTTCGAGGCCGTCAGCCGTCAAGTTCGGAGAAACCCGTAAGGAAATGTGGCCCGATAAAACGCTCGGGCAACGGGAATTCGTCGTGGTACTCGACCTGCACCAGATACAGACCGTACGGATGCGCCGTAACGCCACCGGAACGGCGCTCGCGGCTTTCCAGCACTTCCTTCATCCACTCCACCGGCCGCTCTCCGGCTCCAATGGTCATCAGCACACCGGCGATGTTGCGCACCATGTGATGCAGGAACGCGTTGGCGCGTATATCGAGCACGATCATCTTGCCGTGACGGGTCACGCGCAGGTGATGCATTTTTTTGATCGGCGACTTGGCCTGGCACTGGCCGGCACGGAAGGCACTGAAATCGTGGGTGCCAATCAGGTACTGCGCGGCTTCGGCCATGCGCTCGACGTCGAGCGGGCGATGGTTCCAGGTGATTTCTTCGTTGAGATGCGCCGGGCGGATCTGGTCGTTATAGATCACATAGCGGTAGCGCCGGGCGATGGCTTTGAAGCGCGCGTGAAAATGCGCCGGCATCACCCGCGCCCAACTGACACTGATGTCGTGAGGCAGATTGATATTGGCGCCCATGACCCAAGCTTTCAGCGAACGATCGACGGTCGTATCAAAGTGCACCACTTGCCCGCAGGCATGCACGCCGGCATCGGTGCGCCCGGCACACTGTAGCGAAACCGGTGAATTGGCGACTTTCGACAGCGCTTTTTCGAGTTCTTCCTGCACCGTCGCCACACCCGTCAACTGACGCTGCCAGCCGCTGTAGCGCGAGCCTTTGTACTCAACGCCCAGTGCGACGCGGTAAAAGCCGTCGGGGGCCATTTCGGCGACCGGGTTATCTATGTTTGCCAAGGTGGGACAGCCTGCTGTTTGTGCAAAGGCGGGCATTATAAGGCTGTGGTTCAGGGATGCCAGAGTTCTCTATCAGCAGTGCCGGCCTCTTCGCGAGCAAGCTCGCTCCCACAGGGGAATGCATTTCAAAGGTGGGAGCGAGCCTGCTCGCGAAGACGGCAAATCAGACAACCCATAATCCAACCGAAACAAAAACGGCAGCCTCACCGGGCTGCCGTTTTTGATTTACCGCTGTGAACTTAAGCCAGGTTTGAGAGCATTTCCTTGGCCTCGCCACGTTGCTTCTCGTCACCCTCGGTCAACACTTCGTTGAGGATGTCGCGCGCACCATCGCTGTCGCCCATGTCGATGTAGGCCTGAGCCAGATCGAGCTTGGTCGCCGCTTCGTCGGTGCCGGCGAGGAAGTCGAAATCATCTTCGCCCAGATCATCACCCTTCATTGCATCGGCTTCGGTGAAGGTCGGTTCAGCGATGCTTTGCGACAGGCGATCCAGTTCAGCGTTGACGTCATCCAGCTCAGCAGCGAACGCATCCGGTTCGGCCGCTGGATTGCTGTCCATTTCGTCGGCCAGCGACAGATCGAAATCGGCCGGCAGCTCCAGATCATCTTGTGGCACGTCAGCCACCACTGGCGCCTCGACCGGCGGCAGATCCTTCACGCCTTCGTCCAGGTCCAGCAGGAAGTCATCGTCCGCCAGATCAACCGCTGGAGCTGCCGGCTCGGCACCGAGGTCCAGATCGAGGTCGAAGTCCGACAGATCATCCAGATTCTCTTTGATGTCGGTCTGCTGTTGCAGCACCGATTCGAAGCTCAGGTCGTCGTCCGCCGGGAATTCGTCCAGCTCGACCGGCGCTTCAGGCTCAACCACCGGCGCAGGCTCTACCGGCGTGATGTTGTCGAGATCGTCCAGGCTCAGATCAAACGCGCTGTCGAGGTCGTCTTCCACTGGCGCTGGCGCCGGTGCTTCAGGCTCATCGAGCAGCAGATCCTTGACGTATTGCGCGTCCAACTCGGCAGCCACGGCGGCAGCGGCCAGACCACTGGCAGCGACGACGGCCATGGCCGGGAAGCGGCTTTTCAGTTCTTCGACCTTGGCGAAGTTGTCGCCGTTGGCCACCAGCTGACGCTCCTGACCGACGAACGCGTCGCGGTCGCCCTGCTGACCGTAGACTTCCATCAGCTTCAGACGCAGATCACTGCGCTGCGGCTCCAGGCTGACGCCCTCTTCGAGCAGCGCGGCAGCCTGATTCAGGCGACCGGCGTTGATATGCGACTGCGCCTTGTCGAGCACGTCATCGGATCGCTCGGCGGCGGGAGCTACCAGCGGCGCGGCAATCGGCTCAGCCATCACGATCGGGGCAACTACCGGAGCCACGACTGGAGCAGGAGCAGGCGCCGGGGTGTTGAGCTTGACGCTCGCCGCAGGAGTTTCCAGACCTTCGAAGCTGCTTTCCGGCAGATCCTGCTCGGCGGAGAAATCTTGCTCTTCCGACAGCGCGCGGGCCATGCGCATGTGTTTCTCGGCCTCTTGCTGTGCTTTGCGGCGACGCGCCAGCAGCAACAACAGGAGCAGCAGAACCACAGCACCGCCACCCACCAGACCCAGCAGGATCGGATTGGTCAGCAGTTCGTTGAAGGTTTTCTCGTCTTCGGCAACCGGTTTCGGCGCGACCACTGGCTCGACGACTGGCGTTTCAGCCGGTGGTGCAATGGCGGACTCTGGCGTCGGCGCTGCGTCTGCCGGAGTAGCTGGCGGGGTGGCGGCCAGCTCAGCCGTGATTGCAGGCACCGCCGGTGCGGCAGGATTGGTGGCCGGCGCAGCGCCCGCGCCTTCAGCTTGCAGTTTTGCCAACTGATTGTTCTTCAGCTCGATCAGCTTTTGCAGCTTGTCCAGCTGACTCTGCAGATCAGACATGCGGCTTTTCAGTTCCTCGTTGTCACGACGGGTCGTGTCGAGGCTTTCCTGAGTCACCGCGAGCTTGTTGCTCAGTGCCTTGGCATCACCTGCCGGGCCTTTGCCGCGCGCCTTGGCGCTCTCAGCGGAGACCAGGCTCAGATTGTCCTGGGCGTTCTGTGCTGCACCGGTGTTACCGCGACCACGGTTGGTCGCATCGAGCTGCTGCTGACCAGTGCCCGGTTTGGCCACATAACGACGGCCCTGACGCCAGGCTTCGTTCTGCGCAGCGACTTCGGCAATCGCTTTCGACTGCGGCAATGCCGTGCTTTGCACCGCATCCGGCAGACGCAACACCTGGCCGGTTTTCAGGCGGTTGATGTTGCCACCGATGAATGCATCCGGGTTCAGCGCTTGAATGGCCAGCATGGTCTGCTGCACCGAGCCGCCGGTACGCGCCTTCGCGGCGATTTCCCACAGGGTATCGCGCGGCGTGGTGGTGTATTGGGACGGTTTGGTCGCACCGGTGACGGGCGCGGCAACCGTCGAGGTCGGCTGCGCAGCCGCTTCAGCGGTTTGCGGCGAGAATTTGGACGGATCGAGCAGCACACTGTAGTCGCGCAGCAAGCGGCCGTTCGGCCACATGACCTGAACCAGGAACTTCACCATGGGTTCGGAAAGTGGCTTGCTGGAGGTCACGCGCAGGATGCTTTTGCCGCTGGCGTTGAGCACCGGGGTGAAGGTCAAGTCGTTGAGAAACGCCTGGCGGTCGACACCGGCCTTGGCGAAATCGTCTGGTGAGGCCAGGCTCGGTACCACTTCGGCGGCGGTGAGATCCTTGACATCGAGCAGCTCGATTTCCGCCACCAGCGGCTGGTTGAGCGTCGATTTCAGGGTCAGTTCCCCGAGCCCGAGGGCATGCGCCATACCGGAGGACAGCGCCGAGGCGGCCGCTATTGCTAACACCAGTTTGCGAACTTGAACCATAGCCTCATCCTTTGTTTGAACGTTCCTCGGCCAGCGAGAAGATGTTGAATACCGCTGCCGTAAGGCATTGCGCGCGACGACGACAGATGTCGCGCGCGATCATTTCTTTGATGCCCCGGAATGTCCCGGAGGGTGACACGTTATCAAGCGATCTGGGCAAGCATAGCGCTCACCTAGAATCAGTCGACAAATTGTTGCCAAGTATCTTTTACAGCAGGTCTTTTATCAACAATTCAGCCACCTGCACAGCGTTAAGGGCCGCGCCTTTGCGTACGTTATCTGACGTCAGCCACAGATTTAGTTCCGCCGGATCGTCGACACCGCTGCGCACGCGACCGACATAGACAACATCCTGCCCTACCGCGTCACCGACCGCAGTCGGGTAATCACCGGCCTCGACCAGCTCGATACCCGGCGCATCTTCGAGTGCAGCGTTGACTTTTGCCAGGTCGACAGCCGACGTTGACTGCAAGGTCACGCTAAGGCTATCGCCAAAAAACACCGGGGCTTGAACGCAAGTTGCGGAAATCTTTAATAAAGGCTTGGCCAGCACCTGACGCAACTCGCGCACCAGACGTTTTTCCAGCAGCGTATGGCCCTGCGCGTCGGGCGTGCCGACCTGAGCCAGCAAGTTGAACGCCATCTGCCGATCAAAGAACGTCGGCTCCAATGGACGCATGTTCAGCAGCTCGGCGGTCTGCCGCGCCAGCTCGGTCACGGCTTCGCGTCCCTGGGCGGAAACGGCCAGATTGGCGGTGACGTTGACATATTGCAGGTCAAGCAGATCAAGCAGTGGCGCCAATACCACGGCGAGCGAAGTGGCCGACGGGCTTGGGCTGCTGATCTGAAACGGCGCTTTCAAACCAGCGAGCACTTCGGCGTTGGCTTCGGGTACTACTTGCGGCGCCTGATCGGCCGGCAGCGCGCCGGACAAGTCGATCAGCGAGCAACCGGCGGCGTGGGCACGGGCGGCGTAGCTCAGGGTAATCGCCGGGCCTGCGGCGAAAAACACCAGTTTGACCTTGCTGAAATCGAACTCGTCGACTTCGCGAACGCGCACGTTCTTGTTGCGGTACAGCACCGAGCTGCCGGCGGATTCGCTGCTCGCCAGCAGGTGCAGGGTACCGACCGGGAAGTCGCGTTCTTCGAGAATCTGCACGAGGGTTTCGCCGACAGTACCGGTGGCGCCGATCACGGCAATATCTAGGGTCTGGGTCATGGTGCGAGCCTCTGGCGAAACGGGGGGAGCGGCACTTTACCGGGTGACTGGCGCACAGGCAATTTCTGCCCACCCAGATCGTTCCCACGCTCTGCGTGGGAATGCCACATCGGACGCTCTGTGTTCGGCTTGTAAAGGGACGCGGAGCGTCCCGGGATGCATTCCCACGCAGAGCGTGGGAACGATCGGCATAAAAAAGGTTCTTCACGGATTACCGGGAAAGACGCTCTTGATCTTCATGAAAAAGAATTCG
>RCUU01001102.1_pt1 | contig 13445 bp, 22 predicted proteins | sample 2166211 | NCBI WGS metagenome assembly RCUU01 (sample SAMN09932620, study PRJNA488358) | compost metagenome | feature: garden; material: soil; isolation source: compost soil in phenylacetic acid-enriched culture | place: Germany: Experimental Botanical Garden Goettingen | collected 2016-01-27
CACGGCCTTGACCCGGTGCCCGCCGTTCGGCACGTGGTAGATCAGCTTGTAGGCCCGCGGGTAGCGCAGCTGCAGTTCTTTCATCAGCGCGGCCTGCTCCTGCCCTTCCCGATCGACGGGGTTGGCGCGAGCCGCTTTGGCCTTGAACGGGCGAAGGGCGGGTACTGTCATGCGACTTCCTTGCGTGCGTAGCGGGCCGACAACGGCCGCTCGGATTGGCTTGGGGCCTTGGCCGGCGGCTGCCAGCTGGCCGAGAGGGTTTCGAAGCGGTTGTATTGGCCAAGGAAGGCGGCGCGAACGGTTCCGGTCTCGATGTCGCGACCTTTACCGACAATGATCTCGGCGACGCCCTTGAACTCGCTGTTTTCGTGGTAGACCTCGTCGCGGTACACGAACAGGATCACATCGGCGTCCTGCTCGATGGCACCCGACTCGCGCAGGTCGGAGTTCACCGGGCGCTTGTTCGGGCGCTCCTCGCACTTGCGGGAGAGCTGGCTCAGCAGCACGACAGGGATACCCAGCTCGCGGGCCAGCAGCTTGCAGCCGCGGCTGATGCTGCTGACCGCTTCGGTACGGTTGCCACCCTCGCCGTCCATCAGCTGCAGGTAGTCGATCATCAGGATGTCCAGGCCGTACCGCATCTTGTGCCGGCGAGCCAGCGAGCGGATGCGGCCGACTGTGGCGGCAGCGCGGTCGGCAATGAACAGGTTGGCGCGCTTCAGCTTGGCCGCTGCAGCGCACAGTTCGGCACCATGCGACTCGCAGGCGGAGCCGTTCTTGATCAGGTTGAGCGGAATGCGGCCTTCGGCGGCGACGGCGCGGTCGATCAACTGGCCTTTGCTCATCTCCAGGCTGATGACCAGTCCGGACTTCTTCTGGCGCACCACGGCGTCCAGCACGAAGCCCATGGCCAAGGTGGTTTTGCCCATGGCCGGGCGCCCCGCCACGATGATCAGCTGCTCGGGCTGCAAGCCGCCCAGCTTCTGGTCCAGATCGGCCAAACCGGTCGACAGGCCGATCAGCGTTTCGCCGCGTGACAGCCGGTCGTGACGCTCCTGCCACACCTCCAGCTGGTCGGCCATAAGGTCGGCTGCCTTCACGACCTCATCACCATCACCGCCAGCGTCGATGCCCATGGCCGCCGCCTGCACGGCCGCGATCTTGTCTTGGATGTCGCCGCTGCCCTGCACGATCTCCAGGGTGCGGTCACTCAAGTCGTACAAGGCGCGCTCAATGGCCCGATCCCGAACGATGCCAGCATAGGTGCCAGCGCTGGCCACGCTCGGGGTGTTGTGGACCAGGGAAGCGCAGTGCCCCAGGGCGCGCTCCCCGTTGTGCAGCAAGCCGATATGGTCGGCCACGGTGAGCAGGTCGACGGCTTTACCGGCAGCGCGCAGAGCCTGGATACCTCGGAACACCTCAGCGTTCTCGGCGAAGTAGAACGACTCAGGCGACAGGTCATCGGACAGGGTGTCGATCAGCTCTGGGCGCTGCAACATGGCGCCCAGCAGGCCGTGCTCGGCCTCGGCGTTGTAGGGCTCATGCATGGTAGTTGCCCTCCACCACCTTCACGAAGTTGGACGGGGCAATCAGCCAGTCGAACGTGGCGCGGAAAGGCTTCGAGCCGTTGCGGCCTTCGACCTTGCCCATCAGGAAGGCGGAGGTGCTCACCTGGAAGAAGTAATCAGCCCAGAAGCCCAGGTCGCGATGTACGTCACTCTCGCGCCAGCGGGCCTGCAGGGCACGCTTTCGGGTGTCGTTCAGGATTGCTACGCCTGGAAGCTCAGGGAGGGCCTTGTGGAACAGGTCGACAATGGCCTGGTACGGGCACGATTCCATCGCTGGCTTCTGCCGACGGTTTTTCGCTTGGGCTGGTTGACGCTCGCCGGCGCCGACTACTCCGTCAGGAGTAGTATTTGTATTTCTGTCTTTATTGTGTGGTAGAAACGCCACATTGGACGTGGCGGAAACGCCACACTGTGGCACTTCTTTTGGCTTGTTCGGATGGGTGTTTTTCTTGTCGATCTTCCACTCGCCGACCGGGGCGAAACCAATCGGGCTGCGGCTACCGCCTTCACGGTGAATCACCCCTTGGCGAAGCAGCTCGGAGATTGCGCGGGACACGTCCTCACGGCGGATGCCGGACATCTGGGCGATGTACGACGCCGCGATGCAGGCGCTCTCCAGGTTGTAACCGGCGGTTTGGCGATGGATTGCCAGGGCGACACGAAGCTCGCGGCCTGACAGCTCAGCCCCTATCAGGGCCTCGTACAGGTCGTTGTCCATTCGGGTGAATCCGCTTTTCGGTTGGATGGTGGTGACAGTGCTCACGCGTCACCTCCGCACAGCGATGCCCGCAGATGCTCGACACACTCACGACGGAGTGCGGCTTTCGAGGTGGCTGCGTACTGGAGGCGAATCATTCGCGCGGCATGGAGTGCGGCGGATTTGTGGAAGGCTTTCTGGTGTGAAACGGCCAAGGGTGCGGTGTTGATTGCATCCATTGCAGAGTGCATAATCGACCTCGTTACTTGCTGTTGAAGAAGCCGGGCTGCCACCCGGTTTTTTTATGCCTGCGATTCAGGTACTGGACGGATGAACAGCAGGGCGAACCCACTACTGGCGCAAGGCCAGGTCACGCATACTTCATCTCGTCAGGCGACTTCGTCCCACGGGAAACCGGGGCAAAGAGCCTCCTTCTTGAACTTGCCCTCCGTGAGGCGTTCAGCTCGTTTAGCCACCACAGGAGACATCCCGTGCTTACCGCGCACCCAGCCGGAGACTGTGCTCTGGTCAACACTGAGTCGCTCGGCGGTAACCTCCTGCGTCCCGAAATGGGCGACGAGGTCCTTGTAAACAGAGGTCATGACACCACTCCATATGGGTTTTCCCGTATGGTAGTTTATGGGGAATCCGATTTGCAACCATATGGGAGCGCCCGTAATACTCGCGGGATGGAATTCAAAGACCGATTGAAGCTCGCGAGAAAACATGCACAGCTGAACCAGGCTCAGCTGGCTTCCGCTGCGGGCATGACCCAGACCTCGATCTCTGACTTGGAGCGGGGCAAATCAAAGGCCACCGCTTTCATGGCGCAGATCGCCAAAGCGTGCGGCGTTTCCCCTATTTGGCTAGCCAATGAGGAAGGCCCGATGATTCCAGGCGATGGAAACGTCGAGCCCGGCCCGCCAATCATCTCAGCACCTCGAAGGATCAACATCGTGGGTACTGCACAGCTGGGGCCTGACGGCCACTGGCTCAGCTTGGATAACTCTGGCGGCTGGGTTGAAACATACTCAAAGGACGATGATGCCTACGCGCTTAGGCTGCGGGGCGATTCGATGGCGCCGGCCATTCGAAGTGGCTGGGTGGCAGTATGCGAACCAAACCACCGCCTTGTCCCTGGTGAGTACGTGATGGTTACAACAACTGACGGCCAGAGCATGGTCAAAGAGCTCCTCTTCCAGAACGAAGAAGGTGTCAGCTTGATGTCCATCAACGCTGCCTATGGGGATCGCAGAATGGTGGCATGGACAGAAATTGAAACCATCCACTATGTTGGCGCAATACTTGGGCCCAGCAAGGTCCTCGGGCGAATCTAGAGCGCCCACAACAATTCGAAAGCCCGCGGCCTGCGGGCTTTTTTCTGCCTCTCGAAAGCATCTGTGCGAAAAGTTTACATAAATCGAGCTGATAAGCCTGGAAAGCCCCTACATCAGGTATTTCAGGACTGAAAACCTGTGCGTTTTCTTGTCAGATGACAGCCCAAAATTTTGCAATTACTGTATGCGCATACAGTGAATGGAATTGCACTATGTCCAAGGCAAAAGCTATCCCCCCATCGGCACCAAGCACCTTCGACTTGCTTGGTTTTCGCATACAGGCGGCTATTAACTCCCCTCGCGCACAGAAGGCTAAGGCAGCCCTACTGGAGCGAATGCCAAGCGACCGCCAAGCTGACTGGGAAAGGCTCATTGATGAGATTTCCGAGAATGACAATGTGACCGTAGTCATCAGGGAGGATGGTCACGTGCAGGTAGCCTGGACTCTCCCGCCACAGGATTAACAGACCCCTTCCGCCTAATGCCCGCCGATTTGAGCGGGCATTTTTTTGCCCGGCCATATTTTTATGGGAATACCCGTTGACACGAAATATGGGTGAACCTATATTTCAACCGCCGGCGCCGATATGGCAACGGCAGGGCCAGATCTAGGCCACCGCTCTTTACACAACTCGGCGCAATACACCACCAGGTGGGAAAGGTAGCTAGCACGCTCATAGGCAGGAGCCTCCCTGCGCGATGCCGTATCGACCTCGGATCCTGGTGGCAACCCATCAACCAATCGAAGAGGAGAACCCTGGTCATGAAGTAGGTCCCGAGTCACCAGTGAGGCGCAGCAAGCCTGAAGGCTTCGCCCCTAACCCTGACAGGCAGCGGCAAGTTGTGGCGTCGATGTCACCGCGCATTGGCCGGAACCCGGTAGCCCGCCCGTAATGACGAATCACCGCTGATGCAGCATCCCCGGCCTGTCGCCAGTAGCGAGGCCGGGGCGCAATACCGTAAGGCTCACCAGCGTGTGCCTTACACCGCCTAAAGCGCACCACCATTTACATTAAGTCGGCTGAATTGGTCGTGACGTTCGCCCTCCCCTGGTCCGGGAGGTAGACGGCAACGAGCGTCACGACCAATGCAGCCCACACCGAGATCAAAAATGGACACGATCACTATCGGCGCATGGATAGGCCATCTCGGCCGAGGCCTGGCGCCTCGCGAATTGCAATGCATCCTCGATGTAGCCCAGGGCTTCACCACCAAGGAAATCGCCAGGCACTTCGGCATCAGCGAAAGCGGTGTCGAGAAGCGCATCGGCGACGCCATGTTGAAGCTGGGCGTTGCCCGCCGGGCCGCCGCAGTGGCCGAAGCTATGCGCCGCCAGATCATCAGCCCGCTCTGCATCGCCCTCGCCGGCCTCATCGCCATGCACGCGGTGATCAACGACAGCGACCCCATGCGCCGCGACCGCCGCGCGCCGGAGCGCCGCACCGCCCAAGTTCGAATCGTTCGCAAGGCCGAAGCCTTCGAGCTCCACGCCTGACCCACCCGAGGATCCCCCATGCAGACAACAATGCACCCGGCCTTCCAAGAGAAGGTGGACACGCTCAAGGCGCTCCTGGCTCGCACTCAGGAAGCCCGTGACGAGGCCTTCGCCAAGATAGGCAAAGGCGCCCCGCGCTATCAGGCCTCTGGCAAAGGCAAGATCTGGGATGTGATCGAAATCGCCACCGGCGCCAAGCAGGGCTTTGCCTACAGCTACCAGACTGCCATGCGGTTTGTGGATGCGATGGAGGCAGGCGCGTCGAGCAAGCAAGGCGGCATGCAATGAGCAAGCGCAAGCCGCACAACATGCGTGCCCGGATAGAGCGCACCTGCAGGGCCATGGTCTCGGCCAACCACGCCGCCGTGGTGAACATCGACCCCAGCGGCCAGCAGGTGCTGCTCAACTGGAAGAAACTCAAGCAGATCCGCGTGCGCCAGGTGGTTGATGCCGTGTGCGACATCCCGCACCGCTGGACGATCTACTTGAGCGTGCTGTGCCGGACGGAGTTCGGCGAGCGATACTACAAGTCGGTTGAAGTCGCGCCGCAGGGCAACTACCGGGCCGAGCACCTGACCGACGTTATCGAGGTTACCTACACCGACCTGCGGGCCACGGCCAACCCTAATCACCTGGTGGCGGCCGGATGGATCGCCATACCCACCGACACAACGCTCGAGGAGGCAGAGGCCGCCAAGATCTTTGCCGCTGTCGGCGCCTGGAATCAGCAGAAAGCAGCATGAAACGCATCACCGCCCTCGGCCGGCACGGCCGGCGCCAGAACTACATTAATCTGATCTGCCGCCTGCCGGATTGAGACTAATCGTTCCCTTATTTCGCCAAAGTACGGGAGACGATTTACACGGGCAACTTGTCAATCAACTCCTTACCTTTTTCAGCGAGGCTCACAAAGGCAGAAACAATTGATGATGCGTTCGCTGCATTACCGACGTGAGCCCATAGACGAGAGGTTTTGACTATCTTCTCCTTCGATTCACCTTTGTTTCCTTCCCTAACAAGGTCATTCAGCAACTCTCTCACCAGCTCTTTTGGTGCATCCTCAGGCAGCCCGATCAGTTGATACAGACTTCTGGGGTCGCGCTCAAACACCACGTTATCACAGTTGCTTACCGACCCGCCGTCAACTTCCAATTTTGAGCCACTGCCTGCCGGCACATTGAACACAGTTTTGCAATTCATGAAGTCGCAGTTCTTGAATTTAGCCTTCATAACGCACCTATTGTGAGTTGACAGAGAGGGTTCTTGATAGCTTATTTCGATCCAAATTGCCACCATGCCGCATCCGGCCACGGAGGGCGGCGCATGCATGGAGAAAGCCATGAGCACCAGCTACCACTACAAGACCACCTCCCCGGCCGTGCTCGAAGCGGTGCGCGCCTGGGATGAGAAACTCAAGGCCTTCCACTTCCAGCGCGAGGCGATGACCAAGATCTTCGGCGGGCCAGGCTCACCGATGTACAGCGGAAACGACAAGTACGTCGGCGGCGTGAAGATCAGCGCCAGCCGGGATCTGGATGTGCATTGGTGTCGGCCGGATGACCACGGTTACAGATCGCTGCGAACCGCCGCGAAAATTCCCAAGGGCACCGCCAAGGAGGCAAGGCCTGCAATCAAGGCTGAGCATGACCGACTCAAGGCTCTTTGGGCCGTGCACTGCCCGGCACGAATCAGCGCCGACGATGCCTGGAAGGCCATTGGCCTCGACTGGGGAACGATCTGGCTCAGCGGTGGGGTGTTCTTCGAGCTGGACGGCACCGTGTACCTGCATCTCGGATTCAAGCTGAGCGATGACGGCGACCAGGTCGAAGGCGCCACGGAGATCATGGCAAGCGAGCTTGAAGCTGCGCGCCAGCAAATACTTCATCAACGCAAAGCCGCCTGACCCGCGCTGCCCGCCAGCGCCTTCCCCTATTCAACGATAGGGTCGGCGCCCAGGCCTTTCCGGTAGCGCGCAATCGCAATGATCTGGCGCAGGCCGATGACAATTTCCTTCTTCAGGTGGTCATCAGGCAGGCCGATCTTTTTCAGCATTGCCTGCGCTTCTTCCTCGATCGAGGCAAGGGCCTCGGTATCGCTTTTCAGTGTCATGGCGACCTCCATCAGGTCGAGTCAACCATGGATTGATAGCTCAGCAGAACAATGCGCGCCACTGCGGCGCCTTCCCCTATTCAACGATAACGCCTCCCCGGCGAGGGCGGCGCATGCACGCAAGGACCACAATATGACCGAACAACAGCATGACGAGAGCAAGCTCGAGCGGGTCATCCGCAAGATCAAGCGCTGCTTGGCGCTATCCAAAAGCTCGAACGAAAACGAGGCGGCCACAGCAATGCGCCAGGCTCAAGCGCTGATGCGTGAGTACCGCCTCACCGAACTGGATGTGCGACTGAGCGACGTCAGCGAGGTGGAGTCGGAAAAGTCGCGCGCCAATCGCCGTCCTACCTGGGACCGCCACTTAAGCAGCATCGTAGCCCAAGTGTTTGGCGTCAGGCCTCTGTCCTGCCGGCACTGGTGCGAATCATCACGCCGTAGGGTTGATCGGGCGCTGTTTGTTGGGGTTTCTCCAGCTCCGCAGATTGCGATGTATGCCTACGAGGCCCTGCTGGTAAAGCTGACCCTGGCGCGCCGTGAGTACGTTGCGCTCGTCCGTTCAGGCAAGCGGCGCAGCGCCTACTCTCCCGAGACCGCCGGTGATCATTTCGCTCTCGCCTGGGTGTCGGCGGTCCACGGCAAGATCCATGAACTGCTTCCTCGCGGAGACGAAGACACGGCGCTTACCCGCCACTCAGATGGTCGAGACCTAGTCGCCGTTGAAGCGCAGGACAACGCATTGATCGAGCAGTACTTGGCAGGTCAGGAGATCGGCAAAGCCCGGAAGGTGCCAAAGGTTGAGCTGGATCTAGACGCACAAATCGCCGGCCTGCTGGCCGGTCAGCGAGTTGAGCTGAATCCCGGCCTGGCTACTGGCGGGGCAACCCAGCTCCAGCTGGCGAGCGCATGAGGAAAACATGACCACAGCAATCGACCTGTTCGCCGGCCTCGGCGGATGGAGCACCGGCGCGCGCGCCGCAGGCGTCCAGGTTCTCTGGGCGGCAAACCACTGGCCGGTAGCCGTTGAGTGGCACAGCGCCAACCACCCCGACACGCAGCATGTCTGCCAAGACCTGCACCAGGCACGCTGGGAACAGGTGCCGGCGCACGACATCCTGCTCGCCTCGCCCTGCTGCCAAGGACACGCCAAGGCCCGCGGAAAGAAGTCCGGCAACCCGGAACACGACGCATCGCGCTCGACGGCGTGGGCGCCGGTGTCGGCCCTTGAGTTCCACCGGCCGCAGGCTGCAGTGATCGAGAACGTACCAGAGTTCACCGACTGGGTGCTGTACCCGGCCTGGCTACAGGCTGTTCAAGCGCTGGGCTATCAGGCCGCGCCGCACATCGTTGACTGCGCAGACCTCGGCGTACCGCAACACCGGGTGCGCTTGTTCATGGTGCTGACGCGCAGCAAGGCCCCGCTGATGCTGCAGCTGCCGCAGGAGCGACACGTGCCGGCAGCCAGCTTCCTCGACTTCGACGCCGGGCGCTGGTCGCTGATCGAGAAGCCGGGCCGGGCCCAGGCCACGCTTGACCGCGTGAGCAACGGCCGCCAGCGCTTCGGCGACCGCTTCATCATGCCCTACTACGGCAAGGGCTCCGGCACCACTGGCCGCGATATCAACCGACCGATCGGCACCATCACCACCCGCGACCGCTGGGCCATCGTAAATGGCGACCGTATGCGGATGCTCACAGCTGGGGAGAACCTGCTTGCCATGTCGTTCCCTGCCGACGTGAAGCGCCCAGCCAGCCATCAACTCACGGTCCACATGGCCGGCAACGCCGTACCGCCGCTGGCGGGCCAACGTGTAATCGAAGCCCTTCTTAAAGCCGCATAGGCTGGAGATCCCCATGCCCACAGAAAACCGGCTATTCGGAAAATGGTGTGGATTCGAAGAACTCATCAAGGTTGTCGTAGAACTCCTTGGCGTGTGTAATCGAGCGCTCGTTGCATTCCTTGCAGAGGCAGTGCCTGCGGCTGTCTCCCTCCTCAACAGGCAACCAGACGGCCCGTTCATCCTCGAAGAAAAGACCTCCGCAGCTCACGCAGAACCATTCCGGTGACTGACCTGCGCGGGCGTTGTTGGAGAACAGCATGCGCGCTCTGATGATCTCGAACGTGTAGCCGCGCCCGTTACGGTTGATGACCTTCGTCATGCCGTTCAGGGCTTCGGTGTAGCCGTTGGTGATGGGGTGATCAAAGTAGTTGACGATCTGCTGCCGCCAGTTCTTCAGGGCTGACAGCAGGTCTTTGTAGTCAGCAGCTACGTCGCTCGCCTTCACCCGTTGAACCCAACTCTCCATGGCAGGGATAGCTTCCGCCTTAGGCAGGTTGTACAGGGCATAGAAGTCTTCCTTCATCTGGTATGACTGGGCGACCTCGGGGTCATTGTCCAGCCACATATCGAGGTTGAAGGACTGCTTGTCAGTGAGGTTCGCGGCGCTCTTGTTGAGCAGCACCTTGCTGCGCTTCCACTCCTTGTTGACCTTGACGCCCTGGGCTTTGCCTCGGCGAATACGAGTCTTGTCCAAGGCATAGTTGGCCATCCTGACAACGTGGAACTTGTCGATCACGACCGGCACGCCTGGGGCCATCATGTTCACCACGTTGAGGTATGGCCGCCACATATCGGTGGCCACGCCCAGGAGCGTCGAGCGGTCAGGGAAGGCTGCCAGCCAGCGCGCCAGGGTTTCCTGATCGCGGCTGGGGAGGATATCGATAGGCACGTTGCGGCCCACGTCTGTCAGGACGCAGCGCATGTCACCCGCGATCTTGGTTTCGTCGATCCCCAGCCAGTTAGGCAGGTATGGCCTGAACTGGGTGTTCATGTGCTGGACGTAATCGTTGGCGATGTTTCGAATGGTCTTCTCGTCGCAGCCGATGTGTTGCGACAGTCTGGTGAAGGTGTCCCGCATGCACTGCGTCTTGATGTACTCAACACAGCGCTGAGTCATTCGGCGGTCAACCTCAACCCCGCCCAGTGGCTGCAAGGAGGTTCCGCCGCACTCTCGGCACTTGTAACGCTGAACCTTCGCCGCCAGTTGCACGTGAGCGCCCCTGATCGGGCTATCGCGGTAGGTGACGATCTTTGGGCCATGGCGATACAGTTTGCCCACAACGCCGCACTTGGTGCAGGCCTGGAGCGGCTGCGTGTATTCCGCCTCGATGGTGTAGGTGCCGTCATCGAGGCGTGAGGTCAGGACGTTCCAGTCCGGTAGATCGAGAATGTCAGTCAAACGGCTTCCCAGAGCAGCTTCTGTCCCTGAAGAGCAGCGTCAGTGTCCACTCGGGGACGACTTCTAACGTTCCAGTTTCCGCCGCCCCGGAGCCCAACAAGAGCCCAGCCCGATGCGCGAAGGCTGGTGCCGCCCTCTTCAGGGAGGGTGTAGGTAATCAGGCGCTTATACCCCATAGCCTTCGCTGCACGCCAGGCTGCGCCGTAGAGCATCGAACAGGCGTTTCTTGCCCCATCCGTGCAGACCCGGTTTACCTCAAGTGTCCACCCATTGTCGTTCCCCCTGGCGACGGGGCGGCCAACTATTGCAACACCGCGCACGCTACAGCCATCGCTCACTGCTAGCGCGAACTTTGCGCCGGGCACAGGTCGATGGTGGCGATGGTGCTCTTCAATGAAGGCATTGGCCTCTTTGATGGTAATAGGCGTGATCTCAAGCATGGCAATACCACACGATAATCCGATTTTTGATTATACGTAGAGATCACGATTTACACACGATATTCCGAATAGCCAGAAAACCGATCCCGCAACACCGACATGGTCAGCGTGCCGCGCGAAGATATTGAAGCCGCATGCGCACGCTTCGCCAAAGCGCAGATCTTCGATTTCTCCCGGCGCATGCGAGCCCTCCTCGATCATCCAGCCCCGCAGCCCCACCCCGAGCCTATCGCCTGGATGGTTGGTACTGCCATCTGGTGGATCAAAGAAGAGGCAGAGCGGGATGCGGCCGAGGTTGGGCAGGCTGTGGTTGGCCTTGGGCCTTTGACCTACTGCAGCTGCGCCAGGCGACAGCGCTGAGGCTGCTCACCTCGACACGACCTTGCGGGACGGCGATTGGGCTTCGCTTGCCATGTGACGGGCACGCCCAACACCCCAGGCCATCGCCCGCGTCATGGTCTCGCCTGGGCGAGAGTCGAAGCTCTCTTCGTGGATCAGCGCTCCACTGGGACCGTAAACACCAATGAACATCTGGGTCGCGCCGATTCTCGAAAGGCGGACCTGGACATCGATTTGCGAACCGTCACTCAACGTTTCGTTGTGGGTTCTGGTGTGTAATTCCGGATCGCCCCACTGCCAGAAGCACTCGCCACGCTCCCTTACCATCGTCCCAGGTCCTTAGCTGTTGTGAGAATTATTTCTTATCGCAACAACTAAATTGATTCAACTTATTTGACGCCAAATAAATGACCTGCGGACGACCGGCAATAACTTATACAAAGCGCGAACTTATGTATAAGTATTAGCCGGGTTTTACCTCATCCGAACCCGTATCACGGCTCCCTTGGGGTCTGAGGCCATACAGGTCGGGCGAGTCGAGCGTGGCGGCGAAGCTCATCCACTTTTCGAAGATGTCCCTATGCAGGGCTTGAGTCTCCTTCCACGATAAGTCTCCCATGCGTCCATAAACCACTTGGTTCATGATCGAAGAGGTCACTGCATCCAGCTCTCTGAGGAGTTGGTATGCCGCAAACTTTTTTTCTAGTGGCATTTTTCATCTCGCAAGGCAGCAGAATTCAAACCTGCACTGGTGCTGCGACAGCACTATGGTGCTTTTTGATCCCTGTCACCGTCTGCTGGCACCTGCTGGGCGCCAAACGGCGGTTAGCATCCTGCTCAACATTCATCCTACACCATTCACTTTAATCAGCTGCCGATATGGCGGCTAAGGAACCCGCATGCCTACAAAACAGTATCCGCTGGAGGTGCAAAGCGTCGGCAGCGATACCTACATCGCGATGAGCAAGGGTCACCACGACCTCGAAGTGTTCATGGCTGAAGCCGTGAAGGAATGTCCGGGCTGGTCCCTGGGCGGCCCACAGCACAAATGGTGCAAGACCGTGCCAGATCGCTCGGGCGAGTTTGCGCACCGCTACGTGTTCGTGGAGGAAGGCACAGCAGGCGCCTGGCCGGCAACCTACTGCTGGGAATTCGGCGAGGACTACAAGCGCTACAACGCCGAGGTGCAGCCATGACCCGCCTCGCCCTCTGCATCCTGCTGCTGGCCACCGGCGCCAGCGCAACCGAGAACGTCATCGACGTCCAGCACGACAGCCAGCGCGGCGTCACCTGCTACCTGCTGAATGGCGTCGGCATCAGCTGCATCCCCGACAGCCAGCTGCAGGCCGGCAACGAGCGCCAGCTCTCCCCGCACGAAACCCAACCCGAACCTACACCCGCTCTGGCGCCTGGGCGCTGGATTGATGAGAGGTATCAGCTGTGAAAGAAGACGACATCATCAAGCTGTCGGCCAAGGCCATGGGTTTTGAGCTGGAATACCGACGCGGCAGTGACTCCTTCTACTACGGCGACCCCGATACAGGCCGGGAGGTTTGGCTGCCGATGCAGGATGACAGGCAGACGATGCTCATAATCGCAAAGCTCCGAATGGACACCTGCTGCCTGCACCACCTCGCTCGCGCCACAGCCCATGTGCCGTATGTCGGCTTCAAGCAAAGTGAGGTGTCGCATGCAGACGACCCCGGCGCCCGGATGAATGCGCTGCGCTTGGCAGTGGCAACAGTGGCTGCCAAGTATGGCCAGGGCATGCTCGACGGCGGGACAGATGAGCGAGTTCTAGGGCACTTGATTGGCATTGAGGGCTCAACCGCCCACGCCATGCGCGGCGCCATCCGCGAATCTCGCGAAGAGATCAGCAAGGCATGCCAACGCCTAAAGCGAAAGGGCCTGGTGACCAACAGGGGACCTTTCTGGCAGGCGGTGCAGCCATGACCGACCTGATCGAAATGAAGACGGCAGACCTGGCCGGCGAGGCGCTGGGATGGGCCGTTGGCAAAGCCGAAGGGCTGAACATTGAACTGGTCCCGCCGCAGTACGGCAACCCTTGGCGCGTGTTTGCCCGGTACCGCGCCACGGTGACCGAGCACATCAAGCGCTTCAACCCTTGGGAAGACTGGGCGCTGGGCGGGCCATTGATCGATAAGTACAAGCTTGATCTCGGTGCTCCAATGGAGATGAAGCTTGGCCCTTGGAACG
>RCUU01001103.1_pt1 | contig 13441 bp, 15 predicted proteins | sample 2166211 | NCBI WGS metagenome assembly RCUU01 (sample SAMN09932620, study PRJNA488358) | compost metagenome | feature: garden; material: soil; isolation source: compost soil in phenylacetic acid-enriched culture | place: Germany: Experimental Botanical Garden Goettingen | collected 2016-01-27
CACCCGACCTCCGGCAGCATCGTCATCAACGGGAACCGCGCAAGCGCCTTAACCGATGAAGAATGGCGTAAGCAGACGTCTTATATTCCGCAGCGGCCGTATATTTTCAGCGGGACGCTGGCGGATAATGTACGTTTCTACTATCCCGAGGCTTCGCGGGAAGAGGTTGCCGCAGCAGTGGCGGCGGCTGGCTTATCGAAGCTGGCCGACTCCTTACCCGGCGGACTGGATGAAATGATCGGCGGCGGCGGACGCGCGCTCAGCGGCGGGCAGGAGCAGCGTGTAGCGCTGGCCCGGGCACTGCTGAGCAGCCGTCCGGTCATGCTGCTGGATGAGCCGACCGCCCATTTGGATATCGAGACGGAGTACGAGCTGAAGGAAACGATGCTGCCGCTTTTTGAGGGGAAGCTGGTGTTTCTGGCTACCCACCGGCTGCACTGGATGACCGATATGGATCTCATTGTCGTTATGCAGCAGGGACAAGTGGCCGAGGTTGGCACACACCAAGAGCTTGTAGCCCGCAAGGGTGCTTATTATGAGCTTATTCAAAGCCAATTGGAGGGAATCCATTGAAACGTGAAGGATGGTTTGCTCCCTATTTTCAATCCTATTTCTGGCGCTTTCTGCTGATTATTGCTTTGGGTGCGCTGACTATTTTCTCAGCTTCTTCCCTGATGTACACCTCGGGGTTCCTGATCTCCAAGGCCTCCATACCGCCGGAAAATATTCTGATGATCTACGTACCGATCGTCGGTGTGCGCACGTTCGGGACCAGCCGGGCGGTAATCCACTATGTGGAACGGCTCGTCTCTCATGATACGATTCTGCGGATTCTCTCCAAGATGCGTATCCGGCTGTACAATATGCTCGAACCGCAGGCGTTGTTTCTGTCTTCGCGCTTCCGTACCGGAGATATTCTCGGTATGCTCGCCGATGATATTGAATATTTGCAGAATGTGTACCTGCGTACCGTATTTCCGAGTATTATCGCACTCTTGATCTATGCTGCCGCCATTATTTCACTGGGCACGTTCGATGTGGCCTTTGCGCTGCTGATGGGGCTCTATATGCTGGTGCTTGTCGTTGTCCTTCCGCTGATCTCCCTGCTGCTGACGCAATCCCGCCAGCGGATGGTGAAGCAGGAGCGCAACCGGCTCTATCAGAAGCTGACTGATGCTGTGCTGGGCATGGGCGATTGGGTGATCAGCGGACGGCAGAGCCAGTTCGTGGCCACCTATGAAGCGGACGAGCGACTGGTCGCCCGCACAGACGGAGCCCTCCGCCGATGGGCGCGGCTGCGGATGTTTCTAGGGCAATCCGTTGTAGGAATCGCTGTCGTATCGATCATCTACTGGGCTGCCGGAGAGTATCAGAGTGGTACCATCGCCGGAACACTGATTGCCGCGTTTGTGCTGGTGGTGTTCCCGGTGGCAGATGCCTTCCTGCCGGTATCAGAGGCGGTAGAGAAGATTCCGCAGTACCGCAATTCGCTGGAGCGTCTGAATGGTGTGGAGGAAGCGAAAGGGGCCACGCCGGGAGCCGAGGCAGCAGCGAGAAATGCGGAGACGGCAGCTCTTGCCGAGGCTGCTGCCCGGAAGATCCGGGATACCCGGCTGGCGCATATCCAGTTAAAGAATGCCGGATACCGTTATGCTTCCGGTGATGACTGGTCGATTCGGGACCTGACTCTCGATATTCCGCAGGGACGCAAAATCGCCATTATCGGCCGCAGCGGGGCGGGCAAGTCTACCCTGCTGAAGGTAATTCAGGGGGTAATTACACCTTCTGTCGGGTCTGCAGCTATTAATGGAGTCGATGCTTCTGCTTACGGCGAGAATATCCCCAAGCTGATTGCCGTCCTTAACCAGAGCCCGCATCTGTTCGACACCACGGTTGCGAACAATATCCGGCTCGGCAAGCCGGATGCTTCGGATGAAGAGGTCAAACAAGCCGGAAAGCTTGCTCAGCTGGATGAGCTGATCTCCATGCTGCCGGAAGGATACGATACACCGGTGCGCGAGGCCGGACAACGGTTCTCCGGCGGGGAGCGCCAGCGGATCGCCTTGGCCCGCATACTGCTGCAGAATACTCCTGTCGTAGTTCTGGATGAGCCTACTGTCGGCCTTGATCCGCGCACAGAGCGCGAGCTGCTGGCAACGATGTTCGCCGCAATGGCGGATAAGACGCTGATCTGGGTAACTCACCATCTGGTGGGTGCGGAGCAGATGGACGAGGTGATTTTCATGGAGAATGGAATCGTGGAGATGCGCGGCACCCATGCTGAGCTGATGGCAGGCAAAGCCCGTTACCGCAGATTGTATGAGCTGGACCGTCCGGCCGGGCTGATGGTGAAGCTGGCGGGGAAGTAGAAGGCTATATGCACATTTGAAAGAGGCTTCTTCCGCCCTTATCGGGTAGAGGGAGCCTATTTGAGGCTATAATGGCCATTTTGGGACTTCAAATAGTTGCGGATGGAGTGATTAGGGGGATTGTAATGTTGGTTATGAGTTTGTGGAGAGTGTGTAAACTCTGCGGCGGGAGTTCCTTTTTGCGGGGAAGTATGGTAGAACAGTAGGAGAAGTATATGCCCGAGCGGCACAGAAAGGGATGCTTGATCGATGTATGTAGTGTGTAAGGAACATGTGGAGCTGGCCATCGACAAATTCGTCGACGAGTTCGAGGATGCACCGGATATTGTGGATCTGAAGGAAACGGAGTTCTCTGACTGGGACCCGCCGGCGAAATGTGCGGAGTGCGATAAGAATGCAGAGGTGCTGGTAGTTTAGAACCACAGTACTTCATGATAATTGATCAACTATTCAAAAGATGACCTTGGGTCTGGATGTTCGTTCATCCGGCCGTATCCGGCTACTTTTGATCAGGCTTGCCCTGCAGCTCCCAAGAAGCTGCAGGGTATTTTGACATTATCGCAGATCATGTTTTCACTTTACGCCTCAACCATTTCCTCGACCCGGCCCCCGCTGCTCCGGCGGTACGCAAAGGCTGAGACAATGGCGATGATTGCGGCAATGGAAAGTCCCCAGTAAATATTGGAGTAAGCCGCAGACAGGGACAACCCCCGCTGCCACTCCAGGGCACTGGCGGCCATGGCAACGCCGAAGGCGCCGCTGAAGAACTGCAGCAGCTGGAACAGTCCCATTCCTGATCCGATCTGCGAGGAAGGCAGAACACGGGAGATTTCATTGGATACACTGCTGGACAGCGTAGTGAAAGCCAAACTCATAATCATATACACGAACATTACTGCCACCCAGGAATGTCCGGCGAACAGGGCAAACAGAACGGTAGCTGTCAGCACAAGCAGCGGTACAAAGCGCAAAATGCCTCCGTTGCCGAAGCGGTCAATGATCCGTCCTACCGACCGGGACACAAAGATCGCAAGCAGGGACCCGGGGAAAATAACAAATCCCGCATGGCTCGCGGTGAAGCTGAAACGGTGAACCAGAATCTGCGGCAGCAGGAATAGTGTTGCAAAGCTGCACAGGTATGAGGCAATTCCGACCAAAGAGAGTACCAGGTACGGACGGTTCTTGAAAAGGGCCGGCATGACAAACGGATCAGAGATGGTACGGATGCGGCTCACAAACAAGAAAATGGCGGCTATTCCGGCAACCAGCGCAATCCACAGTCCACTGGTCAGGAACAGCAGAAGCCCGGTGGTGCCGATTCCGAGGAAGACCGCTCCGAGTGCGTCAAAAGAGCCGCGGCTCGGCAGTTCCTTCGGCAGCAGTATCAGAAACAGCGGCACCAGCAGCAGGATAATCGCGGTAACGGCGAACAGCCAGTTCCAGCCGAAATACTGCGTAATAGCTCCGCCCGCAACGGGACCGAGCCCCAGACCAAGCGAAACTGCGGACATAATGGTAGCCATCGCCTTGCCCCGGCGGCCCAGCGGGACATACCGGGTGAACAGGACGAGTGACAGCGACATGACTGCTCCGGCACCGGAAGCCTGCATAATCCGGACAATCAGCAGGAAGATAAAGTTCGTGCTTAGAAATCCGGCAATCGCCGAGATGCCGAGTGTCAGCAGGCCAATGGTCAGCAGCCTGCGGATAGGCAGGAAATCGGAGAGTCTGCTGTAGGTAATCGAAGCAATGGAGAACATAATGGAATACCCGGTGACGATCCAGGAGGCGGTGGAGGCCGAGATGCCAAACGTCTCCGTCACATCAGGCAGCGCCAGATTGAACATAGCCGTATTCATAATGACGAGAACTACCGCAACACTGAACAGAAGCGTCAGCAGCCCTTCCCTTGGAAGAGTGGCTTCCCCTGAAGATTCTATTTCCGCTGCAGCGGAGGTTTTATTTACTGAGTCCATGTGACGGCCACTCCTTTTCAATGTTCGATTATGTTCGAACATTTGAAATATAGCATGCGTTGATATAAAATGCAATTAGGAGCACAATATTTTTTTGCTTCCATCTCTACTTCAAAGGGGATATTGATCCATGAAGATACTTTTTCATCCCGACCGCAAGGACATTCAGCTTGCCTCCGTACTGTATGCACTGAGTGATCCCATTCGCTTATCCATCATTTCAGATATCAAAAACAATGGCGAACAGGCCTGCAACTGCTTCAACGTGCCGGTCGCCAAATCGACGCTGTCCCACCATGCCCGGACCCTCCGTGAAGCGGGTGTGGTGTATACCCGTATTCAAGGTACGCAGCGTATGCTGTCCTTGCGGACTGAGGATTTGAATGCACGCTTTCCCGGCCTGCTGGATTCTGTACTGAGCGCCTATGAGTCTGGCGGGCAGCCTGCGATGATGAATGAGGCAGACGAGAATAGCAACTGAGGTTTCTGTTCAAAAGCAGAGCGTAATACTCGAAAACTGCGGGCAAGCTGGACAGTAAGAGAGTGAATTTTTCACGTGGAACATTTGAAGAGCACAAAAAACCACCTGATTCCGGCATTCGGAATTAGGTGGTTACATAGAATGGGTTGTTTTAGGCGTTTATTTCACCTCGACTTCACTCATCAACGCATGAGTATTCCCCTCAGAATCCTGGAAGAACGCCATCCAGGTCTCGGTCTGGCCCATTTTGTTAACTATATGGGGTTCGCCGATAAAAGCTACTTCCTTACCAATTAACTCTGCATACATAGCCTGAATATCTCCAACTTGAAAATACACAACGGAGCTGGCATTGGCGAACTCTGCTGTCTCCGGAAGGTTCAACAGCAGCCGCAGACCGCCGAGTTCAAAGAAGGCCATACGGTCGGTCTGGAAAAGCAGCGGAAGTCCCAGAAGATTTTGATAAAAATGTACTGCCCGCCCGATCTCCTTCACGGGTACCCCGATTTGTCCCACTCTGTGAATCCTATTCGTTTCCACACTGCATTGCTCCCTTCTTAGCTAATGACTTCTTAAAGGTTAATTTTATAATAATAATTGTTTGTTGAACAATGTCACATTCTCAAGGGATGCTTCGTTGTACAGGTTGAAAGGGGGGAGAGGATTGAATGATGCAGAGCTGCGCCGGATAATAGCCGATGTGCTTGAAGGGAAAATCGAAAGGTTCGAGGAACTCATGCGAACCTATCAAAAAGCAATCCTGCTCTATTGTTATCATATGCTGGGCCATTATTCGGAGGCTGAGGACAGCGGACAGGAGGTGTTTTTGAAGGCCTTTCGCGCTTTGGGCAAATATAACCCGGATATCCCCTTCGGTGCATGGTTGTATACGATTGCCTACAATCAATGTATTGATGTGATCCGCAAGCGGAAATTGACCAAATATCTGCGTCTCTTTTATCAGGATGAGCGGGACAATAGACATGTGGATCAACAGATTGAAGGCAAATATCTGGATGAAGCGGTGCAGCAGGCCTTGTCAAAGTTATCGATAGAAGAGCGGAATTTGTTGATCCTGCGCTGTGTAGAGGAAATGAGCTATCAGGAGATCAGTCTGATTCTTCATCACAGCACACCCAAGCTGCGCAAAAAATATGAGCGTGCGGCCAAAAAATTCCGGAGGTATTATGCTTATGCGAAAGGAGAAGGAAGCTGTGAGATTGGACAAGGATCAGGATTTGAAGGAACTTCTTCGTAACCCGCAGTTCAATGAGACAGACCTGTCCGGAAAAGTGATGAAGAGGCTGTATGCCGGACAGACCGGAAAGGAGCGGTTCCTGGTGAAATATAAAGTCAGTGTGCTGGTCATAGCGGGAATGCTGTTGACAGCATCCTCGGGTTTTGCGGCGGTTCAGTATCAATCCTTGAAGAACAAACAGGGGGAAGTCACGTATCAGGTCAAGCCTGCCAAAGAAGCTCCTGCGTATGAGGAAGAAGAATTACAACGTTTGAGAATCAGCCGTGATTTAGGGGATAAACTGCTACAGGAGGGGTCCGCAGCTATTTTTTATGTCGTTGCCCATAATCCCAGCAGGCAATTGGACACCCGGTTTAAGCCGGTGACGTTTACCGAACTCTCTGAGCTCCGCAGCAAACTGTCCGGTCAGCCCTTTGTCATTGCAGACAGCTTAACAGACAACTATACCTTCAAAAGCGCCAAGGTCTTCTTTGAACCGGTTAATATGGTAAATCCGCCTACCCCGGAAGAAGAGGCAGCTACAGCGGAGAAGCTCCGCAAGCAGGCTGAGGCATCCAAGCAGGAATATGCAATGATGCCTGTGGAATTATCCAACCAGCTTCTCAATGTTAGAACGGTCTACGCTCATGGGAAGAATGAAATAGCTGTGACGATTGTCAAATCCAAAGGTGAGTTTACAGCATACGTGGATGAAAAAGTGGAGTTTACCTCGGAAAAAGTGGTTGTAGATGGAGTTGAAATGATATATACGCAATATAAAGGCGGAAATTCTATGGCCTGGACTGCTGAGGTTCCGGGCAGTACAGAGCACTATCAATATCAGATTGACGACATGAGCGGACAATATCTCAGCAAAGCAGAGATGATCGAAATCGCCAAGCTGTATCTAAAATAAAAGCCAAACGATCCTCCGCGCCTGCGGTCAGGATCGTTTGGCCGTTCTTAGGGCAGGGTAGAGGGCGTGAAGCTTATCGCGGATTCAGTTTCACCTGCGAGCCCTTGCCGCCGGATTGAATTCCGGTGTCTTTGACGCCGGATTCCTTAAGATCTGCGACCAGCTGCTCAATGACCGCCTTGGCGGCCGCTGCCTCCTTTGCGCCGGAGGCCTTCACGACAAGCTGCACCGGCTTGCCGGAGCGCAGATGCTTGTCCGCCTGCCGCAGCTTGGTGTCGTAGTCATGCTCCTCGATATGAGCGGTGAACCGCAGCTCTTTGACCTTCTCTTTCTTGCCGTTCCCGCCTGCTTGCTGGCCTGCACCGGACTTGTGCCCGGCAGCCGCCTCCTTCTGTGCAGCCGCTTTGGCTTTGCCCTTCGCCATCAGACTGCAGGGCGGCGGACTGCTCATTAGCGAGGTACAGACGAGGTCCGCGCCTGCCGCCTTGGCTTTTGTCAGTGCTTCCGCTCTGGAGACAATCCCCAGTTGCTCGCCCCGAAGTCCTGTAAGCACCACCTCGGATGCTCTGATTTGCTCATTTAACAATACGGCCATGCAATGCAGCCTCCCTGTAAACATTGATAGAACTATCATATACATAAAACAGCTTGTGGTTCAAATAGAAATAAAGCTTGCAGATATCCCTTACAGCGGTGCTGGACCGTTGCGTGTTTTGGACAGGCATGTGATACACTACAAAGGACAGATTCACTGGCGGGCTCCACGGTTGCCCGGAGAGAAAATACAGTATCCATAACGGAAGCAGATAGATGGAGGATTTATGTTCATTCAAATCATTAGCGTAGGCAAACTAAAGGAGAAATATTTGACGCTCGGCATCGCAGAATATGCCAAACGGCTGACACCCTATCTCAAATTTCAGATGATTGAGGTGGCGGATGAGAAAGCACCGGACAACCTTAGTGAAGCTGAAGTTGTCCAGGTGAAAGCGCGCGAGGGCGAACGCATCCTCGCGCACATCAAGAGCGAGGCGCATGTCATTGCGCTCGCGATCGACGGCAAGCTCTGGAGCTCGGAAGAGCTTGCCGCAGAGATCGACCGGCTCGGTACCTACGGGACGAGCCATGTCGTCTTCGTCATCGGAGGGAGCCACGGGCTCTCCGATGACGTCATGCGCCGTGCCCAGCAGCGCATGAGCTTCGGGCGCATGACGCTGCCCCACCAGCTCATGCGGTTGGTACTCACCGAGCAGATTTATCGCGCGGTGAAGATCAATCGGGGGGAACCGTATCATAAGTAGGGGCAAGTTTTTTCGGAAAAGCTCGCAGGAGCCTGTAAATAAGTTTTAAAGGGCATAGGTTTGGGGTTTACCAACACTCGGTAGAAAAGCCGCTACAAAAAGCCTCCTACGAGGGAACAGAGCATGACCAGGTTTTAAAAATTCATTCAACTTTTAAACCTTCGGTTGTTTTGAGAACCAGGTATATTATTGATAAGGCATGTTATAAGCTTCAAAGATTGTGACTTTTAAAACTGAAAATAATATTTTACATTTATATGTAGAGGTGAAATTATGAGATTGAGAGACCAATTAAAGATTTACGAACACGAGACCGAGAAGCTCGCAAACATTAAAACAGCTATAATAAATAAGTATGATGTATCCAGAAGCGAAGCTTATATTAGTGTAGAAGAAAAATATAGGGGTGCTGAGGAACCTGAGTATGAAATTAGTAACGATGAATACTACCAGAGCGACTATAATGAAATAGCTCCAAAAATAGTTGCTAATGTAATGAGCGATCTAGGAGTATCAATAAGTAACTTTCACTCTAGAAAAAATCTAAGTTATGAAGCAGATGTATTGTATTCTTCCTATAATCATTATGAAATTTGGGATTTCATATCGAGTCTTGATCCTTTTGAATTTTTAATTGCTGTTAGTTCTTTCCTAAAGAACGGTATAGGTCCTCAGACAATTAGGGATTTAAACGCAATCACAAAGGTAGAGCTTAAAAAATCAGATATCTATTTAGTAAGTGCGCCATCAGTTTTTGTAGCCATGTCCTTTGCAGAAGATATGAGGCAAGCTAAGATAAGCATAATGAACGCAATAAATGCTTTTGAGCATAGGCCGATGATCATTGATATGAAAGAACACAATAACCAGATTGTTCCCGAAATTTTCTATGAAATTGATAAGAGTGAATTTGTCGTAGCTGATTTAACCCATCAAAGAACAGGCGTTTATTATGAGGCTGGTTATGCAGTAGGTAAAGGCAAACAAGTGATTTTGACTTGTAAGGAAAGTGATTTCAAAGACAGACATTTCGATGTTTCACAGGTAAACACTATCGTATGGAAAGACGAATCAGACTTAGAAGAAAAATTGAAAACCAGAATCGAGGCAATGCTTGGTGAATAGCTGATTACTCCAAATTAAGATTTTGGGATCGGAGTTACAGACGGAAGGTTCTGGTTCACATATTATTAATTTACTTAGGGGAGTTGCAAAATGTCAAAATTAATTATTGCATCCTTAGAGGCTTTAAAAAAGACGTTGCACCATAACACCCCTTATCAAATTCAAAGGAATTTTGGATACCATCTTAACTGTTCATTCTCATTTTCAAAACCAGCACTCTTGAAAGAAATAGAGGATTTTGAGGCTGAGACGAATCTAAAACTTCCTGAGGATTATATGTTCCTTCTTTCTCTTCATAATGGAATGGAATTATATAAGGATGTTGAAGAATCGGCACCCCATTGGCATATTTTTGGAGTTGATGAAATTCTAGATGCATTGGAAAGATACCCCACTCCGGAGCACATGTATATTATTGCTAAGTTTGATCAAACATTAATATGTGTGGATAGTAATTATGTGAAACATGGCAGAAAAGACTATCTTTTTGATCAATCTATTTATACCTCATCTCGTGATAATGGAGAGCCACTAAATTTGAATTTTGAACTTTGGCTCGATCGATTGCTTGTATCACAGGGTGATCACTTTTGGTTATGGAACAGCATCACACCAGAAAACATTAACAATTATTATCCATAAAGAACTATGCTGAGGAGCCTTGATTTATGGGCTTCTTTTTTTTGGCCGTAAATTAACCTATTATTGACCGCGCTATGAGCGTTTATTAGTCTTTTGGCATGATATATTTGGTGAAAATCAGGTGAGTGACACGCACAGCTGGAGCGATTCAGCACTAATTGAGACGAACAAGGCAACAGTAGTGTAAAAAAAGATGAAGAGGGAATGGTTGAAGCATTCTCTGTCTCTTACCGGAATGCTATTGAATTGGGACTGACAACCTGAATATAAACTTCCTATTACCCATTTGTTAGCACCCATCTATTAACAGATTCTCTTAGCGTCAAATAAGGTAAAAAATTATACATTTTTAAAATGAAAAGTGATAAGGTCGCCGAATAAGGTATGGTCTTATCACTTTTTATGTGACTTCATAATTGCTTTGTAGTCAAAATCTTGCCCCTTCAGCCATCGCGGTGAACCGTATCATAAGTAGGGGCAAGTTTCTGTTGCACAGCATACCGTTTCGAGGGGGAAGCAATGAATAAAACAGACCGTTTATTAGCCATCGTGCTGGAGCTGCAAGGCAGGCAAGTGGTACGTGCCGAAGATTTGGCGGCACTATTTGAAACCAGCGTGAGGACTATCTATCGTGACATTCAGGCGATCAGCTAAGCAGGCGTGCCGATTACAGGCACTACAGGCACAGGGTATTCCTTAATGGAGAGATATTTTCTACCTCCGATCAGTTTTACAATAGAGGAAGCCGTGACCTTACTCATAGGGACGGATTTTGTCGAGCTTCGATTTGATGATGATTATCGTGACAGAGCTAATGCTGCTCGGAGGAAGATCGAGGCCACTTTATCAGACGGTGTCCGCAATGAGACCTCCCGTATACACAAGGCGCTGCGATTGCTTGCTCCGGGCAAACAGGCAGCTCTGTCAAACGAAAGGGAAAATCTCGATAAGATCCGCCGAGCTCTATTAGATGGGCGAAAGATCAGATTTCATTATTCGAAAAGAATTACGGATTACACGGGGAGCCGCCATAGCGAACGTACCGCCGCTCCCTGTGGCCTTGTACTCGTTGAAGGGTCTTGGAGCTTGTGGCCCTGGATGAATTGCTGCAATGGGTGCTTGGCTGGGGAGCGGGCGTAATAGTGTTGGAACCTGAATCATTCCGAAATCGGATTCGTGAGGAAGCCCAAAAAATCCTAAAACGCTACTGACATAACGTTGTCAGTAGCGTTTTTTTATAATTGGACATGTAAATGTGACACAGCCAAACCTGTTATTACTAGGAAGGATGATATCTTGTGAATTTCGCTTCAGTACGTATCATTACTGACGACGTGGATCGTCTCGTCGAGTTCTATGAGAAAGTCATGGGGGTTTCAGCGGAGCGGCCCGCGCCCGTATTTGCCGAACTCGTTGTGCCATCATGCACCCTGGCAATCGGCCACTCCCAGACGACGCAGCTATTCGGCGCCGGTTCCGTAGTGGGGGCCAATAATCGCACTGTCATCATTGAGTTCCGCGTCGACGATGTCGAGGCCGAATATGTGCGCTTGAAGCCATTTGTCGATAATTGGGTAATGGAACCGACCACGATGCCGTGGGGGAACCGTTCTATGCTGTTCCGCGATCCCGACGGCAACCTTCTTAACCTCTTCGAGCCGGTGACCGAGGATGCGATTAAACGGTTTAGAGGTAGACATTGACGGGCAGTAAAGGATGGCCTTCAAACTTGCCGTTACAGACAACGCGGTGAACCGTACCATAAGTAACGGCAAGTTTTTTTTGAAAAATCCGCAGCGGGCTTGGAAAGGTGTTTTGCCTGGCATGCTTTTGGATGGTCAGGTCGAGTTCCAGCTCAATGCCGGAGACATTGTGTCGATCCTTCATGCAGATTCGATTGATCACGGTTTGCAGGAGTGTCTTATGCGTTGTGGGAGGCGCGTCTTTAAGTAGTTGGCTTGTGATCCATATCATTTCCTAATTCATCCAGGCACCTTAATCTCTTGGGTAAGAAACTACATTTATCGTTGGAGGTAAGTGAAAATGGAGAGAATCCGTGTAATCGAGATTCCACCGCTAAAAGTTGTTAATTCGGGAAACATATCGGCTATGGAGGATTTCGAAGCGTTCGACCAATGGTGGTCATCCATCAATGTCAAGCATTACATTACACCCCGTGACTTTATGTGGTATAACGTCAAGCAACGGTATTTGGAATGGTTTTTTGCGCTGCCGGAAGGACACGAGGATACAGGTGGATACGAGGTTGTTGATTTTCCTGGGGGATTGTATGCGGTTGCGGCTTCAAAGGACGCAGAGGAAGAAGCAATTGAGGAAACGAAAGCATCTATTCGTTCATGGGTAGAGGCAAGCGGTTGCTTTGAACTATCAACAAACGAGAATGATCCAGCAGAACGTTACGTTATGACCCATGTCACTACACCCAAGATATTCAAAGAGAAGATGGGCTATCATCTATCAGATATATTCGTGCCGATTATTGCAAAGTAAGCCTCGAAAACAACTGGTAGCTATTGATGCTTTGCGGAAAACGCTAGTTCAATATTTCAAAGAAAAAGGCCATCCCACCAAGGATGGCCTTAAACTTGCCGTTGCTGACAGCGCGGTGAACCGTATCATAAGTAGGGCGGAAAATTCAACATTCGGCGTTTGAGCTATGGCCATTGAACCTGATAAATGGATTAGAAAATGGGGGGCAATATGAATAGTGTAAAAAGAGTTATCATTGTTGATGATGATATAGAATTATGTACGGTATTGAAAAAATGCCTTGAAAGTGAGGGCTATTCCGTAGATGTGGCTCATTCCGGACACGCAGGATTAAGTATGGTGAGAAACGATCATTATGAACTGGTTGTGTTAGATGTGATGTTACCGGAAGTTGACGGATTACAGGTTCTCGCTGAGCTGCGTAAGATTTTTAATATGCCGGTTCTTATGCTATCAGCGAAAGATCAAGAAATGGACAAAGTATTAGGTCTGAAAGCAGGTGCAGACGATTATCTTACCAAGCCATTCAGTCTTTCTGAATTGAATGCCCGTGTGAACAGTTTGATTCGAAGGTTTACAGTATTCGGGGGTCGAGAGGACGTTAAGGAAAGTAATCACGTTCTTACTTTTGGAAAGTTAACAATAGATCGTGAAAGACATCTTGTTTTCAAGAATGAAACGGAAACATTATTAACTGCAAAAGAGTTCGAACTGCTGAACTTTTTGGCCAGCCATCCTGAACAAGTATTTAGTAAAAGACAAATTTATCAGAATGTTTGGAATGAGGAATACGTGTATGACGATAACAATATCATGGCGCTAATCCGTCGTACACGTAAAAAAGTGGAAGACAATTTGGACAATCCTCAGTATATTCAAACCG
>RCUU01001104.1_pt1 | contig 13431 bp, 9 predicted proteins | sample 2166211 | NCBI WGS metagenome assembly RCUU01 (sample SAMN09932620, study PRJNA488358) | compost metagenome | feature: garden; material: soil; isolation source: compost soil in phenylacetic acid-enriched culture | place: Germany: Experimental Botanical Garden Goettingen | collected 2016-01-27
ATAACTCCGCTCGACTTGCATGTATTAGGCACGCCGCCAGCGTTCGTCCTGAGCCAGGATCAAACTCTCCAAATTGGTATTTAGAAAGAGCGATTGCTCATTTTGAAACTGACGATTCATTATATGAATCTTTTAAAAATTAACGCGTTCCATTTGTTCAGTTTTCAAAGAACTTGCTCCTGGCATTTCGACATTCAATGTCTCTTGCACAGGAATTATAGTATATCATGTTTCTGTATTTCTTGTCAACCATTTTTTAAATCGTTTGTGTTTCGTTTGTTTCATGCGTCATAAGCACAAGAGATAATATACCATGCTGTCATTATGTTTGCAAGCTTTTTTTCGAAATAAAATTAGTTGACGTATAAATACTTTCAAACCAGCACAAACCAACACAAATTCATTTCAATTACGCTTCATTTATGGCTAAATAGAATTTATCTCAATCCCATATATTAACTTCAAATTGATCCGTACAGAGAGGAGTCTAAATGAAAAACAATCCATCTAGTGCTGCGCCTCAAATAAACACCAAGGACAAGGAGCAGCGTAACCTGCAGCAAGCAACCATCTATAAGATTTTACTAGCAGTCAGCTTTGTTCATTTATTTAATGATTCTATTCAAGCAGTCATTCCTGCAATCTTCCCTATTCTCAAAGATAACTTGATGCTTTCCTTTGCTCAAATTGGGTGGATATCCTTTGCCTTAAACATGACGTCCTCAGTGATCCAGCCAGTCATCGGATATGCTGCTGATCGCAAACCTCGCCCTATATTGTTACCACTGGGCATGTGCAGCACCTTTTTAGGCGTACTTTTATTGGCTTTTGCCAGTAACTATATCCTGGTATTACTCTCCGTCATTCTAATCGGCTTCGGCTCAGCGACCTTTCATCCGGAAGGTATGCGTGTTGCTCATATGGCAGCAGGCCAGCGGAAAGGTCTTTCGCAATCTATTTTTCAAGTCGGTGGCAATGCCGGGCAATCTCTAGGTCCAATGCTTACGAAATGGATTTTCATTCCCTTTGGGCAGATTGGGGCTCTTGGCTTCACTATCGTTGCGGCGGCCGGAATTGCCGTCCAGACCTATGTCGCTCGCTGGTATCGGGAAATGCTGGATGCAGGATATACGTTTCATAAGAAATCAACAGCACGTACAATCGATCCTGCCCGCCGCAAAAGTATTCGAAATGCAACAATCATCCTTGTGTTCCTAGTCTTTGTAAGGTCTTGGTACGGCGCTTCTATCGGCAGTTACTACGCTTTCTATTTAATGGATAAATACCAAATGACACTTGATAAGGCCCAAATCTACATTTTCATGTATTTAGCGGCTGGTGCCATTGGTACATTCTTTGGAGGCCCACTGGCGGACCGCTTCGGACGGCGTAATCTTATTCTTCTCTCTATGGTTGGAACAGTTCCCTTTGCGCTGGCTCTTCCTTTTGTAAACCAAATGTGGGCCGCTATACTACTGCTTATTGGTGGTTTCATCCTGCTGTCCAGCTTCTCTGTTACTGTGATCTATGCGCAGATGCTTTATCCAGGCAATATCGGAACAGTTTCAGGGTTAATCACTGGTCTTGCTTTTGGACTCGGGGGAATCGGCTCCTTGGTACTCGGCAATCTGATTGACAGCATCGGTATTGCAAAAGTGTTTATAGCTTGTGGCTTCCTTCCTCTTCTTGGGTTCCTCGCCCTCCTGCTTCCCCGGGATGAGAAACTAGAAGAATGGGCAGCGCAATAAACATCAATAACATCTTTAATCACCTTAATGCGTTACTCATTACTGTAGAAAATAGAGCGGCAGCTTTTCCGCTGCCCTCTGTCATATAATTATCCTTATTTGTACGATCAAACCCCATCCACACCGCAGCTGTCCATTCCGAAGTATAACCAACAAACCACAGATCCCGATTAGCTTTCTTACTCACGCCTGGCAGGTCCAATTGAGTTGTTCCGGTTTTCCCCGCTACAGGCCTGTTCATTTGTGCCTTTTTGCCTGTTCCTTCATTAACAACATTACGCAGCATAGCCGTCATTGCCTCTGCGGTTCGTTGCGATATGACCTGACGGGATTCAGAGGAATGTGTGTATACGACTTTCCCCTTGGAATCCAGCACCGAGCGAACCATATAAGCTTCATTGAATTTACCTCCATTGGCAAAGACACCGTAGGCCTGTGTCATTTTTAGTGGAGATACTCCATTATGCAGTCCTCCTAAAGCTATCGATAAATGGTTGTCTTCCTCCGTCAGTACAATACCTAATTTGGCCGCGAATTGCCTTGCGGAAGAGATTCCAACCTGCTTCAAAAGCCAAACGGCTGGCGCATTCACGGATTTTTGCAGAGCTTTACTCATTGTGATTTGACCTTGATACATACCATTCAGATTCTCAGGAACATAATTGCCATAAGCGTATTTGCGGTCAGACAACATGCTATTCGGGCTATACTTCCCGCTTTCGAGGGCAGGCCCATAATCAATGATCGGCTTGAAGCTGGACCCTGGCTGCCGTGCATCTATTGTAGCTCTGTTCAAACTTCCCTCGTTTTGTCCACGCCCACCAATCAGCGCCACTACTTCGCCTGTACGATGATCCATTATAGTCATAGCCGCTTCCACATGTTGATCTTTCCCATCGGGCGGGAAAGAAGAACGCTTCAGAAAAGCCTCTTCAAGCGCCTGCTGCGCTTTAATGTTCATCCCTGTAACGATAGTGTAGCCGCCCGTTCGAAGTTCCTCCACAGATTTTCCGGTGAGCTGAGCCGCTTCCTTAAGCGCAGCATCCACATAATACACGCCAATCACTTCTTCTTTGTTCGCGGCAGGAGGTTGATACTGTGTATCTCTGGCTTCAATCATTTGTTCATTAGTGATCAGTCCTTGATCCAGCATGATCTGTAGAACGAGATTCCTTCTTGTTTTGGATAATGCACTATTGTCTACCGGATTATAAATAGACGGTCCTTTAGGGATTCCCGCCAGGGTGGCTATTTGCCATATCTCTAGTTTTCTCAAATCAGTTACGCCGAAGTAACGCTCCGCAGCTGCTTTTACTCCGTATTGTCCTCGTCCCATATAAATCTGATTGAGGTATAACCCCAGAATTTCACGTTTAGATAGCTGCCGCTCCAATGCCAGAGCAATGGATGCTTCATTTAGCTTGCGTATGACATTCTTATTCCTGTTCAAATATAGATTGCGAGCAAGCTGCTGAGTGATGCTGCTCCCGCCCTCGGAGAGATCCATATCCACAATATTATTCACAAAGGCGCGAGAAATCCCTTTATAATCAATCCCCTGATGGTCATAAAAACGACGATCCTCCACTGCTAAAAACGTATTGATCAATAATGCAGGCATCTCCTCCAGCTCCGCTGTATGTCTATACCCAGAGCCCGGTAAAGGGATCTTCCGTAATGTGGTCCCATCCGAGGTCTTAATGATGCTTGATTCCGGCAGTTGAAGTTTATCCTCTTGCTGTTTAACCACTTGTCCCCCGTATTGAAAGATGTAAAGCAAAGCCACGAGCGCTATTATTATTCCTATAACACTCCCGTCAAATAATAAATACCCTAGCCTTAGTATCCGGGTTCGCAAGACCCATCTGCCATCCTTGTTCGAATCGGCTGCAGTTTGTTTTTTTTCGATAACGGCGCTCATGACTCTATAATCAAGCTCTCTAGGAACCGCTCCATACTACGGGCTTCAACATTTGCTGCTTCAAGGAGAGCTTGGGCTTCCGTCCCATCATCCATATTGTCAGCTTCTTCTGCCTCACGGAGCGTACGAAGAATGGCCCGAGTCCTGATCAATAACGCTGCAGCTGGGGTATCTTCCACCGTCCCTGGTGCTACGCCTCCATTTGGAACTTTAATTCTTTGGATACGATTCAGGTTAGCGGCGATTTGGCCTAATTCTCCTCCAGAGAGGATCTTGATTTCTTGTGTTGTTCCCTTGTCTGCCAGCTCTGAGGTTCCAACCCATATCGTATGCAAATCATCGGCAATTTTCTGTGAACGGAGAATAAACAGCCCACTGAAGAACAGAACAAATAGAATAATGGCGCTGGGGATTTTTCCAATATGGTTAATGATCCAGTGAATAAGATGAACAAAAAAGACTTCTGATTGCCCCGAATAATGAGAATACAGCATAGTAACCGCCTGCTGGACAGCAAAAAGAAAGGCAGCACTCAAAAGAGCACTCCCTATAATAATATAAAGATATTGGATGCGAACCGTCTGAAGTTTATGCATAGTAATCCCCTCCTTGTGCTCACAAGGATATCTTCCAAATCTTAAGAACCCGCCAAGAGTTTTCTTAAGATTCTATGAAGAATGGGAAATAGGTGATGAAATCGGTTCGAAGTGGGGAGCTTTCTACATAAATAACGCCATTGTGGCGTTCGATAATACTTTTTGAAATGGCAAGTCCCAGGCCTGAACCGCCTGTATGCTGTGAACGAGACTTCTCTGCTCGATAGAATCGTTCAAAAATAAACGGAATATCGCTCTCTGCGATCATCTCTCCAAAATTGCTAATGCGGACAACCGCTTCATTTCCCCTTTTACTGAAACCAATCTCCACTTTCCCGCCGCTTCTACCGTAACGGATCGCGTTCGTAATCAAATTTTCATATGCACGAACTAATTCTTTAGGGGAAGCCTCTATCCACAACTCACCAGCCTGGTCATCGATCACATAGGTCATTTCAGCCTTCGTTAGTTCAGGAACCGACTCCTCCGCTAGCTGCCGTATAAACGCTTTTAAATCCAATCGTTCCAGAACCAGAGGGTATTCTCCACTATTAACCCGTGTGTATTCAAAAAGATCGTCGATCAGTTTACGCAATACAAGGGATTTGTTGTAGGCTATACTCACGTAATACCGTATTTCTACTTCTTCCTGACACCGATCTTGCTCGATATATTCCAGAAAGCCGAGGACAGAGGTGAGGGGAGTTCGTAAGTCGTGTGAGACGCCAGTGATCAAATCATTTTTCGCATTCACAGCTTTACGTTCCTCTTCTACGGAATGCTGCAGGCGCTCAGCCATTTCATTAATATTCTCAGCCAGTACGCCCAGCTCGTCCGATGTTCTGACCTCAATACGGTGGGTCATCCCTGAGCTCGTGATTTCCCGAATCCCTTTGGTGATCTCCTCCAGATACAGCACAACTTTACGAGTATAGATAAAAAAGAAAAGCAAAAAGCTGATAATCCCGGCTGCGGTCAGCAGTGGCACAGAGCCAATATGATTAATGATCCAGCGTAAGATACGTGAATAGGGAGCCGACTCTGAAGCTGGATTCAGATAGATCATAAAATTAACGAGCTGGTAGCCAGCCATGAGCAGCAAACCGCCGGAAAGTACACTAAGCAAAAAAGCGAATATAAACTTCCACCGGATCGTTGTTATATATTTGGAATTCAAGAAGCCTCACCTAATCCTTTCAGGAAGGTCCGTCTAATTTGTAGCCCACTCCCCAGACAGTTTGTATGTAACGCGGACGCTTCGAATCCATTTCAATTTTGTCGCGGAGGTTACGAATATGTACCATAACTGTATTGCCTCCATCCAGAAATGGTTCGTTCCACACTTTGTCGTAAATCTGCTCTAAGCTGAGTACTTGACCTTGGTGCCTTGCCAAAAGCTCTAAAATAGAAAACTCCCGCGGAGTCAGCTTAATCTTCTGTTGATCTACATGTACCTCATGCTTAGACGTATCTATGGTTAAATCTTCAAAGCTCAGTTTGCTTTCACTCCCTAAGCTACTAGTATCCTTATTAAATGCGTGGTAACGACGCAACTGTGACTTGACGCGTGCCACAATCTCTAAAGGATTAAATGGCTTACCCACGTAGTCGTCTGCTCCTATGCTAAGTCCTGAGATTTTGTCCATATCGGTATTTTTGGCTGAAAGGATGATGATCGGCATCTTCCGCTCTTCACGGATCTTCATACATGCCGCTAGTCCATCCATCTTAGGCATCATGACATCAAGAATAATTAGATCTACTTCTTCCTTCTGCAGACACGCCAGCGCTTCCATTCCATCATAGGCTTTAAGCAGCCGATAGCCCTCATTACTGAGATAAATCGATAACAGCTCCACAATTTCCTTCTCATCATCTACTAACAATATCGTCTCTCTCTTCACGGAAGGGGTATCCTTTCAAATAGAGTAATAAATATCTATAGCTTATATATTAGCAGATCAAACGAACGATTTTCCTCGAAAATAGAAACATGATCTTAAAATCGAATGACACTAAGAAGGCTACGCAAAAAAGGGTGCCCGCTCCTCTCGTACTTAAACGAAATAGAACTGGAACCCTTTTAGGATCTAGTATAACTATGCTTACATCTCCAGCAGTCGAATCAGCTCATCTTCATCCTCAATGACTTGAATGCCTAGCTGTTGCGCCTTGGCCAGTTTACTACCTGCCTTCTCGCCGGCAATAACCAAATCCGTCTTCTTGGATACACTTCCGGACACCTTCGCTCCGAGTGCTTCTAAGCGTTCAGCTGCTTCGTCTCGCGTAAGCTTTTGTAACGAACCGGTCAACACTACCGTTTTACCACTAAAGAAGGAATTCGTACTAACAGGTCGTGGTGCCTCAGGAGCTTTCGCTTCAACCCCAAGCGCGCGCAACCGGGAAACATTCGCCACAACGACAGGATCAGCAAAGAAATTAACAATACTTTCGGCGACAATCCCGCCAATGTCCGGCAACTCTGCGAGTTCCTCTGCTTTAGCCTGCATCACAGCATCCAGATCGCGGAAATGATCGGCCAGCATCCTGGTTGTTGCTTTTCCTGTGTTAGGAATACCTAATGCAAAGAGGAACGAAGCGAGATCACGCCCCTTGCTATCCTCTAACGCTTGCAGCAAATTCTGTGCTTTTTTCTCCCCAAAACGGTTCAGCTGTACAAGCTGCTCAAAGGTCAATTCATACAGATCCGCAGAGTCATGTACATTAAGCTCGTCGTAGAGCTGACCTGCCGTCTTCTCACTAAATGTCTCGATATCCATCGCATCACGTGAAGCGAAGTGGGTGATTCGGCTAATAATTTGTGGCCTACAATTCAGCTTATTGTTGCAGAAAAGATGCGCGCCGCGCATTTCCAGCGGATATCCGCAAGCCGGACAATTTTCAGGGAAAATGATCTCTCCACCGTCATTCTCTTCTGTTACCTTACCGAGGATTTCTGGAATAACATCATTAGAACGCCGAATAAACACTCGTGAGCCTAAGGCGAATTTCAAGTTTTTGCGCTCAATATCGCCCACATTATTCAAGGTACAATTCTGTACGGTAACTCCAGCTAGCTCTACAGCCTCAACACGAGCCAGCGGAGTCACTTTACCTGTTCGTCCTACATTCCAGCTAACAGACTCTAGTACAGTCGTTGTTTCTTCCGCTTCAAATTTATAAGCCACTGCCCAGCGTGGAAACTTATCCGTATAACCAAGAACTTCACGAATACGGAAATCCGTCACCTTAATTACGGCTCCATCGATCAGGTAATCAAGACTTGAACGACTCTCCTCGATTCCAGCAAGCTGTTCGGTCACATCATCAAAATCATTACAGTAAGTCAGATAAGGATTTACCTTGAATTTGTTATTCCGTAGAAAATCCATCATCTCCTGATGATCCGCGAAATCTACACCCTCTGCAAAACCTACATTATAGAAATAAGCATTCAAACGACGCTCCGCAGTAGTCTTTGGATTAAGATTACGCAGTGCACCCGCTGCTGCATTACGCGCATTCTTCAATGGCTCTGCAGCCCGTGTATTATAATCAGCGAGCACAGACAGATTCATAATCCCTTCACCCTGTACCTCAATGACCCCTTCTTTAAAAGGAATCGTTAATGGAACAGACTTAATAGTCTTCACCTGTGCAAGGATTCCTTCACCCACTACACCGTTCCCACGGGTTGATGCCTGTTCGAGAACACCATTCCGATAAGTTAGATTGAGCGTCAAGCCATCGAACTTCAGCTCTACTGCATAACAAGGATCAGGAAGAGGATTGTCTGGGTTCTTAAGATTGTACTCATTTACTAAGCGAAGTACCCGCGTATTCCAGCTCCGCAGCTGTTCGATATTCTGTGCTTTATCCAGACTCCAAAGCGGAGCCAGATGCCGATGCGGCGTGAAGCCCTTAAGCAGCTCTCCTCCTACACGTTGTGTAGGAGAATCCGGTAACACGAAGCCACTCTCAGCCTCCAGTGCTACAAGCTTGTCGTATAAAACATCGTATTCCTTATCGCTGACTAGCGGTGCATCTAGCGTATAGTAGTGGTAATTATAGTGATTCAATTCTGCAACAAGCTCTTCCATCACATGCATAGCATCCATGCAGGTACATCCCTCCGTCAATAAGTGTCCTACGGTTAGCGTGGGCTAAATATCCGTTCGTTAATCGTTTCCTGCTATTATTCCACTCTGGTAATCGGTGCAAACCCTGCAAGTAGTCGTTTCACACCTACGGGTGCAGGAAATGCAATCTGTAGCTCCGTGTCATTTCCCGTGCCTTTAACGGCCACAACGGTGCCTGTGCCCCATTTGCCGTGGGAAACCTTATCGCCAGCTTTGTATTCACCAGCCGCGGCTGCCCCTGCTCCGGTAGCACGCTGAGCGCCTCCGGAGGTTACGGTCACGCTGCTCTTGCTTGTCGCTGCTGACGCCGTGCTTCCGCTTGCCGACGTACCTTCGGCGGCTCCGCCTCGGCCGCCAAAGTTCCCACGGCTACCACCGCTAAAGCCGCGTCCGCCGTAAGCACCGCCTACCTCCGCGCCTCCACGCTGGAAGCGGTCCTTCGTCTTAACGGTATCTTCCTTCAGCTCCTCCGGAATCTCTTCCAGGAAGCGAGACGGCTGGTTTGCCGTCGTCCGCCCAAAGAGCGTACGCATCCGCGCACAGGAGAGAAACAGTTGTTTCTCCGCGCGGGTGATCCCTACATACGCAAGCCGGCGTTCTTCTTCTAGTTCATCATTGTCCTGGAAAGCACGGCTGTGCGGGAATACGCCTTCTTCCATACCGACGATAAATACCGTCGGGAATTCCAAACCTTTGGCGCTGTGCATCGTCATTAACACAACAGCATCACTACGATCCTCTTCATCATCGTTGACACTGTCAATGTCTGCGATTAGTGCAAGATCGGTGAGGAAGGAGACAAGCGACTTGTCCTCGTTATTCTTTTCAAACTCCATTGTCACCGACAGGAACTCATCGATATTCTCTAGCCGCGAGCGAGATTCGAGCGTGTTTTCATTTTGCAGCTCTAAACGGTACTGCGACATCTCCAAGATTTTCTCCGTCAGTTCAGTTACAGACAAGAACTCAACCATACGGTGCAGAGCTTCAATCATATCGTAGAACTCTACTAGCATATTCCGTGTCCGCCCAGCAAAGCCCAAATCATCTACAGTTTGCAGTACGCGGAAAATAGAAACACCACGTTCACCAGCCGCAGCTGCCAGCTTGCCAACCGTTGTATCCCCTAATCCCCGCTTAGGTACGTTAATAATACGCGTCAGGCTGATATCATCATCAGGGTTAGACAGCAGGCGTAGATACGCCAGCAGATCCTTGATTTCTTTACGATCATAGAACTTAATCCCGCCAACGATTTGATATGGAATATCTGACTTAATCAGAATTTCCTCGATTACCCGTGACTGGGCATTCGTACGATACAGTATCGCGTGATTCTGGTAAGCTTGACCTTGTTTCACATTCTTACTGATTTCTCCGGTTACAAAGTATCCTTCGTCATGCTCAGAATCTGCTCGGTACACCTTAATCTTGGCGCCTTCTTCAGAGTCGGTCCACAGTTTCTTTGGCTTGCGTCCACTATTGAGCGCGATCACGCCATTGGCTGCATTCAGGATATTAGCGGTCGAACGATAGTTCTGCTCTAGAAGAATGGTTTTTGCTTCTGGATAGTCTTCCTCAAAATTAAGGATGTTCGTAATATCAGCTCCGCGCCAGCGATAAATCGACTGGTCACTGTCCCCTACCACACAAATTCGGTGATGGCTATCTGCCAGCATGCGGCATAACATGTACTGCGCTCTATTCGTATCCTGATACTCATCCACATGGATATATTTGAACTTCTTTTGATAGAAATCCAGAACCTCAGGAACTTCCTTAAATAATTCGATAGTCTTCATAATCAAATCATCAAAGTCCAGCGAGTTATTGCTTCTCAAACGTCTTTGGTACATCTTATAAACCTTAGCAATAAGACCTTCAAAATAATCGCCAACTTTCTGCTCATACTGCGCTGGAGTGATCAGTTCATTTTTGGATGCGCTGATTACAGCTTGTACAGCCTTTGGCTCAAATTTCTTCGTATCAATATTCAGTTCCTTCATACAGTTACGGATTACGGATAGCTGATCTGTAGAGTCCAGAATGGAGAAGTTGGAGGTAAAACCAATCCGCTCGATATCCTTCCGCAAAATCCGCACACACATAGAGTGAAAGGTGGATACCCAAATATCTCTTCCCTCAGGTCCGACGAGCTTAGATACCCGTTCCTGCATTTCTCTTGCTGCTTTATTCGTAAACGTAATCGCCAAAATCGCCCAAGGCGGCGCCTTACGATTGGCTATCAGCCAGGCAATTCTATGAGTCAACACTCTCGTCTTCCCACTGCCCGCACCAGCCATAATCAAAAGTGGTCCTTCAGTAGTTTCGACAGCCTGCCTTTGTGGAGGATTCAGTCGACTTACCGCATCTTGTATGCTAATAAGTTGCATGTATAACATGCTCCTTTCTAAATATAAAATCACAAATCATAAGTAGTCCTTAGACTAACAACTAATCGAACTGCTCTTGTGCAGTCTTTTTCACAGCCGCAACTGTTAGCAGTGCCTGCTGTACATTACTATAAATAATATTGCCGACCACTACTGTATCACATAGAGCTGCTGCCTGCTCGGCTTCCGCCTCACCAGCAATGCCCCCTCCATAAAAAAGCTGGGCTTGCTCCACCATTTCGCGCACCATCCGCACGGTCTCCATATCTCCAAACCTACCGCTGTATTCAAGATATACAATCGGCAGTGACATCAGTCTGTCCGCAACCTGGGCATAAGCAGCTGCTTCTTCAGCATCAATGGCTGTCTCGGCCCCTGTAATCCGCGCAACTGAAGAGTCACTATTCAGCACAATATAACCTTCCGTTAGTAACGAATCCCATGGAATCATAAATCCGTAACGTTCAATAGCTCGACGATGATGGCCTACAATCCAAGCTGGATCAGGCGTATTAAGCACCATTGGAATCATATAAAGATCAAATCCGGGCACAGCAGCTTCAAGTTCGGACACTTCCAGTGCACAGGGCAACTCAAACCGCCTTACTCTTGATAAGAGATCCACTGTGTTCTCATAGGTTACTCCTGTAGAGCCCCCTATCAGTATGGCATCCGTACCTGATAAGCAAACGGCCTCCAAATCCTCATCAGAAATTATCCGGTCCGGGTCCAACTTAAACACATGCCGCCAAGGTTTGATCATTTGCTGCACTGATTTCATGAGAATCATCCTTAATAGTCATTTGGGCAAGACAAAGACACTCCTGCCGCCGCAAAAGATATAGATCTAGTCTATGCCAGCACAGCAGGTGTGTCAATTTAAAGCGAACAAAAATGCGAACATTTTTTCGCATATAAATTTCGGGTCCCCCACTGCAAAGTACCTGAATACGCATCTAAGGAAAGCACCACTTTGTGGGGATATATTAATGGTAATAAGCAGTCTAAGATTTCACCGTATACCTGTGATGTTAATTAAATCCTCTTCGGGCACAAAATCAGTATAAAAACCATCCACGCCCATACGAGACAGCTCCCGAATTTCATCTTCTTCATTCACGGTATGAACGTATACGCGTGCTCCGGCCTTCTTCAGCTTTTTAACCAAGCTCTTGTTCGCTCGGCTAACTGGCATCGTGATATCAACCCCAGTTTTTTTCACAAAATCAATGACTTGTTCATCCGTATCCTTGGACTGGTACAGGGTATAAAGCACTTCCAGAAAAGGATACACCTTATTAATCTCATTCAGCATGGTCTGATTGTATATTTGTGGAATAATTCGATCCACTAATGCTGGATCCCGGCGCTGCGCCGCTTCTATCAACAATGTAAATTGTTTATTTATAAGTTCAGGTTTGATTTCTTTCGTATCCGTCACGATATAGGCATCTGGATAATGCTGCATCAGATCAAGCAATTTCTCGATATCGATCGGGGAGTATATATTCTGGATTGGACTGTCCATGAATTCCTTATAATCTAGTACTACCCCTTGTTTATTAGCAGGAAGAACATCCAACTGACCTAAAAGCTTACTCATATTGCCTGACCACTCATGCCTACCTACTAGCTGATCATCAGCCGATAATAACAAGTCTACTTCAAATACGCGAGTTCCCTGTGCATAATTAGCAACAAATGCTTCAAAAGCATTGGTGTACGTATGACCGTTAATGCCACCCATGGCATGAGCTACGACCTTGTGAGCTTCAAAGCCGCTTGCAGGCTCCTCGTCTTCATTATTAAAAGCGATTACAAGTAACATGATAAGAGCTCCAATTACAATTACGGTAGCAACAATCTTTTTCTTATCCATAGTTGAGAGTTCCTTTGCGAAGTTTAGATTATGAAACAATAGAAAAACAATACCCCGCTCTACCATAGGTAGAAACGGGGATCGTATAAAAGTTTAATAAATCCAAAATAAGTGCAGGAATCAATAAGCATTTTTGTTGACGAAGCCGTTGCGAATCGTTTTGAAAATAATTCGAATGTCGAACAGTAAAGACCAGTTCTCGATATAGAAAATATCGTGTTTGATCCGCTCCTCGATGGAAGTGTCGCCACGAAGCCCGTTACTCTGAGCCCAACCTGTGATTCCAGGGCGTACATGATGTTTTACCATATACTTTGGAATTTCATCACGGAACTGTTCCACATAATATGGGCGTTCTGGTCGAGGTCCCACCACACTCATATGTCCCAGCAACACATTAAAAAATTGCGGAAGCTCATCCAGACTTGTCTTACGGATAAAGGTCCCAAATCTTGTTCTACGAGGATCTTCCCGCGTACTCCAGCCTGTATCCTCTTCACCATCCTGCTGCATCTTCATGGAGCGGAACTTATACATCATAAAATTACGACGGTTCAGTCCCACACGTTCCTGCCGGAATATAATCGGTCCCGGAGAAGTCAGTCGGACGCCAAGTGCCACGATAAGCATCACCGGAGATATCATAATGATTGCGAATAAAGAGAACACAATATCGAATAATCGCTTTGCCATCTTATTACCCGTCATATCCAGTGGAATATCACGAACATTAATCATTGGCATGCCTGCAAAGT
>RCUU01001105.1_pt1 | contig 13416 bp, 14 predicted proteins | sample 2166211 | NCBI WGS metagenome assembly RCUU01 (sample SAMN09932620, study PRJNA488358) | compost metagenome | feature: garden; material: soil; isolation source: compost soil in phenylacetic acid-enriched culture | place: Germany: Experimental Botanical Garden Goettingen | collected 2016-01-27
GCATGGCTGCTTCGTCATGAATAGATGACTTTGTGAACTACCTCTTTACGCCGTAGTCCAAGCCCCCGAACGCTCAAATACCGCGTTAAACTTCGGAACGATGTCCCTTGCGACTTGTTCTACCGTAAACGAGCGACCCGTTACATCCTCCAGTGAGGTGACCCCGTATTCTTGAATTCCGCAAGGAATGATTCCGCCGAAGCCTTCCTCTTGAATACCGGACTTGACGTTAAATGCAAACCCATGGCTTGTAATGAAGCCTTTTTGGTGCCTGCTTTTGTTAAATTTCACGCCGATGGCACAAATTTTCACATCACCGACCCATACCCCGGTATACTCTGGTTTACGCGACCCTTCTATACCGAAACCGGCAATATAATCGATAATGACCTGCTCCAGTTGGCGCAGGTAACCGTGCAAATCCAGTTCACGTCCGGCCCCCAGCCGAAGCAGGGGATAACCGACAAGCTGGCCGGGGCCATGGTATGTAATATCTCCGCCGCGGTCGATTTCAAACACCGCAATGCCCCGATCCTTCAGTTGCTCTGCGCTGAGTAGCAGATGCTCGGGATGACGCTGGGAGCCGATGGTATAGGTCGGCGGATGCTGCAACAGCAGCAGGTGTTCTCCCTGCTGCTGCGCATCCATCTCTTTGATGAGCCGTTTCTGCAAATCCCAGGCTTCCCCATATTCCATCATCGGATAATAGCTTACTGTCAAGCCCTCGTTCATCGCAATCTCGCCTCGATCCTCTCTTTACGCTCAATAAACCTGCGTTTCCGAATTGTAGCTTTCCATATTTTCCTTCACCCGCTGCATAAAGCGACCGCAAATGACCCCGTCCAGGATCCGGTGATCTAATGACAAGCAGAGATTGGCCATCGAACGGACGGCAATCATGTCGTTAATGACAACCGGTCTTTTGACGATAGATTCAAACGTTAAGATGGCGGCTTGCGGATAATTGATAATCGGTTGCGTCAAGATCGAGCCAAAGGAACCGGTATTGTTAACCGTAAACGTCCCGCCTTGCATGTCATCCAGCTTCAGCTTGCCGGAACGAACCTTCGATGCCAGCTCCTCGATTTCCCGCGCCAAGCCGGCGATATTTTTCTGGTCGGCCTTTTTGATGACCGGCGTCAGCACTGAATCCTCGGTCCCGACAGCCAGGGAAATGTTGATATCGCGCTTGACGATGATTTTGTCTACCGCCCACACCGAGTTCATGATCGGATAATCCTTGATGGCTCCCACAACCGCCTTCAACAGGAAAGCCAGATACGTCAGATTGACGCCTTCCTTCTGCATAAATTCCTGTTTGATCTTGTTGCGCAGTTGCACCAGGTTGGTGACATCGACTTCGATCATCATCCAACCGTGTGGAATCTCCGACACGCTTTGGCGCATCCGGGTCGCAATCGTGTTACGAATCGGGGTCACGTCGATAAAATACTCAGAACGGTCGCCCCCCTCCACTTCAATGGTCGGGATCGGAGGGTTTTCCGTCAGGTGCAAGCCAGAATGGCGTACCGGCCCGGCAGCTGCGTTCAGCCCGCCAGAGATGGCGTTCTGCGGCGCCGCTGTAGCGATAGGCGCTGCCTGTGGCTGTACGGGCTTCGCGGCGGCTGTTGACGTGGCTGCTGGAGCAGCTGGCGCAGCAACAGCACCACGACCGCCCTGCTCGATATAGGCCAAGACGTCCTTGCGCGTGATCCGCCCGCCAAGCCCGGTGCCGACGATTTGCCGCAGATCCAGGCCATGCTGGGCGGCAAGCGTCTGTACCGCCGGCGAGTACCGGCTGCGCTGCGACTCGTCAAGCTGCTCAGCCGTGCCTATCATCCCCGCCTCAGGGCTGACAGCCGCGGGTGCGTCTTGACCGCTAGCCGTTACCTCATCCGCGTTCGCCGTCTCGATCCGGCAGATTACGGCACCGACCTGAACCTCCTCCCCTTCCTCGGCCAGCAGCTCGCCCATCACGCCGTCCAAGGTCGAAGGAATTTCCGCATTCACTTTATCTGTGATGACTTCGAGAATAGGTTCGTATTGCTCAACCGGATCACCCGGCTTCTTCAACCACTTCCCGATGGTTGCCGACACGAGCGATTCGGCGAGCTGGGGCAAATGTACGTCAATCAATGTTTTATTGGATGGCATCGGTATACTCACTCCCAATTAATAAAGCGCCAATTGAAGCATCGCTTCTTTGACCTTATCTTTGCTAAGCATAAAGAATTTCTCCATCGGCGGACTGATCGGCATTGCCGGAACGTCTGGGCCGCATAACCGCGCGATCGGCGCGTCCAGTTCGAACAGGCACTCCTCGGAGATAATCGCCGAGACCTCAGCGCCAATCCCACCGGTCTTATTATCTTCATGAACGATCAACACCTTCCCCGTCTTCCGGGCTGCTTCCACGATCGCTTCGCGGTCCAGGGGCTGCAGCGTACGCAAATCGAGAATATGAGAGCTGATCCCCTGCTCCGCAGCTAGTTCTTCCGCGGCTTGCATCGCAAAATGCAGCGGCAAGCTGTAACTGATAACCGTAATATCGCTGCCTTCGCGAAGCAGGTTTGCCTTGCCGATCGGTACCACGTAATCGTCCTCCGGCACATCCTCTTTGATCAGCTTGTAGCATTTTTTGTTCTCAAAGAATAACACCGGATCGGGGTCGCGGATCGCCGCCTTCAGCAAGCCTTTGGCATCATAAGCCGAATAGGGGGCAACGATCTTAAGCCCTGGCGTGCCGAAGAAGATCGATTCCGGGCACTGGGAATGGTACAATCCGCCGAAGATCCCGCCGCCAATTGGGGCGCGAACGACGACAGGGCAATTCCAGTCGTTGTTGGAGCGGTAGCGAATTTTGGCCGCTTCGCTAATGATCTGGTTGGTAGCAGGTAACATAAAGTCCGAATACTGCATTTCCGCGATCGGTTTCAGCCCATACATCGCTGCCCCAATCGCAACCCCGGCGATCGCCGATTCGGCGAGCGGGGTATCGATGACGCGCATTTCCCCAAACTGCTCCTGCAGTCCTTTTGTCGTCGTGAAGACGCCACCTTTGACACCGACGTCTTCCCCCAGCACAAATACGCTCTCGTCCCGCTCCATTTCTTCCTTCATCGCAAGACGAATCGCGTCGATATATTCCATCACCGGCATAATTATTGACCCTCCCCTTCGCTGGCATACACGTGCAGCAGTGTGTCCTCCGGTTTCGGGAAAGGCGCGTTGTCTGCCGCTTCCACGGCTTCCTTCAGCTGCCCATGGATCTCCTTCGACAGCCTTTCATCCTGCTCTTCGCTCCACAGACCGGTTTCGATCAGATAGGATTTCATTTTCGGAATTCCGTCTTTTTTCCAATTCTCATCGACTTCTTCTTTTGTCCGATACGCCAGGTCATTGTCCGAAGTAGAGTGTGGAGACAACCGGTACATCATCGCTTCGACCAGCGTAGGACCTTCGCCGCGGACGGCACGTTCCCGCGCTTCTTTCACGACCCGATACACTTCGAGGGCATCGTTGCCATCTACGCGAATTCCCGGAAAACCGTAGCCTTGAGCCCGGTCGCAAACGCGCCCGCCCAATTGCTTCTTCACAGGAACGGAAATGGCGTATTGGTTATTTTCGCACATGAAAATCACCGGCAGTTTCTGAACCCCGGCGAAGTTCAAGCCTTCATGAAAATCGCCCTGGTTGCTGGAGCCTTCGCCAAATGTAACGAAGGAAACGATGTCCTTCTTTTGCATTTTCGCGGCCAAAGCCACGCCCACCGCATGGGGTACCTGGGTGGTTACCGGACTAGAGCCGGTCACAATACGCAGCCGTTTGCTGCCGAAATGCCCCGGCATTTGCCGGCCGCCGCTGTTGGGGTCGTCCGCTTTAGCGAACGCAGAGAGCATCAGTTCCGTCAGCGACATACCGGCCGCCAGCACAAATCCGTAGTCGCGGTAGTACGGCAGGAAGTAATCGCGCTGACGGTCTAACGCGAAAGCCGCGGCAACCTGCGCTGTCTCCTGACCGACCCCGGACACGTGGAAATTGATTTTTCCTGCCCGCTGCAGCAGTAGGTTACGCTCGTCGAATTTGCGCGCAATCACCATATATCTGTACATCTCAACGACTTCAGCATCCGTTAATCCGAGCTGCTTATGTTTGGATTCAGTTTGAACAATACTTTTCGCATTCATGGGAGTTACCTCCTTCGATTGGGGCATTACATAGCTTAATCTTAACACCAGGTACTAAGACTTGGAATAAGTTTATTATAATCTTTTTGCAGCGAAAAAGAAAATAGCCGTCTTCCCGTCCGTTTCTTCAGGCGTTTAAGGAGTTCCCGTCCACGGCTAACGCCGCTTCCCCGATAATTTCCGCCAGCGTCGGGTGCGCGAAAATCGCCTGTCCGACTTCCCAAGGCGTCGCGTCCAGCACCTGTGCCAGTGCCGCTTGGCTGATCAGCTCCGTCACATGAGGCCCGATCATCTGAACGCCGAGAATGTCATTCGTGCGGGCATCGGCTACCATTTTGACGAAGCCTTCCGTTTCGCCGTGTACCATCGCCTTGCCGATCGCCGAAAACGGAACCTTCCCGATTTTGACGTCCAGCCCTTTCGCTTTCGCCTCTTTGGCAGTGATTCCGACCGAAGCCACCTCCGGACGTGTATACACGCAACGCGGCACTTGGCTGTCCTGATAACCATGCGAAGCTTCCCCGGACAAATGATGAACGGCCGTTAACCCCTCATGACTAGCAGCATGCGCCAGCTGAAGTCCGCCGATGCAATCACCGATGGCATAAATGTGAGGCTCGGTTGTCTGCATATGTTCATTTACCCGGATGAAGCCGCGGTCTAACCCGATGTCGGTATTTTCCAGCCCAATATTCTCCACATTAGCCTGCCGACCAATCGAGACTAACAGCTTGTCCGCCTCTAGCCGAATCGATTCGTCCCCTCGCTTCGCCGAAATATGTACCCGGTTATCACCCATTTCGAAGGAACTTGGATCTACGGAAACCCCCGTAATGACTTCAATCCCTCGGCGCTGCAGCTGTTTCTGCAATTCTCGGGCCACATCCTCGTCCTCGGCCGGCAGCAGTTGATTCGCCGCTTCCACCACAGTTACCTGCACGCCAAAGTCATTCAGCAGCGATGCCCACTCCACGCCAATGACACCGCCCCCTACGATAAGCATCGAGCCAGGGAGATCCGCTAACTGCAATGCTTCATCACTGCTGAGAATATGATTGCCGTCCGGTTCAAGACCCGGCAGCGTACGCGGCCGTGAGCCTGTTGCAATGATCAGATTTGTCGGCACGATGGTCTCCATCTCCCCATCCGGGAGCTCTACGGCAACCGCTCCACTTTTCGGCGAGAAAATCGATGGCCCAATCACCCGTCCATTTCCTTCAATCACGCGGATTTTATGTTTACGCATCAAATATTGGACCCCTTTGTACAGCTGATCCACGATGCTTTGCTTTCTTTCTTGTACCTTCGGAAACACCAGGGTGACCCCGTTTGTTTCGATGCCGTAGCTTGTGCTATCCTTCATTTGCGCGAAGAGCTCGGCGCTTCGAAGCAGCGCTTTGCTTGGGATACAGCCCCGATGCAGACAAGTTCCACCTAGCTTGTCCCGCTCGATGATGACGACATCTTTCCCCAATTGGGCCGCGCGAATGGCCGCGATATATCCTCCCGTACCTCCGCCCAGTACCGCTACATCACAAGTTATTGCCATATCAGATCTCCACCCATTCTATCAATTCAGTCGCTTTCCCCTATTTTACCTTGTTTTTCCGTGAATACAAACCAGAGCTGCAAATAGACATCACATCAGGAAAAAGGTATGATATTTTTAACAATACATAGCCATTATGAGATGAAAGGACGATCTCCCTCATGAAGTTGATGTTATCCCGGTTTGTCGCCATTATATTGCTGGTTATTCCCGGCATTACGGCGATGATCGGCTTCCTGAAAATCAAAGACTCCCTATTTGATTATATGTCCGCTCACGGTGACGATGCGTTATCCCGCATAACGTTCGACTGGCTAAACTTTGGGCTGGGTGTTGTTCTATTCGCAGCCGGCGCCGGATTTCTGGGTGGCTGGATCTTCTTCAGGGACCGCAAACGGAACTACGTCGGACCTAGATTTCGCAAAAAAGAAGCCTCTGCCGTCAAAGAACCGGAGCCGGCCGGGATCCCGCACGATTAACCTTAGATGTCAAAAAATAAACCTCTTTCGCCTTAACAGATGGGCGGGAGAGGTTTTCAACTTATTCGTATAAGGCTTCTTTCAGCTTGGTCGACATCCGCGAAGCGTTGTGGGAAGAAGTCCGAAGCAATGCTTTGCGTAATCTGGCATTTTCAGCGGTTACTTGTTCGATTTGATCGATAAGCTCCAACAAAACCTGCCGCTTCTCCTCCTCCAGATGGACCTCCTCCAGCAAACTCCGATAAGCCGCCGAATCAAATTTCTGGGACATGTTTGCTCATCCTTTCTCAGATCGCATTATACCATAAGCTCCCGATGTCGGATGTGCGTCGTTTCGACCTGAATGGTGGAATGACCGATCTGGAACGTTGTCTCTAACACGGAAATAGCTTCTTGAAGCACGGTTTGACTCTGGCTTTCGTCCTCAATCGTCAGATGGCAGCTTAGCGCATCCATACCCGATGTGATCGTCCAAATATGCAAATCATGTACCTCAACAACGCCAGGTATGCCTTCCAGACACTGTTTAACCTCGCTTTGATCGATCGTTGCGGGCGAACCCTCCATGAGAATATGCACCGATTGGACTAACACGCCCCAAGCACCGCGAAGAATTAACAACGCTACGACAACACTGATGATGGGGTCAAAAATGTACCAACCAAATAACGACATCACGATTCCTGCCAAGATCGCTCCGACAGAACCCAAAGCGTCTCCCAAGACGTGTAGGTAGGCACTTTTCAGATTCACATTCCCCTTCACATCGCCTTTCTTGAGCAAGGCGGCAGCGCTGGCTAAGTTGGCAAGCAAGCCGATGACCGCGATGACGATCATGGTATTGCTGGAAACGGTCGGCGGATCAAGCAGGCGCCCGTAGGCCTCCCATATGATAATTCCGGCAATCACGAACAGGGTAACCCCGTTAAGCAGCGCCGCCAATATCTCCAGCCGGTGGAACCCGTACGTGTTCCGCTTCGAAGCGGGGCGGGCGGCAAACCAAATCGCGAATAAGCTGAGCACCAACGAACTAGCGTCGCTAAGCATATGTCCCGAGTCGGATAACAAAGCTAAGCTTCCCGTAAACAACCCGCCGCAAAATTCGAGAACAGCAATCGAAGCCGTAATCAACAAAGCGATGAGCAGTCCTTTTTTATTCCCTGACCGCACGGCATGGTGATCGTGATGGCGGCCGGCATGGTCGTGATGGTGATGCGCGTGAGAATCATGATGATGTTCCATTGAAACTCCCTCCCTAATCGCATTTCGCATGTTGGATTGCCTGGGTCAAGAGCGAGATAACATGGTCGTCGTCGCAGCTGTAATACATCGTATTCGCCTCCCGCCGGAACTTCACGAGCCGCAAATTACGCAGTAAACTCAGCTGATGGGATACCGCCGATTGTGACAAATTTAGCACGTCCGAGATATGGGTCACGGAACATTCTTCTTCCGACAGCAAATAAAGAATTTTGATGCGAGTGGGGTCGGATAATGCCTTGAAAATTGTAGACACCTTCTCCAGCGTATCCGGGTTCAGATAGGTGTGGACATCTCTCTCCATCGGTAGTTCCTCCTCAAAATCAAGTACATGAGCATATGTTCATATACAGAATAATCCTCAAGGTAGGTTTTGTCAATTGGCTAATAAAAAATTATCCGCCCAAAATAAAAAACGGCCGCATCCCGGTATACACCGAGAGGGACCGCCTTTCATTCGTATCTGTATAACTACGCAAGTGAACGACCAACGTTATAAATTCACCAGTCGTTATCACGTTCATTCGTTTCCTTAGACTTTCACGACACTTTATGCTCGATCCGAAGCTTATCCGCCACCATGGCAATAAATTCGCTGTTAGTCGGCTTGGATTTGGAGATATTGATCGTATATCCAAATAGATGGCTGATCGAATCGATGTTGCCGCGCGTCCAGGCGACCTCGATCGCATGGCGAATTGCGCGCTCCACGCGAGAAGGCGTCGTTTTGAATTTTTCTGCGATTGCCGGATACAGCGTCTTTGTGATTGCGCCTAAGATCTCGATGTTATTGTATACCATCGTAATGGCTTCACGTAGATATTGGTACCCTTTAATATGCGCAGGAACTCCGATTTCATGTATGATCGAAGTGATGTTCGCATCGAGGTTTTTGCCCTTGCCTAAAGGTACCACATTCGATTTGGTGTAAGAAGTCGATGGTGTATTCGTCGTTAAGGTTTGAACGCCGACAAGCTGACGGATACGATTCGCTAGGACTTCCATGTCAAAAGGTTTCAAGATGTAGTAAGAAGCGCCAAGCTGAACAGCACGTTGCGTGATGTTCTCTTGACCAAAAGCGGTCAGCATGATGATTTTAGGTTGCGGTGTCAAGTTGAGATCGCGAATGCGCTCAAGTACGCCGAGTCCGTCTAGATGAGGCATAATGATGTCCAGGATCAACACGTCCGGAACTCTTGCTGCATTATCGATCATCTCCAGCACTTCTTCCCCATTATAGGCGATTCCCGAGACGACCATATCGTCTTGCTCCGAAATGTATTCCGCGAGCAAATTCGTAAATTCTCGATTATCATCCGCCAACAACACTTCGATTTTCTGCACTGCCTACGTCCTCCTTCAGGTAATTGGATGGGTTCTAATATTTTTCTCCTCTTCCCAGAATAAGGATTCGACACGCAAAAGTAAATTCCTTCTGTCGAAAATTATTTTTATTTATTTTTTTGCAGGCTTGAGATATAATAAAATATTTATTTACACAAAGCGATTTCGTTCGGATTCATTCGACAAATGCATACAGGAATGAGGAGGGGTTTGTCGAGCGGCATAACCCTCAGGATAAAAAAATCTTAAGGCAGCGTTAGCTCGCCTTAAGATTTTGCTGTGTTTCTTTGCCTCTTTGAAGAATACCGGCGTCCTGTAGCATCCATTCGATAAAGCAACCGTATCCCGATTTCGGGTCGTTAACGAAAACATGGGTGACTGCTCCAATCAGCTTCCCGTTCTGAATAATCGGGCTGCCGCTCATGCCTTGTACGATGCCACCCGTTTTCTCCACAAGGCGAGGATCCGTAATTCGAATCACCAGACCTTTGGTTTCCGGAGCGCTCTGCTTGGAAACATGGACGATTTCAACCTTAAATCGCTCCACGTGTTGACCTTCCACCACGGTCAAAATTTCCGCGGGTCCTTCCTTAACTTCCTCCGCAAATGCAACAGGAATCGGTTTCTCATATACGCTATGTTCCGGGTTTTGTGACATTTTCCCGAAGATCCCGAAGTGCGTATTCCGTTCGATATTGCCCAGAGTTTTACCTTCCTTCAGAAAATGTGCCCGCTTCTCCCCCGGTTCTCCGCTTTCACTCTTAGAGATGGACGTTACGCTGGACTGCAGGATCTGTCCGCTACCCACCACGATCGGTGTCTGCGTATTCATGTCAGTGATAATGTGACCTAACGCCCCATATACTCCATGATTCGGGGAATAGAAGGTTAACGTACCCACCCCTGCGGCGGAATCCCGGATATAAAGTCCCAATCTCCAGGCTCGATCCTGTTGATCGTAAGCCGGGCTCAGAGAGGTGTTAAATTCCTTGTCGTTCCGCTGATAGGTAATCTTGAGCGGTCTTTGGTGTTTGCCAGCATCAGCCGCTATATCGGCCACCTCGCGGACATCCTGCAGTTTCGTACCGTTAATGTGAGTGATCAGATCCCCGGCTTGAATTCCGGCAGCTTCGCCGGGAGATACCTTGCCGGTATCAGTGACGACCTGGTGATGGCCGACCACTAAGATCCCGGCGGATTTGACCTTTACTCCGATGGTTTGTCCGCCGGGAATGACTTTGAGGTCCGGAATCACATTGACCTTGACAGTCTTCAGAGGAATTTGACCGAATAATTTCATGCGGAGGGTTGCTTCTCCACTGCGAAGCGACGAGAGCTTGAGCGGATTTCCCAATGATACTTTCATGGATGGATTCGCCTGCCCGTTCAACATCACAACATCGGGCCGATCCACACTGACTTCGGCCTGTACAGGCAAAGCTAATGAAATTTGCGTTCCCTGACCTTGAAACAGGCGTAACTCGTCCGGCAAAACAGGAAGCCGCCCTTCAGCGGCGGACGTGCCGAGAAAACAAAAGAAGAAGGCAAGAAAAAGACCGAGCATTCTATTCCTGAGGTTCGGGTTCAATGGCTGTCACGCTCCCTTAGCTTCTTTCGCTTGACGAAAAGGTGGTCGCCAATTGCGTACCTATAAGATACCCCGGGTCAGGTGTTTTATTACTGTCAATCATTGTGCCGCACTTAATAAACCATCCTTTTGTGCCTGTGCCAGCTTCAACATTTCCTGGGCATGATGCTGCGTCTTCTCCGTGATTTCCACCCCGCCGAGCATGCGGGCTAATTCATTGACCCGTCCCGCTTCATCTAAAGATTCAACGCGGGTCATCGTGCGGCCGTCCTCGACAACCTTCTCAATAAGATACTGACGATCGGCCATGCAGGCCACCTGCGGAAGATGGGTAATGGCGAACACTTGGCACATCGCGGACAAACGTGATAATTTATCGGCGATCGACTGGGCTGCCCGTCCGCTGACGCCGGTATCGACTTCGTCGAAGATCAATACCGGAACTTGCTCATGCCGGGCAAAAATACTCTTGAGCGCCAGCATCATCCGCGACAGCTCGCCACCGGATGCAATTTTGCTCAGCGGCCGGAGCGGTTCCCCCGGGTTCGGCGAGATCAGGAATTCGGCATTATCGATGCCCTGCTTACCGGGACGGATTTTCTTGCCTTCCCATTCCAACCCATGGGCGTCCTCCATCACGGACAATTTCACTTGCAGGGAGGTTCTCCCCATCTGCAGGTCTTTAAGCTCGATCTCGATCTGATCCGCGAGTTCTTCAGCCATCCGATGACGCACAGCGCTCAGCTCTAGGGCTTGAGTCATCAGGCTTGTGGTCAGTTTCTCCCGCTGTGCCTGAAGCTGCTCCAATCGCTCGTCCTTGTTCTCCAAAGCGTCGGCTTCCAAACGGATCTTCTCATAATAAGTGAGGATCCCTTGGATGTCGTCCCCGTATTTACGACGCAGGGAAGAGATCAGGTCTAGGCGTTCCTCTACCTCCTCCAGCCGCTCCGGATTAAACTCAATCCGTTCACGGTAATCCCGCAAACTGAAAGACGCATCCTCCAGTTGATAATAAGCCGACTGCAGTTGCTCCAGGAGAGGAGAAATCCCTTTGCTGTCATAAGCGGCCACTTCACTTAGTTTGGATACCGCTTTGGCGATCGCATCAAGTCCTTGGGGACCATACAACGAGTCATACGCTTTCGAGATGGACTCCATCATTTTCTCGCTATGGGATAGCTTGACCTTTTCCTCCGCGAGTAATTCATCTTCACCCGGTTTTAACTCGGCTGCCGAAATTTCGCCAAGCTGAAAACGGTATAAATCAAGCATTTGCAAGGCCTGTTGGCTCGTATTGCGCAGTTCGTTATATTCTTTATCAATGCGAACGAATTCGGCGTAAGTCGCCTGGTAAGCCGCCTTCACCGGATCAATCGATTCGGCCCCGTAAGCGTCCAGCAGCTCCAAATGGCGTTCCGGCCGAAGCAGGGTTTGGTGCTCATGTTGTCCATGCAGGTTGACCAACTCGTCCCCAACCTCGCGCAGCATCGACAAATTGACCAGTTGACCGTTGATGCGGGCCGAGCTCTTGCCTTGGACGCTGATTTCCCGACGTATAATTAGAAGCTCGCCGGGATCCCCGGCAATCCCAAGTCCGTCCAAGGTGGTCCAAACCGGATGTTCCGTCGGCAGATCGAAGGAGGCCTCCATTTCAGCCTTGTCACAGCCATAACGAATCAAGTCCGCCGAACCCCGGCCGCCGGCAATCAAGCCCAGCGCATCGATAATAATCGATTTACCTGCACCGGTCTCCCCCGTCAGGACATGAAAGCCGGAACCAAACGATACATCCACCGCTTCAACAACCGCCAAATTACGTATGGATAAATGAACCAACATGCGAGGCCCTCCTCCCCCTACTCCAAGCTCAATTAAGATATGTATCCCATGATCTGTTCGATCAGAAACCGGCTGTAGTCCTCATTCCGGCAGATCAGCAAAATCGTGTCATCTCCGCAGATCGTGCCAAGCAAATCCGGCCATTCCATATTATCCAGCAGTACGGCTACCGAATTTGCCGTACCCGGAAGGCATTTCATGACGACTAGATTGCCGGTGTGATCAATATGAACGAAACTGTCGACCAGCGCCCGCTGCAGCTTCTGCACCGGGTTATAACGCTGAGCAGTCGGCATGGAGTACTTATACTTGCCGTCGTCGGTCGGTACTTTAATCAACATCAGTTCCTTGATATCACGGGAGACCGTGGCTTGGGTGATCTGGTAACCTGCCTCACGCAGCGCTTCCACCAACTCATCTTGGGTTTCGATTTCTCTTGCCGTAATGATTTCCCGAATTTTGATATGTCTATGCCCTTTCATTCTGCCCTCCATTCGCCTGATGATCGAAAATTTCGATTCAGGCGGATTCATCTTCTTCGTCTTCTTCCGTCGTTAAGGAGATTTCCTTGAGCTCCCCTTGATCTGGATCTACGTACAACACGCCGGCGCATTCCGGATAAAGCAGCAGGAACGGGAGCAGATCTCTGCGTAAGCCGCTGCCCGTCCATTCCATCGGGAGACGTTCCCTCGCGGTTCTTACCAGATAGAATTCCCCGTTCTTGACCGCAATATAGTCGATAAACAGACGGCTGTGCAGGAGTTCGCCGTCTACGCGAAAGGTGAGCGGCACCTTCAATTTATCACTGATGACCTCGTAACCCGATTGCTCCAGCATGTCCACGGCAGGATGCTCTAGAATCTCCTCATTCATTTCAAATCCGATTCCCGATCTTAATGAAAACGGTTTGCGGACCCAGGAATGAAAACCTCGGTAAAGCAAATAAGCGCCGATTCCCGCGATCACGACCATCAGAATACCGTCCGAGTAAGCTCCCACCGATTATCACCTCAACCCTTATTTCGACGCAACCGCGATCAGCTCCTGTCAGGTACATAACAAAAAGTTGAGAGGAATGAGGACAAAAGCACAGTTTTGATTTTATTATAGGGAACAGGCGTTCGATTTGCAAGCGTACACACGCAAAAAAAGACCCATCACTTGGATGGG
>RCUU01001106.1_pt1 | contig 13405 bp, 6 predicted proteins | sample 2166211 | NCBI WGS metagenome assembly RCUU01 (sample SAMN09932620, study PRJNA488358) | compost metagenome | feature: garden; material: soil; isolation source: compost soil in phenylacetic acid-enriched culture | place: Germany: Experimental Botanical Garden Goettingen | collected 2016-01-27
CGCTTGAAGAGATGAAGAATGTGATGAATATGAGTAAGAGTAATATGAGCTATGGGGTTCGTTCTTTGATGGCATCCAAGATGGTCACCAAGCTGGAGGAGAAGAGGGATCGGAAAGATCTGTATGCAGTGGAGACAGATTTCTTTCAGACCTTTAAGAACTTTTTCGGGATGAAGCTGCAGCGGGAGATTGATGTCATGAGGCATGCCTTGGATAATGTTATTCCTGAGCTGGAGGGCTTAGTTAAAGCTGTGGATACACCGGAGGAAGAGCGGCAATTCTGCCTGAAGGATCTGGAAAAGCTGGAGCATGCCGTTCAATATTATCATTGGCTGCAGCAGTTTGTGGACGAGCTTGGCGAAGAGAATTATTTTGCAGACAAGAGTAGGCCCTAGACCGTCTATAATTACATATAGATGTATATAATTGTATATAGATCTCCATTTGCAGGAGGTGTTCCTTAAGCCCGTTCAGGCTTACGGTTCGCCTCCTATTTTTATTATATGAAACAAAACAAAATAAAAAGAAAATGTAACCAAAAGTAGGTGGAACTGTAATCAAATATGTAGTTACATAGTGAATAAGAAATCATTTTAAGGAGATTTAGAGAGTGCATACGAAAAAATATATGATTCTTTTAGTCATTGTTCTGCTAATAAGTCTTGCCGCAATTTTCAACAATCAACGCGAGTCTTCTGCAGTTACTATAAATGTGAACGGTCAAATGATTAAGACGGTAGCTACATACCCGGCCTCGTCTGATGAGCTTATGATTCCCAAGGCTGTTGCTGAACAGGCTCTTAATATGCGTATCGACTGGCAGAAGCAGGGGCCACTTCCGAAAGGCGTTTACTATAGAGACAATGTAGTTGTACTGATGTACCATCATCTTTCAGAGAAGCCGATGCCACAGTTTCCCTGGATATTATCGGTTGATCGGTTTGAGGATCAAATGAAGCTACTGAAACAGGAAGGCTTTCATGTGATTACGATGGAACAATATCGAGCATTTATGCTGAATAATGGCAAGGTTCCAGACAATGCAGTGCTGCTGACTTTTGATGATGGTTATGAGAGTTTTTATGAGTTTGCCTTTCCTATCCTAAAAAAATATGGCTATACGGCAGTGAATTTCGTTATCGTGTCTACGATCGATCACCCAGATCCGAATAGTGTGCCGAAACTCACCTGGGAACAGATGCGGGAAATGAAGCGGGACGGGATGGGATTCTATAGCCACACATATGATTTACATCATTATGGTATCGTGGATGCTGAGGGTGGGAAGCGGCCAGCAGCCAGTGCCTTGTTATATATCGACGATGAGAACAGAAACGAGCTGAATTCGGAGTACTACAGCAGAGTTACTCGTGATTTGGCCAAGGCAGAGCAAAGGCTGAAGGAAGAGCTGGGAAATACCGATTCAGCAATTGCCTTTCCTTATGGATCTTACAATGACCGATTGTTATCCGCATGTGATTCACTCGGAATTTCGCTGACATTTAAAATCCAGGATGGAATAAATGCGAGAACCGACCGGAACGCCTCCCGAATCAACGGGGGAAGCCAGAGTCTAACTGCAGTCCAAACCCTGGAGCAGATCCAACATGTAGATTCGCCCATGGAACTAACCCTGAATAACCAAAGGGTAGCGCTGATAGGAAGTGCGCCCGAAATGAGGAAAGGTACCTTGATGGTTCCGTTTATACAATTATGCAAAGATCTACATATTGAGCTCAACTACGATCAGAAGAGCCGAATTGTTAAATTAATACACAACAGTGGGGGAATATAAAAGGCTAAGGAAATGTATGGAATGGCTATCATCTTTCCTTATGTTCCTTAGGAGTTTACAAAAAGTGAGAAAATTCGCCAATTTGGGTGAATCACTAGTTGCTATAAGTGAATTCCTTACTGTAGACTATAAACAGAGTACTAATTGGTAGGCGAATGGAGAGAACTGATGGAAGTATTTAAGCGTTATTACGCGAATTTAACGGTCCGGCGTTTTTTTATTTTGGGGCTGGTTGCCCTACTGCTATTCAGTATTAGAGATATGCTCAATTTAGTACTGTTAACATTTTTGATTGCTTATGTAATGAATAGCTTTCAAGTGCTGCTCACGAAGCGAATCAATAAATATGTTGCAGTCAACAGCAAAGTCATTATTATTATTTTGTATTTAGCTCTGATTGCGCTGATCGTAGTCACCTTAGTGAATTATTTACCGAAGGTTTTTATGCAGATTAAGCAGTTAACAAATTTTTTGACCAGTTTAACCCCTGCAAACATTCCGCAGAACGAAATCGTGCAGTATTTATTTGCCCAGCTTAAGGATTTGAACTACCAGTCTTATGTGAAAGATGGTCTTGAATACGTCCTGAAAATAAGTAATTGGGGCACAAGCTTCGTATTATCCACCATTCTGAGCTTTGTCTTTATCCTTGAGAAGAACAGAATTGTCAGTTTCACTTCTCGTCTTAAAGATAGCAAGATTTCCTGGTTCTATGTTGAGCTTGAGTATTTCGGCAGAAAATTCATCTCATCTTTTGGTAAAGTTATCGAAGCGCAAATTTTGATCGCGCTGTTTAATACATGCTTTACGGTGATTGGACTATGGATCTTAGGTTTTCCGTACCTATTCGCCTTATCGATCATGATCTTCCTGCTTAGTCTGATACCGGTTGTAGGCTTTGTAATTTCATTAATTCCGCTTTGTATTATTGGCTACAACATTGGTGGTTTGGCTATGACGATATATGTACTCGTTATGATTGCTGTGCTACATTTTGTTGAAGGGTACTTCTTGAATCCTAAACTGATGTCTTCCAAAATGAACCTACCGATGTTCTACACCTTTATCGTTCTGTTATTCTCTGAGCATTATATGGGTGTATGGGGCCTAATTCTCGGTATTCCAATTTTTGTATTCTTCCTGGATATCCTGGAGATCAATAGAGATAACAAGATAGAGACTTAAGCATTCAGTTAAATAGCTTTGAATATAAGAAGAGGGTGATCCGATAGCCATTGGCTATCGGATCACCCTCTTTATTGTTGGTGCGGAGAAATGTTGCACGGCCACGCTATGTATCTATGTTAGCCGAAAGAAGTGAGAACGCTCTCCGTAACGATTTCCCTCAGCTCCGCTGTGTGTGCTGCATACTGCTCGGCTGTAATGCTTCCGGAAGCTAGTCTTGAATCTAGCTGTTCTGTTAGCTGGGCTACCTGTAGATTGATCACATCTTCAATATCTGCGTTTTGTTCTGAGGCAATATCTTGAAGTGACTTGCCGTCATATAAGGCATCGTACAGTTCTTCATCTGTAGGTTGGTTAAGGGCTTTCAATAATAATTCGTCTGGATCCGCAGCTTTTACGGTGGACCATTGGGCAGGCGAACTTGCGTTAGCGGTAAGGCTACTCCAGGCATTTCCGAAAGACATTACTATAACTACGGTTCCTACTATTATCACTCTTTTTATATCCATTAGAGTCCTCTTTTCTTATTTTACAAATAACGTTTTATGGTTCTGTTGAAAGTGTCTGTGATGATTGTGGTTTAACTTATTTCTATTATAACCCGGAAAGCTGAGCTGAAGCTTAAACAATATTTAAGATAACCTAAAGATTTAACATTGAAATGATATAGCGATAATATACCCCTAGTATAATTTCCAGATGATCTAAATTGCATATTTATGCAGAAGGGTCATAATCAAACTTACGGGGAGTGTTCGGAGTTTTGAGAATAACAGCAAAAGCTAAACGTTTTCTATCCAGCGTAATTGCAAGCAGTCTGATGTTGGGGATAATGGTTCCGGCAGGGTATGCTGAAGAGCAGCAGCTGGATATAGAGCAGACATCATCCGAATTAGGAGTCCAATTTGACGAGCAGGTTGAGCTCGACACGCTTATAAGTCAACCAACTGTAATGGCAGATGTGTATGCGACACCCACCCATCCAGGCGCATTACTTATTACAGAGGTTGTTCCAGATACTAAAAATGTAAAAGGTGCGGATGGGTCCTCTGTAGATGGTTATGAATTTGTTGAGGTCTACAATAACACGGACGAGCCAGTAAACTTCAATGACTATTATTTTTACTATAATGACAAAGATAAATGGACAACCAACGGCGATGCTGTAATCCCGGCACATGGAAATATCGTCTTCTGGATTATGAACGGCAATAATCTGAATGTTCCAGCCGAGGATTTCATCAAAAACTTTAATCCTTCAGCATCCTTGAAGGAAGGCGTAAACCTATTCCGTATCAACGGTGGCGGTGGTATGGCTAACACCGCTACGCGTAACTTGCAAATTAAAAGTAAAGCAGGAGATGCCCTAATTGTCTCTTCTTCTTATGGAAAAGATCAGGTGAAGGAAAACAACGGGATTTTCTATCAATTGTCGCAAGCTGACAGCTCTACGATGAGTCTTATGGCGATTTCGGGAACGGTTGCGGCTACACCTGGAATCGTAGAACCAGAACAGCTTCCTAAGCCAGTGCCTGGAGACAAACAGCCGGTGATTGAACACCACTCGCAGAGCAGTGTAGATCCAGCTGATCTTCCCATCACCGCGAAAATTACGAACCTAGAGATTGGTGCAGATGGAGTGTTACCGGCAGTGAAGCTGCAATACGGCACTCCTTCTCAGGCCAAAGATACGGTAATCACCATGACATCAAAGGGTGGGGACGAGTACACAGCGTTAATCCCTGCGGCTGCACTGGAAGAACCAGAACTGCACTATAGCATCCGTGTAAACAATGTTACTGAGAGCTATTCTGTTCACGTGAACCTGCCTGCGTTCGATTCGAACAATGTGCCGCCGCTGTTAATTACAGAGCTGCTGCCAAATTCGACGAATGTAAAAGGAAGTAGCACCGACGCTTTTGAATTTATTGAGGTGTATAACAATACTGATGCACCGGTTGATTTTAAGAACTACAAGATCTATTACCGCTATCCTGATAAAGGTATCGCTTCTGATGTGAAATGGCCCTCGACGAAAGAGAGTTTTGTAATTCCTGCACAGCAGTCTGTGGTGTTCTGGATTATTAATAGTGCTAACAGTACCTACACTGCTAATGATTTTAATACAGAATTCAACACGAATCTGATCGATGGCACGAATCTCTTTCAAATTAAAAGTGATGGGATGGCGAACTCCGGCCGCCGGGCTGTCGTAATCAAAAGTAATACCGAGAAAGAAATTTCCTCTGCGTATTATGATGCTGATCTTACCTATGATGGTGGGGCTAAAGGTGACGACACCAAAGAAAATAAAGCCCTTCTATACAAGTATCCTGTGAATGGGCAAAGTAAAATGCTCAAGATTAGCACAGGATCAGCCGTTCCGTCACCAGGGCAGGTGGATACAGTGCTGCTTCCTAACACGCCGATCCATGTAGAGCCGGATACCGAAAATCCGACGGTAAATGATCTGACTGCTGTAACGGAGATTGATCAGTCGATGAGTCTGGATTTGAAAGCTTTCGCTGATGACAATAAAGCCGTTACGTCTGTAGAAGTAAGGGTAGCGTCGGACAAGCAGCCTGATTTTGTCAGCCATAATCTATCCCAAGACTTCAACGATAGCTTGTATCACTTTAAGTTATCATCGGCTGATTTGATTGGTAGAAATGAAATACAGTATTATTTCGTCGTTTCCGATGGTACGAATGAGATTGAATCTCCGGTAATGAAAGTGAAAATTACAGGGGGGCCTGATCAATCAGCGCTTCGTTTGAATGTGAAGGATGGACAATTCATAAATGGTTCTATGACGGTAAAAGGAACCTCTGCCACCGCAAAGGCTGATGCAGTGGATCTGAGCATCGACAATAAGGTGCTCGGCAATAGCGAAGCATATGCTGCGCTTGAGAATGATGCTTACTTTGTATTTGAAGCTAAGAATGTGGATTATTATTTCAAAAACGGTATTACAATGGGACCAGAAGAATTAGGGGATGCGAGTATTCTATACACCTTTATGGACCCGATTACTTCGTATACGACATTGACCTTTCCGATCGCCTCTGCCGCTTTACAAGTGGGCGCGGATAATGTGATCTACATTCGGGCGGGCTCTAAATCATCACCTTTTGACCCTCGTCCAGAGGAGAATAAAGATGATTTTGAAGTGAAAAATGTGCGTCTACTACTTGCAGACGGTACTGAAATTTGGGACCCTGCTTATGCAGAACGTGATAAAGAAATTAAGATGGGGGACAGCGCAGGTAAGCACGAATCTATCGGTTTCAGGTTCGATTTGAACTCAGACTTGTTCCGTTCGAAGGCTTATAACTGGAATACTAAAGAAGCTACTGACGGAGAACATAAAGTAACACTGACTGAAGGTGGAGCCAAGGTATCGTCAAATGTAATTGTAGATAACACGCCGCCATCCATCAAAGCATCGATTGAAGAAGGAAAGACCTATCGTGGTAATTTCGAAATTGCTGCTGAGATTAAGGATACTTATGCTGGAGTAGATAAAGTCAGCGTAAAACTGGATGGCAATGTTATTGAACTGCCGTATACTACTTCATCCGGAAAGTTGTACGGTGGAGACCATACGCTTTCTATCACTGCCATGGATAAGATCGGTAATCAGGTGGAAAAGGTAATTACGTTCCAGGTGCCGAATGAAAATCCATTTGCCCCACTGCTTATTTCTCCTACGAACTGGGAGAGTGGTGTGGGTACGAATCCAGCTTTGAAGGTTAAGGTTAAAGATCCTAATCAAGATAAGATGAAGGTTACTTTCTTTAGAGGATTCAAGTACGACGGTAATCATCCAGAGCAAGGATTTACTGGATTTAAGAACGCATCCGATACAGAGCCGCCGAAACAATCCGTACCTGCGGGCGAGCAAGCGCTCAGTAGTGACGAATACAGCACAATAAGTGCAGTAGACGGACAATATTTAATCAACGATGCTGTGGAAAAATTCCCTTATCAGCGTTATGAAATTAAGCTTGATGAGTCCGTTAAGACGACAGATCGTGTAGATATTGAGTGGAAAGGAAATTCATTGCCGGGACGTAAAGTAAGTCTTTACGCTTGGAGTCCTGCTGAAGAGAAATGGGTACAGCTAGATCATTTAATCGCTGGAACAGAGGATTTTGAACTGAAATCTACGGTGACCGTTGGACAATTTATGAATGGAAATAGCATTGCCGTAATGGTTCAGGATGAAATTGCGTCTGTGGCTAAGACTGTACCTACAGTAACGCAAGACACCTATGACTTTTCCTTTGTATGGATGTCTGATACACAATATTATTCACAGAGCTACCCTTACATTTATCGTAAGAACGTGAAGTGGATAGCCGACAACAAGGATAATTTGAACCTGAAATATGTAATTCATACAGGGGATGTAGTGGATAAATCCTATCAAGAGTACGAGTGGAAGGAAGCGGACCAGAACATGAAGGTTCTGGAGGATGCTAACATCCCTTATGGTGTTCTTGCAGGTAACCATGACGTAGGTCATCAAACCGGGGACTATACGAAGTTCTGGGAGTATTTTGGAGAGTGGAGATTCAAGAATATGCCGACCTTTGGTGGTTCCTATGACAACAACCGGGGCCATTATGATTTGGTATCTGCGAACGGAAATGATTTTATTATCGTATATATGGGCTGGGGACTGGCTGAAGAAGAAATTGAATGGATGAATGAGGTTGTTGCTCGTTATCCAGAGCGTAAAGCGATCCTTTGTCTTCATGAGTACCTGCTTGTATCGAATAACCGTGCACCAATCGCCGATACGATCTTTGAAAAGGTTGTAAAACCTAACAAGAACGTAATCGCAGCACTGTCCGGGCATTATCATGATGCAGAGCTTAAGGTAGATGAGCTGGATGATAATGGAGATGGCATCGCAGACCGCAGCGTATATCAAATGCTGGCAGATTATCAAGGTGCCGAAGAGGGTGGACTTGGTTATATTAGACTGCTTCAGTTCGATGTTGTTAACAATAAGCTGCGTGTGAAGACTTATTCACCTTATTTAGATGATTATAATTATTATGATGAGGATGAATTCCCGGGCAAAGATGAGTTCGTATTAGATCTGGATCTACAACCTGTTACAAAACGTGTAGCTACCGATTACATTGGCGTTAAAGTTTACAGCGATCAGAAAATCGCGGCCAATCAGCAAGTAGAGAGCGGAGCGGAGACTCAGGTTACTTGGAGTAAGCTGAATCCAGACAGTTACTATCAATGGTATACAAAGGCTGAGGATGACCAGTCCGGCAGTGTGCTTTCAGACATTTGGGGCTTTTACACTGGAAAAGAGGATGTAACACCGACACCGACACCGACACCAGAGGTATCGCCATCGCCTGAAGTGACGCCAACACCAACACCAGAGGTGACAACGGCACCTCCAGTAGGTTCACCAGTACCTACAGCAGCTCCTAGTCCTACAGCTGCACCTGTGGTGGAAAAAAGAAACATTGAACTGACACTCGGAAGTGACGGTATGTACACCGCTGATTCTGCAGCATTGAAGAAGCTGATAGAGGAAGCTACGACAGGTGGAAATATCAAGATTAGCTTAGTCGGAGGCGCTTTGGCCCAAGATCAGATTAAACTTGCACTTGATGCAGCGAGCATCCAACAGGCTGCCGACAAGAAGCTGAATCTGAATATTGTGTCTTCCAGCGTTACATTAAGCGTACCAACAAGCTCTTTACCAGCGATCCCGGCGGGCAGTGATATGCTGCTGCTGAGCGTGGATACAAGTACGAAAGCTGTACAAAGCAATGTCGCTGGAATGAGTCCATCTAAGGCTACCGTTACGCTGAACCTTAGTATCACAGCAGGCGGCAAAGAAACGGCTATTCATCAGTTTACAGGTGCCGTTACCATTACCTTGACGCTGACGAAGGAACAGCTTGCTAAGATCGATACAGATTTTGCAGGTGTCTATTATGTAAATGGCAGTACCTTGGAATATTTGGGTGGAGTGTTTAAAGGCAATACCGTTACCTTTACAACAGATCATTTCTCTTCCTTCGCGGTACTGGAATACCATAAGCAATTTAGTGATACCGCTGGTCACTGGGCAGAGTCGTACATTTCCAAGCTGACGGCTAAGCATGTGATTAAGGGTATCGACGATACACATTATGGTCCACAAGCCAATGTAACTCGTGCGGATTTTGTTACACTAGCCATTCGTTCCCTTGGGTTGGATGAGGCAAGTGGAGCTATAGCACAGAGTGCTTTTACAGATGTATCAAAAGATGCGTATTATACTCCGTCGATAGACAAAGCTGTGCAGCTTGGACTCATCCAAGGCAGTGATGGCAAGTTCCGGCCTAAAGACGCGATTACTCGTGAAGAAGCGGCTGTAGTCCTGCACAAATTGATAAAGTATAAAGCTGGTGCGCAGTCTTCCGGTGCTGGTACTGCAAGCTTCAAGGATATGAACAGCGTATCAGAGTGGGCGAAGCAAGCGGTAAGTGAATTGAGAGCTAAGGGAATCCTTGACGGCAAGGGTGACAATAACTTTGATCCTCGTGGCAAAGTAACCCGTGCTGAAATTGCAAAACTGTTATATGGAATAATCAATTTATAAGGATAGTCTGGCAAAAGCAGACAGAGGAAATCTCTGGTCTGCTTTTTGTTATGTTGTATCCCTTATATCCCTTTTCTTCTAGGAAAACAGGAAATTCTTACTATTCATATGATTTTTCATATATAATATTTTTGAATAAATTTTTAATAGATATCATCTGGCTTCCTATTGGCAGCCAAAATGATTTCTTTCGTAGATACACTTGTCATTTGCGATGATCCGGCAGTTATTCTCCTTGTTACGGCACTTCTTCTACTTGGCGCAGGAATGGGTATTCATCCATGGGTGCTTGTATTCCTTATTCTGTTATCCACTGACCCCTTCTTCTTTGCTTATCAATCACCGACAAATCTGACCGCTTATTATAGCGATGGCTTGGACTTATCCCATAATCCATAGATTGGAGAAACGAACCTTGAGAGTAAAGTTAGCACATATTTTACTTCTGCTTACTATGATTTTTGCGTTTCTACTGTACAGAGGGAGTCTCGACTCCATTGACCATCTATTACAAGATCGCGTGATGCAGCACGAGCGGCCTGTGGAAACTACCATTGCTATTATCGGGATAGATGATCAGAGCTTGGAGGACTTCGGCAGCTGGCCGTGGAGCAGAAATATTCATGCGCAGCTGTTAGATACACTTTCTGAGGGACATCCAGCCGTGATCGGGTTTGACCTGACGTTTCCGGTGGGTTCGGAGGACCCTGGGGCGGATGCCGAGTTCGCTGCGGCTGTCGCCCGGGCGGGAAATGTTGTTCTGCCTGTATATGGCACATTTGCGCCTAATACCGAGCAAGGAAAGATTGAGGCACTGGAGCTGTCTCGACCGTTTGAGGCATTAAGGGAGGCCGCGGCTGCAACCGCCCATATCAATACCATTACCGACACCGACCGTGTGGTACGTAAGGCACTTTATTCTTTTAATTATGAAGGAGAGCCAATTCACAGTTTGTCATGGACAGTCTATCAGAAATATCGAGAGGCGATGGGGGGCACTGCTGATCCACAGAAGCTCCCACTAGATGACTTTGGACGGTTCTACATCCCCTATTCAGGCGGTAATGGGGCTTTTGAGGAGATTCCGTATTCGGCAGTGCTTAGCGGAGAGGTGTCACCCTCTTATTTTGAGAATAGAATTGTGCTTATCGGGCCTTATGCTACAGGGTTTAAGGATGACTTCTTAACACCAGTTAGCGGAAAAAACACGTTATATGGTGTGGAGATTCATGCGAATATCATTCAATCTTTGCTGGACGATAACTATAAACAGGTGCTGGACTGGAAGTGGAACGAGGTAGTATTGCTTCTAGTTGCGCTCTTAGCCTATCTACTATTCCGTAAAGTAAAGATGTTATATTCCTATGCGGTCATTGTGGTCATCATTGCACTTCTTATCTTTGCGGGTCGTTATTTCTATGACCATGGAACCGTAATTTCATTAGGTTACGTGATTCCCTTTTTAATCGTTAGCTGCATTATTGTGATAGCCTTTCAATATTTAGAAGAACTGATGGAGAAACGTAGAGTTACGGATATTTTTGGCCGATATGTTGCCCCTCAGGTTGTCGATCAAATCCTCAAGAACGGCCAAGAAGGGCTGAAGCTGGGAGGAAGTCGCAGAGAGTTAACCGTGTTATTTGTTGATATTCGCGGATTCACCCCGTTGTCGGAGGCTGCTGAACCGGAGGAAATTGTTGAGATTCTGAATGAGTATCTGGATCTGACCGCAGGTTGTATTTTTAAGTATGATGGCACGCTGGACAAGTTTATCGGGGATGCCACGATGGCGATTTTTAATGCTCCATTGCTGTTGGAGGATCATCCGATGCAAGCGGTGAAAGCTGCGTGGGCGATGAAGGAAGGCTCGGCGGCGGTGGAACAGAAGCTGTTCGAACGGTTTGGACTGGTCGTTAAGTTTGGTATTGGGGTACATACTGGCCCTGCTGTATTTGGGAATATCGGCTCCAAGACACGGATGGATTATACAGCGATTGGAGACACGGTCAACACAGCGGCCCGACTGGAAAGCAATGCGAAGCCTGGACAAATCCTCATCAGTGAGGCTACCTACGCTTTTGTAAAAGATAGAGTATCAGCTGTTTCATTAGGAGAGATCAAGGTAAAGGGCAAGGAACAAGGAATCTGTGTCTATGAATTGGAGGGATTGCGATGAAGATGAGGTCGTTAAAGCTTACACTGTCGTTTATGCTGTTATTCAGCATTTTTTGGCCAGCGGTTGTCACAGAGGCGAAGGATAGCGTTAAGGTGGGGAAAATAACCGCAGTCTCAGGCAAGTCTGAGGTGAAAAAGAGTGGAGGAACTAAGAAATTCAACGCTTTTAAAGGGATGGCGATTACGCAAGGCGATACGATTATAACGGGTTCTGATGGACAAGTTAATCTCGATCTCGATGCTAACAAAGAAGTTACGATTGGAGCAGGAACGACACTTACCATTAGCCAATTAGTCGAAAGCGCAAAAGCATTGGGTGGGAAAACAAGCCTGAAGTTACAAAACGGGCAAGTCATGATTAAGGTGAAAAAGAAGCTGGATGGCGACTCCCGGTTCGAGATTGAGACACCGACGGCTATCATGGGCGTTATGGGCACAGAGTTTTTTGTTAGCGTTAATCCTAACCAAGGGAATCCAGCTCTGATTGGAGCATGGGGCAATAATGGTTATCTGGGGGTCTTGGAAGGAACTGTTCGCGTGGCTTCGGCTGTAAATCCGAATGCTAACGTGTTTTCGATTACGGCTTCCCAGCAACTTTTAATGAATGGACAGCAATGGAATAGGGAGCCGCTGTCCTTGGAGGGATTGCCGCCATTTGCGCTGGAACAACATATGAAATACTTGCAGGAAGAACAGAAGTTAACCGAAGCTATGAAGAATCAGCTCGAACGTTTAATGCAACAAATGAAAGACGCAATGGCAGCGCTTAATGCGCTTAAACCAACACCAACACCCGCGCCTCAGATTATCTATCCTGTATCTACTCCCGCTAATCCTGGCATAGGGGTTGTGCCGACATCAGCTCCGACACCGACGGCTGAACCAACAGCATCACCAACGCCGGAACCGACAACAACGCCGACGCCGGAACCGACGGCAACGCCAACGCCGGAGCCGACGGCGTCACCAACGCCGGAACCAACACCGGTGCCAACCGAGACTCCAGTGCCGACGGAAACTCCAAATCCACTCGGTGGACCTGAGCTAAACCAGCAGGAATTTAGAGAACATATCTATGACTATCTCGTCCGTGATAATGAGATTGTTGTGCCGTTTACTGCACCGTTAGCCTTTAATATCGTAGATGATTCTAATCCTAATGCTGCGAGGGGTGGGGTGAGTGTAACTCTGAATCAGAGTGAGGATATGCTTGACTTAGGTGAGGTATATATTCGAGAGAATGAGCTTTACATTCAGCTTAGGGAATCGATCCCTTATGGGGCTTTCGTTCAAATCAAGGTTAACGGTGGTTTGTTAAAGGATGCTCTTTCCGGGGAGGTTCAGGAAGAGGCACAACAGATAGCAGACGGCGGATTTATCTTCGCGGGACAGATCACTCCGAGTTATTTTAACCATACTGGCCCTATAGGTGAAGATGAAGCACCGGAATTTATCATCCATTCCCTGGGTTATGATGTAGGGGAGATTAGATATCGTTATGAATATGATGGGGGAGATCCATTTCCTTTGGGAGATACGAGTTATTCACTGGATAGGATCAGCGAGAATACCTATGCGCTTAAACTTACTCCGGCGTTCTTGAATGGTCTAGTTTCTGAACCTTA
>RCUU01001107.1_pt1 | contig 13396 bp, 7 predicted proteins | sample 2166211 | NCBI WGS metagenome assembly RCUU01 (sample SAMN09932620, study PRJNA488358) | compost metagenome | feature: garden; material: soil; isolation source: compost soil in phenylacetic acid-enriched culture | place: Germany: Experimental Botanical Garden Goettingen | collected 2016-01-27
TGAGCCTGATTGCCGTGCAGACCGAAACCGAGGCCCAGCGCTTCCGTGACCTGGGTGCACGCCCTGAGCGCGTGCAAGTCACCGGTTCGATCAAGTTCGACCTGACGATCGACGAACAGCTGCTGCCGCGCGCCAGGGCATTGCGTGAACAGTGGGGGGGAGGCCAGCGCCCTGTGTGGATCGCCGCCAGCACCCACGACGGTGAAGATGCCTTGATCCTGCAGGCGCATCGGCAGTTGTTGCAGGTGCATGGCGATGCCTTGCTGATCCTGGTGCCGCGCCACCCCGAGCGCTTCAATGCAGTGCATGCGCTGTGCAGCGAGCAGTTCACCACCGTGCGCCGCTCTGCCGGCACGCTGGTCGATGCGCAAACGCGGGTATTGCTGGGCGACACCATGGGCGAACTGCTGTTCCTGTATGCCCTGGCCGACATTGCCTTCGTCGGTGGCAGCCTGGTGCCGACCGGTGGGCACAATCCGTTGGAGCCTGCGGCGCTGGCCTTGCCGGTGCTCATGGGGCCGCATGTGTTCAACTTCCTCGAAATCAGCGCGATGCTGCGCGAGGCGGGGGCGTTGCAGCAGGTGGATGATGCTGACGGGCTGGCTGGTGCGGTGCGCCGTCTGGTGGAACTGCCGCAGGACGCCCAGCGCATGGGCGAGGCGGGCAGGGCGGTGATGCGGGCCAATCAGGGGGCTTTGCAGCGATTGCTCGAGGGTCTGGGGGCCTTGATCCGCTGATAACCGACATATCCACTCAAAGACCCGGTCTAGAGTGGATATGTCTGATTCTGGTTATTTATTCCTACGGCGTAAGTTATAACTTCCTACGCTGGATTTCTCGCCGTTAGGAAACTTCCTACGAATAGACTTTAAAAGTCAGAAGTGTCACACGCTTGCGTCGGAAGCTTGTAGGACGTTTGTCCTATTGCTTCGGGCTAGTATCGCCTCATGTCCGGTTTTCATAAGAGGTGGCGTGATGGCTGATTTATCTGATGGCAATGCCAACACTATTGAAAGTGGGCTGGTGTGTCTTATCACGCTGGCGCGTTACCATGGTGTTGTCGTCTCTGCCGAGCAGTTGCAGCACGATCATGCAGCAGCGGGTGAGCGGTTCTCTACCGGCACACTACTTCGGGCATTTCAGCAACTTGGCCTCAAGGCCAAACACCGCAGCGTCGATCCGGCCCGGCTGCAGCAGACGCCCTTGCCCGCTATTGCAGTGGATACCCGTGGTGAATACTTCATCATCGCGCGCGTGGAGGGCGAGCAGGTTCTGGTGCAGGACCCGCATTCCCGCGCGCCGCAAGCGCTGACCCTCGCGGAACTGGTGGTGCGCTGGTCGGGAGAACTCATTCTGGTTCGCTCCGATGCCCAGTTGCCCCTCGGGCTGTCGCGCTTCGACTTTACCTGGTTCATTCCTGCCCTGGTGAAGTACAGGCGGCTATTTGGCGAAGTGCTCGTGGTTTCCCTGGTCATTCAGATACTGGCTTTGCTGACGCCTTTGTTCTTTCAGGTGGTAATGGACAAAGTCCTGGTGCATCGCGGTTTGACCACGCTGGATGTTATCGCCTTGGGTTTATTGGTCGTCGTTCTATTTGAAACATTGCTGAGTGGGTTGCGTACCTATGTGGCAGCTCATACAGCGTCAAGAATCGATGTCGAACTGGGTGCAAAACTGTTCAGGCATTTGATCGATCTTCCCACCGCCTATTTTCACGCCAGGCGAGTCGGTGACTCGGTTGCCCGAGTGCGAGAACTGGAGAACATCAGAAGTTTCCTGACCAACAACAGCATCACGCTAGTGCTGGATGTGCTGTTCTCGGTGGTCTTCATCGCTGTCATGTTCCTCTATAGCGGATGGTTGACGCTGGTCGTCGTTGGCTCGCTGCCTTTCTATTTTCTCGTATCCCTGGTCGTTACTCCGCTACTGCGGGCGTTGATTGATCAAAGCTTCCAACGCGGCGCCGAGAACCAGGCCTTTTTGGTCGAGGCGGTCAACGGCATCGACACACTGAAGTCGATGGCCGTGGAACCTCAGGTTACCCGGCGCTGGAATGATCAGCTGGCCGCTTATGTATCTGCCAGTTTCAAGACCCAGAACCTTTCCAGTCTCGCCAATGAAAGCGTCGGCCTGATCGGCAAGCTGGTCACGGTAGCCACCTTGTGGCTGGGGGCCCGGCTGGTCATCGAAGGCGCACTCACGGTGGGCGAGCTGATCGCCTTCAACATGCTCGCAGGGCGCGTGTCGCAGCCCATCATCCGCCTGGCCCAACTCTGGACCAGCTTCCAGCAGACAGGGGTATCGATTCAACGCCTGGGCGACATTCTCAACACCCGTACCGAGGTCAACCAAGGCAAGGGCACGGTGCTGCCCACACTTGTCGGGCAGATCGAGCTCGATCGTGTGTGTTTTCGCTATCGGCCGGACGGGGGCGAAGTGGTGCGCGATGTCAGCCTGAAGATCGCCGCCGGAGAAGTGATAGGCGTTGTAGGTCGCTCGGGGTCAGGCAAGAGCACGCTGACACGCTTGATTCAGCGGCTGTACTCACCCGAGCGGGGGCGGGTATTGCTCGACGGTGCTGACCTGGCGGTAGCCGATGTGGCGTCACTGCGTCGGCAGATCGGGGTGGTGTTGCAGGACAACGTGCTTTTTCGGCGCACCGTGCGCGAGAACATTGCCCTCGGCAACCCAGCAGCACCGCTTGAAGAAGTGATCGCCGCAGCGACGCTGGCGGGTGCTCACGAGTTCATCCTCGAATTACCGGATGGCTACGAAACCCTGATTGGTGAGCACGGCGCCAGCCTGTCGGGTGGGCAGCGACAGCGCATAGCCATCGCCCGAGCGCTGTTCGGCAACCCACGCATCCTCATTTTCGACGAAGCCACCAGTGCGCTGGACTATGAGTCCGAACGGATCATCCAGCAGAACATGGCGCGGATTTGCGCGCAGCGCACGGTCATCATCATTGCCCATCGGCTTTCGGCAGTACGCCATGCCGACCGCATCGTGGTCATGGAGCGTGGGCAGATCATCGAGCAAGGGACTCATGATGAGCTGCTGGGTTATCCACAGGGCACCTATGCCTACCTGCATCAACTGCAGCTCGGGGCCGCCGTATGAGTGTGGCGTTCAAAGACCTTGCCGAGCGCTACCGGGATGCGTGGAGGACGGCATGGCGCAAGCGCCGGTGCATGGATGGCCCCGTACGTGAACCCGACGAACTGGCCTTTTTACCTGCGGCACTGTCCTTGCAAGAAACGCCAGTGCATCCCTTGCCGCGCTACCTGCAGTGGAGCCTATTGATGTTCATTGGGCTGGCGCTTGCCTGGGCTTGCATCGGTGAGATCGATGTCATCGCCAGTGCCGAAGGCAAGATCGTGCCCAGTGGCAGGAGCAAGTTGATACAGGCCAGCGAGGTCGCGGTGGTGCAGTCGATCCACGTCGTCGATGGCCAGCCGGTGCGCAAAGGTGATGTGCTGGTCGAGCTGGAAGGGCAGTTGACCGAGGCTGACATCAAGCGCCTGGGCAGCGAACTGCTGGCTGCACAGATCGACCAGGCCCGCGCCAGCACACTGCTGAGTGCGCTGGACGGCGATGTGGCACCTGCCTCCCTGGCACCCTTGATACCGCAGGCCACGGCCGCGCAGCAGGCAGGCGCGCAGCGCTGGCTGGAGGGGCAATACCTGGAGTTGCAGGCCACGCTGGAACAGGCCGATGCCGAAATCGGTCAACGCGCTGCCGAAATCCGTTCCGCCCAGGGCCGGGCTGACGCGCTCCAGCAACTGCTGGTGATCACCCGCCAACTGACGGCGGATTACAAGCTGTTGTTCAGCGAATCGGCCGTGGCCAAGCACACCTACCTGGAAAAGGAGCAGGCCCGCCTGGAGCAGGAACGCGAACTGGCACTCCAGCGCTCGCGCATCGACGAACTGAACGCTGCACGGCTTGCTGCTCAGCACCGCCGTAGCGGTGCCATTGCCCAACTGCGCAGAGCCATGCTCGACCTTCACGGTGAGGCGCAACGGCGCATTGCAACCCTTGAGCAGGAGTTGAACAAGGCCGAGCAGCGGCATCGCCTCAAGGTACTGACATCCCCCGTTGACGGCACCGTCCAGCAGTTGGCGATCCATACACAGGGCGGGGTGGTTACACCCGCGCAGACACTGATGGTCATTGTGCCGACGGGCGAGCCGGTGGAAGTGGAAGTGAAAGTCGAGAACAAAGATATCGGCTTTGTTTTTCCGGGTCAGCACGTGGAAGTGAAGATCGAGACATTCACCTTTACCCAGTACGGGGTTGTCCCGGGGGTGGTGGAGAGTATTTCTGACGATGCCATTGAAGATGAGAAGCGAGGGTTGGTTTATAGCGCTCGAGTCCGCCTGGGTAAGGAAATAATGCGTGTAGGAAAACAGGATGTTCCGTTGACGGCGGGTATGTCAGTGCGTGCGGAGGTTATTACGGATAAGCGCAAGGTTATAAGTTATTTTCTAAGGCCTTTGCGGCGACATGTGCAGGAAAGTTTAACGGAGCGCTAAGTGATTACTTGTGAGGGTGATAACAGATGGACGCGAATCGGCTACGAGAAAAAAGCGGCTGGAGAATGCTGTACGAAATTATATGGAATGCACTGAGGGTTAGCGCAGCGGTCGCGTTGTGTCTTCCCGCGAGCTGTGTTGCTTTAGCAGTGGCGACTGTTGCTTTAAGCGAGAAATCGAAGCCGGTCGCACCCCCTGCGCCAAAAGTATGTGGTGTGGTGTCCGGTGTTATGTATGAGTTTTCAAGCGAATATGTTCCTTTCTGGCCGGAATATGAGGATGAAGGAAATTATAAGAGAGGTTCTGGCGGCGTTGATAGAGGGTGTGAATCAAATTTATATTCTTTAAGTCTGGCCATGAACTGGCCTGAGTTAACGCCGGGAAACTATTTCTCAGAGACGTTTAGTGGAATCGTAGTGACGCTTGAACCATGGCCCGCTGGTGAGAGGGGACTGCGCGAAACCTTTGATTTTTTCATTTCCGAGGCAACTTATAAGCAGCGAGAGGCCAAGGTGTTTGATAGACAATTAGGTTTGAATCGAGTGGAAGGTGTTGATAGCGTTTTCCCCAATTCACCACGGATGATTTTCTGGTCTGAAAGAAATGGGCATATGGAGCAAATTGGAAGGTGTAGTTGGAGTAAGTATAGGTCTAAATACCATCGGTGTCATTTTAGATATTTGCTGGAGGACAGTAAAGCTATTGTAAAGATTGATTTTGGATGGGACGAATTAAGCGAGTGGGGTGAGATGGTGTCGCGTGTCAAGAAATTCTTGGCATCTAATGGGGTGTAAGGGTGATTTTTTAATGATGAAGTTAACCTCTTCTGATTAGGGGCGGTAAGTGGAAATTAAAGTTGAGGTGTTAACGTTTGCCAAGTACGGGGATGTCCAAGGGGGAGAGTATTTCTGATGACGATATTGAAGATGAGCGGCGCGGCGCTGATGTATAGCGCTCAAATAGAACTGGCCAAGGATATTTTACGCGTAGGGGATAAAGACGCACCGCTGACAATATGTATGGCTGTGCGTGCAGAAGTGATTGTGGATGGGCGCAGAGTTATCAGTTTCTTCTTGAACCCCCTGCAGCGGCACAGTGGTTCAGATGCGTTTGGGGCTGGGAGCAGCATTTCCGTGTTGTGCGAAAGAAATTTTGGAAAAGTTTATGCGTTGTCTGAAGCGCAGTTTGCTTAGTGCCTGATATGGGCAGTCTGGCTCTAGGGAGGGGTGATGATTAGTTTCAGGTATATCTTTCTCTTTGTGAAGGTGCTGTTCGGAAAGCTAATTGCGCTGTGTAGAAGATTTGGTTTGGTGCTGTGGGGTTCTAGCAAATTGTTGTTGTTGCTAAGTGTGGTGTGGTTGTTGGTCTCCATTGTTATTGCCCCGACTTGGGCGCCGAAGAAGCTGACGACCCCTAATCCAATGGTGTGTGGAAAGGTCTCGGGTGTTGTTTATGAGCTCCCTAGGAGGTATGTGATCTATTGGCCTGAGGATGAGGGCAAGAGTTCTTGGGAGCCGGTATTTATAAATATCAAAAAAGGCTGTGGTGCAAACTTGGCGTCACTCTATATGGCAATGAGTTGGCCGGAGATGCAGCCCGTCTCTTACGGTGAGGCGACGTCTTTTCGCTTTGATGGGATATCGGTCGCAATTGGGCCTTGGCTGCATGGGGAAGCAGGGTTGAGAAAACAGCTCCAGCATTATCTTCGTGAAACACCCGCGGCTCTAGTTAAGGCTAGCAAGCTGAACGAAGATCTCGGCCTAAATTTTCTCGAGGGTGTTGATAGTGAATTTCCTAATCGGCGCAAGGGCTTTTTCTGGCTGGAGGCCAAGGGACGCATGCAATACATCGGTTATTGCAACTGGGTGGAACCCAAGGCCAATTACTCGCGTTGCTATTTGAAGTTTTTGATACCCGGAGGGGATGCAATTGTTAATGTGGAGTTTTTATGGGAGAGGCTTGGGGAGTGGCATAACATTGCTTTGGCAGTGGGTGAGTTTTTCATGAATGCTGCGAGGTATCGGGTCGATAAATGATCAGGATGGAAATGTCCGATGTGGAAGAGGCGCGTCAGGCTTAGCGTGATAAGAGGGCTGGCTCTTGTGAGTGTTGATTTTTTTTCGGGGTGAGTTGAGGTGTGTGATTAATAGAATTGAAGAATTGCAAGGCGAGGTGTAAGGCAAGGAGAAGGGAAATGATCAAAGTTAGATTCTGCCCTCTTTTGGTTGCATGTCCGAGAAAGCTTGAAGGAGCGCTAAGTCATTATGAGAAAAATACCATGTTTGTTTTTCCTATGGGCTTGGAATTTTTTGAGGCTTTGCTCCGCTGTACTCTTGTTGACTCCCGTGCTGGTGATGATAGTTGTGGCTTGGAAAAGCGAACCTTGGAAGCCAGGGGAGGTAACGTTTGATCCTTTCGTGTGCGGCAGAATTTCAGGGGAAGTGTACAAGTTCTCTAGGTTGTACTTTCCATTTTGGCCAGAATATGAGGGAAAAAGCTCTTTTGATCCTGGCTTTATTTATAACAAAAAAGGCTGTGACGCAAACCTGGTATCTGTATTTTTGTCAATGACCTGGCCAGAGCTCGAGCCGGCGGATGACAGTTTAGTGTTCCGGCAGGGCTTGGAGCATGAGGGGCTGTTGGTCGCAGTGGGCCCGATAACTGCAAGAGAGGGGGATTTACGGCGTCAACTCGAGTTTCTTTTGCGGAAAAGCCCAGCAGAAACAATAACGCTTGCTGAGTACGATGAGTCAAGCAGCCTCTATCGTGTAGAGGCGCGTGACACGATTTTTGAAAATCACAAGAAGCTTATCTATTGGCAGGGTGAGCTCGATGACTTGGCTGCTGTGGGGTATTGCAGCTGGCGCCCGAAAGTGCCGAATTACTATTCGTGCGGAATGACATTTGTAGTGTTTGGAGACGTACTCGTCAAGGTGATAATGCGCCCTGATAAGTTAGTGCGGTGGTTGGAAGTGAGGCGCTCAGTGGTCGATTTTTTAATTAATAGCAGAAGATGAGGTGGCAAATGTCGGGGTTGACAAAAGAAGATATAGCGGTTGCGCGTAAAATTTTTGAGTCCAAAGGTGTTGGGGATATGTATGACTATATGGCTATGAAGGGGGATCGATATGCCGTGCTTGCCAATGGCGTTGCTAAAGGCAACTCCATAGCAGGGTTGGCTGCTATAAATTTCATGAAACGAACTGAGGCAGATGCCGGGCGCCCCATGAGCGAGGCAGATGTTGAAGAAGTAAGATTGGAAATGGGGAAAGCTTATTTGGAGCTTCAAGAGCGCAGGGTGATGGATGGTACGTTAGATGGTGATCCAAATCATATGGAGGTTTGGGATTTCCATAGTGACGTATTTAAAAGCTTGGGTAGGTCGAAAGATGCCTGGACTTTGAATTCTGTGTTTGAGTTAACCGATCCGGAGTATCGCGAGTCATATTGGAAAAAGGTACTGGATGCGGCGGGAAGCCCGGGTAGTGAGTTTTGGTTGTCCATTCAGACTGATAGTAGAATGGCTAATAGCACTGTAGTGGCTCCGGATGATATGCGTGGCATGGCCAAGTATTGGAAATCTCGTATTGATTCGCCGACCGCCATTGCATCTTTTCTTTATTCAATAGGAGAAGTTGCGGGAAATGGCTTGGCCAGTGTGATCTCCGAACTCGTAGATTCTGAGAACCCAGGGGCTATAGATCCATCCTTGAACATCGAAATCACCCCCACAACCGAATCCCGCCGCGACCTCCAAGGCCAGGACGATATCCGCAATGACGTCTCCAACGGCTACGTCGATCGTCGCCTGACCCACAGTATCGCATTCACCGACAGCACCCTCGACAACACCGACTTCACCTCCGCTCAGTTGGGCAGTTTGGCCAGCGGTGGTGTTCGCCCCGGCGAGCTCCAGATCGACCCCAACGTGCGACCCAATCAGCATCTGGCTCAGTTCTATCGTGATGGCAATGAACAACCGGATTTCAGCCTGCGCAATGCCGTGGTACTCAACGGGTTGGCAGCAATGACTACGCTGAACACGTTTGTCGACCCGCTCTTGCTCGACCTGAGCGGCAAGGGCGTTGGCCTGACGGGTATCGAGGAAGGCGTACTGTTCGATATCGATAACAGTGGTTCACTGCGCCGCACCGGCTGGGCAGATCGGCTGACCGGCATGCTGGTGCATGACAACGGTACCGGCCAGGTGAGCAACGTCAGCCAGCTGTTCTCCGAATACTACGGCGGCAAGGCAGGCAGCGACGGCAGCTCTGGTGAAACACCGTTCAAGGATGGCTTCGCCGCCCTGGCAAGTGTTGACGCCAACGCCGATGGCGTCATCAACGTTGAAGACGCCGTGTGGGCGCAATTGAAAGTGTGGGTCGATGGCAACCACGACGGGCGTGCCGATGCCGGTGAGCTGAGGGCATTGCAGGAGCATGGCATTAGCCAGATCAAGCTCGGCCAGGTCGAGCCGGTAGGAGAGGTGCGTCAGGGTAACGAGGTCATTTCCCGAGGCGCTTTCACTGTTAATGGTGAGGACCGGGAAGTACTGGCGGTGAGGTTTCTCGCCGATACCGTCGGTAATCGGATCGAGGCCCAGGAGGGTGGCACTCTACTGACTTCGTCAAGCGGGCCCACTTCCCGAAGGGCCTACATCAGCCAGAGTGCTCAAGGCAGCACGCTGGACGCCGCAGCGCTCGGCGTACAGACGCTGTACGGCAGCGCGGGCGATGATGTCTTGACCGCGGCTCCAGAGGGCAGTTGGCTGGTTGGTGGCGGTGGCAGCAACACCTATCACGGCGGGGCGGGCGACGATGTATTCGTGATCAGTGCCAGCGACGATTGGGCGAACATGCAGGGCAATGGTGGGCGCGACACGGCACTGATCGTGGGGGAGCATGGCGTTGGGCTGAACATGGCCAAGGCCGGGCTGACCATTGCGCAAGGCGGGCGGGGTAAGGACATCATCGCCAGCGGCGGTCAACGCGGAGTTTTCATCAAGGGCGGCTCGGGCGACAGCTTGCTGATTGGCGGGGGCGGCAACGATGTGCTTGTGGGTGGTACAGGCCGTAACGACATCATCGGTGGTACCGGCAAGTCGGTGATCTATGCGGGCCCCAAGGGGGATCGCATCCGGGCCTCGGCGGGCGGAAGTATCATTTACGCCGGTGGTGGCGCTGATCGGATTACGGGCGGTGCTGCCGATGACGTGATCGAGGCCGGACGCGGCGATGCCACGATCGACGGAGGCGCAGGCACCAACCTGGTCAGTTTGCATGGTGCTCACGACGAGTACCTGATCACACGTACCGAATCGGGCCACCTGATCACCGACACCGTGGCGGGACGAGATGGCCGTCTGAGCTTGAGCAACATCCAGAAACTCAGCTTCGCCGACATTGCTGCCATCGATCTTCTCGGCGGGGGCGCCATGCCAATCGGCGACAGGCTCTCGCCTGAGCAACTGGCTACATTCGCCACCACTGACACGGCGCTGATAGTCCCTGCAACGGCGCTGCTGGGCAATGACCAGCCACTTGGCAGCAGCGGGCCATTGCGCATCGCCTCAGTCAGCGCTGGCAAGGGTGCAACAGTGCGGCTGAATGAGCAGGGTGATGTGGAGGTCACGCCGTTGCCAGGCCATGACGGTGATGTCAGTTTCCGCTACGACTTGGTCGATGCTGCCGGCAACGCCTCCATGAGTGTGACCGAGGTGGGCAGTGCTGCATCAGCACCCTTGCGGGCAACGGTAACGTTGCGCCATGAACAATCCCCCGCTGACCCGCTGTCGGGGCGGCAGTGGTATCTGGACGAGATCAATGTCGCGCCGGTATGGCGTGACTTCACGGGCAAGGGGGTGAGGATAGGGCAGTTCGAGCCGGGTGGGGAGTTTGCCGTGGCGCCGGAAATCTTCGACATCGGGCACCCCGATCTCAAGCCGAATATCGATCCCATCTGGCTGCAAACCCAACGCACCAATGGCACGCTGCCCGCTCTGGCGTCCAATCACGCCACTCAAGTGGCTGGGGTCATGGTTGGCGCGCGCAATGATCAAGGAGGGATCGGCATCGCATATGAGGCGAAGATCGGCGGGCACTACCTGGCCAACAAAGGCGATGACCTGACCAATCTGGGGCAAATGGTCAACTACGACATAGCCAACAACAGTTGGGGTTTCAAAACGGACTTCGGACTTACAAATGTTCCAGAAGGAAAAGTCGATACTGCTCTGGCGCTGGCGTTCAGCACTACGCTTGCCGCCACCAACGGCCGTGGTGGGCTAGGCACCATCGTCGTCGCCTCTGGTGGCAACCAGCGCCATAAAGGCGGTAATGCACAGGGCTCGCTGACCAACAACAACCGCCACGCCATTGAAGTGGCGGCCATCAACGCAAAGGCAGACCTCTCGGTACTGCAAGCTGCCACGGCACCCTTTTCCAATCCAGGCTCCAGCTTGCTGGTCGCTGCACCGGGGAGCCATGTTCTATCCAGTGGCGTCAGCCTTGAAGCGGAGCGCGGTGCGTCGGTCGGCAGCGCCTACAGCACGACTCAGGGCACCAGCTTCGCCGCGCCGATCGTCTCAGGCGTGGTGGCGTTGATGTTGCAGGCCAACCCGGGGTTGGGTTATCGGGATGTTCAGCAGATCCTCGCACTGTCTGCGCGCAAAGTGGATGACGCATCAACCCAATGGGCTTACAACGCAGGGCGCAATTGGAATGGCGGTGGCATGCACGCCAGCCACGACTACGGCTTTGGCATGATCGACGCCCGCGCCGCGGTGCGCCTTGCCGAGTCCTGGGGGAGCCGGGCGACCAAGGCCAATGAACGGCTGCTGACAGCCAGCAGTGCACCAGTGGCTCAACAGGTTGCGGCGGGGCAGGTTGCGACTTTGTCTTTGACCCTGCCGGCTGATTTGCTGGTGGAGCATGTGGAGGTCGATGTCCACTCGATGGTCGGCCGCCTTGGCGACATGACGCTCACGCTGGTGTCGCCTGGCGGCACGCGCAGCGTACTGCTCGATCGCACAGGCAAGGCGCCGGGCTCTGGTGATGACGATCTGGGCGATTCGCGTTCAGGGGCGTTCAAATATGGGTTCATGTCGACCCATCATCGCGCAGAGCGCTCGGCTGGGGAGTGGAAGCTTGAGGTGCGTAATGCTGTTGCTGGCTTACCGTTAACGCTTGATCGCTGGACGCTGCGCCTCGTCGGCAGCCCCGGCACCACCGATGATGTCTATTACTTCACCGACGACTACGCGAACCTGGTGGCAGAAAACCCAGGGCGCGCGAAGCTTGACGATGCCATCAGCGGCACCGCTGGCGGGCGCAATACGTTGAACGCGGCTGCAGTAAGTCGCAGTATCTCGGTGGATCTGGCCAGCGGCAGCGCCAGTATTGCCGGTGCGGCGCTCACCATAGCCCCTGGTTCGGTGCAAAACCTTATCAGTGGTGATGGCGACGATACCTTGATCGCCGGGCCCGCCGGGGCATTACTGGATGGTGGCCGTGGGTACAATCTCCTCAAGGGGGGTGAGGGTACCGACCGCTTTGTCATCCACAGGCGTGCAGGCGGTAACGATGTACTCAAGCAGTTCGAGACTTCGCGTGAGGTGATCGACCTGGTCGGCTTTGGTGGTTCAGGGTTTGCTGACTTGCAGATGCAACAGGACGGCAATTCGACTGTGCTCGACCTTGGCAGTGGGCAGAAGCTGACGCTTGCGGACACTACGATTGCCGAACTGCGGTCAGCGAACTTCCGTTTCCTTGACGCTTTCACCGCTGCGCCAGGTTATTTCGAGGGCAGCCCTGAAGAGCAGACGACCCCGCCTGTCACCGCGAATGTTCTGCTTACCGGTGGTGCAGGTGGCGTGTCGCTTGCCAGTGACGCATCCGGGCAGTTGGTGGCTTCTTTGGCAGGCACGGTATATTCCCCGCCGACGGTTGCGCCCAGCGTGTTTCTGGTGACAAAACAAGAAGGTGTGAGCGACTACAAGAACACCCTTCGGGGGTTCCGACACGGTATCGACAAGATTGACCTGACCCAGGTAGGCATCAGTCGCTTCGAGGATCTGCACGTCAGCAAAGTCCAGCGCTTCAAACTCAATGACTTTGCGCAGATTCACGGTGTAGCCGTTGATACCCAGGCAGTGCCGGGGCAGGAAGGTATTGTGAAGATGCTGTACCTGGATGCGCTCGAAGTTGCGCAGGTGACCGCGGAGGACTTTATCTTTGCGCAGCCGGCAATGGTCACATCTGAAGCGGTTGCCGTGCCTGAGATTTCCGCCCTTTCAGCAGGGTCATCGCTGGTTGCTGTCGAGCACTCGCTACCGAGCCTGGGGAATCTTGTTGACGCAATGGCTGCGTTCGCCCCTGAACCTGCGGGGCCTGTGCTTATCGGTGATATGTCGGCTCAACGCATCGACTCGACGATTGCCGTAGCCGCCTAGGCGTTGTCGTTCAGGGCTGGAGTGATATTGGAGGCCTATCGCCAGCAAGCCAGCTCTCACAGGTGCATCATGCCTTCAGGCCTGGCACGGTACGTGTGGGAGTGGGCTTGCCCGCGAATGGTCCAGCCCCTACCTCAAGGCCTGCGCTCGAAGTTCTTGGCCGCTGCTGCCGCCAGGTCCGGCGGCAGGAAGTCCTTGTCCGGGTTGTAGTCAGGTTTCAGGTAGCGCTTCAGGTCCTGCAGGTCTTGCGGGCTCAGGGTGCCGGCTGCCTGCTTCAGGCTCAGGTTGTCGAGGATGTAGTCGTAACGGCTATTGTTGTAGTCGCGCACCGAGGTGTACAGCTGGCGCTGGGCATCAAGCACGTCGACGATGTTGCGGGTACCGACCTGGTAGCCGATTTCGGTGGCTTCCA
>RCUU01001109.1_pt1 | contig 13385 bp, 9 predicted proteins | sample 2166211 | NCBI WGS metagenome assembly RCUU01 (sample SAMN09932620, study PRJNA488358) | compost metagenome | feature: garden; material: soil; isolation source: compost soil in phenylacetic acid-enriched culture | place: Germany: Experimental Botanical Garden Goettingen | collected 2016-01-27
ACGTCGGCTCCTCCAGAAGTGGAATCAATATGGATGCTGTGAAATTAATGGGTGACATCATTATTCAAACGGCTGAACGAACCAAGGATCGGGATTCCATCGGCTGTGCCAAGCTTGTTGTCTTCTGTAATGCTGTCGAGGATAATCCTTTTATGGCAGGAGCATTTCACGGTGTGGGAGAACGGGAATGCGTCATTAATGTAGGTGTCAGCGGCCCTGGTGTAATCAAGCGTGCGTTAGAGGAAGTCAAAGGTCAGGACTTCGAAACCTTGTGTGAAACGATCAAACGGACTGCGTTTAAAGTTACGCGTGTAGGTCAACTAGTTGCACAGGAAGCGTCCAAACGGATGAACGTACCTTTTGGGATTATCGATCTTTCTCTGGCTCCAACACCTGAAATTGGGGACTCAATTGCGGAGATCTTTCAAGTCATGGGTCTGGAAGAAGCGGGCGCACCAGGAACAACAGCCGCACTTGCCATTCTGAATGACAACGTTAAAAAAGGTGGCGTGATGGCCTCCTCCTATGTTGGTGGACTTAGTGGAGCCTTTATTCCGGTTAGTGAAGACCATGGAATGATTCAAGCCGTTCAACGCGGTGCCCTTACGCTTGAGAAGCTAGAAGCCATGACCTGTGTATGTTCTGTAGGACTAGACATGATCGCTATACCGGGAAGTACCACCAAAGAAACCATCTCTGGTATCATCGCCGATGAAGCGGCTATCGGAATGGTGAATAACAAAACGACCGCTGTTCGCGTTATTCCTGTTATCGGTAAGGATGTAGGCGAGATCGTAGAGTTCGGTGGCCTGCTTGGCTATGCGCCAGTCATGGCTGTTAACGGCTTCAATTGCGCCAACTTCATTAACCGAGGTGGGCGAATTCCTGCTCCAATTCACAGCTTTAAGAATTAATAGCGAGTCCAGTTTGACCTGCAACATTATGGTCTGACTACCATTCAAATGCAGATTTGAATCGATAGTCTCATTCCCGTTGACATGCAGATCATTTTGAATGGTTTGACTTCCTGTTATTTAGAATCGGATGATCATTACCGGCATCAATATTTGCAAGCCGTTAAAAAAGCCCTTCATTATAATCATAAAGAAGATCCTTCCACGCCATAGCGTCAGAAGGATCTTCTTTATGATTTATAATCGTTCCGAAGTCTGTACTCTGGCATTTCTTGCACTCACCATTCTCCATCCTGTTAGCAATGCAGCCACAAAACATATGGATGCCGAGGTCATGAATACTACATGCATGCCACTGATAAATAATTCTGGTTGACCTGGAACTAGACCTGTTACCCGATAACCTGCTTTACTACTCATCACATGAAAGAGAATCGTCGTAGCTATCGTAATACCGACGACCATACCCACATTACGAACTAGCGAATTGACACTGCCCGCTGAACCAAGCTGAGTCCTAGGCACCTTGGACATAACAAGCGAATTATTCGGCGATTGAAACAGACCGCTACCTATTCCTAACATAGCGATCCACACGCCTACCAGCACAACAGAGCTTCCCTCATGAAGCTCAGCTAATCCAAACTGAGCAATAACCATAACCACCAGTCCTGCAAAGGTTAGGAATTCAGACCCGATTTTATCCGATAAAGCACCGCTTATTGGTGCTACAACTACCATACATATTGGTAACAGCATCAATAGAAATCCCGCATCAAAGGGCGATAGATTCAGCAAATTCTGTGCATAAAATGGCGCGATGATGTTAAAACAGAAGTTCGCAGTAAACACGAGAAACCCGCATAATATACTTAATGAAAACAACGGATTCTTAAATAATGACAGTTGCAGTAACGGTTCTTTTCTGCGAAGCTCTGTCCATAAGAAAGCAATGAAGCTGATGATAGCTACGATTAAAGAGGTCACAATCAAGCTGTCACCATAACCGAGTTGCTGTCCCAGTAATAATCCTGCGAACAAACTTATGATAAAAATAGCGAAAAGCAAACTGCCTGGCACGTCAATTGTAGCTTTTGTTCTAGTTAAATCCTTAGGAAGTACCTTCCAGCCTAACAGGATAGCGATCACTCCAATTGGAATGTTCACCCAAAAGATATATTCCCAGCCTAAGGTAGAAACCATAATCCCCCCTAAACTAGGACCCGCTATACTTCCTAGAGAAACGAATGTACCTATGAATCCTAGTGCTTTGCCGCGCTCTGAGGCAGGAAAGATATCCGTAACAATCCCCTGACTGTTCGCCATTGTCATCGAAGCTCCGATTGCTTGAATGACACGCGAAGCTAGTAATGCAGGCAAGCTTAAACTGAATCCACACAGCATAGAACCAATAACAAAAACAATTGTCCCCATCTTAAAGATTCGAATCTTCCCAACAATATCTCCAAGCTTCCCGAAGAAAAGAATCGCTGCACAGATTGCCATTAGATAACCAGTGGTTACCCATTCGATTTGTGCCATAGGTAACTTCAGCTGCTTCGATAATTCAGGCAGCGCGATGTTGACAATACTACCGTCAAGCGTGGACATAAAGGTGAAAATATTCAGTACAATTAAGATCATCCAGCGTTTCTTCTGAATTTCTTTGTCTTCCTGATAGGTTGCGCTATTTGAACTCATAAACTAACACCTCATTGAATGTATAATCGACATTTAGTTGCGCACGCAACTAAACTTGCATACCCAGTGTACATCAATTTAGTTGCGTGCGCAACGACTTTATTGTACACTTTGTCTCAGAGTAGCAAATACGAGAATCAAAAAACCAAAGAGGTGTCTATACCTTGGAAAAAGAGCCTATAGGAAAGTTAATTTCCCATTTTCATCGTCAAAATCAAAAGCAACTGGTAAAAAAATTTTTGCCCTATGGAATAGGAAGCGGTGGGCAACATAGCTTTCTCAAATTGATTCTTTCCAAACCAGGGATTACACAAGATCAGTTAACTTCTGAATTAAAGTTCGATAAAGCCACCACCGCACGTTCCGTGAAGCAATTAGAGAATTCGGGATATATTGAACGCAAACCAGATCCCAATGATCGCCGCTCTCACCTACTATATCCAACGTCTAAGGCTATTGACTTCTCACCTGTCCTTCAGTCCATTTTAGATGAGTATAACAAAAGCCTGGTTGGAAAATTAACCTATGAAGAAGTAGAGCAGCTTCGTAGCTTACTTCAGAAGATCAGCACTAACGAAGAGTAGAGAACAAGAAAAGCAGCTGTCCCAAAAGTAGTGAAAACTACTTATGGGACAGCTGCTTTTCTAGGGTAATCACTTCACTTTTACAATTTCAGCCACTTCTTTCGTAATCTGTTCCCCACCGAGACTCTTCCACTTTTCTACAAAAACATCAAAGTCACTAAGCGGTGAATCGCCTACAATGATATTCAAAAATGTTTCACTCTCCAGATTTTGTAATTCCGTCCACTTGCTCTTCATTAGCTGGGTATTTCCATAAAAGACGCCTCGCACTCCCTCCATAGCGGTGGAGGTTAAGACGACAACTCCATATTTATAGGCATTCGCTGCTTTCCAGCCTTCTAGATCTTTCTTAGGTTGTTCAGTATCCTCCACCCATTGATCATAGATGAGTCGGGTATCTGGGTTTAAGGTATCCGGGTCTATCTTGCCATGCAACGCTTGCTGAATATCTGCATAATGTTTCTCTATCGCATCCGAATAATCAATCAGAAGGTCAAATGGATAATAAGCACGTAGCTGAATTCCTGTTTGCGCAGAGAATTCATCCAGCTTCTTAACTTCCTCCGAATTAGGGTCTTGTCTTCTCTCAAGTCTTGTAAATACGTTTAACTGCTTCATGATCGCCTCGGGATGCTCAAAGCCTTTACGTACGACAAGATAACGGTCTGTTACCGGTGCCAAGTGAGCAACAAACTTACCAGAATCATCAAGTGGAGCTGCATACGCTCTCCATTCTGCCTTGGTATCGAGAGCAACCGCCTCTGACAAAGGATAATAAGGCATCCACCATGGACCAAAGAACATACCTGATTTTCCGGTTATAATAGGCTCCTGAGTTTCTTTATAGAGTGCAAAATCAGGGTCTAGCAACCCTCTTTTATACCAATCTGCCAGTTTGGCCAGCGCTTCTTTGGTCTCTGGTGTAATAGATCCGTATACGATATTCCCAGTGTTATCCTTGATCCAATTGGTCGGAAACGCATGAAATGCACTAAATACAGCATCCAGACCATTTACTAATGGCTTTGTCCCATAGATGATATTCTTGTAGCCGCTAAGTCCGACGGTGTCTCTTTTTCCATTGCCATCTGGGTCTTTCTCGATAAACGCCTTCGCTATGTTCTCAATATCTTCTAAGGTTCGCGGTGCCTGTAACTCCAATTTATCCAGCCAATCCTGACGCACCCAGAGCAGAACAGGCGAATCCGCATCAATCGCTACATTAGGTAATCCGTATAATTTTCCGTATCGGGAAGCATCGGCTAATGCCTCGCCCTGAGTAGAATTGTACATATCCTTAATTAATTCAGAACCGTATACGTTGTAGGTCTCTGTAAGATCTTCTATCATGTCATTATCAATGAGTTTCTTCAATTGATCTCGATCTACTACCATCGCATCCGGCAAATCATTACTTTCGATCGCAAGCTGTGCTTTTTGATTAAACGCATCTTCGCCCTTCGCTTCCCAAGAGTGAACCACTTTAATATTCGTAATGCTCTCCAGATAACGGGTGATCGGATTATTATCGTTGCTATCCCCTGTATTAAGCCTGGAATCCGGGACTTTGAATCCTACTCTTATGACTATAGGTTCTTCATATTTGCTATACGCAATAGAAGCATCTTCCACTTCACCTTGAGGGCTTCTGGTATAATCCACTGGTCTGCTCTGGTCACGGCAAGATGTAAGTCCGAGGATCATTATCAGTAAGAGGCTGGATCTCCACAATCTTATCATTGGCCCTTCCCCTCCGCACGATATTCACTCGGCAGTTTACCAATACGTTCCCTGAACAGTCTACTGAAATAACGGTCATCTTCAAAGCCTGACCTTGAAGCAATCTCACAGACGGGTAATGAGGTCTCCAGCAGCAATGATTTGGCCAATTCAAGCCGCATTCCCCGTAAACATTCACCAAAGGTCTCCCCAGCAAAACGGGCGAAACATTGACTGAAATAACCACGGCTCATATTAATTACCGCCGCTACGTCGCTTTGATTGATTTTGTCACCGGCATGGCTCTTCATATAACGAACTGCGCGAATAAGACAAAACATAACTTCTTTAGTCAATCCTAGCTCGAGCATTCTCCGTCCCACATGATCAGAGAATCGACGCAACCAGGTTTTCCAATGGCACCAATTCAAGTTAAACGAAATGCCGCGTTCCAATTGAACAGCATCGTCAGGGTTTAACAGTAAAGCGCTCCAGCTTTGTAAAAGGGCATGGGCGAACGCTGGAAATCTATCATATCGAGGCTTCTGCAGGCGTATGTTCATTACAAAATTCTCCCATTCATTCCCGTCAATCGTCCACTTGAGGCTTTGAGCTTGCTCGAATAGATCAGCTTCCTCCGATTTTAAATAGGGAACTGCTATTTCCTTCTTTAGTTCCTCATAATTCAGAGAGGTCAGTTCTTCCGTACTAGAATGATAAAATAGCGTATGCCGTAGCTTCGTGGTGAGTTGTTCCTCCAATTCCTGTAGCGACTGATCTCTTAACCCGCTGATGAGCGCGGTCTGCCATCGCCCAGAAAGCTGGCTCTTAAGCTCACGCCTTCCTTCTTCTTCCGAGAAACGGTGCAGCAAGGGCGACATCCACATCTCATGAAAAGGAATAAGCGGATTATTCTTCACGAAGGATAAGTGAAATAACTCTTCTTCATTACAGTGATGGCTTAAGGGTAAATAGAGCAGTGCTTTGTCTGCAGCGATCCTTTTCCCTTCACCATGAACCAGTGCATCCCGTGTATTGTCCTCCCACTTGATACGATCGACCAGGCGACGTATCGTCTCATCCGCATTTTCCATCTCTAACAGAGTTTTGACAATATAATCAACGGCTCCTAAACGCATAGCCTCCTGCACATAATCAAACTCATGATGGCAAGTCAGCACAACACAGCGAATACCTGCGAAACGCTGCCTTACTAGTTTAATTAGCTCGAATCCAGAAATGCCGGGCATAGTCAAATCTACAAATAGCAGATCCACATCTTGTTGTTGGAGCAGCTCTAAGGCAGATTTGCCGTCTCCTGCTTCACCGACGATAACCACCCCTAAGGATGACCAATCGATTAGAGATATGAACCCTTTTCGCACAAGTCTCTCGTCATCTACCACTACAGCTTTAATCATCGAAATCCTCCTTACCTTTCCTCGGAATCACGATAGATACAACCGTACCTTCCCCTAGCTCGCTGTACATCTCTAGCTTCATTTGTTCTCCATAATAGGTTCTGAGCATCCGGTTCACGTACGAGAATCCGATTCCGAGCCCCCGCTTCTTAGCTCCATCTTCTGACAGCAGTTGATCTAACATATTCGCATCCATTCCAGCCCCGTTGTCTTTTACACATAACTGAACTTCTCCTTCGCCATGTTTTGTAATCAAGACATCCACCCTGCCATTATCGCTTAGACCATGATAAATCGAGTTTTCTACGAGGGGTTGAAGTAAGAATCTGGGGACAGCAACAGACAATACATCCTCATCAGCCTCCACGTTAAATTCGAATTCATAGTCATAACGAATACGCTGCAGCTCCATATAATTTCGGATCGCTTCAATTTCCTCTCCAAGGGTAACGATGATGCTTTGCTTGCCCAGATTATAATGCAGCACCTTTACAAGAAGAGTGACCAGCTTGTCGATCTCCTTCTGACCGTTAAGCCTTGCCATCCACTGCACCGTGTTTAATGTATTATGCAAAAAGTGAGGATTGATCTGGCTAAGCAGCTTTTCAATCTCGAATTGGCTTTTCTGCTTCTCATTATGGGCTACTGCAACAATCAGCTCATTCACCTGTTTCTTCATCTGCTGGAAGTTACTAAGCACAAAATCAAACTCTTCCACATTCGTATAGGCAACCGGAGAGGTAACATTTTCAGCCATTCGATTAATTTCAAGATTAACCTTGCGTAAAGGACCATAGATCTTTTTCCAAATCATCAAAGCCAGAACCCCGGCAAAAAGCAGTGTTGAGAACGCGAGCAGGATCATTTTATAGAACCAAGAATAAATTTCACTGTTGAATTCAGATTTTTTAACTACGGCAATAAGCTTCCATCCCTGTGGACTAGCGTATCTAAACAGATGATATCCGGTAAGTGTTTCATGTGAGAGATTGGAGTTACCTCCTGCAGCTTTGATAATCCCTTGAGGCAATTGACCATCAATTACATGAGTGCTAGTGCCCTGTTGATTCACAAGTAGATGGTTTACCTTCATCCCGTAAGATTCCTGATTAAATATTTTGCGAAGCAGGCTATAATTCGTCTCTAAATAAATATATAGCTTATGTTCACCTGGTACGCGTACAATGCGCTGCTCTGAGAACACGAGATTATCTCCGACGGCATACATCGTAGAATGCGGCCCATAATAATCAGCCCCGTTATATCGCATAAAAGAAGGTAAAGTACTAATATCGAAATTTCTGCGCGCACTCATATTAGTGAAAAGAACCGGATCATCACTGCTGGGCATAATGTAGGCTGTAAGTCCAATGTATGGATTCGTGAAATTAACGAGATTGATCTTCTGGTTGATGGAGTTCATCATTTGCGATTTTCGATAAATTTGCTTTTCCTGAATAAAAGAGGACATTTCTTCCACAATCTGACCATCCAGTGCAAACTGTTTAGAGGCAAAATCCATATTGTCGATGGCATTCTCCAAGCTAGAGGCTTCCTGTTTCAGACTTGCACTTATACCATTGCCAATTTTCCCTGAAAGGATAGAGTAAATAGAGGTGTAGGTTACGATACCTACTAAAAGAAGCGGAAGTAACGTGCCGATTACTAGATAAATGAATAAAGTATTACGTAAGGATTTGACAGCTGGGGTATGGTTACGCCGGAATACTCTCACCATCTGAATGATCCTCTTCTTTCTTCCTGTAAGCGTTTTATATTAATGTGAGAATACCACATTTACCCTTAATTGAATAGAATAGGGCAGAACAGCCTCCACGCCGCCCCACCCTATTCATATTTTTCTAATCCACCCTTATTTTACGCTTTTGCGAGCCTCGAACAGTTCCTCTGCCTTTTTAATCGAGAAATCCATCACTTCGGCATACCCAAGACCATTCACCTTATCATGCATTTCTTTATTCAATTTGTCATATTCTGCTTGATTCTTAGCAAAAACCATTTTCCAAGAAATTTGTTGAATGACTGTACCGATTTGTTTGTTCTTTTGCTCCAGTGTTTTATCCATCATCAACGGCTCTTTACCCGTGAAGCCTTGTGGCGCGACAGCCAATAGATTATTCTTCTCAAAATACTCCTTAGGTGTCAGAACACCCATCTTCGCTCTCCAGTCACTATCAAGCTTCGACGGATTACGTTCTAAGGTTGTCGTCCATAGATTGTGATCATATGGCTCTTTATTGTCTGGATTCACCATCGCTGGAACCACAAAGGAGAAGTTCATTTGATTGGAGCCGTAGTAGTAGTCACCACCACCATATTCTGCAGGCACTTGCGTATTCTGCTGATCAGTGTAAGCCTTCCAACCAAAGTCAGTCACTACAGGTTTGCCGCTTGCATCTATATCCCAAGTCAGCCCCTTAGGTCCGTTAGGTACCGCAGTCCCGCTTCCTGCAGAGATCATTGCGCCTTCCGGGGTGTACATCCAGTTAATGAACTCCATAATTCTAGCAGGTTCTTTAGCTTTTGCACCGATTGCAATAATACCGTTACCACCGTATACGTTAAAACCTGTGGAATACATTAATTCATCTTTGAACGGAACTAGGGCAAAACCTTTACCTTCTGCTGTTCTTTCCGGTGTATTGTAGTTAGCTGCTCCAAGCCACGGGAACCAGGAGAACAACAGACGACCATCTTTGTATTTCGCTACAACATCGTCGAATTTTTGCGTCATAGAATCTGGATCAACCAGACCCATTTGGTTAGCTTCAAAATACAGTTTCAGCGACTTCATATACCAGCTATCCTCGGATAAGAAATCATAATACTTTTCTTCGTCTGCCTTAACATACACAGTAGTGTCAGGAATTTCGTCATAGCCCATCATGTTCGCGAACTGTTTAGCCAGTGTCATTTTATAGTTACCATCCCAGTCAGACCACATCGAGAAGGCATAGGTTTTCTTTCCTTGCCCATTCTTTGGTTCAAGCTCTTGCATTTTTTTCAGCACAGGCAAATAATCTTCAATCTTTGAAATTTCAGGTGCACCGATTTGTTGGTAAAGATCCCAGCGCAGGTCTGGTCCCCAAGTCATGTCTTTTCCTTCAGAGGGTCCAGATGGATTAGAAGCTACGCTGTTCCCGATGCCAAAAACAGATGATCCACTACCAAAAGCGACCTTTGCTTTCTCAATAGCTTTTGGAAATGTACCCGAAATGTCTTTTCCGTATTTATCTAGAAGCCCGTCTTGAGTCCAGTCTAAGAGAAGTTTTCCTTTGATCGCATTTGGATAATGGTTCTTATCATCACCGAAAATGATGATATCTCCAAGATCACCGGATGCCATCATTGCAGAGATTTTGGTATCTCCGCCGGTCAGGTTTGAAGCTACAATGTCCATCTCAATATTGAACTTATCTTTGATGATTTTGGCAAACCAACCGGTTTGTGGACCTGCATAGTTAGCCGTTGTAGAGAATACGGTCAGCTTCAGCGGCTTGGAATGATCTAGTGTTCCGTCATCTGGTGCTGCTGTCTCTTCCGCCGGCGCATTCGTGGCAGCGGATGTGGGCTTTTCTGTGCTTGTGTTTTTGCCCGTGTTAGCCGTATTATTGCCCCCTCCACATGCCGCCAGAACGAAGACCAGGATTACGGATAGCATGACAAGCGATGCTCTTCTTAGTCTCATTGCTTTATACCCTCCCTTTCGTATCTTCACTTATAGTTCAACTCTACTTACAGCAGAGGAAAACCCCATTTTGTTCCCGATCCGCTCACTCATCAGCCCTTAACCGCACCGATCATAATTCCTTTGACAAAGAAGCGCTGGAAGAACGGATACACGATTAGAATCGGCAATACGACGATCATGGTCACGGTCATCCGTACCGAGGTTGGTGTCTGCATATTCGCTACACTAGCAGCCATATCAGGTGAGCTACGAATTAAAGCTGCGAGTGAACTGGACTCATTCAAATAACGCCATAACAAGAACTGGAGCGTAAAGTACTTCGTATCTGTCATCAGAAACGCCGTATCAATGAATGCATTCCACTGATTCACTGCGGAAAAAATCGTAATCGTAGCCAGGATGGGTGTAGTAAGCGGTACAATAATGCTCCAGAACACTCGCATGTAACCTGCACCATCCATGGATGCAGACTCCTCAAGGGATGGAGGAATGGCTTCAACGAAGGTTTTAACCAGAATAATGTTGAATGGCGTAATAATCGTAGGCAAAATATAAGCCAGATAATTATTGGTCAGATGCAAGTTGTGCATTGTGATATACCATGGGATCAGCCCTGCGCTAAAATACATCGTAACAACAACACTCCGGTACCAAATACTTCGGCCCCACATTTCCTTTTTGGTGAACAAGTATCCTAGAAAAGCTGACGCCCCTACAGTAAGCAGTGTCCCGACAACCGTTCTATACACAGAGACTGTCGCCGCATGCCCTAGACCGCTGATTCTTAGCACCTTGCTATAGTTATCGAAATGAATCAGTCTTGGATAAAATTTGATATCCCCCGCGGCGCTAAGATCATTAGAGCTGATTGTATTGATGAACAAATAGTAGAATGGATAAATACACGACAGGGTGAACAATCCAAAGAGCGTATAGATCATAATCTGGAAAATAAGTTCTCCAGCCGTTAGTTTTTTCTTTCTCAAATGGATCACCCCTGACTTAAATGATAGATTCGTCACGCACCATCTTAGACAATGTGTTGGCAGCGAACAGCAGAATTACACTGACAACCGACTTCAACATGCTGACGGCCGTGGCAAAAGGAAAGTTGTTAGCAAACGCAATGTTGTATACATAAAGATCCAGCACTTCTATGGAGTCCTTATTCATCGCATTCTGAAATGCAAAATATTGCTCCATCCCGTTATTGACCAGATTACCTATGGAGAGTAGCAGAAGAACAAAGAAGGTTGGGATCAGACCTGGAATGGTGATATGCCAGATTTTGCGGAACCGACTTGCACCATCCACCTCAACGGCTTCGTACAATTCCTGATCAATACCTGCGATTGCAGCAAGATAGAGAATAGCACCCCAGCCTAACGACTTCCACCAGTACCAAACGATCATCGTGACCCAGATATTTGAGCTGGAAGCTAGGAAATTATAACCCTCATCCACTATTCCAAGCTGCACTAGAATATGAGTGATGACACCGTTATCTACAGAGAACAACGAGAATGCCAATGCATAGACCAGAATCCAGCTGATAAAGTTTGGAATTGTGGTTAGTGTCTGCACCATTTTGCGATACCAGCCTGACTTCACTTCAGTCAACATAACGGCAAAGATCACTGGAAATATGGATGTAATTAATCCGAGTGAACTCATGGCAAGCGTGTTCTTCAGCACGCGTAGAACCTCTCCGGTCTGTGTCGGATTGGATACAATCGTCTTGAACCATTTCAACCCGACATAAGGCGTGTCTGACAACGGTATTCCGGGAATGAAATCATAAAAGGCATAAATCCATCCGCTGATCGGCAGATAATAGAAAATAAAAGTGACCACAAGAAATGGTAAAGCCATGAAGAACAATTTATGTTTGTTCTTCATCTTCCAGCGGGATCGATGAACCGGATCGACGCTGGGAAGCAGTTCGCCAGCAGGTACCCCCATATCGGAATCTCCTATACCCAGATTTTGATTACGTTTTCAGAGTATCAGAACCTGAGCTTTCAGCGAGATAGAGAGCAGAACGCCTTCTGAGGAGAACCGTCAGATGCTTGTGAACCAAATTCGCAGAACAATCGACCATTTTCTACGTCTTCGCTATGGGCCTAGTGATGGAGAACACATATGCCTTTCGGCTTATAAAAAAAGCCGCATCTCGGAAGTTCCCGAAATGCGGCTGCTGACTCAGAGTTCAAAAACATTGCTGTTTGTGTGCTACAAATGTGCTACAAACTACTATGTAGGCTGCGAATTGCTACGTGTGCTTCAACTGCTATGTGGCTATGTACTACTATCTGCACTCGGTCTGCTACAGTGGTCATTCACGTCTGACAATTGCTGTATCGGACTCAGATGCACCTATATCGCAGATTTATCACATTTTGTCGTGCTATCGGACTCAGTTGCAGCTATTCACACCAATGTAGGCCAAAAACGAGCAATTTGATGCCAATAAGAGCCATACAGTCCGAAACTACTGCAAATTGGCCAAAAAAACAGGAATAGCGACTATACGGTCCGCAACCCTCCATCCACATCATCAACGTTGTCTTATCGGGAAGGCCCTATCAATAAAAGAGCAGCCCCCAATAGGAAGCTGCCGCATTACTTTAAAACCCTAGTTTGTTAACACCAAATACCACTGTAACCCATACTCTAGACCGTTCCTTCCACAAAAGTCTAATGCCCGGAGGCCCGAACATCCCCCTCGGCAGAGGCATCCATCTTCTGTCGTCCCATATAAAACGACGCCAATAACGCTAAAGCTGCGGGAATCACAGCCCAAGCAAAGGTGTTTACAATGGAAGAGGATAACCCAGCTGTAATCTTACCCAGAATTTCAGGTGGAATAAGCGACCTAGTCTCCGGGGAGAGCAAGGCATGTGGGTCTTTAAAATCCATAACCCCCGCAGGAGCCGCGCCTTCACCGCTAGCCGAGAGTAGCTTGGTAAGGCTGCCGGAAAAATAGTGACTTTGAATGATACCGAATGTGGTAATACCGATGGTCATGCCCAGTGAACGAATGAAATTCAGCGTTGCGCTGGCAGAGCCACGTTGCTGTGCGGTCAGTCCATGAATGGATGCCGTGCTTAACACCGAGAATGAAGCACCAATCCCTAGTCCAATTAAAATCATATACAAGGTAACAAGCAGTCGCGAAGCATCCGGCGTGAGTGTCGCAACAAGTCCAGTACCGATCACTAAAAGTGCAAATGTAGGAATCAGCAGGCTGCGGTAACTGGTTTTAGACATCAGAAAACCACCCATCGTAGCTGTAACCACTGAGCCAACCATCATTGGCAGCAATACAAGTCCT
>RCUU01001112.1_pt1 | contig 13362 bp, 17 predicted proteins | sample 2166211 | NCBI WGS metagenome assembly RCUU01 (sample SAMN09932620, study PRJNA488358) | compost metagenome | feature: garden; material: soil; isolation source: compost soil in phenylacetic acid-enriched culture | place: Germany: Experimental Botanical Garden Goettingen | collected 2016-01-27
GAAATAAGAAGGGGGGATAACAGACAATGGCTAAACCAAAAAAAGTCGTACGTACAAAACGTCGTGACCGGAAAAATATTGAATCTGGTGTGGCTCATATTCGCTCCACCTTCAATAATACGATTGTAACCATTACGGATCCGCATGGTAATGCGATTTCCTGGGCCAGCTCCGGCGGCCTCGGATTTAAAGGTTCCCGTAAGTCGACTCCGTTTGCCGCGCAAATGGCTGCTGAATCTGCTGCCAAAGCTGCGATGGAACATGGCATGAAGAGTGTTGAGGTTATGGTTAAAGGCCCTGGTGCTGGCCGTGAGGCCGCTATCCGCTCCTTGCAAGCGGCAGGCCTTGAAGTCAACATGATCAAAGACGTTACTCCAATTCCTCATAACGGCTGCCGTCCTCCAAAACGCCGCCGCGTTTAATGAAGCCGCGCTGAAGCCGTGGTATAACAACAGCGTCAATTGGGAACAATGGTTGTTTAGGCATACTACGTTTCAAACTTCAGCAAAATAGGCAGATTCAAAGGAACGACGTTTTGAAGGAGGGGTACTTTCGTGATAGAAATCGAAAAGCCAAAAATCGAGACCGTAGAAGTTAACGATGAAGGCACCTATGGGAAATTTGTAGTAGAACCACTTGAACGTGGGTATGGCACCACACTGGGCAACTCGCTTCGCCGGATTTTGCTCTCTTCTCTGCCGGGTGCTGCGGTAACCTCGGTCCAAATCGATGGAGTTCTGCATGAATTCGCGACCGTACCGGGCGTTATGGAAGACGTTACGGAGATCATTCTGAACCTTAAGGCTCTCTCGCTGAAAATTCATTCGGATGAGGAAAAAATCCTCGAAATCGATGCAGAAGGCGAAGGAGTCGTAACGGCAGGAGATATCCGTGCGGACAGCGACGTGGAAATTTTGAATCCGGACTTGCATATTGCTACGCTTGAACCGGGTTCGAGACTCCACATGCGCGTTTACGCAGGCCGTGGTCGTGGTTACGTTCAGGCAGATCGAAATAAACGAGATGATCAACCGATCGGTGTCATTCCCGTCGATTCGATCTATACCCCGATTACACGGGTCAATTACGTGGTGGAGAACACCCGGGTTGGCCAAGTGACCAACTACGACAAGCTCACGCTTGAAGTATGGACCGATGGCAGTATCAGACCTGAAGAAGCGGTTAGCCTCGGCGCCAAAATTTTGACCGAGCATCTCTTCTTGTTCGTTGGTTTAACGGACGAAGCGAAAGACGCGGAAATCATGGTCGAAAAGGAAGAAGACAAGAAAGAAAAAGTGCTTGAAATGACGATTGAAGAGCTTGATCTCTCCGTTCGTTCCTATAACTGCCTCAAACGTGCCGGCATTAATACGGTACAAGAGCTGACGACGAAAACCGAAGAAGATATGATGAAGGTGCGTAACCTGGGTCGTAAATCTTTGGAGGAAGTTCAAGAGAAGCTTGAAGAGCTTGGTTTGGGATTGCGTACTGAAGAATAAGTTAGCTTAAATCGTTCTAGCGAAGGAGGGAAAACTCATGGCATACCAAAAGTTGGGCCGCGATTCCAGCGCGCGTAAAGCATTGTTCCGTGACCTGGTAACCGACCTGTTCTTATACGAACGCATCCAAACGACGGAGGCGAAAGCGAAAGAAGTTCGTTCGATCGCTGAGAAACTGATCACCAAAGCAAAACGTGGTGACCTGCACGCCCGTCGTCAAGTGGCAGCTTATGTTCGCCGCGAATCGATCGATGGCGAGCAGGATGCAATCCAAAAGCTGTTCAACGAACTGGCAACACGTTATTCCAGCCGTCCAGGCGGATACACTCGTATCCTGAAGCTGGGACCTCGCCGCGGCGACGCTGCACCTATGGTTTACCTGGAACTGGTAGACCGCGCATAATTCAGGGGATCCCCTAACTAGCGTGTAAAACTCTCTGTCGGCTCGCCTTATGGCTAAGCTTTCGGAGAGTTTTTTTATTGGGATTCAAACAAGAAAGGAAGGGACCGATGCGCAACTTGCTGATGACCGTCAGCTATGACGGAACGAACTATTTCGGTTTTCAAACCCAGCCGGGTGGAAACACGGTTCAGGATCATATCGAGGAAGCCATCCGTCAGTTGACGGGAGAACAATTGAAGATCCATGGTTCCGGGCGAACGGATGCTGGGGTACATGCCCGGCAACAACCGTTCCATTTTCACACCGCTTCGCAAATTCCTGTGGAACGCTGGTGTTTGGCGCTAAACGGGCGGCTCCCTTCCGATATACGCGTATTAACAGCTCGGGAAGTCCCGTTGGATTTTCATTCCCGGCGCTCGGCCAAACGTAAGACCTACCGCTATACCATCAATGCCAACCGAATCACGGATGTATTTGAACGGAATTATCAGTTTCACCATCCAGGCAAGTTGAACATCGAGGCGATGCAGCAGAGTCTGCCTTTCTTGCTTGGAACCCATGATTACACCTCGTTTGCTTCGCGTCACTCCACGAAGGCCAGTCATGTTCGTACCATTTATGATGCCCGGATGATAGTGGATTCATCAGCGAATGTAGCAGGCACAACGGGCCAGGGAATCCTCCATTTATACGTAACCGGCAACGGGTTCCTGCAGCATATGGTCAGAATCATCGTAGGGACGTTACTTGAAATAGGCGAAGGTAAACGCACGCCGGTATCCATGAAGACGATTCTAGAGGCGAAGGACCGGAAAGCCGCAGGCCCAACGGCCGAAAGCAAGGGACTTATGCTCTGGAGTGTCGAATATGACGAAATATCGGGGTGAAGGTGTGAAGACTGAAACCTTAGAGACGGCTATCCGTAACTTATTTAAAAAGTAAGATAGTTCGATGAATCTAAGGAGGGTTTTACCTTGAAATGTCCAGTATGTAACGATGTGCGTATGAGAGAAGTGGAGAAAGACGGCGTTCTGATCGATGTATGTCCGGATTGCAAAGGCGTATGGCTTGACCGTGGAGAGCTAGAGAAGCTGATGAGCGAAATTCGGGATATCCGACCGGCTTTTAACGAGTGGTACGAGCACCGGGAGGATCGATACGAGGATCACCGCAACTCGGGACATTATGAGAAGCCCAAGTCGTCTTCAGGATACCCTCAGCAGGGACACTATAAGCCCAGGAAGAAGAAGTCGGCGCTGGACATCTTTGGAGATTTGTTCGATTGATCAGGTTCCCGGATTATTGGGGGATATTCTGAAAAAAGACTTGCGTATTAATTGCGCTTCCTGTAAAATAAAAGTTGTGTTTTCTTGATGGCTATCCCACAGCCCCCAATCGAGAAAACCGCTCAAATCAGATTTTAAGCTTGCTAAACATGAACGAAACGATCGAAGATAAATCTGCTGGAGAGGTCAAGCGACCCGAAGAGCAAGATCGTTTTCAGCAGGATGAACCATTTCGGACGAACTTGAAGGAGGATCTTTACATGCGTACCACTTATATGGCGAAGCCAGCCGAAGTAGAGCGCAAATGGCACATTATCGATGCCGAAGGCAAAACGCTGGGCCGCTTGGCTAGCGAAGCTGCTGCTCTTATCCGCGGTAAACACAAACCACAATTCACTCCACATGTTGACGGCGGTGACTTTGTTATCGTCATTAACGCGGAGAAAATTGCCTTGACTGGCAAAAAGATGGATAACAAAAAGTACTATCGTCATTCCCTGCATCCGGGCGGTTTGAAAGTGACCGTTGCCAAAGATATGCTGAGAACGAAACCTGAACGTGTAATCGAGTCCGCCGTTCACGGCATGCTGCCTAAAACTCGCCAAGGCGAGAAAATGAAGCTGAGACTGAAAGCTTACGCTGGCACAGAGCATCCACATGCGGCACAAAAACCTGAAGTTTACGAACTTCGCGGATAATTAAAAGGGAGGACAGTTTCATGGCACAAGTACAATACTATGGGACAGGTCGTCGTAAACATTCGGTAGCACGTGTTCGCCTTGTACCGGGTGAAGGACGCATTGTCATCAATAAACGCGACATCAACGAATATTTTGGTCTGGAAACGCTGAAGCTGATCGTAAAACAACCGTTGACTTTGACGGAAACGCTCGGTAACTACGACGTAATCGTCATCGCTCATGGTGGCGGGATCTCCGGTCAAGCCGGCGCAATCCGCCACGGGATTTCCCGTGCTCTGCTTAAGGCAGATCCGGAATTCCGTCCTGCATTGAAGAAAGCAGGCTTCCTGACTCGTGACCCACGGATGAAAGAACGTAAGAAATACGGCCTCAAAGCAGCTCGCCGTGCTCCTCAGTTCTCGAAACGTTAATCTTTACTTTGCATTCGAAAAGCCCTTTTCCGTTACGCGGAGAAGGGCTTTTTTATGCTATCAGCGCTCGATGTAACAATGTGCAATAATTCACATACATTACCTGTCAACCATGTTACCATCTTCTTGGAAATGACAACAAGATAGTGGGGGTAATTATTTTGAAGAAAAGCATGAAAATCGTTGGGACAGTCCTTATTCTTGCCCTGGCATTAACGGCGTGCGGAGGAAATAACAAAGAAGCCGCTAATAATGCAACGACAAGCAACAATGGCTCGAATAACGCCGCTGCGACAACGAATAACTCGGCGGCCACCGGTACGTATCAAGATGGTACGTACAAAGGGATCTATGACCGCAAGGACGTCCGGAATTGGACGGCGTATGTCGAGGTTACCGTGAAGGACGGCAAGATCGAGAAAGCTTACTACGACTATACAAATGAAAACGGCGATTTGCGCACCAACGACGAGAACTACACGAGTGCATTTAAAGCGGCTAATAAAATGACACCGCGGGAAGCTTTCGATCAACTCGGAGGTAAACTGGTTGAGGTTCAAGATGCAGCGAAGGTAGATGCCGTGACAGGTGCTACGCACTCTTCCAGAAACTTCAACGAGCTGGCTGCTGCCGCTTTGGAACATGCCAAGACGGGTGATACCAGTGATGCGATCGTTAATCTGTACGAAGATGGCACCTACAAGGTTGAGGCCGATGCGTTTGACGACCATGGCTGGAAACCGCAGCTAGAGCTGACCATCAAGGACCACAAGGTCGATTCCGTTGCTTTTGACTACGTGAATGAGGAAGGCAAGCTGAAAACCGAAGACGCAGATTATAAAGCCGCTATGGAACCTAAATCGGGAACCTATCCAGCGAAATACACCGAAGAGCTTGAGAAACAACTTGTCGATAAGCAATTGATCGGCGACGTTGACGCCATTGCTGGAGCAACTACATCCTCCAATAACTTTTCTGCGCTTGTAGAATACGCATTGGACGACATGGCCGAAGTCGGCGATACGGATTTAAAAGCGATCAAGATCGAAGAATAATTGGATAGGACGACTAATAGGATAACTAGTGACCTGGCTTCTCTATGGAGAGGTTAGGTCTTTTTTTCATTTTGGTTTTTTTAGTATTGACTTATAAGGCGAATGACATATACTTAAAAATATAATTCTAATCAGATTAGTTGGAATAATGTTTTGATTTACCATGTTTAGCTTAATGCGGGAGGTCTGAGGAAAGTGAATCTATTGGAAAAAGAGCAGTTGATTGCGGCCAAGGCCGACGAGTTCGAGTCATCCACACCCCAAGAAATCATCGCCTGGGCGGTTGAAACGTTTCCGAATATCACCTTTGCCTGCAGCTTTGGCGCCGAGGATGTCGTTCTGGTGGATATGCTGCAGCAAATCAGCCCATCCACCGACATTTTTTACTTGGACACGGACTTTCATTTTAAAGAAACTTATGAGACTAGGGATGCGATTGCTGCCAAATACGGGCTGGAATTCGTTCGGGTATCGCCGAAGCTGACGCCAGAGGAACAGGCGGTCCAGTATGGGGAGGAACTGTGGAAGTCGGATCCAAACGCCTGCTGTAATGTACGTAAGGTTGAACCGCTGACACGGGTTTTGGGGCGCTATGAGGCCTGGATTACAGGGATTCGCCGCGATCAGGCCCCAACTCGAGCGAATGCGAAGAAAATCGAATACGATGCCAAGTTCGGACTGGTCAAGTTTAATCCAATCGCGCATTGGACATCCGATGACGTATGGAATTATATTCGTGAACATGAGCTCATTTATAATCCTTTGCATGACCGCAATTATCCCAGCATTGGCTGTGAATATTGTACGCGTCAGGTAATGCCTGGCGAAGACCCTCGTGCGGGACGCTGGTCCGGTACGGAGAAGACGGAATGTGGCCTGCATAAATAAAACGGACGGATTCGGAAGATTTCAAAAGTGGAGGAGATACGGGTGACGACAATATTACCACATGGCGGAAGCTTAGTACATCGACTGGTTACTGGAGAGCAACGGGATCATCTCTTGGAGACAGCTAAGGGACTTCCGGCTATTCCGATCAGTAACTGGGCCATATCCGACCTCGACCTCATTGGGGTAGGTGCTTTTTCGCCATTAACTGGATTTATGAACGAAGAAGATTATCGATCCGTTGTCGACCGCATGCGGCTAGCGAACGGAACGGTCTGGAGCATCCCGATCACCCTCTCCGTCGCCCGTGAGCAGGCGGAAGGCCTAGAGATCGGAGAGCAGGTTGCTTTGGTTGGTGAACAGGACGGGGTCATCTACGGCCTTTTGGAAATTGGCAGCGTATATCATGTTGATCAGGCGGAGGAAGCGCGGAAGGTATTCAAAACCGATGATTCCGAGCATCCTGGGGTTAAGAAACTGCTTGAGCGCTCCCCATACTATGTCGGTGGCTCTGTTCAGGTGTTAAATCGTCCAGAACCGGCACGCTTCAAGGAGTTTTATTTCGATCCAGCCGAGACGCGTCGTATTTTTGCCGAGAAGGGGTGGAAGACCGTCGTTGGTTTTCAGACTCGGAATCCGGTTCATCGGGCTCACGAATATATCCAGAAAAGTGCAATGGAAATCGTGGATGCCTTATTTCTTAATCCGCTAGTGGGTGAAACCAAATCGGATGACGTACCTGCGGATGTCCGGATGAAGAGCTATTTGACCCTACTGGATAACTATTACCCCGCAGACCGTACGTTTCTGGGCGTTTTCCCTGCAGCAATGCGCTATGCCGGACCGCGTGAAGCGATTTTTCATGCAATGGTACGCAAAAACTACGGGTGCACCCATTTTATCGTTGGCCGAGATCATGCGGGTGTTGGCGATTACTATGGCACGTATGAGGCACAGGAAATTTTCTCGAATTTCACTCCCGAGGAGTTGGGGATCTCTCCCCTATTCTTTGAACATAGCTTCTTCTGCACGAAGTGCGGGAATATGGCTTCCAGCAAAACTTGCCCGCATTCGAAAGAAGATCATTTGACCTTATCCGGTACGAAGGTTCGCGGATTGCTGCGTGATGGGATCTGCCCGCCGCCTGAATTTACCCGGCCCGAGGTTGCCGAGGTCCTGATTGACGGGATGAAGCAGCAGGTCCACAACTAAACGCGCATCTGGCTTTAAGTGCAAGTTCAAACCGCTTAAAGGGCCTCCAAGAGTCATATTTGTCCACCTTGTCCCATATCATGAGTAATGTCATGAAGGAGAAAGGTGGCTTTTTTTATGCGCGATCGAGATAAGGTGACGTTATGGATTTCCCTGAACCACATCAAAATAGCGCTGATCGGCGTCGGCCTTGCTGCCATGATCCTCGGGATGGCTTTCTACCACGTGCCGTCGCAGAAAGCATGGAATTACTGGAGTCTGCCGTTGGCGGGTCAGATTATCGCTCTGGATGCGGGCCACGGCGGGCCGGACGGCGGAGCCAGCAGCAAACAGGGGCTGATTGAGAAAGATATCAATTTAGCGGTCTCCTTATACCTGCGCGACTATTTGCAGCAGGCCGGTGCGGTTGTCGTTATGACGCGCGAGGAGGACAAAGACCTGGCGGGCGGGAACACGAAGGGCTACAGCAAACGGAAGACAGAGGACTTGAAAACCCGCGTCCGCTTCATCGAGGAGCGGCAGGCCGATCTGCTTGTGAGTATCCACATGAACAGCATCCCTTCGCCACGCTGGAGGGGCGCGCAAACTTTCTACTACCCCAATCACGAAAATAGCGCTAATTTGGCCGCCCTCGTACAAGAAGAGTTAAGGCGGAATCTGGAAAACACCGATCGGGTCGCCAATCGTTCGGACAAGAAGGTGTATCTGCTTGAAGCGGTACATATTCCTTCCGTGCTGGTGGAGGTTGGTTTCTTGTCCAATCCGGGGGAAGCGGAATTGCTCGGCAGTGAAACGTACCAGCGAAAAGTAGCCGCCTCAATTTATCAGGGGATCCTGCGATATTATTCCGGCGAAAAAGTACAAACCCCGGCAGACGATGTCAGGTAATGATATAATATACCTCATAATGGACCAGCTAAGTTAATTATCTGATGAAGTCGAGGTGCTGTCAGTGATAACGAAGGAGCAGCTTCAGGCGGCATTGCGCCCTGTAGCCGAACCAACCACGGGTCTCAGCCTGGTGGAATTGCAGTGGATTCGCGACATCATGATCAAGGAAGGCCGCGTATCGTTAACGGTTGTCGGCTTTGAGAAAGGCAGCGAAGCGCAGGCCGAAGCAGAACGAGACATCCGCTTTCGCTTATCCGAAGCAGGCGTGGGGGAGGTTCATCTCCGTTTCCGTGAAGCATCGGAACAGGAGAGGGAGGCCGCATTCAGCTCGGCCCGCCATCCATCTGAACCGGCTCAAAGCGAGCGGGAAGAACTAAAAGGTCATGGGGCCGGATTGGAACAGCTGCCGATTCTTGATCCGAGGTCCGGCGTTCAATTTATAGCCATAGCCAGCGGTAAGGGCGGGGTTGGCAAATCGACGGTCACGGTCAATTTGGCAGTGGCTCTGGCGCGGCAAGGCAAGAAGGTCGGATTGATAGACGCCGACATTTACGGCTTTAGCGTCCCTGACATGATGGGGATTGAGGAAGCGCCGCTTATCGAGGATGGTGAAATTGTACCGGTCGAACGGTTTGGGGTCAAAGTGATGTCGATGGGCTTCTTTATCCAGGACAATAACCCCGTGATATGGCGCGGACCGATGCTTGGCAAGATGCTCCGGCAATTCTTCAGCGACGTCCGGTGGGGTGAGCTGGATTATTTGCTGCTTGATTTCCCGCCGGGCACGGGCGACATTGCCCTGGATGTACACCAGATGATTCCGCAGAGCCGGGAGATCATCGTAACGACGCCGCATGCTACGGCAGCATTCGTCGCCGCTCGGGCAGGGACGATGGCCCTGCGTACCGAGCATGAAGTGCTGGGCGTCGTCGAAAATATGGCCTACTACGAATGCTCCAAATGCGGCGATAAGGATTATATCTTCGGCCGCGGCGGGGGCGCTCGATTGGCGGAGTCTCTGCATACGGAACTGCTGGCGCAAATTCCACTCGGAGCGCCGGACAACCATCCGTCGGAACCGGATTTTTCTCCATCCGTGTATAAATCAGACTCCTCCGTCGGCCGGCTGTACGATGAACTGGCTCAGCGCATTACCCTTATATGCGAAAAAGACTGACCCATTACGGGCCAGTCTTTTTTTCTGATGGGCTTCAGGTTAGGAACCTCCGCCGCCACCACTATTGCCGCCATCTTTACTTTGGCCGCCTTCTCCGCCGTCATCGCTAGAACCGCCGCCTTCATTTTGTTTCGGCTCTTTTTCTACCTTCGGTTGCAGTTGCTCTTGAACGACGGTCTTTAACAGCTCAAGGACTTCCATCTTGAACAACGGACTTTGCATTGCTTCCTGCATCACGGTCATCGATTGCTTGCGATAATCCGGCGTTTTGGTTAAATCAAGGAACATCTTCATGACTTCCGGCGATTTCAGAATATCGCTGACGGATTTTTGATACGTCGGATCCTTGATCAATTGCATATGGAGCTCCTTGCTTTGCGAGTTAACCGCTTTAGCAAAGTCTCCGGCAAACTGCGGATCGGTCATGATCTTCTCGATTTCCTTCTTATATTCCGGTGAGGTGATGGTTTCCTTGACCGCCATGCGGACTTCGTTGGAAGTTTGGGACGGAAGAATCATTTTTACCCCAAACGTTCCGCCGCCGCTTCCACCGCTTCCACCGGAACCGCCCGAGCCGGACCCGGAATCGGAGCCCGATTCGGAGCCGCCGCCACTCTCACCGCCGCTGCTGCCGCTTTCACTGCTGCTTGGGGGAGTGCTTAGCGCCTCATAAATGGCCTTTTTACCTTCATCTGTCTTAAGGATATCGATGACCATGGATTTCGTTTCCTTATATCCTCCACCTTGGGAAGAGGAGGAGGAGCTTTGTTCAGAACCGCAAGCGGCTAGCGGAAGAGTAAATGTGCATAAGAAGCATAAAATCCAACGGGTACCCCGCCATTTCATGGTTCCCTTCCTCCTTATCATCATTGCTGAAGTTAGTATGCGGCTTAAAAACGGAAATATCCCAACGAAAAGCTTAAAAACAATGGTTTTTTACCGGGATCGTTGGTAAAATATTTCGTTAGTGGAGGTGTAAGGGGCTTGAACTTAAAAAAATGGCTTTATTTATTTGGGACCACCTTGGCCGTTGGGGCGGCGGGATCGCTAATCGTCGGTTTGCTGTTGCAATGGACGGATACGCTGCAATACAAGGGCCTAACTGATATTTTGGTGAATGTCGGGATCTTGTTGGGCGTCGGCGTCATGGTAAGTGTATATTCCCAGATGGGCTTTTTCGCATATTTAATGATCAATTATATGGGGAATGGCGTTTTTTCCAAAAGAACGTGGCAATACATACAGTTAGTTTTGACCGCCTTGGCGCTGCTGGAGCTGATGTTCTTCCGAATTTTTGTAGGCGGCGAACAAGAGGGGGTATTCGACCTCGTATTAGGCATCATTCTTCTTATTGTGGCTGCCGGTACCGCCTTTTATAAGGCGAAGTTGACGAATGCAACCGCCTGGATTCCCACACTGTTCTTCATGATAGCCGTAACGATTGTTGAGACCGTTGGCGTATTGAAAATTGGCGTTAATTCCGCAACTGCTTGGATTGTTGCGCCTTTAATCGCTTGCAATGCTTATCAAATTTTGATTTTACAGCGAGTTCTGAGTTCGGGAAATTTGAAAACCCAAAAAAGCCCAGCCTAGACTGGGCTTTTTTGCTGCCAATTACCACCCGGCGGCGTATTCCAATTGCTCCTGAAGCCAGGCTTGGTCGCGAACTTCATTGCCCTGCACGCTGGCTTCCTGTAGCAGATCCGTTACGGTTACGAATTCATAGCCTTGCTTGCGCAGCTCGTCAATGATAATCGGCAGCGCCTCCTGCGTCTGCTTGACCGAATCGCTGGCATGCAGGAGAACGATGTCTCCCGGATGAGCTTTTTTTACGACGCGATCGACGATGGTCTGCACGCCTTTATTCATCCAATCCTGGGAGTCGGTATCCCACTGAATGACCTTATAGCCTTGATTTGCGGCGATCTTTAGCACGCGCTTGTCGAAGTCGCCGTTGGGAAGCCGCAGCAGCTTAGGAGCTTGGCCGGTCACTTCGGTCAGAATCGTGTGGGCTATGGAAATTTGCCGGGATATTTCCTCATCGCTCAGGCTGCTGTAATTCGTGTGTTTATGCCCGTGGCTTCCGATTTCAAAGCCTTGCTGCTGAATCGCCTTAACGATTTCCGGATGGGTCTTGCTCCAGGGGGAAGATAGGAAGAAGGTCGCTTTTTGCACGTTCTTCTCCTTTAACACTTTGAGAATCGGCTCGGCCCGCGTATCGCCCCAACTGATATCGAAGGTGAGGGCTATGACTTTTTTGTTCGTGGACACGCTATAAATGGCCGACGGGGCGCTTTCCTCGGAAAACACCGTAACCTGCCCTTGTTCCACGTAAATGACGCCGGCAGCAAAGAGGGCCGCGGCGAAAACAAAGAAAAAGCGTTTGATTTTCTTCCCGTTAAGGACATAGAAGAAGTTGTTCATGAACAGTAAGCCCCTCTCGTCATCAGAATGAATGATCTTGAACTGATCCGCTTGTACCAATGTATGCTTGTTCCAAAGCTTTATGACGCTTTACGTCGATTACATATTTGAAGGAGACCTGATGCGATGTTTTCGATCCGTGGATTTGGAAGTGATTTACGCAAATATAAGAGGGCAATGCTTCTTTCGATTCTCATTTTTGCAGCAGGAGTGGCGCTGGGAGCAGGAAATGTGGATCTGATCACCCGTTGGGTTATGCCTGACATCGAGCGGCTTGGCAAGATTAGCCGGAGTTTGGCGCAGTCCGATCATCCTGAACTGAACTTTTTTCTGTTTATTTTCTTCAATAATGCGGTAAAAAGTATTATGGTCATTTTGCTGGGGGCCATTTTCGGGATATTGCCGGCTTTCTTCCTGCTGATGAATGGCTTGGTACTGGGGTTTGTGGTGACGGCAGCTGGGGCTGATGGAGGAAATGTTTTGAATCTGATCGTACGGGGATTGCTTCCTCATGGCGTCATCGAAATCCCCGCCATTCTGATCGCAGCCGGCTTCGGGATGCAATTCGGATATCTGATTCTTAAAAGCTTGGGGGAGATTGGCTCCAGAGACGCTTCTGAACGTACAGTCGACTGGAGGGGTTTTTTGATCTCTGCCGGCCGGGGAGCGATCTGGATCGTTGGAATGCTGCTGATCGCCGCGGTGATTGAGAGTACGTTAACCTTTTATTTGGCCCAACATTCATAATTTTCCCAAAAAGTGAGCATAACATTAAAGCGTCTTTAGAAGGACCTATACCTTATAACAATGGCTGAATAAGGAGTGTTGCGCGTGCTGGGAATGTTGTTTAGCGACAAAGAATGCAAAGAACTCGACTATGTGCTGCGAAAAGAGCTAGATGAGATGCTATTGGATATGAGCGATACCCGGCTGGATCAGGATATCCGGCATGCCATCGCCAATCGGTACAAAACGATCTTCCGTATGTATGCCCGATTTGCACCCTCCAAGGAATTATCGAAATACGCTCGCCGCGCTCGTTTCCCGCAAGCTAGAGGATAGGCTAAGTTTGGGGTTGACGGCGGGACCGCCCTTATGGTAAATTAGCATTCGTCCCAGTTTTGGGGGACAAGCTGCAGAAGGCAGGAAGACATTGGTAAGAAAAAAGTTTGGTCGAACCTCTTGCAAAAAGCTTGCCGACTGTGATATATTATAAAAGTCGCCGCTGAAACGCAGCGATGAACGAAAGAACGAAAGTTGATCTTTGAAAACTGAACAACGAGTGAGTAATACAATGAGATTTTAAATCTCGTCAGTTTGTTTAAATGAGCAAGTCAAACACTTTATTGGAGAGTTTGATCCTGGCTCAGGACGAACGCTGGCGGCGTGCCTAATACATGCAAGTCGAGCGGAGTT
>RCUU01001115.1_pt1 | contig 13350 bp, 17 predicted proteins | sample 2166211 | NCBI WGS metagenome assembly RCUU01 (sample SAMN09932620, study PRJNA488358) | compost metagenome | feature: garden; material: soil; isolation source: compost soil in phenylacetic acid-enriched culture | place: Germany: Experimental Botanical Garden Goettingen | collected 2016-01-27
AGTCAAAAGAGAGGCCGCCCCAAACGTCATAAAATGACTGTTTGGGACGGCCCTTATTGTTTTTTGAGTAGGGGAAGGGTTTCGGCCAGCCTGCTGATTCTTTTTTCTATTTCTGCCGCAGTCGTCCAAGCTCGGAGACCAGCGCTTCCACCTGGGAAATGCTCAGTCTGTCACTGCCCATAGCGACTTCGTAAATATCAAGAATGTCCTCATAATTGTTCACGGAAAAGGCGGAGGCCTGCATGGCTGCGGCACTCGCCATCTTCAGCTTGCTCTTGATACCCTCGATCATATATTCAACATTTTCCTGGGTAGGCTGCGATAAATCCATTGGGGTTAACAGTCCTCTCTATATATTAATTCAAATATTCTAACATGTTTGAGGGCGCAAACACCATTTTTTTGTCCGTTTCACAGATATCTGTTAAATTATAAGCAATACACGTGCCATCATAAGTAGAAGGAGGCAAGGACATTGGCAATCAGGGAGCAGGAAAGCAGAAAACGCAAGAAAATGGATGCTTCCGGGCTGACTTACTTCTTCCGGGAGATCGCGGCACAGCATCCGCTGGAGCAGATCACGTTTCTGTGCATAGGCACCGACCGTTCCACAGGTGATGCGCTTGGGCCACTGACCGGGAGCCAGCTTTTGGAGCACGGCTTTCAGAATGTAAGCGGCACGCTGCCTTCTCCTTGCGACGCAGATAATTTGGAGGCACGAATAGCTGAGATTCCTGCAGGCCAGGTGATTATTGCCGTCGACGCATGTCTGGGTCCCCCGGCTTCTCTTGGCTATTTTCTGACGGCTGCCGAGCCGCTGCGGCCAGCACAATCGGTGGGGCTGAGCCTTCCGGCAGTGGGACATTACAGCTTGGCGGCTATTGTAGATGTGAACGGACCACGGCCATACCGGACGCTGCAGAGTACTCCCCTGCACAGAGTGATGGTAATGGCTGAGCAAATAGCCCTGGCTGCAGCAGCCGGTTTCGGAATGGATACCCGGAAAGCGTTTCAAGATTGAAAAAATGGATTAAATAATTAAGACAAGCAAACCGTCTTAAGCCAAGGATCGTCCAAGGGTCCGCGAGCCGTGTTTGACTACTACATAGAAAGAGGGGAAGCTGCCATGGAAAATGTTCGTTGTGAGGGAAGCAATATTTGTTACAGTGATCAGGGCAAAGGTGACGTAATTGTACTGCTGCACGGCTTCTGTGGAAGCTCCAGCTACTGGGAGAAGGTGATTCCGCTCCTGAGCGGCAATTACCGGGTGATCGCTCCGGATTTGCGGGGACATGGCGCCTCGGATGCTCCACTCGGGGCGTACAGTATAGATCAGATGGCCGATGATGTGCTGTCCCTGCTTAACGCGCTGGAGATTCCGGAGTGTTACCTGCTGGGGCATTCGCTTGGAGGCTACATTGCGCTTTCCTTTGCCCAGCGCCACGCTTCCCGTCTGAAGGGATTCGGACTGATTCACTCTACCGGTTATCCGGACAGCGAGGAAGCCAAGGAGAACCGTCTGAAAAGTGTAAGCAAGATTCAGAATGAGGGCATCTTCGCGTTCGTGGATGGGCTGGTGCCGGGGCTCTTTGCACCAGGCGCAGCTCCGCAGCTTCTCGAACGAACGAAGGAAATCGGTTACAAAACGCCTCCGCAAGGGGCAGTGGGGGCCTCGATGGCAATGCGCGAGCGTCCTGACCGCCGGGATGTCATCTCAGCGACGGCAATGCCGGTGCTGCTCGTAGCCGGTTCAGAGGACAGCAAGGTGTCCCCGGAGCGGATTTTCACCTCGGATAAGCCAAATGTCACTCAGGCGACCCTATCCGGAGTAGGACATATGAGCATGTATGAAGCACCTGAACGTTTGGCCGAAATTATCAAGGACTATGTGCATGCCGCTGTGCGCAAATAATCGGAGGATCTGAATGAAACGCAAGATCCTGCATACGGTAAACCCAAAGCAGCAGTACCCGCCGGATCGCGGGGCTGCTGCTTTTTTTGAGGACATGGATTGAAATGAGCGGATCAAGGCTCGCTACGCGCCCGAATGCTTCCTGTGGAACCAGCTCCTGCATGATGATCTCCAGATCAGCATGCACACTATGAGGCCGAAGCCATCCTATGCTAATCTGTCAACAGACAATTGCTGTAGGCGAACGGCTCCATGACCCTGGCTTGCCAAGTGGCGCTAAGCTCTATTATGGTTTAAGATGAATCCCAAGGGCAGTCTTAACACATTGGCCGCTGAAGGAAGACTTGCAGTCCATGCGCTGCAGCAATGGAAGGAGTGTGCAATATGTTCCGAAGAGATTATATCGTGCGGATGATTGAGGACATGACCGCAATGGTTGCCAAGGTCATGACCCTTAAGCAGGAGAAAAAGACCACCGAAGCCCTGTGGGAGGTCGATGAGCTGCTGATCCGGCATTTCCGTCTGAACTCCAGGCTGCTGAATTCATTATCCGTAGAGGATATTATTGATATGTATCTGCTGGGGGGCGTTGTGGAATCCGATAAGCTTCAGGGTGTGGCGCGGCTGCTCAAGGAAGAAGGGGCAATCTATGCTGCTGCGGGGGACAAGGACGCGGCTCTCTTCAGAGCCATGAGGTCGCTGCATCTGTTTTTGTATGCTGATCTGCATGGGGCGGACCGTAATTTGCTGCAGATGCCGGCTGACATCAACGAGCTTTTGAACGAAACCCAGGCTTACAGTCTTCCGGCAAAAACGGAGCGGCTGCTGCTGTCCTACATGGAATCCATCGGACGGTACGCCAAGGCAGAAGACAGTCTCTACAGACTGTGGGAGCAAGGATTGGATGTTGCCCGGGAAGGCAAAGAACTGTACGGCCGGCTGCTGCTGAAAAGTCCGGAGGAACTAGAGCTCGGCGGTCTTCCCGCACAAGAGGTTAAGGAAGGCATGGAAGAATGGGAAAGACGTACGGCGGGTGTCAGACAGTAATGGTTGAATATATCAAATTGAAATGTATCACACGATAAATTATCTTCTATTTTGCGAAAGTGAGATGTACCCTGTGGAATCTTTGAATGCTTTGATTGAACAAGTTATTAGTGGACGTACGCTGATTACGGCGACTCTTAGCCAGCTGCGCAGCAAAGGTGAAACGACCTACACCAAGGTGCAGGTGAAGCCCGTTGAATTAAAGGGCAAGCTGCACTATCAATTTGCCTACTATACCGGTCCCAAGGTCGAGCACCGCAATATCCCGTCGGAGGCCGCGGCGGAGGAATTAATGTCGCTGCTGAGAGAGACGTTCCGTCAGGGGCTGCTCTGTACTATCGAGGCCGATTATCAAGTGCTGATCAGCAAAAAATATAAGGTCTCAATCCTGACCAAAACGCCGAGCAAGCAGGAGGCACCGGATCTGGCCCATAACCGCCGCAAGCGGTATGTGCTGGACGAAGGGGAGCCTGTGCCATTTCTGGTGGAGCTGGGGATTATGAACAGCGAGGGAAAAGTGCTGGCCAAGAAATACGATAAGTTCCGCCAGATCAACCGTTTTCTGGAGATGGTGGAGGATGTGCTGGCCGATCTGCCAACCGGACGTCCGCTGACCATTGTGGATTTTGGCTGCGGCAAATCCTATTTGACCTTTGCACTGTATCATTACCTGGCGATTCGGGAGCAGCGGGAGCTGAACATTGTCGGACTGGATCTCAAAGCCGATGTGATCGAGCACTGTGGCGCGCTTGCGGCCAAGCTCGGCTATGACAAGCTGCGCTTCCTTGTAGGTGACATTGCGGATTACAATGAGCTGGATCAGGTGGATATGGTCGTTACGCTTCATGCCTGCGATACCGCAACCGATGCAGCACTGGAAAAAGCGGTCCGCTGGGGCGCCTCAGTGATTCTGTCTGTTCCCTGCTGCCAGCATGAGCTGTTTGCCCAGATCGAAAGTGAGGTGCTGAATCCGCTGCTGTCCCATGGCATTCTGAAAGAACGTTTCTCCGCCCTCGCGACCGATGCGATCCGGGCGAAGCTGCTGGACCTCATGGGTTACCGCACGCAGCTGCTGGAATTCATTGATATGGAGCATACACCGAAGAACATCCTGATCCGCGCCGTCAAAAGCGCAAGCGGAGACAACACGGCCAAATGGCGCGAATACTCCGCATTCCGTGATTTTCTCGGTGCAAAGCCATATCTGGAGCGCGTCTGCGCCGATCTGCTGCCAAGTGAAAGTACAGTGAAAGGCTAATCTCTTTCATACGATGAATCTTTAATGCCATTACAGGACGGCTGCTTCCCCAAGGGAGCTGGTTGTCCTGTTTGCGTTGCTTTTGTTTTAGGCACAATCTGGAAATGCTAAAGGTAACTTGACTCGCACAGGGGTAATTCAAATGAGATTGATACCGCGGCAAGAGAGCCGGGAAAAAGCCATAATATACGCTTGTACAGGCGCTGTTTTTGCTGCAGCCATGGCAGCTTGTCTGCTGAGGGGGCTGTTTTTTGCCAGGGAGATGTATTGGTTTCTCACAATCTGGTTTGCACTGTGCACGGTGCTTGCGGTCTGGGCAGCCCGCATATTCAAGCTCCGCGCAGTGGAGAAAACATCTTTGCTGCTGCTGGGCTGTCCGCTGGCAATCGTTGTTCTTTATGCATGGGCAGGTCTGCGTGGACCTGTGTCTGCACAGGATACGGCGGATGAGCTCCTGCGCTGGGGCTTCTATGCCTCTTTTGCCATCATGGCCTATTTCTGTGCAGGCTGCCGGCCGGGTGCACGGCTTCTTGCGGCAATTTGGCATGTGACGGGAATGACCATCGGCTTAAGCGCTTTGCTTGCTGTCTGCGCCGGGCTGAAGCTTCCCTATGGAATAGCGTACACCTCAGCATCTGAAGTCAGCGCCACAGGTGCCAGACTGGCAGGGCTGCTCCAGTACCCGAACACCTTTGGCGCGGTCATGGCTGTCTTCCTGCTGGAGCGGCTGTTCGCCGTTGCTGCCCTTATGGAGCAGGCACAGCCCAAGACAGCAGATCGGGCCGTCGGAGATATGGAGAAAAGCGGCAGGAACGGAAATGGCGGGCGGGGAGGCGTGCTCAGGGAGCGGGGCGTTGCGCAGGGGATTAGGGAGTGGAGCGATAAGAACGGAATCAGGGAGTGGAAGCAGAGGGGCAGGAACGGGAATGGCGGGCGGGGAGGCGTGCTCCGGGGTGCAGGAGGGCGACAGCTGCTGCGCATGCTGCCGCTGTTCCCTTGCGCTGCCGCGCTGCTCCTCAGCGAGTCGCGCGGCGCGTGGCTCGCCGCGGCCTTGGCCTCCGCCGCGGCCCTGCTCTGGAAGCGGCAGCTTTGCGTGCCGCTTCTGCTTGCCGGCGCCGCGCCTATGGCTGCTGCGGCGCTGTTCTACCGCCAGCTGGCCCGTGCCGGGCTGGCGGTAGAGCCTGTGTCCGGCCTGCTTCTGCTGGCCGGACTGTGGGGCGCCGCGCTGCTTGGCGGCGCATGGCTGTGCCGCCGCCGGGCTGGCGCGGCAGGCGGGGGCCGCGCCGCCAGGGTGGCTCTGGCGGCGGCAATCTGGACGGCGGCGGGCAGCGCCGTCCTCCTGCACGTGCGCGAGCGGATCACCGGACCGTCATCGACGGTCAACGCTCGCGGGCTGTTCTACCGCGATGCCTGGAAGCTCGCGGCAGAAGCGCCCTGGCTGGGGCGCGGGGGCGGGACTTGGCGGAGCTCTTACCTCGCCGCCCAGTCCCGCCCCTATGTCGGCAGCCAGGTGCACAGCGGATACCTCGACCTCCTGCTGAACCTGGGAGGCATCGGTCTTGGTGTGAGCCTGCTGCTGCTGGTCGCCGCAGGCTGTTTCGTGGCGGCAGCGCCAAGACTGCTGCCGCCCCTGCTGGCGCTTGCCTTGCATAGCGCCGTCGATTTTGACTGGAGCTACGGCCTTGTCTGGCTGCTGCTATGCCTGCTTCCGGCGCTTGCCCGGGCCGAGAAGCTTCACCATGCTGCCGCAGACGACCCACCGATCCTCCCGGTACCCCCCATGTCGCTGGCCATCACTGGCGGACCCGGAAGTGCAGCGGCAGAGGCTGACTCCACACTAGCAGCTGCATTCCCTGTTTCCGCTGCGACAACGCCGTTCGCAGCTTCGCTTGCCCCGTTGACGCCAGTATCGGGCAGGCTCCGGCGTACGATGTCCTTTGCTAACCTGCAGCGTTTGCTCCCGGTTGTGGCATTGACGCTGCTCTGCGGCGTGACTCTGGCGCTCTCCATACTTTCCTTTCAAGCGATGAAAGGGGAAATGTTATATAAGCAGGCGGCTGGCGTTTCCCAGAGAGAAGAGAGAATCTCCCTGCTGCGGCAATCCCTGCAGTGGAACCCCCGGCAGCCGCAGGCCGTTGCTGTTTTATCCCGGATGCTTCCGGAGTCCGAGGGAAGCTCCCTGCTCTTGAAGAGTCTGGGCTACTCTCCGCAAAATGCAGCTTTAAACTGGGAACTGGCCAAGCAGGCAATGGAGGGGGATATACCGGGGACGGCTTTATACTGGGTGCGGAGAGGCGAGCGGCTGGATATTTTTAATGCGGCCAAACGGATAGCTGCAGCTGAAGGGCTGCTGGATATGAGCGTACGGAGACTTGGGGCCGGGGACAGGAAGGGCGCACGCCAGAGTGCTGAGGCCGGGCTGGAGCTGCTGCGCCAGTACCGCCTTTTGGCAGATCAAGAGGCCAGTAAGGGAATGCAGCACAATGACCGCCAGTTTGGCGCAAAAAAAGAAGCCGAAGACATAAACCTCCGGCTGGAAAAAGCACGTGCGGATGCCTGCTATTTTCAGGCGGAAATTCTCCGCCGTTCCTGCTCTTAAGCCCTGCTGCGGGATGAGATCAGCCATGAATACGCAAACGGGAGGAAGATGACAATGATGAGGGCGGCAATAATCATACTGATAGACAGGCTTTTCGGTAAAAATGCTCCTAGTGCGATCAGCAGACCGCCGATCATCCACATCACACCGGAGAAACGGTGCGTCTTCCTCCATACCTCCGGGCTGGCGAGCGTCCAGGCGGTGCGGATGCCTGTGAAATAGTTATCCCGGATCTGCGGCATAAAGTTGCCGGCCACAACAAACAGCAGGCCTAGAGCAACCATAGCGATTTTGCCGGCAGGAATGCTCTGATCCAGACCGTAGGAGACGTTTAATATGAGCATAGTATCGAACAAAGCCGCGGCCGCCAGACGGATCATTTTGTAGGCGTTTGGAAATTTACTGTAGTTGTCTTTCTTCGGATCTATATTGCGGATGAACTGCATTGCCAGCGGAAAGATCAGGCCCATAAAACCCAAAAAAGCGATAATGGAACCTTTGCTCCAATACGTGTTCACCTCACCGCTGATGCTGAATTGGGCAGGGAGCTGTTCAGGCAGCTTGCTGTAATTCACCAGTGCATAGCCCAGCGAGAGAACACCAAAAATGACAATCATCGTGTCCTGCCATTTCCATTTGAAATCCTTCATTTCAATCAACCTCCTTATTTTTATCCTTATTTTGTTTGGGTTTGGACTCTGTGCGGCTATGCATTTGGCTCTCTTTTCCCGTACCCGTGAACTCAAGGAACCAGCCGAGCACCTCTTCCAGCACAGTCGTATCCAGGGAATACAGAATAAATTGCCCCTGACGTTCGTCCTGCACCAGGCCCGCATGCTTCAGAGCATTCAGATGATGCGAGATGCTGGGCTTTGACATATTAAAATAATCGGCGATTTCCCCGGCGGTACGGTCCTTTTCCCTAAGGAGCCGCAGAATCTGCCTCCGGGTCGGATCTGCCAGCGCCTTGAAGGATTCATTCATTTTCATCCGGCCTTTCGATATTTAAATAATTATCTAAATATATAATATGTAGCTCGGATCAGCAATGTCAACCGCCTTTTTAAAATATAGAATTTATATGCTTCGCGCCATTCATTATCCTTTAAATTCTCGCCGAAACCGTACCGTCCTTATATAAGGTCGGCGTAACCTTTTCTTCCTGGCTGAGAGGTTTTCAGTTTTCCTTAAGTAGAAGTCGTAAGCCCGCATATGCTAGAATAGGCTAGGAGAAGCTGGGTACATAGAGCGGAATCGCCAAGAGCCTTATGGATCGTGAAGCGAATTCGGCGAAAAAAACGGGAGGAGGAGCTGCATTTGCACGTTATTTCTGATCTGATCTCGCATTTGTTTGAATGGATTCAGAGTCTTGGGTATTTCGGGATTATGATCGGGCTTATGATTGAGGTTATTCCAAGTGAAATTGTACTGGCCTTTGGCGGCTATCTGGTCTCGCAGGGAGAGATTAATTATTTTGGTGCGGTGCTTTTTGGTACGCTTGGCGGAGTTATCGCCCAGATATTTGTGTATTGGATCGGCCGTTATGGCGGCAGACCCGTGCTGGAGAAATACGGTAAGTACATTTTTATTAAGAAAAAGCATATTGACCATTCCGAAGAATGGTTCAATAAGTATGGCACTGGCGTCATCTTTACCGCCCGGTTCATTCCGGTTGTGCGTCATGCCATATCGGTTCCTGCCGGAATCTCGCGCATGCCGCTGGGCAAGTTCACTTTGCTGACTACACTTGCGGTAATTCCGTGGAGTGCGCTGTTTGTCTATTTGGGCTATACACTTGGCGACAAGTGGGAAACCATTGATGAAGTAGCCGCCAAGTACACTCATGAGCTGATTCTTGCGGCCCTTGCTATTATCGTTATATACTTCCTGTTCAAATGGTACAAATCCAAGAAGAAAGGTAGTGCAGTATGAAGCAGAACGTAGCTCCTAAGTTTGGTCAGGGCCTGACTCCGCGGCAGTTCGTGGAAGGCATGACGAAGAACCAGCAGGCATTCGAATCGTGGTACGAAAAATTCGTCTGGGAAGACCAGGATGACCGTGAGTATTTTGAGAGTCTGAACCACCGGGATGATCTGCGCGTGCTGATACTGGCCGCGGATTGGTGCGGAGATGTTGTGCGCAATGTACCTGTCGTGTTCCGAATTCTGGAGACGGCAGGCATCAAAAACGAGGTGCTGATTCTGGAAGAAAATCAGGACGTAATGGATGATTTTCTGACTATGGGCGGAAGATCTGTGCCGATTGTAATTTTTGCCGATACAGGCGGCTATGTGCTGGGCCACTGGGGTCCCCGTCCAGAGCATGTGCAGACGCTGATGAGGGAGTTCAAGCGGGAGAATCCGGACCGCGAGGCCCCTGACTACGAGAGCAAAATCGCCGAAGTCCGCAAGGCGATGGGCCAAGCCTACGGGGAAGGAACGGAGTCGCACGCAGTGATTGCCAAAGAGCTGCGCAGCCTGATCTCCGGATTCTAAAAAGCGATGCTTAATATTCGTTCCTATAATCTGGGCCCCCTTCAGACTAATGCCTATCTGCTTACCGGGGCGGATCCCGGACGCGGCATCATCATCGATCCCGGTGCGAATCCTGCGGCTCTTCTGCGCGCTGTGGAGGGAATGGAGATTGAAGCTGTTTTGCTCACCCATGCCCACTTCGATCATATCGCCGGGCTTGACGAAATTCGCCGGGTTAAGAAATGTCCCGTGTACTTACACACTCTGGAGAGCGAATGGCTTGGCAGCCCCAAGCTGAATGGCTCGCTGATGTGGCCTGATGTCACACCGCCTATCAGCACAGAACCTGCAGAGTTTGATTTGGCAGAAGGACAGGTGCTTAAGCTGCTGGGACTCACCTTTCGTGTGATGCATACGCCGGGACATTCTCCGGGCAGTGTCAGCTTCCTTTGCGGCAGTGATCTCTTTTCCGGGGATGTGCTCTTTAAACTGGGGGTCGGACGCACCGATTTGCCTGGTGGACGGGAACGGGATCTCATCGATTCCATACGGAACAAATTGTACCGGCTGGATGAGGAAGTCAGAGTATTTCCCGGCCATGGGCCACGGACAACGATCGGTTTTGAGCAGCAGCGTAATCCTTACGTTCCCATGTAATGACCCCCTTTTTCCGGAAGCGACATTTTACGGCAAAAAACTATTGGACAAGGGACTACAAAGTTGCTACAATAATGTTAATTAAATGTAACATTTAACCTCGCGAAGCACGCAGACTGTGGAATAATCCCGGTTTGCGTTCTTTTTTTGTCTATTTTCGGGATAAGGGGTTTAGGGGGCGGAATTAATGAAAGATACTGAACAGGACATGCAAGCAGAAGAAGCGCATCCAGCGCCGGTTTCCTTTACTGGCGGACAGGATAAGAAAGAATGTCTCTTCTGGAGCTTCCCGCACGGCAAAGGGGCTATTCAGCCTTGGCGGCGCAGATTATGGGAGCTGCAAAATAATTCAGACCGCGAATGAACGATTCGCCATACATATTCGTATTACAAGTGAATCAAAGCTACAGATGGAGGAGCAGATGAGCGACGGGACGCACGAACGGATCATCAGAGCGCAGCAAGGCGATGCTACCGCGCTGGCTGTGCTGCTGCAGGATCATTATGCCTTTCTCTACAAATACCTGATCAAGGCAACCATGGACCCTTCACTCGCAGAGGAGCTTGCCCAGGATACCATGGTCAGGTGCATGGAGAAGATCGGAAGCTATAATGGGGCTTCTTCTTTTTCCTCATGGCTGATCACCATTGCTACCCGGCTGTATATTGACAGGAAGCGCCGATGGAAGCTCGAAATGAAGTGGAAACGCCAGGAAGAGGGTTTACGGTCCATCCGCTGGCGTTTCGAGAGCCGGAATCTGGAGTGGAGCGAAGTGCTTGATGCACTCTCACGGCTGAGTTCTGCCCATCGTATGGCGGTGCTGCTTAAGCACTATTACGGTTACGGATATGAAGAGATTGCGGATATTCTGCAGATCCCTTCCGGTACTGCCAAATCGCGGGTAGCGGCAGGACTGAATCAACTGCGAAAGGAGCTGAGTGAGGATGAACACAGAGAAGGATGAAGAATTGCTGCGGATGCTGTCGGCGGATCTTGAGCGCCTGGATGCGCAGTATGACGATATTTCGCCACCGTCTTTGCCCGGACTTGAGCGGCTCATTGCCGAGAAAGCCCTCCACAGGCAGGTTCAGAGCCGCAGAGAACTTCAGTGGTTTTTGCTTGTGGCTCTATTTATGGTGAGTATTGTCTTGTTTGGTTTGGGGTTTGCACCAATGGCGTACTGGATTCTGCAGGCGACTGTTCCAATCGCCGCGCTCGGTTGCCTGGCGGTTATCCGGCTCAGGCTGCGGCGGGAGGATGCGGAAGAGTGAAAGAGCTTCAGGATGTGCCTTATTGGTTGTGGGGATGTTTGGCTGTGGTGCTGCTGCTGCAAGGGACTTTGATATTTCACAATGCGCAGAAGCGCGGCCGGGGCAAATTGGCCTGGTTTTGGGGGATATGGGGGTTAACCGGAATCCCTACACCGCTCATTTGTTATTTGCTGTTCGTGGTCCTTCCTGACCGGAGGAGAGCGAACAGGAAACCTTGATCACCGGAGCATAACTCCGGTCAGAAATTTAAAAGGTGGGGTCAATGATGGATGAAATCAAATGGGGTTTACTATGGCCGCTGCTGGCACTGCAGGTACTGCTGGCCGTTATCGGCTTGATTTCACTCAGCAAGGCTGAGCGGACCCGGGGGCCCAAGTGGCTTTGGGTCATTATCTTGATTTTTGGCAATGTTGTGGGGAGTGTCGCTTATTTTACAGTAGGAAGGAAAGATAACTGATGCCGCTGCTGACAGTTGCAAACTTACGCAAGGTCTACGGCGAGCATACATCGGTAGATGGGATCTCCTTTGATATTGAAGCCGGGAAGTGTGTGGCATTGCTGGGGCCCAATGGTGCGGGGAAGACAACCACTCTGCGCATGCTTGCGGGCTTGCTGAAGCCTAGCTCCGGGCTGATTTCCTTTGACGGAAGTCACGGCGGAGATTACCGCAGTATGCTTGGCTATTTGCCGCAATCTCCGGCATTTTACAACTGGATGAGCGGACAGGAATACGTTGTTTTTGCTGCGAAGCTGTGTGGTATAGCTTCGAAGGAAGCAGCGGGACTCGCGGCGGATGTTCTGGAACGTGTGGGCCTGCGGGATGCTGCTAGGCGTAAGATCTCTGGATATTCCGGCGGGATGAAGCAACGGCTTGGTCTGGCCCAGGCGCTGGTTCACCGTCCCCGGCTGCTGCTCCTGGATGAGCCGGTTTCTGCACTTGATCCCATCGGACGCCGGGAAGTTATGGAACTCCTGCGGGGGATCCGGGAGGAGACCACCATTATTTTTTCTACCCATGTTCTGCATGATGCCGAAGAAATATGTGACGATATTATCCTGATGAATCATGGTTTAATAGCAGAACATGGTGCGCTGTCCCGGCTTCGTTCACAGTACAGCATTCCAGTCATCCGGTTAACTACAGAGGTAGAAGAGAAGTCGCTGAGGTGGCTTGAGGATCTTGCACACAGATCATTTGTTGAACAGTCGGTGATCTCTTCAGGGTCCGCTACCCTAAATGTGAAGGATGTGGAGCTTGCCCGGCGGATCATCCTCCAGGAAGCCGGAAGCCTTGATATTCCATTGCTGCAATTTGAAGCCGGATCTTCTACCTTGGAGGATTTGTTTATGAAGGTGGTGGGGGCATGAGGAAGTTTTGGACACTTTATCATAAAGAAATGCTGGAATCCGTGCGCAGCTATAAGCTGATCTGGGTTCCTGTGGTATTTATCATTCTCGGTATTATGCAGCCGCTCACGACTTATTATATGCCCGAGATCCTCAAAGCTTCGGGCAATGTCCCTCCGGGCATGCTGGAGGGGTTTGAGATGCCTGATTCTGCTGTGGTAATGGCTCAGGCACTTGGACAATACGGTACCATCGGCATGCTGGTACTCGTGCTGAGTGTGATGAACTGCCTGGCCGGTGAGCGGGGCGGTGGAACTATAGAGATGCTGATGGCTAAGCCGGTGGCTCCGGCAGCTATCGTCTCGGCCAAATGGGCCGCGCAGCTGACTGTTCTTATTATAGCTCTTGGGCTTGGCGCGGCAGGAGCGGCTTATTATACAGAGCAGCTTATGGGCCCGCTTTCCTGGAGCAATATGCTGGCTGCGGCCGGAATATATGGGCTGTGGCTGCTGTGCGCAGTCTCGCTGACACTGCTGTTCAGCGCATGGTTGCGCGGACCTGCAGCTGCTTTTCTTGGGCTGCTGGGGGCAGCGGCAATGTCGCTTGCCCATAACCTGTTGCCCTCGCAACTGGGCTGGACTCCGGCGGAGCTTACCGCTATGTCTGCCGGGATGATGACAGAGGGAGGCGGATTTACCTGGGGGCCTGTCCTTTCTGCTAGCCTGCTGATTATAGTGTGTGTTGCCGCAGCATCGCTCCTCATTCGCAGGAATCAATTACCGGA
>RCUU01001116.1_pt1 | contig 13340 bp, 5 predicted proteins | sample 2166211 | NCBI WGS metagenome assembly RCUU01 (sample SAMN09932620, study PRJNA488358) | compost metagenome | feature: garden; material: soil; isolation source: compost soil in phenylacetic acid-enriched culture | place: Germany: Experimental Botanical Garden Goettingen | collected 2016-01-27
AGGTCAGCCAGGCGTTCGTGGTGTTCCAGCCGGTGAAATCGGTGGGCGTGGTCGGTGACGGCCGTCGTTACGCCTGGGTCGTGGCCCTGCGTGCGGTGGAAACCATCGACTTCATGACTGCCCGTTGGGCGCACCTGCCGTACGAGCTGCTGGAAACCGTCAGCGGCCGGATCATCAACGAGATCGAAGGCATCTCCCGCGTCACCTACGACGTGTCGAGCAAGCCACCTGCCACCATCGAGTGGGAATGACAAAAAGGGCGCTTCGGCGCCCTTTTTGCGGCCTGCAGAAAGCCTCAGGGCATCTGGCGCAAGCCGATGACGCGTAGCGCCGCAAGCAGGTCAGTCATGCTGGGGTACCAACGGTTGCTGATGGTCACCCATTTGGGGCGGATGATCCGTACACCAGAAGCACCCTTGTCGATCGGCGTGCGTACCAGTTCCCCTGTGCGGCTGCGGTGTACCAATACTTCACGGCCTTCGGTTTGCACCAACGTAAACATGGACGCAAGCGGCAAACGGTCGGCCAGGCTCGGGGCGGGCTTAGTGCTCATCGTTAACAACAGGTCGTTTTTGACGAACGCCTTTTTTCCGCTGATTGACGAAATAAGCCTGGTTTCCCCGGGGTCAATGCCGATACCGACCGTTGAGCCGGGCTGCACATCTGCAATGCGCAGGCCGATGGTCTTGTTCATTTCACTCAAACCCGGTACGCCGTTGAACGTGTTGGCGTGGCTCTCGCCGACCAAGGCAACCCAGCGGGTGGGGCCGTTGAGTTGCTGATCGGCTTGAATGGCTTTTGATGCGTAAAAATTAAACATCTTGATCCGGGGCTCTACGGAGTCACCGATCTGCCGGTAACTGACCATGCAATCAATGGGTTTGATCAGGATGTGATGGTCATTGGCGCTTTTGTACAGAGCTTCGAACGTGTAGGTGCCGGTGGGGTCGGTTTTGTGTCCTTTATCTTGACTTTTAAGGTAACTGCGCAAGTTATCTTTCATTTTTCCCGTACGGTTGAAGTGCTCAAGGTCGGCACCTTGGAATTCCTTCATGACGTGTTCCATATACAGCGTTTTGACTTTCTGTTTGGCAAGAACCCCCATGTTGTCGATCAGAAACTTCTTGCTGGCGACCGAGGAATGCGATTCTCCAACGACGATGCCATCGCTTTCTTCGAGCAGGGTTTCGAGGATGGTTTTTGCTGTGGCGTTGGCCTCGAAGTGCGGAATGGAAGGGCGCGTGTCTTGTTCATACTGCTCAAAAAAACTTTCAGCATCTTCGAGTAAGGATTGGCGAATTTTCTCGGCATCTGCGATAGCTTCGTTGAACAGCTGATCAGAGAGATTTGCAAGGTCATTCCAGTGGGGACTGGAGCTAGATGCAATTTCATCCAGCTTGGCTCTGTAGCGCTCAGGAATATCGTACGGCGTATCCGGCAACGGTGAGTAACTGCTTGCCTGGCGAGGTGAGCCCCAGGGTTTTTTTGCAAACAGCCTTCCGCCGCCACGCAGCCCCGGTCGCTCAAGCAAGCTCCACTCGCCGTTGTCTGCCAATTGGACCGGGAAGTGGCGAAAAAATGAATAGGGCTCGGCAGGGTCGACAATGACCCAGGTCTTCATTTCCCCGAGGTAGCGCACCTGATAGGGGAGGCTGTTGATCTCGATGTAGAAGTTGCCGTCCGTGTGGGTATGGACACCCTTGAGCAAGCCACTCTCGCCCGGCTCATCTACCAGCAGGACATTGGCGACGAAGTTTTGAATAGGGCTATTTTCCAGTTCAGTTGCCAGGTGCGGCGGCAGCGGCACTGGCTCGGCTGGCAGAATTGCGGCCGCGCCGGCGCCTTCAACGCTCGCAGTTTCCCCCAGTGACTTGATTTCCCCCGCTGCGCCGAAAACCACCAGGCTGTTGAACAGGGCGTCGATGCCGCTGAAAATCGCACCCTGCACGCCAGCCTCGCGGTCTGCTGTGTTGCGCCCGTTGACGGCCTGGTCGATGTCGAGCCCCAGGCTGGCCAGGTCGGCGCCCAGTGCGGCCAAGGCTACCGGCCAGCACAGCATGCCCAGCGCGCCGGTGACGTTGGCTGTGGCGCTGAGGTAGCCGATCCAGAGTTTCTTGCGCAGTTCGGCATTGGATTGCAGCGAGGTGTAGGCTTCTTCGTGCATGCGTTGCCGCGCGTTATCGGTCAGCCAGTCAAAGGCATCCCCTTCGATGATCTGGTCCTTCTGATTGACCACCCGGTGGTCGCCACGGGCGTGAGACATGAACAGCGTCACCAGAACGTTGTGCAAACCGACATCCGTTCCCTGGGCTTCATAGGATGACAGCGGAAAGTGCGACATGAAAACCGGTGCCAGCAGAGGATCGTTGGCTTGCACCAACAGCCACCAGTGCAGGTCGGCCACTGTTTCGAAGACATGGAAGGTGCCGTCATTGGAGGGCATGTAGATTATCTGGCGCTGTTGTTCGTCGACAATGCGCAAGATATCGCTGGCCACGTAGCCACCGATGTCCAATGCCCTGATGCTCATCCCTGACGGTGGCTCGTCGCGCTGATGGATTTTTTCAAGCGTGGGTGGCGTGCTGAAACTACCGGCAACTGCTTTCATCACGGTGGTGAAGTGTTCGGGCTGTAGTGCACTACTGTCGAGGTCCTCAACGGCCTTGGTGATGAAGTTCAGTTTTGCCAGCGATCGGTAGTCTTCGCTGCTGGTTTCCCAAAAAGTGCTGAGGCGGGCCTTGAACAGGCTGGCAAAATCGATTTGCCAAAAGTCCGACAGCACATCCTGGCCCAGCATGCGGATTTCATTGGTTTCGTTGTAGAGCCTGGCATGGCTATCGACGCTGTAGAACCCGCCTAATTGCTGCAACAGGTCGGCATTGTCCTGGTCGTGGGTATTGAATCTGTGCATGACCAACTGCGGCAGGGTGAAAGACTCCACGGGAGCGCCTACATGTTCCCAGCCAGTGAAACTTCGAGTGCTGCTTTCGGCATTGTCGAAGCGGTGCCAGAAAACTTTATCGGGGTCCAGGTTCTGCCCAGTGCGCTGTGAGAGGATTTCCTGAGCGGTGGTGCGCGCCATGGACCACATATCCGGGCAGTGCTCCACCACGTTACTGGCCAGCAATTTGAGCGCTTGCCGGGTGTCTTCGTCGAAATCGGGTGATGTTGTTTTCATGTTGCTCATCCTTGAGGAGTGAGCGCTCAACATGAGTCAGAAGTTGTCGGCCAGTGCGTTACATAGGTATTACGAGGGAACGTCTACCAGACTATCTATTTAACACCGCAGCCTGGGTTGCCTTGGCCAGCATGGACGACTCATTCCTCATGGAGATTGGGCCATGCAGCCAAGTACAGAATTACCAGAAGCAAAATCCTGCAATGCGTTGGATAGAGATCCGGGGCTACCAAAGAACAAAACCAGTAATCAGAAGGCCAATAGTTCACAGGCCAAACTGAAAGAGATTTCGCGGCTGATCGTCGATTCCTGGCCGGATTGTTATGCAATGGCGCGGTCGGCGGCTGGAGGCATATTGCGCCAACACGGGATTACCCATGTGAAGCCGGATAAGGTCTATTGGCATCGCTTCAGCAACGCTGTCAGCAGTGTCAAAACTTTCAGTGGATGGGAGCACTACGGTGTACCTGAGGAATCCATGACCTTGACTGAACTGGTGATGCGCAGGTTCCGTGCAAGCGACCAGGACAACATTGACACATTGCAAGTGATGGGTGGTTTTTACCGTGCCGACGCGAATGCGGGTACGTTCAACGAAAGCAATGAACTCAAGTTGTTGCCCTCCCAAGTGCAGAAAACACTCTGGGAGATTGATTTGAGTGAGCAATACGAGGCCCGACTCAAGCGCTTCTGGCGTGATAACGCGCAGAACGTGCGAACCTTGGCCAGGGCCAATTGCCTGGCAGCGGCGGTCATGGCGCATGACTGCAAGCGGTTATCGGGCGATCAACTGCAGATGGTCAAGGACGGTTTGGGCGGCGGGCTTTCACTGCCTCCGGATTTGCAACAACTTGAAGCCAGTGCCGCACCGGTTTCGACAGTTACGGTGGCCAAACTCGTGATCGCCGGTCGAGTTTCGCAGGACATCCTGCATTTCAGCAAAAGTGGTGCAAGCCAACTGCTCTACATACCAGGAAAAGTTGCGGCATTCGAAGCGTTTTCAAACGATGCTGAGTTGTATAGCTGGTTGCGCAAGCAGGTGGCGCAACCCAAGCAGCGAGAGCGGCTCAAGGGGCATTTCACAAGCCAGGGCCTGCAATCGACGGCAGAAGACAAACAGCTGGACAATGCATTGGTGCAACTGGTGGACGCTGCCGATGAGGTTGTTGCCACGAAGATACAATTTCGTGTGTTTACCACCGATGTCTTTGCCCTATTGCGTGACGAGTTGCACCAGCAAATGCTCGTACGGGCGGACGAACTGCTGCGCTCCAACAATGAAATCAGGGTCCAGATGTGGACTGCCTACCTGCATGTACTGACAGGGATAGCCAGTAGCCTTGCGCCCTTGGGGTGGCCTGCAGCGCTGGTTGCCGTTACGGCAGGCACGGCGAACGTAGCATTGAATGTGGAGCAGGCCATTGATGGCGACAACCGGGATGAGCGCAAGGCTGCCGTATTGGCTGCCATTTTCAGTGCCATAGACGTCCTGTTCAATTTGCCGATGCTCGCAGGTACGGGCAATGCGCTTATAGAGGAGGTTGAGCCGCTGGTTGCCGTAGAGCAGGACTTGTCTGCAGAGGGGCAAGCTATCGTCGATGAAGATCTGCGGCAAATGCTCGAGCCCTATGAAGCAAACGTCGAGCTTGAACCAGTCGGTGATGTTCGAAATCAAACAATGTACATACTTGATGATCATCGATTTTACATTCGCCTCAATGGCATGAACTATCAGGTTCGCTATCTCTCGGGTCAACAGCATTGGGCCATCATCGATCCGGCGAATCCGTATTCGTTCGATCGCAATGTGCTGGTGCGCATGACAGAAGAGGGGCAATGGCAAGTAATCGACAAGGCTTGTCTGCGCGGGGGAGGGCAATGCCTGGGTGCAATGCCGCAGGTTGCCGCTATCGATTACAGCAGCTTCGACGTCCCTGTTGGTGAGTATGAAGTGCCCGAGGTGGCAAGACCGGCGGTCAGTGAATTATTGGAATATCGCAACCGGCGGATGTTGACGGGTGACTTCTATGACGGGGAGTCTGGCCTTGTGCAAACCAGCGACAGCTTTATCGCCCTCAGAAGACGGCTCGTCGAGGATGCCCGCGAGTACTGGCGCTCTGGTGCGATCACAGCTGATCGACCTGTATTGCCGAGTCTGCAACCCGCAGTGGCAGCTAAGGACTTGTTCGAAACATTGTTGACAGAATACCGGGGTGTAGTGATTGGTGAGTCCCATCAGGCCATCGCGAGCAAGCAGTTTTTGATCGCGAACATGAAGTTGCTGGCCAAACGAGGCGTGCGCACCCTGTATATGGAACACCTACTTGGCGATTTGCATCAGGCTGATCTGGATGCGCTGTTCAAGACTGGGAAAATGTCTGCACGATTGGATAAATATTTAAAATCGCTCGACCAAGGCCAGCGGACCGACCCCACAGGAGTGAACACCTTCGCCAATGTAGTGCGTGCAGCTCAACGGCAGCGCATCAGAGTCCGTGCCTTGGACTGTGCGGTCAGCTACCGGCTCGAGGGCATTGAAGAGCCAGGTAGTCCCGTGCGCCAGCAGGTATTCAGCTTTTATGGATCCAAGGTGATGCGTGCCGAACAAGCGACCAACACTGACCAGCCATGGGTGGCGCTGGTTGGCAATACCCATAGCAACACCTACAAGCGCATCACCGGTCTTGCGGAATTGAACCAAGGTGTCGGCCTGCGGGTTATCGATGTTGGTGGAGATCAGGCGATAGGCGTGAGTGTGGATCCTGGGGAGTACTACTTGCCTTCGATTAGATCTCCAGACGGGGTAGTGAAAGCCGACTATCTACTGGCCATCAAGACCAAGCCAGAGGCCGTCGAACACCTACCGGCGAACCAGGCCCCGCCCGGTGTGACTCGACCGGATTCCTGACCTCAAAGGGCACCTCAATACCTCCGATGAGCGAGCGCAGTGTGCCGTTACCCTTACGGTTTTCCAGTTGCAGGTGTATCGTATTCGCCTTTTCGGGCGCCAGCCTGATTTCGATATTGAGGTAAATGAGTTCATGTCCTTCACCCGTCGACAGATACTCGGTGGTTTGAGCGGTCTCGTGGTGGTTGGCCTGGGGGCGGGCGGTGCAGCGCGTTACTGGTTGGGGCGCAACGAGGCGCCCGCCGGGCACGACTACGAACTGATTGCCGCCCCCCTGGACGTGGAACTGGTACCTGGCCATATGACCCCGGCCTGGGCTTTCGGTGGTTCGGCGCCGGGCAAGGAACTGCGTGTGCGCCAGGGCGACTGGTTGCGGGTGCGCTTCATCAACCACCTGCCTGTACCGACCACCATCCACTGGCACGGCATTCGTTTGCCGCTGGAAATGGACGGCGTGCCGTATGTCTCTCAGTTGCCGGTCATGCCGGGTGAGTACTTCGACTACAAATTTCGCGTGCCGGATGCCGGTAGTTACTGGTACCACCCGCACGTCAGCAGCAGCGAAGAGCTGGGCCGGGGGCTGGTTGGGCCGTTGATCGTCGAAGAGCGCGAGCCTACGGGGTTTGTGCACGAACGCACCTTGAGCCTGAAAAACTGGCACGTGGACGAACAGGGTGCTTTCGTACCGTTCAGCATCCCGCGTGAAGCGGCGCGTGGCGGTACCGCCGGGCGGCTTTCCAGCATCAATGGCATTCCCGGCGCCAAGATCGACCTGCCGGCCGGGCAGATCGTACGCTTGCGCCTGCTCAACCTGGACAATACCCTGACCTACCGCATCAACCTGCGCGGCAATGCCGAGGCGCGCATCTATGCGCTGGACGGCAACCCGGTTGAACCGCGCCCCTTGGGCAAGGATTACTGGCTCGGCCCGGGTATGCGTATTTGCCTGGCAATCAGAGTGCCGCCGGCGGGCGAAGAAATTGCCCTGCGCGATGGCCCTGTCCGGCTCGGTACCTTGCGTTCGGTGGTCAGCGAACAAGTAGCGGGCGATTGGCCGCCGGCCTTGCCGGCCAACCCGGTTGCCGAGCCGGACTTGGCCAATGCGGAAAAAATCAACTTCAACTTCGAATGGGTGGGCTCCGTCTCCGTGGATACGGAAAACGGCAAGCCACCGAGCCTGTGGCAGATCAACGGCAAAGCCTGGGACATCACTGACAAGACCTGCGCCGACCGGCCGATTGCAACGCTGAAGAAGGGCAAAAGCTACATTCTCGAATTGAAGAACATGACCCAATACCAGCACCCGATTCATTTACATGGTATGAGTTTCAAGGTCATCGCTTCCAATCGCCGCAAGATCGTGCCGTACTTCACCGACACCTATCTGCTGGGCAAGAACGAGCGCGCCCAGGTAGCCCTGGTGGCGGATAACCCGGGCGTATGGATGTTCCATTGCCACGTGATCGACCACATGGAAACCGGCCTGATGGCCGCCATCGAGGTGGCTTGATGCGACAGCCACAGATCATCGATCGCAGTAACGACCAGCATTACATGCGTGAGGCCCTGGCCCTGGCGGCCCAAGGTGCAGCCATGGGCGAAGTGCCGGTCGGCGCCGTGCTGGTCCAGCACGGGGAAATCATTGGGCGAGGGTTCAATTGTCCCATCAGTGGCAGCGACCCCAGCGCCCATGCCGAAATGGTGGCGATCCGTGCCGCAGCCCAGGCAGCGGCCAATTACCGGCTGCCGGGCAGTACGCTCTACGTGACCCTGGAGCCGTGCAGCATGTGCGCGGGCCTGATCGTGCATTCGCGTATCAGCCGGGTGGTTTTCGGTGCACTGGAACCCAAGGCCGGTGTAGCACAGAGCCAAGGGCAGTTCTTTACCCAGGGCTTTCTCAATCACCGGGTATTGGTGGAGGGAGGCGTGCTGGCTGAAGAGTGCGGGACTATCTTGAGTGAGTTCTTCAGGGCGCGCCGGGCGAAAGCCTGAAGGTCCTGCGGCCCTTGATCGCGGGCAAGCCCGCTCCTACACGTCATGCGTATCCCATGTAGGAGCGGGCTTGCCCGCGATCGAGTGCGCAGCGTTCGCAAATTACAACTGCGGTGATTCTTCCGTCGGCTTGGTCTTGTCCACGCCCGGTACATGCAGGTTGCTGTCAGCCACCTGGCTGCCTTCCAGCTGTGGCTGGGTCACCCAGGTCAGGATGTCGTAGTAGCGACGGATGTTGGCCACGAAATGCACCGGCTCGCCACCCCGGGCATAGCCGTAGCGTGTCTTGCGGTACCACTGCTTCTGCGACAGCCGGGGCAGCATTTTCTTTACGTCCAGCCATTTGTTCGGGTTCAGGCCTTCCTGTTTGGCCAGCTTGCGCGCGTCGTCCAGGTGGCCGCTGCCGACGTTATAGGCTGCCAGGGCGAACCAGGTGCGGTCAGGCTCCTTGATGTCGTCATCCAACTGGTTTTTCGTGTACATGAAATACTTGGCGCCGCCCTTGATGCTCTGCTGCGCATCCAGCCGGTTCGACACGCCCATGGCCTGGGCGGTGCGCTGGGTCAGCATCATCAGCCCGCGCACGCCGGTCTTGGACGTGACGCTGGGTTGCCATAGCGATTCCTGATAGCCGATTGCCGCCAGCAGGCGCCAGTCGACCTGTTCTGCCTTGGCCGAAGCACGGAAGTGCTTTTCGTAGCGCGGCAGGCGCTGTTGCAGATGTTGGGCGAAGGTGTAGGCGCCGACGTAGCCGAGTACGTCGACATGGCCGTAATAACGGTCCTTGAGGCGTTGCAAGGTGCCATTCTTCTGCACCTTGTCGAGAAATTCGTTGATCTCGTTGAGCAGGCTGTTGTCTTCGCCCGGGGCAACCGCCCAGCGCTGGTCGCGGGCATCGCCCAGGTCGAAGGCGACCCGCACATTGGGAAAGTAAACCTGGTTCATGGCCACTTCGTTGGAGTCGACCAGGGTCAGGTCGATTTGCCCTTCGTCGACCATACGCAGGAGGTCGACAACCTCAACGGCGTCAGATTCTTCGTATTTCAGTGCGGGGTATTTTTTCTTGAGTTCGGCGAGTTGCTCGGCATGGGTGCTGCCCTGGAGAACCATGATGCGCTTGCCCACCAGATCCTTGGCATCGGTGGGGCGCGACTGGCCGTTGCGATAGATGATCTGCGGGGTGACCTCCAGGTAGGGATGGGAAAAACGCGCCTCGGCCTTGCGTTTTTCGCTGCTGACCAGGCCGGCGGCGGCCAATACCGGACCTGAGGGTTGGGTCAGGCTGGCGAAAAGTTCATCGAGGTTGTCGGCCGTTTCGATCTTGAGCTCCACGCCCAAGTCCTCGGCGAATTTCTTGACCAGCTCGTATTCGAAACCGGTTTCGCCGTTGCGATCCTGGAAGTAGGTGGCCGGGCTGTTGCGAGTTATTACGCGCAGCACGCCATCTTCCTTTATTCGCTCGAGGGTGCTGGGTTTATCAACACAGGCACCGAGCATGAGGAAGAGTCCGGTTGCGATGAGCCATCTGGCGCAACGCTGGCGCAATGCAGTCTGGGCAAACATAGGTGCAGTATACGCAAAGGACCCCACTCGCCATATCTCGACAGCGCGTGGCAGGTCTGTTAGGGCGGTGTAGGATATCGCTTACAGGGTGGGCGGCCGCTCTGGATTGCGCTTCGCCCACTGCAAAAATTCGGGTAAATACTTGTCGAAGGCGGGCTTTTTTTGTACTTGATTAGTCCGCCGACGTCCGGCCACTGCATTGGCTGCCGTTTCGGGTGCCGTAACCCGCGGTTTAGGCTAGAATGCACGGCCTCTAAGCACACCCCCTTCCTGAGGCTGTCCCGACGATGTTGATCCTGCGCGGCGCTCCTGCCCTTTCTGCCTTTCGCCACGGTAAATTACTCGAGCAACTGAGCCAGAAAGTCCCCGCTGTTAGTGGCTTGTATGCTGAATTTGCTCACTTCGCCGAAGTTTCCGGCACCCTGACCGCTGAACAACAGCAGGTATTGGCTCGCCTTCTGAAGTACGGCCCGAGTGTACCGGTGCAGGAGCCAAGCGGCCGCCTGTTCCTGGTAATCCCGCGTTTTGGCACCATCTCGCCCTGGTCGAGCAAGGCCAGCGACATCGCCCACAACTGTGGGCTGGAAAGCATCCAGCGCCTGGAGCGCGGCATTGCTTACTATGTCAGCGGTGAGCTGAGCGAGGCCGATGCCGCTGCTGTCGCCGACGTCCTTCACGACCGCATGACTCAGCTGGTACTGAACAAGCTTGAAGAAGCCACCAGCTTGTTCAGCCATGCCCAGCCCAAGCCGCTGACTGCCGTCGACATCCTCGGTGGCGGTCGTGCCGCGCTGGAAACGGCCAACGTCGAGCTGGGCCTGGCCCTTGCCGAAGACGAGATCGACTACCTGGTGACCAGCTTCCAGGGCCTCCAGCGCAACCCGCACGACATCGAACTGATGATGTTCGCCCAGGCCAACTCCGAGCACTGCCGTCACAAGATTTTCAACGCCAGTTGGGATATCGACGGACAGAGCCAGGAAAAAAGCCTGTTTGGCATGATCAAGAACACCTACCAGATGCACAGTGAAGGCGTATTGTCCGCTTACAAGGACAACGCCTCGGTGATCGTCGGTTCGGTGGCCGGACGCTTCTTCCCGAATCCTGAAACCCGCCAGTACGGCGCGGTACAGGAGCCGGTGCATATCCTGATGAAGGTCGAGACTCACAACCACCCGACTGCGATCGCGCCATTCCCGGGAGCCTCTACCGGCTCCGGCGGTGAGATCCGCGACGAAGGTGCCACCGGTCGCGGTGCCAAGCCAAAGGCCGGCCTCACCGGTTTCACCGTGTCCAATCTGCAGATCCCGGGCTTCGAACAACCTTGGGAGAAGGCGTACGGCAAGCCTGACCGCATCGTTACCGCACTGGACATCATGATCGAAGGCCCGCTGGGTGGCGCGGCGTTCAACAATGAATTCGGCCGTCCGGCCCTGACCGGCTACTTCCGTACCTTCGAGCAGTCGATCAACACCCCTCACGGCGAAGAAGTGCGCGGTTACCACAAGCCGATCATGCTTGCCGGCGGCATGGGCAACATCCGCGAAGGGCACGTGCAGAAGGGCGAGATCACCGTCGGCGCCAAGCTGATCGTGCTCGGCGGCCCGGCCATGCTGATCGGCCTGGGCGGCGGCGCGGCTTCCTCCATGGCCACCGGCACCAGCTCGGCAGACCTGGACTTCGCTTCCGTACAGCGCGAAAACCCGGAAATGGAGCGTCGCTGCCAGGAAGTCATCGACCGTTGCTGGCAACTGGGCGACAAGAACCCGATCAGCTTCATCCACGACGTGGGTGCGGGCGGTCTGTCCAACGCCTTCCCGGAACTGGTCAACGACGGCGACCGCGGTGGCCGTTTCGAACTGCGCAACATTCCAAACGACGAGCCGGGCATGGCCCCGCACGAAATCTGGTCCAACGAATCCCAGGAACGTTACGTTCTGGCCGTCGGCCCGGCGGATTTCGAGCGCTTCAAGGCGATCTGCGAACGTGAGCGTTGCCCGTTTGCCGTCGTCGGCGAAGCCACTGCCGAGCCGCAGCTTACTGTTACGGATAGCCACTTCGGCAACAGCCCGGTGGACATGCCGCTCGAAGTGCTGCTGGGCAAAGCCCCGCGCATGCACCGTTCGGTGGTACGTGAAAACGAGCTGGGCGACGATTTCGATCCGTCGACCCTGGACATCGCCAACTGCGTCGAGCGCGTCCTGCATCACCCGGCCGTGGCCAGCAAGAGCTTCCTGATCACCATCGGCGACCGCACCATCACCGGCCTCGTGGCCCGTGACCAGATGGTCGGCCCGTGGCAGGTGCCGGTGGCCGACGTTGCCGTCACCGCCACCAGCTTCGACGTCTACACCGGTGAAGCCATGGCCATGGGCGAGCGCACACCGCTGGCCCTGCTCGACGCTCCGGCATCTGGCCGCATGGCGATCGGCGAAACCCTGACCAACATCGCCGCTTCACGCATCGAGAAACTGTCCGACATCAAGCTGTCGGCCAACTGGATGTCTGCTGCCGGCCATCCGGGTGAAGACGCCCGCCTGTACGACACGGTCAAGGCCGTCGGCATGGAGCTGTGCCCGGAGCTGGGTCTGACCATTCCTGTGGGCAAGGACTCGATGTCTATGAAGACCCGCTGGAGCGAAGAGGGCGAAGAGAAATCCGTCACCTCGCCGCTGTCGCTGATCGTCACCGGTTTTGCTCCGGTTACCGACATCCGCAAGACCTTGACCCCTCAGCTGCGGATGGACAAGGGCGAGACCGATCTGATCCTGATCGACCTCGGCCGTGGCCAGAACCGCATGGGCGCCTCGATCCTCGCGCAGACCCACGGCAAGCTGGGCAGCCAGGCACCGGACGTCGACGACGCCGAAGACCTCAAGGCCTTCTTCGCCGTGATCCAGGGCCTGAATGCCGACGGTCACCTGTTGGCCTACCACGACCGCTCCGATGGCGGGTTGTTGGTCAGCGTACTGGAAATGGCCTTTGCCGGTCATTGCGGCTTGAGCCTTGAGCTCGACACCCTGACCAGCAAGCGTGAGAAAGTCGCGGCCATCCTCTTCAACGAAGAACTGGGTGCGGTGATCCAGGTACGTCAGGACGCCACCCCGGATGTGCTGGCACAATTCAGCGCCGCTGGCCTGGGCGAAGATTGCGTCGCTGTGATCGGTAAGCCGGTCAACAACGGCGAAGTGGCCATCAGCCTCAATGGCGAAGTGCTGTTCGACGACCAGCGTCGTCTGCTGCAGCGCGTTTGGGCCGAAACCAGCTACCAGATCCAGCGCCTGCGTGACAACGCCGAATGCGCCGACCAGGAATTCGATGTCGTTCTCGAAGAGGAAAACCCTGGCCTGAGCGTCAAGCTCGGTTTCGACGTCAACCAGGACATCAGCGCGCCGTACATCAAGAAAGGCATTCGTCCTCAGGTAGCAGTGCTGCGCGAACAGGGCGTCAATGGCCAGGTGGAAATGGCCGCGGCCTTCGACCGTGCCGGCTTCAACGCCATCGACGTGCACATGAGCGATATCCTCGCCGGTCGCGTCGACCTGAACGACTTCAAAGGCATGGTTGCCTGCGGTGGCTTCTCTTACGGTGACGTACTGGGTGCCGGTGAAGGCTGGGCCAAGTCGGCGCTGTTCAACAGCCGTGCCCGCGACGCCTTCCAGGGCTTCTTCGAGCGTACCGACAGCTTCACTCTGGGTG
>RCUU01001120.1_pt1 | contig 13291 bp, 11 predicted proteins | sample 2166211 | NCBI WGS metagenome assembly RCUU01 (sample SAMN09932620, study PRJNA488358) | compost metagenome | feature: garden; material: soil; isolation source: compost soil in phenylacetic acid-enriched culture | place: Germany: Experimental Botanical Garden Goettingen | collected 2016-01-27
TGGGAACTGAGGTAGGTTTTTGAAGTATTGCTGTCGAAATTAGTATATCTAAACTGAACCTGCTGCTTGTACAAATCGGAAGGCATTCTGGACAGTTCATCGTATTGCTGCATCACTTCAGGATCGTAGGCATTACTGTTCATCTTTTCGAACAGCTTTTTTTGAGTTTCTATGTCCATTAACCCAATAGTGGCTCCATAGTTAAGCACTACGCTGCCAATTTGTTTGCTGGGCACACCCTGCTGAAAAGAAAAATCATATTTGGTCAGCAGGCTGAGGTCAGTCACCACTAAATTAAAGTTTGATATTTTGTTATCCGCGGTTATGATTTCAAAATATCCGGCTTCTTGAAATGGAGCGGCAGCCGTGACATGTCTGAGCCCCTTAATAATATCCAGTTTCTGTTCAGTCAGCTTTCCGACATTCGAATTCGCCCCTGTTTTGGTTGCACCTGCGCCGCCGCCTTGTGAAACACCTTCATTCGGCATCACCGTAATTTCATCCATTCTAAACTGTGCAGTAACTTCACGGCTAACATAATCTTGCACAGAATCCCCAAGACTCAAGGCAACGACAATAGCCGAACAGCCGATCGAAAGCCCTAGCATACACAGCCCGGTAACAACCTTTCTCCGTTTAATCTGGCCCCACGCCAACCGGGTAACATCAAGAATTCTCACTGCCAGGGACCTCCTCTGCAGGTTCTGATTCAGCGGAACCGTGTTTTCCAGTAATCATGTGCCCATCGCGAAGGGTAAAGATGCGCTGCATATGCTCTGCCACCTCAGGCTCATGCGTGACAACAATGAACGTGGTTTTCATTTTTTTGTTTAGGTCAACCAATATACTTATAATCTCTTCTTCTGTTTTGGTATCCAGATTACCGGTAGGCTCATCCGCAAAAATAATGGATGGCTCCGTAATCAGCGAACGGGCAATACTGACCCGCTGCTGCTGGCCCCCGGACAGTTGGGAGGGAAACAGCTCGGATTTGTCCGGGATACCCACCGCCTCCAGCAAAGCAAGCGATTTTTTCTTGCGGACCGACGGCGAGACCGATTGGAAGACAAGCGGCAGCTCCACATTCTCTCGTACTGTCAGGCTGGTGATCAGCTCATAAGCCTGAAAGATAAACCCGATATTTTTGCGCCGGAATACCGCCAGCTTGTTCTCTCCCATCTTCACAATATCCTGGTCGGCAATGTAAATATGACCTTCCGTCGGCTTCATCAGACCCGCCATCAAATTCAGCATCGTGGATTTGCCGGAGCCCGAGCTGCCCAGCAGAGCGACCATATCGCCCTGCTTCACCTCGAAACTGATGTTATGAAGCACCGGTGTCACCTCACTGCCGCTTTTAAACGTATGTGATATATTCTCCACTCGCAACATAAGCTGCTCCTTTTGTACTTTAATATCATTGCTTTTCCATTAATTGCTGGTTGACGGTCTATCAATCTTCAAGGTATAGGCCTGGTTGGCCAGCTCAATCCGCTCACCCTGGAATTCATCATACAATTTGAGGGAATATGTTCCTCCTTCCAGCTTTTTGTACACCTCGCTGCTGAAGGAAATAGAGTACTTGTTGTTTTCCCCTTCCGTCAGATCCGTTCCTATAGTAAGGCTTTTCTCCTGCGTCTGTCCGTAAGGATCGGTCATTTTCAGCACAAGCTTGTGATCGAAGGAACCGACATCATAGCTGATATCACGCAGCAGGCTGTAATTCATGGAGATATTGATGGTGTCGCTGCCGCGCGTATTGTGGCCTTCTGAATTAAGTACGGATAATGTATAAGGATAGAGGGTGACCTTGGATAAATTGTTAACCGGCGTAATATACTGCGGATTCAGCTCCAGTGCAGAGACATTGATGAAGCCTGTTGATTCCTGCCCGGCCTCCGTAAATTTGTTCCCGGTGATGCCGGGTCCCATATACAGCGTAACATCCGAGGCATCCACTGATTTCGGGAGCTTTGCCCAGAACGTAACCAGCTGCTTGCCGCCAGGTGTAGCCGCTACTTCCGGCTGGACTGGAGTGGCCTCATACAGCTGTCCGTCTGGGGTTTTATAATAAGCCTGAAGGCGGGCCATTTTGCTTTGTCTTTTCTCTTCACTGCTCAGGAACAGTTCCGTGTAGACAATATTTGCGTTAATGCCTTGGTAAATGACTGTTTTGTTCTCCTGCACTTTGGCATTTTTACCTTTTCCGACAATGGTATAGCTGCCGCCTCTGTCAATCTTGTAAACGGAATCTGTCACACTGCTCGTATTCAGCGACAGGAAGGGCACATTTTCTTCCTTCACTACGGAGTACAGATTGACCCGGGTGGATCTGAAATCCGTGGTATACGGAATTTTGCTTAGCACATATACCTCCGCACTTTTCCCGGGGGCAATGGAGGACGCTTCTTTTTCCATGAACAAATCTGTAGATGCTGTCAAATCGTTGTTGTCCAGTTTCAGGGCACCCTTAAGCTCAGGTAAGGTAAGGTTCACCGCTTGCGTATTGGTAATATTCAATCTGGCGATCAGAATATCGTCATCTTTCCATGGAAAACGCTGCAGGGACAGCAGGCTATAATCAAAAGTGCCATACTGATTGGTGATCCGGTAATTCATCCCCTTCTGCGTGTCTGCACGGAGTGTATAAGGGACGGCGAAATAAGCGACGGGAATGGACAGCTTGGCCGTAGCACCCGGAGAGACTGTTGTACTTGGAGTGTTTGAACCTCCGGCCCCGGCTCCTTCTGCTGTATTTCCCGAAGCTCCTTGTGTTGTTGTATTGGCTGCACCGCCGCTGCTGTCCCCGCTCACTGCTTCAATCATTTGCAGTTTCAGTGAGCTTTGCTCCACCTCAAGCGGAACCTGAGCGGTAAGCTGCACCACCTTTTCCTCCATAGGTTTCAGGCTGGCTCCGCTTACACCGCCCGAGCTGATCGGGAAGGTTGTCCCTTTAGCTGTTCTAACCGAAAGGTCATAAGAAGGCAGAACAACTGCTTGTTTGCCGGCATTTTTAATCCGGAACTGGAAAGTCCATATCCCTGTAGCATCCTCCGCATAGACATTTGCGCCAGTCAACTGCAATTCGATGGTATTGCTGTTGATGCCGATCTTTTTGATAGCCCCTTTGCCTACATTCAGATCAGGAGTTGTAGCCGCAGGAAGCTTGTACGAAAATTTAGGGAGATCAATTTTAAGTGTCTCATCCCTCTGGACATATTGCACCTTCATGTTATCGGTCTTTAGATACGGCGGAATCTCGGTCAGGTAATAGATGGTTTTCTTCTCCTGTGGCTGAATTTTATATCCAGCCTGCGATTTGTCGAGTGCCAGCTCGAACGCCGTTCCTCCTGCAGACATTAGGTATACGGAATAACCGGGGTCCGAGAGTACCTTGTTTCCCCCATTGCTGAAGTTGATGCCAACCTTTGCGAATACCTTGCCGCCATACTTGTAGATCTGCAGGGATTCAGAGGCTGCAACGACAGGAATGTTATTAATGGTGATGTTCTGTCTCTGCCCGCTCGCAGCACTCGGAGAGTAATTCGCCGGGAGGCTGAGGGTGCCGGCATGTCTCAGGTAACCCTTGCTTTTGGGGTCCCATACATACATTGTAACTTTGAGGCCTTTCAGTGAATTGATTTTGCCAATGTTGACATAGTAGGTCACCCGTTCGGTTTGTTTGGAAACTACTTTGTTCTTAGCCGCGTCGGCGGTAACCGGATTGCCTGGAATGACAGAGCCGCCGGAACTCACCACTCTCGAAAAATAATGACTCAGGTTTGCATTGCTGCCGCCTGCGTTGGAATAATTCAGCGTGTAGGTCAGAATATTCCCGCCCGCCTGAGACCAGATATTAACATCCTCCAGCGTAGCCTTGACACCCGCCCCCAGCAGGATGGCCCCCAGATTCTTGGGTACGGCGTTTGTTGAAGGTGCGGCTGACACCGTGGAACCGGCGTTGTTTGCTGCTGCCGGAGCGGCTGAGACGGGATAAACAGACAGTTGGCCAATCACAAAGGTGCTTAACAGTAGTGCAATATATGTAGTTCTATGCTTTCTCATTGATTTCCCCCCATGTAGATTTACTAGAATTATTATAGGGGTTGGCAAGCAGGTAATTGTATCCAATTTGTAACCATTGGTTGCAATTTGTAACCTTCTGATGAAAAATGTTATATTCTGTTAATTCGCAGCTGTTCCGAAAGCACGCCTATATTGGTTTGGGGGCATTCCCTCAAACTGCCTGAATACTTTTATGAAATAGCTCGATTGGGCAAATCCCGCCTGCTTCGCGATTTCCGCAACAGAGAACCCGGTAGATACAAGCAGCAGCTTCGCTCTGGCCAGCCGGCAATCCGTCAAAAAGCGGTTCGGCGTCTTGCCCATGATCAGCCGGAACTGGCGCAGAAAATGATAGCTGCTGTACCCCGACAGCCGGGCCATCGTCTCCAGCGTCCAGGCTTCGGCACACTCCCTGTGGATGATATTCGCCGCGTTGCGGATGGAATGCCTAACCTCCAGGGAGAGCGCGCCGTCCTGCGGCTCGGAATTTTGCAGCAATGTGACCAGGACTTCATACAGAAGCGCAGACAGCCGGGGTTCGTAACGGGTCTCATAAGACATGCCGAGCCGGTACATCTCTTCGAATAAGCCTTCGAGCCCGGCCCCTAGATCAAAGTTGAAAAAGTAGCCCCTTGACTGATCGGCCACCTCCAGCAAAGGCAGTGGCAGCCCGGTTCCAAAGTGAACCCACCGCACATCCCAGGGATGGCTCAGATCGGAGCCGTACTGCTGAGAAGATCCTCTGGGAAAAAGAAATCCTTGCCCTCTCCCCATCGGAATCCGTTTTCCTTCATGAAACACATATCCTTCCCCGGCAAAAATCAAATGCAGATTGTAGCTGTTCAGGAACCCTTCCGCTCTTCTCTCCGCATGCTGTGGAAATTCGTTGTAATGGCCCAGAAATTCCGGATAACATACATAACCGGTGTAAGCCGGGGTTGGCAGATAACATTGCTTTCTCATAGATTCAGCAGCTCCCTTCAATGCGGTGCGGAAATCGCGCAATATCATTATATAAAAGCAATATTTTGTTATATATTGTCCCGTTCACCTGATAATACAATAGATAAGTAAAAGGAATAAAGCATATTTTTAATAATTCGAGAGAGCCTGCAGCGGGCCTACTACCGGGACACATCAATAGATGTGTGCTCTATCCTATGGAGGTTATGATGAGAAAACCTGTCGCAAATGAAACGTTTGAGCTTGGCGTATGCTACTACCCTGAACACTGGCCGGAGGAGCTGTGGGCCGACGATTACCGGCGTATGGTTGAAACCGGATTCACGATTGTCCGGATGGCTGAATTTGCCTGGTCCATCTTTGAGCCGGAGGAAGGTGTCTTCCACTTCGAATTGTTCGACAAGGCTATCGATCTGGCCCACAGCTATGGCCTAAAGGTGATTCTGGGCACACCTACTGCCACCCCACCCGCCTGGCTCACTGAGCGTTATCCCGAAGTCCTGAATGTTACGAATGACGGAGTTACTTTGCAGCATGGCATGCGGCGTCACTATAACTACAGCAGTCCGAAATACCGGGAGCTCTGTGCCGGAATCACGGGACAGCTTGCCCAGCATTATGGCAATCACCCGGGTGTGGTGGGCTGGCAAATTGACAACGAATTGAACTGTGAAGTCAGTGTGTTCTACTCGGAGAGTGACCACCTGGCCTTCCGGGAGTGGGTGCAGGCTAAATATGGAACGCTGGATCAACTCAATGAGGCTTGGGGAACCGTCTTCTGGAATCAGACCTACACCAGCTGGTCGCAGGTCTTTCTGCCGCGTCCCACGCCTACACCCAAACAGCCCAATCCGCATCAGGCGCTGGATGAGAAGCGGTTTATCTCGGACAACACGATTTCCTTTGCCAAAATCCAGGCTGATCTCCTCCGTAAGCTGGCCCCTTCCCAATGGGTGACCACCAATGGCTTGTTCGGCCATCTGGACAGCCATGAGCTAAAGGATAAGCTCCTTGATTTCTTCAGCTACGACTCCTATCCGCAGTTTGCGAGCATTCATACGGACCCGAATGAGGAGGAGCCGCTGCAGGACCGGAGCTGGAGCCTCTCGCTGTCGGCGGTCCGCTCCATCAGCCCCAATTTCTGCATCATGGAGCAGCAATCCGGCCCGGGCGGCTGGGTTAACCGGATGGATATGCCTTCACCCAAGCCGGGCCAAATGCGGCTATGGACCTATCAGTCCATTGCCCATGGAGCAGACAAGCTGCTCTACTTCCGCTGGCGGACGGCAACGGTGGGACATGAGATTTACTGGCATGGCCTGAACGACTATCACAACCAGCCGAACCGCAGAGTCAGGGAAGCCGCGCAAATTGGGCGGGAACTGGCTGAGGCAGGCAAGCACATTGCCGGCACCCGCACTCAGGCTAACGTTGCCATTCTGCGTGATTATGACAATGAATGGGATGGCGAATACGATGTCTGGCACGGGCCTTTTATGTGGCAGAGCAACAAGGAGTGGTTCAAGGCGCTGCAGAAGCGGCATATCCCAAATGATGTCCTTTTTATGCGCAGCAAGACCACTCTCGCAGACCTGATTCCTTATGAGGTCCTGGTTTATCCGCATCCGGCAATTATGAGCGATGAGACAGCCGGGCTGCTGGATCAATATGTGCAGCAAGGCGGAACGCTTATTTTGGGCTGCCGGACCGGATACAAGGATACTCGCGGTCATTGCTATATGCGGCCTTTTCCCGGCGCGGCCAAGGACTTGTGCGGAATCACCGTTGAAGAATTCACCATGGTCAAAGGTACCCGTCTGCCCACCTCTATCCGCTGGGGTGACGATCCTGAGGCGATTACCGGAGCGGATGCTTTCAACGATATTCTTCATGTAGAAGAGGATACTGTGGAGGTCATGGGAACCTACGCGTCCGATTATTATGCCGGGAAACCGGCGGTTACCCGAAACCAGCGGGGCAAGGGTGAAGTTTGGTACTACGGAGCCGTATTTAATGCAGAAGCAGCCCATAAAATCATGGACCATCTGAACCTGCGCTCCCCTGCCGCTGAGTGGCTGGAGCTGCCTCCGGAAGTGGAACTGCAAATCCGCAAAAATGAAAAGTCCAGTTATGCGTTCCTGTTGAACTACAGTGAAGAAGCGGTGACGATCACCCTTAAAGAACAGAAAACCGATCTGCTGACGGCTGAAACCGTCTCCGGCTCTTGCAGGCTGGAAGGCTTCGGAGTTAAGGTGCTCTATTAAAGTTTCATGAAGCTGACTTCCATACTGTGTAAACTGACTTCCATTCTGACTCTTCCAGACAGCAGATTTATCTGCAAATGGAAGAGTCTTTTTATCATAAACAACGTGGTTCTCCTATATGAAATTTCCCCTTGCACTTCACTGTGAATTGTAGGATATTTATCTAATCTGTATATTTTATTAGGAGGAATCTGCTTTGAAGCTTGAACATGCCCCAGTGGAAACTCTTGCAGCATCAGACGGGGGGCACACTGAATCCACTTTTCTGGAGGGAGTAAGAGACTGTCTTCCGACCTTGCTGGGTTATTTGAGCATTGGTTTTGCTGCTGGAGTCGTGGAAAAAACCGCCGGCTTGTCGATTGCCGAAATCGCCATGATCTCGATCATCCTCTATGCGGGCTCCGCCCAGTTCATCGCTGCCGGTATGATCGCAGCCGGAAGTACAGCTGCCAGTATTGTGATAACCATTCTGCTCGTAAATCTTCGGCATTTGCTGCTCAGCGCGGCAATTTCGCCTTATTTCCGTCATTTGAACCCGCTGCGCAATATGCTTATTGGCGCTCTGCTCACGGATGAAACCTTTGGGGTAGCCATTCAGAGAAGTTCAAGATCTGCTGCAATCAGTGAAAAATGGATGCACGGCCTGAACCTTACTGCCTACCTCAATTGGTTCCTGGCTAATCTCGCAGGTGCCTTTGCAGGCCAGTGGATCGCCGATCCGCAGCAGTTGGGACTCGACTTTGCCCTGCCGGCCATGTTCATCGGTCTGCTGGTGCTGACCATCCAGAGCAGAAGCAAGCTGATGACGGATCTTCTCGTTGGAGCGGCCGCAATGCTGATAGCCGTCTTCGTATCGGTTCTCTGGTCACCCAGCATGGGTGTGATTACCGCTGTGATAGCAGCCTCAACGTTAGGAGTGTTCATCGAGAAATGGAAATAAGACTGGATATCTTTTTCATTATTGTTGGAGCGGCGCTGGTTACCTTCATCCCCAGAGTGCTGCCGCTGATGCTGCTCAGCCGGATCTCACTTCCGGATTGGGGGATGCGCTGGCTGAATCATGTACCGGTAGCAGTAATGTCAGCACTGGTTGCCCAGGAGCTGTTCACTACGGATGGCAAATTCACCACTTTATCCGCCAATGTAGAGCTGATCGCTGCCCTGCCTACCTTATGGATAGCCATCAAAACGCGCAGTCTGCTGGGAACTGTCGTCGCAGGAATTCTATCGCTGATGCTCCTTCGTCTGATTTTTGCATAGATGCGGAACAAACCGCCCGGGGGCTTAACAGAAGGAAATCAACCTTTCCGGAATAATCAAAAAAGAGACAGCTCCATAGAACCGTCTCTTAAGAATATTAGTATGTATTGATTATTCTACTACTTCACCAAACTGCTCAGATAAGCATCTGCTTCTTCATAGGTTGGGTAATGAACTGCAAACTTGCCGAACAGTCTCTTCATCTGCATTTTCCAGACCGGGGTGTTTGCAACATATACCCATCCGCCCACTCCATGTGCAACAGCTATATCACCTGTAGGTGCAAGCATGGCAGCAACCTCAGGACTAAGAATAGTTTTAGACTCCGTTACATCGGTTACACCGGTGAAGCCCGGTTTTAGTTTCTTCATGGCAGCTTCAAATTCAGATATGTATGCAGGAACATCGGCTTCAACAAGACCAAAAGCTTTTACAACCACTTGATTTTTCGCTACATTTACATCCATTGTATAAGGCATAATAATTCCCCCAATTTAAATTCTACCATTTTGATTCGCATGAAATGAAACAAGATGGTATGTCCATTAAATTATCGGTTTTGCGAAATCATTATTTTAGCTAATAAGGTAATTAATACCGTGAATATTCCGTATTTTAACATAAACTTCACCTATAGTTTCCACGTTGTTCTGACAAAGCTACCGATATTCCCAATCGCCTCCTGTGCTTCCGGAAGCACAGCGGACATCATCTGAAACACGCTCCACAGGTTCTCCCAGATCTCCAGCGTGACCTTTCCTCCGACAGCAAGAATCCGCTCCGCCAGTCTTTCGGCATCACTCAGCAGCACTTCCTGATCTCCGGCTTGGATCAAAAGAGGCGGCAGCCCTTGCAGGCGGAGCCTTAACGGAGAGAGCAACGCAGGGATTTCACCGGTATAGCCGCCCAGGTAATCCCGCAGGATTCTCTGATTTCCCTCCCGGCTTCCCGTCGGGTCCAGTTCAGCATTGCTGTCATAGGACGCGCCGTCGAGATGAACGAGATCGCCATGGGGAGAGAGAAGAAACGCAGCTGCAGGCAGCTTTGCCCCGAGATCCCGCAGTGTGATCAGCGTCATGAGCGCAAGCGTCGCACCTGCAGAATCCCCTCCCAGGATGATGTCTTCCGGCAGCAGGCCCGTTCCCAGCAGCCAGCAGTAGGCAGCATAACAGTCATCATTGGCGGCGGGATACACATACTCTGGAGCCAGACGATACTCTACCGTGAGCACCCGCACACCACTTGCGGCCGAAATTCTCGCAGCCAGGTCACGGTAAATTTCACAGCTCCCCGAAATCAATCCTCCCCCATGAAAATAGAGAATAGCCTTCTTTCTGCCGTCTGCGGTGTGGTCCTTAATGGCATCCACCCACTCCCCGGCAAGTCCGTTCATTTCTGCCCTTTCCACAGATACGCCTGGAAGCAGCGGCAATCGTTTGGCGGATTCCGCCAGCGCAAGACGGATTTGCGCAGCAGTTTTTCCGGCTGTCCGGTTATTTTGCTTCAGATGATTTTTGATGGCGCTAAGCATTTCTTTTGAGCTTGGCATCTGTATTCCTCCCTGCATTAGCTTGATATCTGCATTCTAAACCCTGTATCCGGGTACAGGGTCAAGCAGTTTTTTGCCGGCAAAATGCAGGAAGAAGATGATCCCATATATAGCCGCTAGCCCTCCATCCCGAGGATTTGCAGCGTCTCCTGCACACCTGGATGCCGCTCAGCAGATTCGAGGTTTTTTTTCAGATTACCAAGCAGCAGTTTGGTTTTCTCCCGTTTGGCTATTTCGAGGTCAACAGCGGTGATCTTCCGCTCAATAGCCATAATGAAATCAGATATGCCTAAATTGCCATCCTCCGATTTTTTCAGCGCTTTCTTGATTTCACGCAGCGTGAAGCCGCAGTTCTTGGCATTCTGTATAAAAGCAATTCTTGTAAGTGTCTCCCCAGTATACATCCGGTAACCCGAGGCTGTCCTCTGCGGCTGGGGAAGCAGCCCATGCTTCTCGTAATACCTGAGGGTTTCAATATTGACCTTTGCTTCCTTTGCCAACTCTCCGCGTAAATAGGTAACCATGCTTGGCTCCCCCTCCTGCTTCCTAAGCTGTACAGTCCCTCCGGCATGAATCTAAAAGCAGACTAACATTAGCGAGGATCTGCTTCACGACCCAAAAGGTTGCCCGTTCAAGCTATATGGCGACTATAATTTCAGTTTTTCCTTCAACTGCAATACCTCTGCTTCCGTAGGCTCAGCCTCTCCATATCTGGCCTGATTGTAGAACCGGAGAAGCTCAACGGATGCTGCGGTAGAAGCGGCGGCAGTCGCTTCGTTCTTGCGTTGGCGCTTCTTGCCTTCATTCCATTCCGCAATGTCCTCTACAGTCTCTTGAGGCGTAAGATAGTTCCTCTGTATATATCCTTCGGCACGTTTGGCATTCAGCCAGTGGCGGTACAGCCAGCGGGTCCGCTCGCGTCCACCGTTCATTCCTTCCCAGCGGTCCCGCCTGGAAGCAGACGTGAGCCGGTTCCGCCAATACTCCCTAATTCCTTGAACTGTATTCTCCCACGTGAACAGACTTTTCTCTTCATCCTGATAAGCGGTATTGTTCTGAGGTGATTCTCTGCGGAGCATGGATAGCAGTGAGTCGATGAATCGCCGCCACAATCCGCCCGTATTGCGATACAGCCAGCGGAGTCCGTAATACAGGATTACAATTATTGCTGCCGCTCCGAGGGCATAAAAAACATAATTGAGGAGCGTCGCCAGCAGCCCGGGCTCATGGGTTTCTGCCGGTGGCATTTCTGGCATTACCGGCGGCGGAGCTTCCTGCGGCGGCTGGGCTTCACCAGAGCCGGAGAAGAGACGGCTTAACCAGCCGAAAAATGCCTGTGCGGCATGCCAGATGAGCAATCCCAAGGATTTGCCGACCCCCGCCGCAAGCAAAGCGGCAACCCCTATGAACAAAAGAACAAACAGACGGTTATGCCTGCGCAGTCCTGCCGGGAGCGGTGAGCCGGCACCCGAGAAGGAACTATACCGTAAATGGCTGGTATTGGAATCCAGCAAGGCCAGGATCAGGCATAGGCTGCCGCTCCAGGTTAAAGCTGCAACACTTGGCTGCAGCAGCGGAATCCGGTCGAAGGCAATGACGGCTGCAAAATATACCGCGATCCCGGCAACATAGATTCTAAGCCTGCTCCCGCGGGCAGCCGCAGTCATGCCCAGATATGCACATATGGCAGCGCCTGCATAGAGAGGGATTTCTTTTAACGAAAATGCTCCTGCCAGAAATCCCGCCAGCACACCCAATATAAGCGCCGCCAGCAGCTGCTTCCATTTCCGGTTGCACTTTTGCCGAAGAAGCACCCCCGCCATGGACACGAGCGGCAAGGTATAGATCAAGGGCAGCAGGGCATCCCCCGACTGCAGATATTTCTGCAGGACGATCCATACCGGAAGGAACAGCAGCCATTCCACGATACAGGACAGCCAGAGCCTTAGTGTCGTTTTTACAGCCTCCGATGCCAGTGCCTTCATGCGCTATCCCTCCCTTCCCCCGGAATCTCCAGCCACTCCACACCATTCCCCGACAGCCGCAGCTGCTCGGCAGCCTGCTGAAGCTCGGCGCCGCGGTGACAGGAAATAATCAGATAATCCTTATCCGTGCTTCCACTCTCCGCTTCAAGCTCTATCAGCCTGCTCATGGGCAGCACTCTTTCGAGGCTCAGCCTCGCCAGAAGACTAAGAATATCCTCCAGACGACCCATCGGTTCAGCATTTACAGGTTCATGTTCACCATCTCCGTCCAGTCTTCCATTGCTCAGAAATCCCGTCTCGATACCATGACTCACGGCATAATCGGCTATCGTGGCTGCATAACGGATGCCCAGCTCAATCCGCTCCAGATCCGTAACCGTTCTCCACATGGAATCACTGATTTCCATGTTCAGGCAGATCACCAGCCTGGAATCGGCGGTATAGTCCTTTTTGTGAACCTGCATTTGTCCGGTGCGGGCCGTTGCCTTCCAGTTGATGGAGCCCAGGGAATCTCCGGGGCTGTATTCACGTGTCCCTGCCGTCAGGAACGGGTCGTGGACGATCCAGCGCTTGACGGGAAGTTCACCCAGCCAGCTGTGGATCGGAAGCGGCAGCTCGTACATATCCACCATCACCGGATAAACCATCAGCTCCAATTGCAATGGAAAGGTGTGGGTGCTGCGGCTGAGTCCGAACAAATCTCCTGTGGTCATGGTAGCCGTCTCCAGACGGAACAGTCCGCGTTTTTCACAGCGGACCCTGTGTGTACGCTTAATATGGCGGTAAGATCTGAGGTAGAACAAGCTCACATGGTTCTGATAGATTTCGCCGCTGCTGATGCCGAGATTCTCCTGGCTGCCAAATTCAAGCCCTCTGGCGATGCTGGACTCCAGACGAAGCCAGGGAAGGGGCAGCAGCTTGCCATTGCTGATCTCTTCCACCATCTCTACCGTTTCTCCCTCAAACGCAGCCTGAGCAGAGAAATAACGGATATAATCCACCTTCTTGAGCGCATTCCGCTGATAGATTGCAGAGATGAACATCATAAGCACTAATGTGCTGATGATGAACCAGGGCAGTGTCATCATTAATCCACCCTTCCACCTCTCGCAGCCGGCGCCGGTTCGGCCGGAACCTCCACTTCAGTCAGCACCTGCTGCACAAGCTCTGCCGCCTGTCCTTCCCGCGAACCCGGACCACGCTGC
>RCUU01001121.1_pt1 | contig 13288 bp, 12 predicted proteins | sample 2166211 | NCBI WGS metagenome assembly RCUU01 (sample SAMN09932620, study PRJNA488358) | compost metagenome | feature: garden; material: soil; isolation source: compost soil in phenylacetic acid-enriched culture | place: Germany: Experimental Botanical Garden Goettingen | collected 2016-01-27
CATATAGGGAACGCAGTTCCAGTGAATCTTGGGCGTGCAATAGGCGAAAGCATCCAATCTCATATCAAAGAGGTTATGTAAATGGCTAAAAAAGAAGATAGAGTAATTTCGTTCGAAGAAAAGCAAGCAGCCGAAATACAACTAAAAGCATTGCAGAAACAAATCGAATATGATACCAAAGATTATCCTGTTGAGTTAATCGTATCCAAGTTCGATAAAAAGGAATTTTTTATTCCAGAATATCAGAGGGATTTTGTTTGGAAGGAGTCGAACAAGGCTTCGTTTATTGAATCTGTGCTTCTCGGACTTCCAATCCCATTCATGTTTTTTGGGGATTGCGAAGATGGAAGGATGGAAATCATTGATGGAGCACAGCGTGTACAAACGCTTGTCGCTTTTACTCAAGGGCAACTAACTCTTGCTTCACTCCCTAAACTGACGAGCCTGAAGGGATTTGTGTTTTCTGATTTATCAGAAGCGCAACAAAGGCGTTTCTTAAATAAAACAATGCGCGTTATTATACTTGATGAATCCACACCAAATAATATTCGTCAAGATATCTTTAATCGAATAAACACTTCAGGAATAAAGGCAAATGAATCAGAGATTCGTAGAGGTTCATATCCTGGCAAACTGACGAATTTTATTGATACATGTGCTAAAGATGAATTGTTTATTCAGTTATGCCCAGTTACTGAAAGCCAACGTAATAGGCACGAAAGATTTGAACTCTTGCTACGCTTCTTTGCGTATGTTAATAGCTATCAAGCGTTTGATCACAGGGTAGCTGACTTTTTAGATGATTACCTGATTGCCAATCAGAATGATTTCGATGAACAACAATATTTAATTGATTTCAATAGAACGTTACAATTTGTTTCCGAACATTTCCCATGTGGTTTTGCAAAGAAGAAAACCGCTAAAACTACACCACGTGTTCGTTTCGAAGCGCTTTCTGTTGGAGTAGCTCTTGCTCTAAGAATAAATCCAAATTTACATATTGATTCAATTGATTGGATTAATTCAAAACGTTTTCAGCAATTGACAACATCGGATGCTAGTAATAACCAAGGAAAATTAAAGGAGCGGGTGGAGTTTGTAAGAGATCAATTGTTGAAGGATGCTATAGATGAATAATACATTTACTCTTTTTGACGACAGGAAGCAGGAGATCCAATTCTATTATTCAATAATGGTTGAGATTGATAATGAAAGCCCAGATATAAAAACTATTGATAACGGGCGATTCCTGAGGATTTTGAAATCTAACTTTCTTCTCATGCTTTATAATTTTGTGGAAGCATGTGTAGTCAGTGGTATGGTCGAAATATATGAAAAGTTAAAAAACAGTGGTAGTAGTTATGGCGAGCTTATAAGTGAAATTCGCTCGATTTGGTCTAACTATGAAATTGGGAAAGTTTACTCGAATCTTGCGGGGAAAGCTGCATACGAAGATCGGGTTCAAGTAATAATAAATCATGTCATAGACAGTCAACCAATTTCACTTAAAAAAGAAGCGCTAGGTATAAGTGGAAATCTTGATGCGAGAGCTATTAAAAATCTTTGTGATAAGCATCGAATTAGGTATACAGCCTCTGATAACGATGGTTGCCTTAGAACTGTAAAAGAAAAACGAAATAATCTTGCTCATGGAGATGAATCTTTTGGGGATTGTGCTAGAGACATGTCCGTAGTAGATTTGGAACATATCAAAGATGAAGTTATTGGCTTTATAAGTGGCATATTAGACGGAATGAAAGAGTATTACGATAACAGGCGATACTTATTTAGTAACATGGCGTAATATACTTGTCCAGCCTCCAAACACACTCCACCCAGCCAAAACAAGCTAAACCAAAGGAGAATGTCCATCACAGGCGTTCTCCTTCACGTTACTCATGATCTTCAATTGCCTCTCTTGCCACTTGCTGCGCATAGGCTTCACCCAAGCCGATGGATTCGTAATACTCCCGCGTCACCGTTTCCATAAGCTCGATTACAGCATCATGCTGCTCTACCGGGACAAATTCCAGAATCGCCGCTGTAATGGCCTGTTCCCGCGCAGCCTCACGTATCTTGATTTCCTCCAGCCCATAGTGTGTATAGCCGCCAGTGCTACCATTGGTGAGCCTGTGCTTCATTTCCATAGCCTTGATAGCCATAACAGGGCTAATCACTTCCATCTTGTTCAACGTGTTGAAGCCCTTCTGAATTACTTCATCTAACAGCTCCAGATCGTGACGAATGCGCTTCGGGCTTTCCTGATCTGCTAGTTCCTGATTAATCTCCGCCTTGGTTTGAGCACGCTTTTTCTTGCGCTGCTGGTGTGCCTTTGTGTACGCCTTCTTCATCCCGTCAATCTTTCTTTCCATGCTCTCCTCATGAAGCTTGGACTGGAGCAGTTCCATCGTGATTCCGTTCGCAATAGCTTCATTACGCCGCTTCTTGTACGAATTGATAGTTGGAAGGCTAATCGGGAATCCATTGTTATTACACCACTCCACCAGTTCCTTCGCAGGAATTCCATTGTCAATCATCTTGTCCAAGAAAGGTCGCTTCTTCCATTCCACCAACTGATTCAGCTTTCCCGGCGCGTGTTTACTTGTCTCTTGGGCTTGTTTTTGTTTTCTCGCCATCATGACCACCCCTGTATCGAAATGCTGTATAACCGTAATATACAGCCGCGACACATGAGCCTTACGTGGGTTAAAGCTATAGTGCTTTTACAGGCTTGATTCACACAGGGTAAATGGCTCGTGCTGTTATTATGGGCTACTCCCATAAAAAGAAAAGCTCACCCCATATTCGCTAAGGTGAGCAGCTATGAAAGAGTTTTCATAAATTCAGATAGCGATTTCGATTTTCTTCCGCTTCCGTGATTGTTTTCGCTGAAAGGAATCCGCTGCCGCGACAGGAGATTCGGAGAAGTAGGAATCCACGTTTTCATCGAAGCTCAGTTCAATCGTCTCGATCTTTTTTCTTGAATTCATCGTAATCCGCTTGATGAACAGGTGCATTAACGTTTTTCGCTGTTGGAATGGCGCGGCGGTGAGCACCTGATGGAATCCAGCAATCAACTGGTGTACCTGCTCGAAAACGACAGGAGAACTATTGTCGTCGGTCAGTTCTAACTCCAACCGTGACTTCTCTGCTCTGAACTTGATTAAATCGGCATGTATCTCCTGCATTCGTTCAGCGACGATTGATTTATCGAGATTATTTTGTTCAATTAAATCTTGATAACGGCGCTTTCTGGATTCAGCCTTTTCTAATTGGCTTCTAATGTGTTCTAATTCCGATTGGAGCGGTAATGTTCGGGTTTCGAGCCGATGGTTCATTTTGTCCACGATGGCCTTTAGAATGCGGTCTTTGGATAGTACCCGCGATAACCGATTCATTACTTCTTCTTCGGCTTCCTGCTTCCGAATGCTATTGGCCGAGCATACGCTGCTTCCCTTACTCCGAAAGGCTCCACACGAGTAATACAGGCGATTCACGATTTCCCCTGTTTTCGTCTTGCTTTGTGTACGGCTGGCGACCATCGCCGCGCCACATTTCGGACAGCGAATCAGCCCGGACAATAGGAACTCACCGTCGAAGATGCGGGATGGCGTGAACGACTTCTTCTGGAGAAGGAACTGGACTTTTTCCCATAGCGCATCGTGAATAATGGCTTCATGCTTCCCATCGGAAATAATTGGTTCTTGGCTCTTACCCCGTCTTCGTTTACTGCTCCAGTTCTCGTAACGGTTATATCGGATTTTTCCGTTGTAGAACGGATTGTTCAGGATTTCCTTTATGGCTGTCGTGGAGAAGGTGTTGCCTGTCTTCGTCTTGTAGCCGCTGTGATTTAGCTCGTTGGCAATGCTCTTTAATCCACGCCCAGCAGCATAAAGCTCGAATATCTTTCGGACGATGGCGGCTTCGGCTTCCACGACGATGACATTCGAGCGCCCCGAAGGGTCGCTGGGGTCAGCGTTAACCTGATACCCCAGCGGCAGCTTGCCGTTGTGCTTTCCTGTTTTGGCTCGTTGTTTCATGCCCATTTTCACGTTTTCTACAATGTTCTTACGCTCCAATTCTCCAATACCACTTAGCATTTGTAATACAAATTCACCTACAGGTGTTTCAGTTTCAAAGTTTTCTGAAAACGAGCGAAAATATATGTCGCGTTTTTTGAAGTCCTCAATCATATTTAGAAAATCCACCGTTTTTCTTGCAAGACGATTGATCTTCCAAACAAGAACCATATTGAACAAGTTTTTATTCGCGTCTTTCAATAACCGCTGTAAGGCTAAACGCCCCTGAATACTCTTTCCACTAAATCCAGCGTCTACATACTCTTCATATACATCTAGACCATTCCTTTTGCAATAATCACGTAACGTGTCGAGTTGAGCTTCGATACTATAGCCTTGCTCGGCTTGCTCCTCGGTACTTACACGTGCATAAACAGCAACCTTCGTTTTATTCGTAGTCATAATAAGAAATCTCCCTTCAAATGGTTAGATGATTGAGCGCGGCGGTGCCTTGAATGTGCATTTCGGTCACATCGCGATCAGGCGGAACATGGACGCTCTGGATAAATCCACGGAGTAGGGCATTTCGTTTCTCCGCTTCGATGGAATGAAACGACTTGAGCAGCGATTTTAATGCGCGACGGACTTCTTTCAGCGATACCGCTCTATTTTCGAGTCCCGCGAGCTTCGATTCCAATTGGTGTTTGTTCTCGTTAAGCGTTTCTATGGCTTGTTTCAAGGATTCCAGTTTCTCCACAAGCTCGACATGACTAATGTCTTCGCTCTCAAATTGCTCGTAGCAGTGTCGTTGCTGCTTTTCCAGTTGTTTCAGCTTCATTGCGGCCTGTGTTAGCTGCTCACGTAATGGCGCTTCCGCTTCACGATTCTTGCGGTTAATCCGGCTGACGATCTCGTTTAACAGGCGCGTGTTCGTAATCATGCTTTGGAAGCGGGATAGCGTTTCGTTTTCCACATGCGAGGCGGGAATCGCGTTCGATTTACAAGCTGTCGAACCTCTGTTGGTGTAGTTCCCACATACGTAATAGTGGTTCATGTGAATATTCCCGTTCCTCCGAATAGCTTTCGTGTGCGCTGGAACCATGCTGTTTCCGCACGCCGGGCATTTTAACAAGCCAGCCAACGGATAATGACGGTTAATCTGCTTGGCTGGCGGTCGGGAACGCTGATTTAGAAGCGTTTGTACTTCGTTCCATAGCTCCGTGCTGATGATTGGCTCGTGTGTGCTTTGTACAACCCGCTTCGAACGGTCGCTAGAAGTTCCGGTAAATTTCTCGTGGGCGGTGTACTGAATCTTGCCGATATAGTTGACGTTAGTCAGGATGCCTCGAACGGCGGCGATACTGAACAGTTTATTTCGCTTCGTCATGTATCCAGCCCCGTTTAAATGGCTCGTAATGGCTTTAAACCCGTTCCCGCTCCGATATTGCTCGAAGATCATCTGCACCAAATTAGCCTCATGCGGAACAACTCTAACGTGCGGCTCCGCATTGCCTTCCGTTACCCACTCGTACCCGAGAACGTTATTGCCGCTATTCCAGTTCCCCGCCGCGCTTCGTTTCTGCATTCCAAGGCGGGTGTTTTGCGCGATCTGCTCCCGCTCCATCTGAGCGATAGCTCCAAGCATCTGCAAGGTGAAGTTTCCTTGAGCAGTATTGGAATCGAATTGCTCGGTCAGGCTCATGTAGCCGATATTGTGCTGTTTGAATATCTCCAGCATCTTGAGTTGATCAGCTAGGTTCCGCGCCAAGCGATTCAGTTTCCACGTGATGACGGATTGGAATCGTCCTTGCTTCGCGTCCGCCAATAGCTCCAGCATCGAGGGCCTTCCATCAATGGACTTGCCGGAGTATCCGTCGTCCACGTATTCGCGATAGATGGGGAGATTGTGCTCAGCGGCATATGCTCGTAATTCTTCAAGCTGTCCGGGGATGCTGTATCGGTCTACCTGATCATCGGAGGATACCCGGACGTACAGTGCAATCAGGCTCGTAGTAACCACTCCTCACGTGTGGGAATAAATGGGTATTGCAAGCATACTTCCGACTTGTGTGACCGTTCAAACTCCATCCGCGTCGAAGAACGCCAAGTGATCCTTGGGCAATGCCAGCCGCTCAATCGTTTGCTTGGGCAGGCGCTGAATTCGATTCGGCTTGATTTTGTCCGTTGCGCGAGTGGGTTAAATACGTCAGAAGTAAGTCCACAAGCAGATCAAGCGTTCGGTTAAACTCGATAGTTGGCTCAGAAGTCTTCACAGTGATCCCCTCCTTGTCGGTGTAGAAGCGAACCGTTTTCCTGTTGGGGGTGGGGTAGCCGCTTCATCGTAAATAAAGCAGGGGGCTGCAAACCGCACTCCGTGATCGTGCATTGGTTCATAAATATAGTTTGGGTTCAGGAAACGGAGCGGTGGTTCGTGTGGCGTGGGTGATATATAGGCGAAGCGGGGCTATAATTCCGAACGTTGAATCTAAAATTTACGTCCGGTGGAATTATGGCTTCACAACGGAATGGTGGGATGAACGTCGCTTCGTCTCCCCAAATTCTGAAATTCCATAATTCGAAGCGGTATCGGATAACGAAAAGACCACGTAGCATGTACGTGGCCTTGGGAAGTCTTATCGGTTCAGCAGTTCTATTGCCTTGGGATTTAATCCGTACATCGTAGAGTCACGTCCGTTCCCGTGTCGCTCTATGTGCTGTACGAGTAAATAGTTACGATCTACAAGCTCTTGTAAGTCCTTGTCCATATAGGCGACTTTGGCATAGCCTTTTCGTTTCAACAGGTTCCAGATTTTCGTTCGGGTGAACCACTTGATTAGCTTGTCATTTCCCTGTGCTTTAACCAGTGCTTGCAGAATGTACTTCTGCTTTTCGGCGTGTACGCCTTCAGAAGCTTGCCCAAACGCCTTCAGAGCATGTGCGAAAAAGTATTCCTCCAGCCGCGCTGCTGCTTCTACTGTGGACGCGGCCACTTCTTCGGGCAGCTCCTCCTGATCAGCGTGTTCAGCCATGTGGAGTAGCCCGGCGATTCGCATAATCTGTCCAACCAACTTACCCGCCCAAGCTTTTAGGGCGCTTGTGAGGTCACTGTTGCTTGGGTGTAATCGCGGCTCGTTTTTATCAAACAGGCGTTCATATACTTCTACGGCTTTTTGGGAAAGCCGTATAGTCTGCGTAGCTTCTTCCTCGTCGTAGGCGGTTCCCTGTACAGCATTCATTACGTAGTCGGAAAGACTGACCTGACTGTTGGCATCTACGGGCGGCAACGGCTTTCGTTTCAGCAAGCGGGTCATCATTTCATAATACGTTTTCTTGACCGCCGAAGGAATGAGTGGATTTCTCGCTTTCCGCTTTCCTGACAGCGGTTCTGGGAGGGCGAAGAGGAACCGAGCAAACAGCCCACGTCCACTTAATGCGTTATTGGTTAACACGCGCTGGAGGTGATCGTTCTGTACCAATAGTCCAACCGATAGGGTCGGCGATTTCAAATAAATGGAACCGCCATTCTTTCGGTCGTAGGCGTAATGATCGCCGCTATGCCCTTTTAGGAAAATATCCACGTTAGATTTCTTGTCCGAGTACAGCCCAGCAAGGATGTCTAATATGGCTCCTTCGTCACTCACTACGCCCATCCGATTGTGATTCTCGGACATTGCCTGGATTAACTTTTCGGCTGTGATATCCTGTTTAATAAGCGCGGGCGGGAAAAGCTCCTTCGTCGTATCCAGCTTCTTCTGGATGTCGGCTAGTTGGAGTCGAGCATCCAGGTTACCTTTCCGAATATCCGTTAGCAGACTGGATTTCTGGCCTTTTAACCATTCAATCTCGGCTTTACGTTCCGAGATAGCTCCAACCATCTCCTCCCGCAAGCTCTCCTCGTAGGCATAAATAGGTGCCATCATTTTTTTATATACATCAGATTTTCGATTTCCCGACGGTAAGGCACCGATGGTATATAGGCAGAGCGGCTCCGTATAGTCGGGGGTGACCTCCAACTTATAGCGATGATGTACAGCCATCGCCATTGACGTTAAGGCCATCATGGCCGCTAGATCGACGGGCACTTGTACAGAGGTCGCTACAGCACCTACATAATCTCGCAGCCATTTCGGGAAGATGTCGAGCGGGAACGTAAGGACGGAATATGCCTCGAAAGGTGCGATTTCGGGGTATTCCTCAGTGTATACATTATCTGTATTGGGCTTAGAAGTCTCGTCACTCCCTTTCCACGTAGTACGCCCAGCATATTTTGCGCCCCCTTGAGCCAGGATTTTCGCGATCTGCCCCTCTCGATAGTCCTCACGATTTTCCCACTTTCCGCGTTTACCCAGAGCGCTATTGCTCATGATTCTTTCGATTTGCTCCGCGTCACTGCTGTAGAAGGCCAGTTTAGAAAGGAACCCAAAGTCCGCATCGCTTTGACTTTTGTAGCCCAGTTTGTTAGCTTCTCTCCAGCCTTGTTCGTAGAGCGTTCGCCACTTGGCTCCCTGTGGCTCCCGGAATAGCTTTTCAAGGATTTCGGTATCCGACAGCGCGTTCAGGGGATCTTCACAGTGTTTTACGACAGGCGACTTATCGGCAGAATCACTTTTAACTGGCTCGGGGAACAACTGATTATACAGTTCGTTCAACTCGCTTTGTCGTTCCATGACTTCCTGCGGTTCCCCGAAAACGTTGCCGGTGACCACGAAGAAGCGCTTGGAATCGTACATTTCGATGCTGCCCTTACGGCATCTTGAGCCGGGAATCGTTCCTTTCACGATAATGTGAAAGCCTGTACCGGACACGCTAAATTCGGTATAGGAATCCATGCTGGTAATGATGTCCTTCGCCCACGGTTCAATTCCTGTGTCGGGGTTAGTGCATTTATCCAAGTCGATGCCGGTCAATCCACACCCTTCTTTGAAGACGAAGCCGATACCGTCAAATTGCCCGGCGGGGCTATTGAGAATCGCATCGATAGCCGCTTGGAAGCTCATGTGATTTCGAACGTCATGTGGATTGAAAGGAGTACCGTGGATATTACAAGGTACTTTAGCCGGTTTCTTTTCATTCTCCACGAACATCCATAAAACCCACTGGTCAAGCCCCCGAATGAAATCTGGTACACTGTTAAAATTGTAATTCATTTTTTAATTTCTCCCTTCAATTTAGCGATCAGATTGAGAAGGGGATAAAGCCCAGTATTTCCCCTACCCACGGCTAAATAAAGGGGCGGATTAGGAGAGTTCACACTGGAAGGTCGATCACTGTGATGGAAAATAAAAGTAGATTTTGATGATAAAATTTTTCTATCATCAATGTATCTGGTGATCTACACGTATGAGAAACAATCTGAGGGAAGGTACAGGTCATGACACGTTAAAATTTAGGGATTTTGGAATTATGGTTTCAAAAGCGCCTGTCGTCCCGCTTCTACGTGGGAGAGCCAGAATTTATACTCAGAGGAAATTAGGCTGGGATTGCGCGAAGTTAAGGAGGGACGTTTTATCCGGGGAACGTTCATGCCCTGGGTTTCGCATGGAGTAAGCCTCAGCATCCATCGAAAGCAAAAAGCCCCGCCAGCAACAACGGGACGTTAATCGTTAATCATCCATCGTATCGCAAGTAGGGCAGGGGAGAGATATGGAAACAGGGTGGGCAGATGCGGCATCCTGCCATTCTCATTCATCGATAGGTATATGCTTGGGGAGAACCGGTAACGAGCTGCTGAGTTGAATTTTAACAGCGTAGCCCATACGGATAATAGAAGAGAGAACTGCGTATCTTAAACGTTCGAATTGAACGTGGAAGCGGAATTCTAACATTCAGCAGCCGAGAGAAGTCGATGTGATATATCGAGAGAAGTCGATGTGATATATTGAATTCAGGTGTATCCAGAGGAGAGAATATATAGTCGAGACATTTCAATTAGGTAAGCTAAAGCTACTACGTAAAATCCTAAAAAGACGAGCGCTAGCGAGTCTCACCGAGCGATAGCTCGGAGTGAGTATCTCCATTCCTTGAAAAATCCCATAGTCAGAAAGCAGCCCAGGCTTCTATGGGCATGGGATGCCCACGGATATTAAGGTGGGCTTTCACGTTCCCTGCTTGTGACCTCCTCGCTTCGCTCGGAAGACTTCGCTTCGCTCCGTCCCTTTCCTTTCCCTTCGGTCTTCAGGGGAGAGCCAGATGTTCAGGTGTGAATTCATCTTCACTTCTGAATATCGTATACCCTTTTATTTAAAGCGTTAATATGATAAAGAACACAATCGTCACTTGGACGCTTTTGTACGGTAAAGCGACAGACAGAGCAGCCCTTGTCCCATAATCTTTGGAGTAACCCCTGTATTTACCACATAGGAGCGCATGTCACGTTTCCCATAAAATTCACCCATAGGCCAGTATATTTGTACGTCCTCACGCATGATTGATAACATATCCATACCAGCATGTTATCAATCATGCTTCATTGATCGAAAATTTATATCAATCATTTCAAAAAAGGTTATCTGGAGACACGACCAGTTCACAAGGCACTGTTAGGGGAAAGCGAACGCAGGAGCGGGAGGAGTTTATTGTGAGCCGAGGGAACACGGGGTGATTTATTCAATTCAAGCTGGATACGTACCACCAATAGTTAACCGGCACGTAAAGAAGTCCCTATCAGCCAAAATCTGATGAATAAACGACCAGCTTTGGCGAATAGGGGCGTTACTTAGCTTCTGAGGCAGGACGATTCACCTTGACCGGCAATGTGCCGTAGAAACAAATTAACGGCCCATCAACATTCAATGAACCGTTAGTTGTATTTTACCGGAACAAGTTCACGTACAGCAAGGTCAAGCAGATCGGTACAACGAACAGCACGGTAAAGGGAATAAAGAAGCTTGTTCCTCCAGCCTTAGCGATGTGATACTCCTGAAGCTTCTCGTCAGAATTGGCCTTGATGATCTTCTCAATCTTCTTCTCCGCATGTCTTAGGTAGATATCATCAATGAAGAAGGCCAGTGGGACGTTTAGGAGCAATACAAACAAGAGTTCGAATCCAATGCGGTTGATGTTCAGGTTTTGAAAGATAATGGTGAAGAACACGGTGGCAGCCAAGTAAACGAAGAAAGCAAGGTACATCTTGCGGTACAATAAGAAAATGACGTTGAGCCAAAACGCTCCCCAGTTCCATTTCCGCTTCTTCCGCCATGCCTCCAGATAATAGTCGTTGCTTGCGAACTTTTGCAAGTGCTCCTCTGTAACAATCGGATTCTTTATGTAATCCATACGACAACCCCCATCTATGTAATTTTGATATGCACCGCGAATACGGCGCTACTCCATTCATGGCTCACTCAAACGAAGGCGGATAAATGCGGTATTGCTTCCGTTCATTGTCCTGCAACCGAATTTCGGTATATTCGTTCAGAATATCCTCCGTTAACCCCATAGCAAGACTACGAAATAACACATTTAGCAGCTGTTCCTCGCTTAATTCTTTGGATTTATCGGATGAGCCGAACAAGTCCATCATTAGCGCGGCGGGACTTTCCGTAAGATCAAGCTTGCTCGCTTCCTGTAGATCGATGATGACGCGGTATTCATCCGGTTGCTTCTCTAAGGTGAAGTTGAATTTCTCGTCACGCTTGATGATAGCCGATTCCTTCATGTAGAGGATGACCTTCTTGACCTCACCTTCCGATACGTCGGACTTGTAGTGGCCTGTGATATTGCCCAAGCTGACGCTACGGCTTGTTTGAATAATCGATGCAGGTGACGAACATGACGATAAGAGCAATAAAGCGAGTAGGGCTGTGAGTGCGAGTGCAGTTATTCTCTTTTGCATTGAGCCCTCCTGTTGGTATAGTTATCCATACTGAAATAGTACTTTAAAGAACTATTTATGACAAGTTTATTTTTGATTTAATTATCTGTTAGTGTTTGAAAACCTCTCCTAACCTGTATATAGAGGTGGTTTTGTGAGGTTATCGACTTTGGTTGGAGATAGAATCAGATCGTTACGAAAAGCGAAGGGTTGGACTCAGGAGCAATTAGCAGAGGCTTCATCACTTCATTATAGTTACGTGGGTGGGGTAGAGCGCGGGGAAAGAAATATTTCCTTGGAAACGCTGGAGAAGGTTGTTACAGCCCTGCAAGTGTCGCCAATGGAACTGTTTCGAGATGAGCTTGATGCGGATGATGCCGCGAAGGCTCATCGTAAGGCCGTTGATGAGCACATGTCTATGATAAGCAGCAGGAGTACGGAGGAGATTGAAATGATCTCCAAGATAAATCGGGACATTTTTACGGCTATCGATTCAAAGCGCTAGAATACATACGAGGTTGGGGGGTGGAGTATGAGCCAGAAACCGAAAAAGGTTACGAAATATTGTGAGTTGCTGGAACAAGCATTTATAGATGAAGGAAAACAACGGTTTGCAATTGAGCGTATTAAGGTAAGGTCAACGGAAAATGAAGAAATTCGGTTCACATATTACAAGAAGTCCGAAGATGGAAAACTCCGTTTTGTACCTAGACCGTTAGATCTCAACGAGTCCTCGCTTTTAGAATTGTTTAAAAAACCGGGAATTACAGAGGTTTTTAGTGTAAGTTTCCTGAATGACCTTAGGGGTGTTCTAGATGAACTCTGTCGCAGAAGTAATACATAAGCAGATTACATAGACGGAACTGAGAAAACCACCAACGCCATTTCGGTTATTGGTGGTTTTGGTTTATCTGGATTCATTTAGGTCGAGAGCCTTCCGCCCGCTCTGGATATATGCTGATCACACGGAATCACCGTGCAAGGAGGTTTCCGTATTTACTCCAGCCCAGCGATCATACAGCTTTACCAGCTCAGTTTGATAATTATAATCGTCAATCGACTGCTCGCCTACACCAGCATTAGATTCTTGAGCGACATAGAGCCTATCGAAGCGGCTCCGCAATTCATCCCATTCCATTAGTCCATCCCCCATATTGTACAAGTCCCGATTCGAGTAAAGCATAGAGGAGAAGCGGGATAGTTTCAAACTTAATTTCGGTGAACGGTTAGTAAGGGTTTATGGAGAACTTGCCCTGTTGCTTCTGATCTCGTGGTTTCCGGCAGTAGTTCGGTAAGCTCTACGTTGCAGAGCTGAATTGCAAAAACGCAAGTCTCTTTGAAGCGGAGAATGCCGCCGCGCGGCACACTTAGGCGTATTTTTCGCCGATAGCCCCGTTAAGCTGAACCATATCATAAGTAGGGCGAATTTTTTGTTCGGCTGATGAAGTGAGAGTAA
>RCUU01001122.1_pt1 | contig 13283 bp, 8 predicted proteins | sample 2166211 | NCBI WGS metagenome assembly RCUU01 (sample SAMN09932620, study PRJNA488358) | compost metagenome | feature: garden; material: soil; isolation source: compost soil in phenylacetic acid-enriched culture | place: Germany: Experimental Botanical Garden Goettingen | collected 2016-01-27
TGGAGGAGTTCAAGCAGTTCTCACCGCTGTTTGACGAGAATATCTATGCTGTTCTCCAACCGGAAGCGGTAGTTAACGCCCGTAACGTTTATGGTGGTACAGCTACTGTTCAGGTGAAGGCTGCAATCGAACGCGCGGAGCAGGCATTGCACGAAGCTAATGAGTGGGTAGTAAAACACGGTGACGCTATATTGTAAGCCGTATAAATATCAAATCTCGCCTCAAACCTTAATAGGTGGCAGGCGGGATTTTTTTATTGTATAGGAAATGAATCTGGCTCTACGTTCAATTACGTGTGGCGCTTGATGATGAGGAAACTATGGATCTGGAGCCGGAACATTACGATACATTGCAGTTTGTACAATGGAGAACGCTCTTTTCGCTCCATAAAAAATCGTCTACTGCACTTTGTGCAATCAAATTACCAGAAATGTGCTATAAATGATCATTTTTCATAGATTGATTGTACAAACTACAACAGAACTACAACTCAGCACGATTTTAAGAAGTTCTGTTGCACCAAATACAACGGCCAACAAAAATGCCGCAAGACCACTAAGCATTTTGGTGTTCAGAGGGAAAAGTAACGTTACAAACCACTTACTAAGCTGTAAGCAGACTCAGATGGATCTATTTGAGCATTTGAGCCTTTTTGAGCGAGTTGCGGACCTGAGAGACTTATTCATCAAAAACAGGGATAATATCAGGTTTAGAGCTACTGTTTTTTTATCTAAATGGGCTGAGTACTATACGACTGGATTAGCAGGGTTCTTTACGGTTATCCTTAGATTAGGGTTAGGAGGGTCGTAAGTATGAGTAGAGAGCAAATCCTAGACGAGCTTAGGTCACAATTAAAACTGGGCAATCCTATTATTGGAGTAGCCACAGGTGCGGGAATAACCGCAAAGTACGCGAAGCAGGGTGGGGCTGATTTCATCCTGATGTTAAATTCGGGGAAATTCCGCCAGATGGGGAGGAGTTCTCTCGCTGGTATTTTGCCATTTTGTAATAGTAATGATATGGTGATGGACTTTGCTTCTAGAGAGATCATTCCTTTGGTAAGAGACATTCCTATTATTTTTGGCCTCAATGCAACCGATCCGACAAAAGATATGGAGACCTATATTAGTGAAATAAAGAATAAAGGATTTTCCGGCATTAATAATTATCCCACGGTTGGATTAATAGATGGTCAATTTGGAGAAGCGCTCGAAGAAGAGGGGAATGGTTATCTACTTGAAGTAGAAGCGATAAGAATAGCCCATGAAAAAGATTTGTTCACCATAGCCTTTGTATTTGACGAAATCCAAGCCGCTCAGATGATCGAGGCCGGAGCGGATGTGATTTGTGCTCATTTAGGCTTAACAGAAGGGGGATTATTAGGAGCCCGAAAAGTATTTTCTCTGGAAGCTGCCAAGGTTAAGGCGGGCAAGATTTTTAATACATGCAATGAGCTAAAGCCAGATTTAATTAAACTAGTTTATGGGGGTCCTGTGAAAACGCCAATAGATGTGCAGTATATGTACAGTAATAATCAAAACTTGATGGGGTATATCGGGGGATCTGCTTTTGAGAGAATTCCATCGGAGAAGTCCATTACGAATATAACGAAAGCTTTTAAAGTATCAGGTAAACTGGATGAAGATGATTTCATGGTCAAAATGTTAGATGGTATTACAAAGCACTATGACTATGTTGAATTTGTAAAAGAATACGTTGCTCAAAATTATATGAATGAGATCTTGTTTGCAGATTTAGCTAAGGTGGCCCATGTGTCACGGAGTTATTTAAGTAGTTTATTTACCAAAAAAGTAGGCTGCAGTTTCCAAACGTATCTTGTGCAATTTCGGATGGATAAAGCAGCGGAAATATTACATAGAGACAATATCCAGTTATCTGAGCTAGCGCCATTAGTTGGGTACCAAGATTATGCGCAGTTTAGCAAAATGTTTAAGAAGTATAAAGGGGATTCTCCAAAACGATATAAATCTAACATAAACACAAAAACATAAGACATAAAAGCGTTTTCATTCAAAAATCAAAGAAGTATGATTAACTCATAAGTTGATCATGCTTTTTTTTGAAATATAAGAAAGTATAAGTTTATATTTCTTGTTGCAGATATTTGAAGAGGAGGTTGAAGAAATGAAGACCATAGCCATTGCCGGAACTTTTGATACCAAGGGTGAAGAATATCTCTACATTAAAAATCTGATTGAAAGCTTGGAGCTGGGTACGTTTACGATTCATACGGGTGTGTTTGAACCTACTTTTACACCGGATGTCTCCAACAGAGAAGTAGCAGAAGCCGCGGGTGTGAGTATAGATGAACTCGTTGCCAAGAAAGATAGAGCTTTAGCAACAGAAGTATTAGCCAAAGGTATGGAAAAAATAGTACCTGAATTATATAAGCAAGGCAAATTTGATGGAATTATCTCCTTCGGGGGCACTGGAGGGACTTCACTTGTAACCCCTGGTATGCGGGCATTGCCTATTGGTGTACCTAAAGTGATGGTTTCGACCGTAGCTTCAGGGAATACTGCCCCATATGTAGGCACTAGTGATATTGTCATGATGCCATCCGTAGTAGACGTTGCAGGACTGAACTCCATTTCGACAAAGATTTTTACCAATGCAGCCTTCGCCATCGCAGGTATGCTTAAATTTGAGAATAAACAAGTGATAGAGAAAAAACCACTAGTTGCTACAACGATGTTTGGGGTAACCACACCTTGTGTAACGGCAGCTCGTAACTTTCTTGAAGCTAGAGGATATGAAGTGCTTGTATTCCATGCAACAGGTGTAGGCGGCCAGTCCATGGAAGCACTGATCGAGGCTGGTTTTATTGAAGGCGTATTGGATTTGACCACAACAGAATGGGCGGACGAAATCATTGGTGGTGTGCTGAATGCTGGACCTCATCGTTTAGAAGCTGCGGGTAAACATCATATTCCACAGGTGGTGTCGGTAGGCGCCCTTGATATGTGCAACTTTGGCCCTTATGATACGGTACCTGAGAAATTTGCTGGACATAAGTTCTATAAACATAACCCTACAGTTACTTTGATGAGAACAACGGTAGAAGAGAATGAAGCCATCGGCAAAAAGCTTGTCGAGAAGTTAAATATGGCCAAAGAAAAAACGGTATTAATGCTGCCGCTTAGAGGGATATCCGGTATTGATGTTGCAGGGGAAGCTTTTTATGGCGTAGAGGAAGATAAAATGTTATTTGATACCTTAAGAAATGGCGTAAACAGAAATGTTGTCGAGGTTATCGAAATGGATTGTGCCATTAATGATGTAGAGTTCGCAGAAGCAGCAGCGCAGAAGCTAATAGATCTCATGAGCAAATAACACTAACACAGAACATTTAAATAATGATGGAGGCGTTACACATGAACAAAAATACAAGAACTGAAATCATGGCGAAGTTTAGAGAAGAAGTAGCAAATGGAAAAATTCTTTTAGGTGTTGGGGCTGGCACAGGGATTACTGCAAAAAGCAGTGAAGCTGGCGGAGCGGATATGCTGATTGTTTATAATTCAGGAAGATACAGAATGGCAGGTCGTGGATCACTCGCGGGGTTATTATCTTATGGAGATGCCAACCAAATCGTAGTCGAAATGGGCTCTGAGGTATTACCTGTTGTAAAAAACACCCCCGTATTAGCAGGCGTATGTGGAACAGATCCTTTTAGAGTGATGGAGGTGTATTTGAAGGGGCTTAAGGAACAAGGTTTCAGCGGTGTGCAGAACTTTCCAACCGTTGGATTGATCGATGGCGTATTCAGACAGAACCTGGAAGAGACAGGGATGGGATATGGTTTAGAGGTAGACATGATTAGAGCTGCACATGATTTGGATATGCTCACCACGCCTTATGTGTTTGATCCTGAGCAAGCTAAAGCCATGGCAGAAGCAGGTGCGGATATTTTGGTGGCACATATGGGCTTAACGACCAAAGGTACAATTGGAGCGAAGACAGCTCTTACCTTGGATGATTGTGTTGAAAGAATTGAAGCGATTATTAAAGCAGGGAAAGCAGTAAACCCCGATATTATGGTGATTTGTCACGGTGGACCGATTGCTGAACCAGAAGATGCGGCGTATGTAATTGAACGGACAGAAGGCATAGACGGATTCTTTGGGGCATCCAGTATTGAAAGATTTGCTGCTGAAAAAGGGATTACAGAGCAAACCGAATTATTTAAAAAAATCACCAAACAAGCATAATTGCCTTCGGCGTCCTTAAAAGGACGGTAAGCAATTAAGCGAGAAATATAAGGATAAAGTAGTGTGAAACTTATACTTTATCCTTATATTTTAAAAGAACCCTCCGAAGAGGGCGATCTGTATAAAAAAGGAGGTGTAGCTTATGGCTGCACCTTTTTGTTGTGTAGTAGCAATAGCTAATTATTACTCAACGGCAACCAGGTCAATATATCGCGGATTTTGGCATCCCAATATCCCCATTCATGTGTACCCGGGCCTTCATCGTAGGTAAAGTCAAGGGAAGTTGCTCGGCAGGCATCGCGGAATTTCAAGTTATCGGTATACAGGAAATCTTCAGTGCCACAGCATTGGTATAGTGCGGGTTTCGGGCCAGTAGAGCGGTTGACTTCCTCTAGCAACCATAGTAAGTCCTCGGGCGTTCCGGCGATATCTTCTATTCCGAAGATCATCTCGTATTCTTTGCTTTTGACAGTAGGATCTTCCACGTTCATAAAATTATGCGCCATATCAAGCGCCCCCGACAAACTCGCTGCCGCTGCAAAAGACTCCGGTTTACGCAGTCCCAGCTTAATCGCCCCGTAACCACCCATCGACAATCCAGCTACAAAGTTCTCCTCACGTTTATCTGACAGTGGAAAAAACGAACGTGCAAGCATCGGCAACTCTTCACTAATAAAGGTCCAATAACGACCCCCAACTGCCATATCCGTATAGAAACTGCGGTGCACATTTGGCATAACTACAGCTATTCCCATCTCTGCTACATATCGTTCTATAGAAGTCCGGCGAAGCCAGATCGAATCATCGTCTGACAAACCGTGCAGCAAATACAGCGTAGGGTGAAGTTCGCCTCTTGTTACGTTGCTCATCCCGATTTGTGTGGTTGTTTTTTGCGGCAAAATTACAGTCATTGAGGTATTCAAGCCTAGCACTTCTGAATAAAATTTGCACTCTATTAAAGCCATTTCATCCATCCCCTCTCTTTCCAAATGATAACATAGAGTAAAAGTGAGAGATATTGTAGAAATATCTGAATTATAAGTGTTTTGAGGATTGCTGTAGCTGGAGATGAGAGAATATAATGGAAGTAGAAAATTAAGGAAAAAACGTGCAAATATGAAAGTATTCTCGTGAGCTGGAGGTAAAAAGTAGGATGAAATCAGGCCTGAAGCAGGAAAAAGGATTTACATTGATCGAAGTGCTGGCCGCTATTGTGATCTTATCGATAGTTTCACTGGTACTTACGTCTTACTTTACAAACGCCATGAGTTACTCTAAATCGAACCAGAACAAGACGATTATGGTCAATTTGGCGCGGAACGCGCTGTTTTATGTGGAGAAGCAGGATTTTGAGAAGATGAAAGATTATTTCATAAAGCAAAATCACAACACGATAGAAGCATCGAAATGCAAACAGGATCCAGCGGAATCTCCGAAATGCGATGACTACATAGTGCTTGTTCAAAATACAGAAACCTTAAGCCAAGTCTTAAACCCTGCTATCAATGGGGTAAACTATCAAATAGAAATTGAATATCAGCGTGATCTACATAACCAAAGCTTAAACTCTAGTGATCCGGAGAAACAGAAGATGGCAGCATATTTGTTGCCAGTGTTGGTCAAAGTCAGCAGAGCGGATTCTTCTGGAGGACCCCAAAGTGAACCTGTTGTGGAGGGATACATTACCGATGAAAAAATTCGCTAACCTTCTCCGCAGGGAGAGTGGATTTACTTTAGTGGAGCTAATTGTAGCACTATCATTGTTTACAGTTGCCGCAGGAATTATTTCAGGGATCACGATGTTAGGCTTACGCAGTTATCATAAAATATCGATTGAAAATTCTTTGCGGGATGAAGGGGATTTGTTAATGTCCGCAATAATTACGGAGTTGTATACCTTTGCGCCTGATAAGGTTACCCCAACGTTGATCCAAAATGATGATAAGACCCAGATTATTGATAGCTTCATTACGTTAGAGCGCCAGGACGGCACCAAATCACGGATTCGTATTGCTAATGGCATTCTTACGATAGCTCCACCCGATGTGATTGATCCTCCAGCGGACACAAGAACTAAGATTACATCTAGGTTAGCACAAGGTTCTACCATTACTCTAGAGTGTCAGAATAGCATTCCTTGTGATAGTGGTCTGATATCGATAGATTTATCGCTAGTTCAGAGCTATAACGGAAGGGATTACCCATTGGAGCTGAAAAGCAAATTCGGATTCTAGGAGGAGTAGGAGGGATGAGGAATAACGAAAGAGGATCAGCCCTGGTACTAGTTATGTTTGTTGCTCTTCTACTTACGATACTCGGACTAGCTGTGCTTGGGGCAACGATGGGCGGGGCACAACGAACGGAAACCAGAGAGAACGATGTGCAAAGTTTACACCTTGCGCAGAAGGGGCTGGATGAAGCGGTCGCTTATATACAGACGAAGCTGGATGGACGAAAGGATATTGATCCTGATTATATGGAAGATGAGATTAAGGGGATTGTCGAAGAGGTCACGAACAAAATTGTTGGAGTCAGTAATGGGGTAAGTACGGGGTTATCTGGAGCTGGTGGTACGATCAAAAGCATCACCTATGAGAAGCAGGATAAGCAAAAATATTATGTCGATATTGAAGCACAAGCCACAGTTAATGGCGTCATCAGACAGCTAAGACAAAAAATTGTCATTGATACCTATCCTGATTTTCTTAAATATGCTTTCGGATCGGAAGAGGTATTAACGCTAAACGGAGCGCCTGGTCTTCATGGCAATATATATGCAGGTAAAGAATTACGCATCAGTGATACGGCAGTTTATACATACAAGGCAGTGAAAGATCTAAAAGAAAGGACTCAATATCCTAGAGTGGAATTATTGAAAGACCAAACGATCGCCACTTCTACCGAGCCTCAACCTGAAGTGCATGTGCAGTCCCTTGAAAGTATTAAATATTCTGGAAATGGCGTTATAGATGCAACTGTGAATAAGAATAATGCCTCAAGCATTCTCCTTACTATTTTGGGTGTTCATGAAGAACAGGTGTTTATCAAACCGCAGAAAAAGTTCGTTCAGATCAATGTGTTGGAATCCTTTCTTGATAAAGTGGAGGAAGCGACAGGGTTGACTGGGAAAAAGTCTGAACTTGAGCAGGCTATTAAGGATAACCAGCTGGGTAATTACTTAAGTACAACAACATTAGATAGACTACCAGATACTAATCCACCAATTGTTGCACCCGAACTTTCGGAAAATCCAACAGAAGAAGAAAAGGATAATTACAAACTAGAGTATAGCGAATACTTAGAACAATTGAGAATATATCAAAACTCCTTGTTGGATAAGGAATTGAATAAATCTACAATTTATGACGGTAATCTACTTATCGATGGGATTGATTACAAACAGTTGAAGTTTAGTGATGAAGCCAAAACAGGTAATCCTTCTATGAAGCCCAAATGGATTATTGTTAACGGTGATCTGGAGGTGAATAACTATAGTTCAGATAGAACTAAATTTTTGGAGATTCAAGCTAATATTCTAGTTACAGGTGATGTTACTATTAAAGGCCAAGTGAAATTCAACTCTACTATGTTTGTTTTAGGAGAAACGAAAGTAGAGGACGCCGTGATCCAAGGGTTAAGTAGTAAGGAGCTAGTCCTCATATCTCAAGGAGATGTGCTCATTAACCGAATTGACACTTTTACGAACCCACCTAAGAAGAAGGATGAGCAGGATTCATTTTATATGAAAGCTTTTTTTTACACGGATAGTGATGCTAACTTGTACGGGGTGGGGTCAATCTTTTGGTTAAACGGAGGTTTTTTCGCTAAAGGGGATCTTACAGTAAACGCAGTACTAGGCGAAGTGACTGAGCCCTTAGATCCGGCACTCGGCTTTAATTTCGAAAATCAGGATACGGATCGATATCATTTAGGTCACCGTTTTAAGATTCAATATAATCAGGATGTTTTTACTCATCAGCAGTCTAGCCTCCCGCGTGTACAGCAGGTGAATGTAACCGTGGGGCCTCTGGAACTTGTAAGTCATTAAGACTAGTTGAAAATAGGGTATCCTTAAGCGATTGCTTAGGGATACCCTATTTTTTTGTTGGATGTTTCTTGTTTTTTAAATGTAAAGTTTAGTAACGATCGTCATTCTGGGGTGCTACAACCTTAACCGTAATAACTGCTTTTACTGTTGTACCCGTGCTTCCGGTATAGGTCACTGTGATGAGTGTGGTGCCCTTTTTAACGCCTGTAACAATTCCCCTGGTATTAACATCGCTTCCGTTATACACACTTGCAATATCAGGTGAGTTACTTATCCAACTCAAGTTTTCTTTGATTTGATCTATTGAGATGGAGGTTGGGAATGCCCATAAAATATTTGTTAACGGATAAGTATGGCCCACCTCTAGCTTGATGGACTGATCTTTGAATCTTAACCCTGTCAAAGCATCGACAATGTTTACCGTGTGGGTTGAAGTAATTTCATTGAATGAAACCTCAATCAGCAGTCCATCTTTAGCGGTATCACCAGCCGTCAATTTAGCGGTTGAACCGTCACTAGAAGGCGCAAGCGTAGCAATATGATCATTCGTAATAGTGTCATCCGTAATATTTTCATCCGTTGATTTCACGAATCTCCACCTTAGCGTTGCTGGATCAGCATCCGTAGGATTTCTAATTGCGCTTAGATCGATTTGTTCTCCTACCAATACCGTTGTTGGACCGTCAATTGACAGTAATTCTAGTGGGTTAGTAATTACAATTGTCAGACTTGCACTTATATCCTCTCGATTACTAGAAGAAACAGTAAGGCTTACTAGGTATTCTCCTGATTGTGAAACACTGAATTTCTTCTGACTATTATCACTCGAGTTCATAGGATCTGGGGTCAGTGCATCAACAATTGCCCCCGTGGCGAGATTAGTGACAGACCAGGTGTAGGTTATTTTGGGGTTCTCAGATCCTTGATTATTATTGTTCTGATCATAGTGAGCATTTAAATGAATAAGCTCTTTAACTTTACCTGATTTCTCTCCTTCAATCGTTAATGAATGATCACTTCGTATATTTTTTACGGTTATGGTTGCAGTATTCGAAACTTTACTGTCGCTCAAAGCCGCCACAGTGATTACAGCTTTTCCTTCTGCTAGACCAACAATATCACCGCTACTAGGGTCAACTTGCACGATTGATCCATTGTCTGTTGTCCAGAGAAATGCAGAATTACTTAAATCTGAAGGCGTAATTATAGGGATCAGTCGAATCTTATCTCCTACATAAATAGTTTTGTCCTCTAATTGCAGAGCTTTAATCTTATATTCGGCTGTAAAGGTTAAGGTCTCAAACGAAATCGTAGTACGCGCTAAATTAGCTGATGAAGGATCTGTTGGTGCCGGGACAGGCAGAGGATAGATCTCTGCTGGCAAATTCCCGGTAAAAGGAAAATGAAATAAAGTCGCTGAACTCATAGTCATTGAAGCTCCAATGATTGCTCCATACACCTGTCCTCCATCGAATGTAATGTCTGACCACGGCGCTAGAATGGTTCCGTATACATTGGCTTGAGAAATCCTAAGTTTATGAGCAATCTTAGCTGTATGAAAATTGAATAACACACGGCTGCCGTCATCTCCGAGCGGGAAATTAAGAAATGGTTCGACTGTTTCGTCATCTTTAACATTAACAATTACGGTTGATCCTTGCGGTACATCAAGAATGGAACTCGTAAGTTTGCTTAAGTTTACTGCGGATATTTCAACAACATTGATTGGAGATCTCCCTGTTACAGTGAGTGTTCCAGAAGATACATCGGGAATGGCAGTAGCATTGTAAGGCAACTTAGCAATGGCATCTGAGAGCCTACGGAAATAATCGCCTTGTTTACTGAAATTGTGAAGTTCTCCGTATGAGATTTCGCCATTTTGAATAGATCCTGGCCGTTGGTCTTTGACGACACCCTTAACCAATACGTTTCCGTAAATCGTCCCCGCAGGGAGATGAATATCTCCACCCGTGACAATCCCATATGGGACAGTGCCTTTGTATTGTTGATTTACATCAATACCAGCGTTGTTAAAGTTGATTGTGCCCCCCGAAGCTATTGGTCCCTTGATAGTTCCTCCACGAAGTGAGGTTGTCTGAAGGATAAATGCATTGTATTCATTTGTGATTGCCAGCGGTGGTAATGTAGCATGAATATCGACATAAGTAAGCTTGGAATCATTTAAAGTATAAGTTTGGGTCTGAGTCGGAGTAACCGTGATTTGGAACGTTATGGGTTGCTCAGAATCAGGTTTATAGATCTGTTTGCCATTCTCCGTCTTTAATGAATAAGTTATGTTACTTAGATTACGTGTCAATCTATATCCGCTAGTCACATTCCCCGTGACGATCGTACCGGCAGGTAGTTCTCCTGAAATCTCCAGGTTAGGTGGAAAGTTCTCGGTAAATACAATATCCGATATCAGTTGTGTGTTGTAGGCCTGATTGGCGGTACTGACGTTTTCAAAAGGTACAGGTTTTGGTGTAATGGAATAACTAAGGGTTACATCTTCTCCCCGCTCTACTTTCCCAGTTATAGTAGCATTCTCAGAAAGAGATCGTGTCACACTCAAGTTGGAGTTCATTTGCAGGACATTTACTCTGATCGTTTTACTTGAAAGCGCACCGTTTTGGTCCCATGCGTTAATCTCAATATCAAGTGCTCCACCCTCCGGAAGTGGATTGTTAAATGATTGATAAATATTTTGGCCCGATTTAATGCTCGTTTTGCTCACTGCAGGCGCATCCAAATACTTACCATTTGTTTTGAAACGGACTTCAGTCGTCAGATCCCGATCGTTAAAGTCCAAGTCAGTTACTGTGTAGTCGACAAGCAGTGTTTTTTGATAAGAAGGAATAGATGAATTATTGGTCGGTGTATGCACGGTAATCTCAGGAGCATGATTGGCACCGATAAAAGCACGATACATGGTATTAACGAACAATTGTTGTTCCCAGACGGGGAATTTCCTGAGAGCGCTCGGAATATCACTAACTCCAAAAAAGTGACCTGTGCCTGAGTAGGTAATATTCCCCTTCGAATAGGTGTAATATTGATTCCAGCTATCTTCGGTGTCGCGCTGGTATTTATTATATTCTCCATTTGGTTTAATTGAGGTGCCTTCAGGCATACTCTCAATGTTATACCAGGAGACCACCTCAGGATCTTCCAGATTAAGCGTAAAGTACTGGTTATGTGTCGGTGCAATCTGCGGTTGAATGATATCGACTTGCTTGTTGTTATCGTCCCGCTTGCTCAGATAAAAAGGATATTGCATTAAAAGTCCATCATTCACTGGCTTAACTTTGGTAGAGAGATTGATAGCATTATGGCCTAAGTTGGTTTCGGGGTTCATCTGACCAGTGATGCCCATAAAATTATTAATCCAATTCTTTTTACTAGCATCTAAATTAATAATGGTATCGTGAGTGAACAAGGCGCTTTGCTTGAAGGTACCAGTAAATTCTGTAATAGCGTTGATCGCATCAGTGCTTAAGTTCGATTTTTTGTAGTATTCGTCAACAAAACCAAAGATGAGCATGTCATAGGTGCCGTTTAGACCATAGCTTTTTTGTTGCGATTTATCATATTTTTCTTTCACGAATTTATTGAATTGTTCCATCGTGTTGACGGATATGTTGAGCTGATAATCGGTCGTATTCAAAAATGACGGGTCCATATTATTAGGATTCAAAAGGCTGCTTTCCGTTAAAGTATCAGGCATAACCTGAAGGATATTTACGATCGTCCGTTCCCCACGGTAACGTATTACACCGCTGTCGAAGTCCTTTAATTGTGTACTGTGGTAATCATTAACTTCTAGCTTCCAGTAGAGTAATCCAGAGTACGTTTTTGGCAAAGTGTATTCAATAGTTCCGCTGGATGTATTCATCTCAGTTTCAGCAACAAGCTGCTTCTCTCCCATTTTGATGGATTTATCGAGGCCGATATACAGTTTGACTGAGAGAGGAGCGCTTTGTTGTGTAGAGGATTTGGTGACATTGAAATTAAAAGAAAGCTTCTCCCCAGGAACATAGATTTTACTATTAGCTACATTAGGGTCATAGTCAGGTATTTTGTTCGTAATTTGAAGACGGGGGCGTTTTTTTAAGTCGTTTATGTATGTAGAGTTTTGTTTTTTTAAATCATCAAAGATATTTGCGAGTTCGGTATCATCTACAAACTTAACTTTTGGTGTGGAGGTGGAAAAACGGTAACTATTAAAAGAGCTGTACAGTATACCTCGCTCACCTTGAGGTTGTTTATCTTTGTCTTTAAAGGGCTGACTATGAAAGAAAACATATAACCCCTTGTTGATGAATTCCTTTGTAATTTGATCAGCCCTTAGCTTAGTAATATCGTTCTTCATACTTTTGGTGTCCAGAGACTTCGCTCTATTTTCCTCCGAGGCTGTTTTTTGATTACTCACCTGTGTAGGATTGTAAGTCCCCTTCCCGATATAAACCGCATCATATCGCCCGTCCAAATCATCTCGCAGCGCCACAAAGCGCTTCATACTCATCGTATCAATCGTGAAGTTAGCTAATCCAGAGGTTAGAGACGCAAGCTCGCTGATGCCACTCTCCGTAACCTCCAGCATCCGAATCTGGTAATCATTTGAACTGGCTTCGACATTCCTGAAGTGATCTTTGAGGGGTAGAACAAGCAGAAGGAGAAGCAGGATGGATACAGTAACAAGATAGATCCTTTTGTTGCGGACAAATTTCATGGTCATCTCTCCCTGATTGTTAACTATTGGCAGATATGGTCGCATTAGAGGTCGTATATGCTAGTTTCCGACAGCTTTTTCAGTTGATTTCGTTGTAAAATTATCCAATCTATGTTATATACATTCTAGGACATTCAGCATTGATAGACAACATAAATCTATTGAAATATACCTATAAATTTATTACTAAAGTCCCAAGTCTGCTGAAAAATACACTAGTTTAACAAAAGTGATGAATCCGTAATTATGGAAAAAATAATTTTCATATTTTGCA
>RCUU01001125.1_pt1 | contig 13249 bp, 15 predicted proteins | sample 2166211 | NCBI WGS metagenome assembly RCUU01 (sample SAMN09932620, study PRJNA488358) | compost metagenome | feature: garden; material: soil; isolation source: compost soil in phenylacetic acid-enriched culture | place: Germany: Experimental Botanical Garden Goettingen | collected 2016-01-27
TGGTGTAGAATGTTGCGCTGGAGCAAATGGCGAGTTGGCATGGTGCAGAATGCTGTACTAGCATGTTAGTTGGCGTGTTGTAGAATGTTGCGCTGGAGCAAATGGCGAGTTGGTGTGGTGCAGAATGGTGTGCTGGAGTGGTAGGCGAGTTGGTGTGGTGCAGAATGCTGCGCTGGAGCAAGTGGCGAGTTGGCGTGTTGTAGAATGTTGCGCTAGAGCAGATGGCGAGTTGGAGTGGTGTAGAATGTTGCGCTGGAGCAAATGGCGAGTTGGCATGGTGCAGAATGCTGCGCTGGAGTGGTAGGCGAGTTGATGCGGTGCAGAATAGCTGCATTTAGTGCAGCTATAAGGCGAAAAATCTCGTTTCACAGTCGATTGATGGGAAAATAACTGCACTAAATACACTTATATGGATATTCTCTGCTGAAAGGCGCTGATTTAAGTGTACAAAATGCAATTACTCTGTCGCCACTCATGCTCATGCTAATGAGCTCCACGGCAGTGATGAGCTCCGTCCTACTCAGCTATTTGTAGCATTTCCTTACACAGGATGCGATCCGCCATGTGCCGATCCATCCTGCACCGATCCGCATGTGCCGATCCATCCTGCACCGATCCGCCATGTGCCGATCCGTCCTGCACCGATCCGCCCTGCACGATCTAGCTATGCTCCAATCTAACGTTGCACCATAGAGTACTAATGAAGTCTTCTAAACTGCTCCGGAGTAGTCCCGGACTGCTTTCGAAAGGTGGCTACATAATGGCTGACATCACGGAAACCGACTCTCTGCGAGATCACTTTTATAGTAAGATCTGGCTGGCTTACGAGCATTTCTTTGCTTTTGCGGATACGTAACCGTACGAAATAGGCATATGGAGAGAGCCCAAAGGTTTGTATGAATAGGTTGTTGAGATATCGCCCTGATACTCCTAGCTGATCGGCCAGATCATTGAGTCCGAGATCAGGATCTCCATAATGGCTGTCCATCCATTTCAACAAAGGCTGCAGCTTATCCACATTGCGGGATATCGTCGTGTTGTTATGCAGTTGTCCATATTTACTTAAAGTAAGCAGAAAGCGATAAGCATCTGTGGAAGCGGCCAAACCAAACATGTCCTGAGAGGCATCATAACGATCAAGTATTTCTCTTAGCAGGTTGGAGAGAGGCGCCTCTTTTTCCCAGCGGTAAAAAGAATTCATATTCATCCCCAGCGTTTCCAAAATAGACTCGGCAGAGCTGCCCCCGAACGTTAAATAAGAGGTGCTCCAATTCGCAGCTGTTGCTTCATAGCGATGGGGGGTATAGGGAAGAAGTAATACACCGCTGCCTGCTGGAAGGGAGAAGGTTTTATTCTCGAAATGGATCACTCCTTCACCAGAGGCTGTTTGAAGCCAATGATAGGTTTCATAGCCATCTGAGCGTGATACTTTTTCCTGTTGATGGTTGTGGCCTATGCTGTCTAATGTGATAGGTAGATGTTGTCCGCCTTCATGGGGGAACACAATTCTACGATGCACGATTCCCTTCAATGACTTCATCTCCTCTTAGTTCCATATTCTTATATGCTGGGACGATTATTTTATATTTATAGCATGAGGTTAACCGATTACAATATATATATAATTATACTATAAAGGATGTGCGAAGTGTGATTAACGATAAATTACCTAAGATTTGGTACGGTGGAGATTACAATCCAGAGCAATGGGATGCGCCTGTATGGGCAGAGGATGAGCGTATGTTTAAGCTGGCAGGAATTGATGTTGCCACAATTAATGTATTTTCCTGGGCCCTAATCCAACCTTCCGAAGACACTTATGATTTCTCATCACTTGATGAATTAATGGATAGACTATATAAAAATGGGACTTACGTATGTCTGGCAACAGGTACAGGTGCGCACCCAGCTTGGATGGCTCATCGTTATCCTGAAGTTACCCGTGTTGATGTGAAGGGCAGAAAACGCAAGTTCGGCGGACGTCATAACTCGAATCCAAACAGTCCAGTTTACCGTAAGTTTGCAGCGAAGCTGGCAGGAAAGCTGGCTGAACGTTATAAGGATCATCCGGCGCTGGTAGCTTGGCATGTTTCGAATGAGTTCAGTAACTATGATTACTCTGATTTATCCGAAGCGGCGTTCCGTGTCTGGCTGAAGGATCGTTATGGTTCGTTGGATGTTTTAAACAAAGCATGGAATACACGTTTTTGGGGACATACGTTTTATGATTGGGAAGAAATTGTTCTGCCTAGTGAGCTGAGTGAAGAATGGGACGGCAATCGCACTAACTTCCAAGGCATTTCCTTAGACTTCCGTAGATTTATGTCGCATAGCTTGCTGGAATGCTACAAAATTGAGAGCGATGCGATTAAAGAGCACAGTCCTAACGTACCTGTTACCACAAACTTGATGGGCTTTTATGATGAACTGGACTATTTTGAGTGGGCTAAACATATGGACGTTATTTCTTGGGACAATTATCCTTCACTCGATACACCGGTCAGCTTCACGGCCATGGCGCATGATCTCATGCGTGGATTAAAAAATGGACAACCGTTCATGCTGATGGAGCAAACGCCAAGCCAACAGAACTGGCAACCTTATAACTCGCTGAAACGTCCAGGGGTTATGCGCTTATGGAGTTATCAGGCTGTAGCGCGTGGCGCGGACACTGTTCTGTTCTTCCAACTGCGTCGTTCGATTGGTGCATGTGAGAAGTATCATGGGGCGGTTATTGAGCATGTAGGACATGAGCACACACGTGTCTTCCGTGAATGCGCTGAGCTAGGGAAAGAGCTGGGACAACTTGGAGATCAACTATTGGATGCGCGTAGTGCAGCTAAAATAGGGATTATGTATGACTGGGAAAACCGTTGGGCAATCAATCTTTCAAGTGGACCATCCGTTGCATTGGATTATGTGAATGAGATTCATAAATATTATGATGCGCTGTACCAGCAAAATATCGAAGCGGATATGATCGGTGTAGAAGAGAATCTGTTCAAATATGAGATTGTAATCGCACCTGTGATGTACATGATTAAGCCAGGTTTTGCAGAGAAGGTTGAAGCTTTTGTAAAAGCAGGCGGTACATTCATTACGACTTATTTCAGCGGTATTGTTAATGAGAACGACCTCGTAACTGTAGGTGGCTACCCTGGGGAACTACGTAATGTACTCGGGATCTGGGCAGAGGAAATTGATGCACTGCTGCCGGGAATGAGCAATGAGATTGTGATGGACAAAGCGTGGGGTAATTTGAGTGGTTCTTACAAATGTGATCTGCTCTGTGATCTGATTCATGCCGAGGGTGCTGAGGTTTTGGCAGAGTATGGCTCTGATTTCTATAAAGGAATGCCTGCTTTGACTGTGAATAATTTTGGCGAAGGTAAAGCATATTATGTGGCTACTAGTCCAGAAGCTGAATTCTTGAAAGGATTCTTAGCAAATCTGTGTGCCGAAAAGAACATCCAGCCGCTAGTATCTGCACCGGAAGGTATCGAATCTGTGCAACGTGTGAAGGAAGGCGTATCCTACCTATTCTTGCTGAACCACACCACTGGTGATTTGAGTGCGGATATTGGTGCTACTGAGCGTACGGATCTTCTGACTGGCAATAAAGTTAGCGGTTCTGCTGTTGTGCCAGCCCGTGGCGTATTGATTTTGTCGGATAAGAAATAGCTTGTCATATTAAAAGAACTCCGGGGAACTAGCTTGTCCCCGGAGTTCTTTTTTGTTACGCAGCATTTCATTAGTTGCTGCTGCTTGTATTACCATCTGGAGCGGCGCCCCCGGGATTGCCATTACTTAGTGTAATGCTCTCCGCCACGGTCGAATCCGATTTCAACGTATATTGGATAATATCATCAGCTTTCAGTTCTGCTAAGGTGATCGTATTTTCTTGACGTGTGCCATTGTCGAAGGTAACCGTTACAATTTTAGTGTCCGCATCAATCGTAATATCTGTGGTTTCTTCAGAGAAGGTTTGCTGCATTCCACCACCCTGTGGTCTACCCCCTTGTCCACCGCCTTCCGGCGTTTCCCCCTGTGGCATCCCGCCCTCCGGAGCAGCGCCGTTTCCTGTACTTTGATCACTATCGGGTCTTTCTGGTGGAGTACCGTCTTGTCCGTTCTGCATATCGCCTCCAGCCGTATCTCCAGTGCCCTCTGCAGGTGGGGAAGGCATTTCTGATGTATAGATTGTAATCGTGTTGTCGTTAACACTCTTAATCTTACCGAAATTCATGGACATGTTGGGTCTGCCGTTTTGTTGATTGTCATTTCCTTGAGATTGCTGTGCATCAGTATTATCTGCTGGTGCCGTGTTCGCTTGGTTATTTACTGCGGCTGTTTCATCTGTTTCTGAGCTTGAACTGCAGCCAGCCAACAACAGTGAGGCCAATAGACTTCCTGAAATCATAATCGGAATTAATTTCTTCATTTATTTTCTCTCCTTAATAGTTTTGGATGGATTAGGAGAAATATATCAGATGGTTCTGAAAGCTTGCTTAAGATCAGCTGAAAGTTTGCCTAAAGAAATAGATCATGTAAATGCTATATAATATACAGATAAGGACATAAACCAACGTTCAGGAAAGAGGCAGTACATGAAGACTTTACTCGTAACAGGCTATCGTGCGCATGAGCTCGGTATTTTTGACAATAAACATGCGGGAATTCCTTATATCAAAAAAGCACTGGCTAACCGTTTGAAGCCTCTAATAGAAGAAGGTGTGGAATGGGTGATTACACCAGGACAATATGGTGTGGATCTATGGGCATGCGAGGTGGTAAGCGAACTTAAGACACAATATCCGGAATTGAAATTAGGGATCATTACAGCGCATACTGGACAGGAAGAGAAGTGGAAGGAAGAGAAGCAGAACGAGTATAAGCGCATTATTGCGGGTGCGGATTTCTTCGGCGCGGTCAGTAATGCCCCTTATGATGGTAGCTGGCAGTTTCGGGCCAGAGATGACTTGTTATTCCGCAAAAGTGACGGAATACTGCTCTTTTATGATGAGGATGCAGCGGAAGGAAGTCCGAAGTTTTTTAAAGAGCGGGCGCTGAAGCTGCATGCTGAAGGGGAGTATGAGTTGTTCCTCATTCACTCCGATGAAATTCAGAGCATTGCTGATGAAGAGAATCAGCGTGATTATGAGTAAGCATATGTAGAGTGTGGGAAATGAAAAAGCCCATAAACAACGGTTGGGACAATCACCGTTTACGGGCTTTAGCTGTGATTTGAATGAGGGGTGGAGAATAGGATGAGTGAGGTCAAGCAAGAAGATATTTGTTATGTTATTTTGCTAAGCCCGACGAATCAAGACCGAAGAGATATGGAGATTATTCGTGGTCATGTTAAGCATCTACAAGAACTGGACCGCAAAGGACAGTTGGTGATGTGTGGTCCCTTTAGCGATTGTCCCGGTGGTATGGTTATTGTAAGAGCAAACTCACGGGAAGAAGCAGTTCTCCTTGCCGAAGAAGATCCTTACGTGCAGTCGGGCATTCGTAGTTATGAAGTGCGTACATGGAGTCTGTCCCATGAAGGAAACAGGCATTTGGGAATCGTTCCGCTCCAGGAATAGATTTACTCAGATAAAGCTTTTTAGCGAGGGTGCTTTTCGTACCTTGTAGTGCTGTACATAAGCATAGGCGAGCTTGATCAGTGTAGGCTCCTGATAAGCCTTGGCTGAGAAAGTCACACCGAAGGGAGCACCGGCTGATGTATATCCGGAAGGTACAACGATGGATGGATATCCCGCTCTGGAGGTAATTCTGGCGCCGAAATCGGCAGGGAACAGCAGGGCATCCAGATTGTGTTCCTTCATAGTGGCGTCGATGCCTTCTTCCTTGCACAGCTTCAGGTCAGTCGCGCGATGCCGCAAATACTTTGGTTCGGTTTGTGTACCGGAAGAGGTATACTCCGCATCTATTAACGTAGCTTGACCATATCTCAAAGTTTCCACAGGATGTGCATGGTTAAAGTCGATAATATCTTTTAAGGTTCGCATCGGTGCGCCAGGGCCCAAATGAGATAAATAAGCGTTCAGTGCTGTTTTGAATTCGTTCAAGACTACCGAAGAATAACTAATTTCCCGAGCAGTCTTTATATCCGCAGGATCAATAATGGTCGCTCCAAGCTCTCTCATCCGGTCTACGGAAGCGTTGAACAGTGCAAGTTGTTCATCTGTCAGTTCCTCGAAATAATAATCTCGCGGGATACCTATTCGGGCACCTTGCAAGCCGTTCTCGTCTAGAAATACAGTGTAATCCTTATGGATTTTACCTATATTCGTTCCCATGGCTGCATCGTGAGTATCGTTGCCCAGCATGGCATTTAGCAGCAACACGGCATCGCGAACGGTTCTGGCCATAGGGCCTGCGGTGTCTTGCGTGTTGGAGAGCGGAAGGATTCCCGAACGGCTGAGCAGCCCGACGGTCGGTTTAATACCGATGATAGAGCCCAAATTGCCGGGGTTAAGGATCGATCCCGAGGTTTCTGTACCGATAGAAACTGTACAGAAGTTACAGGCTACAGCCACCGCTGATCCAGCACTCGAGCCGCCGGTTGGTGTAGATATGTTGTAGGGGTTAAGGACTTGCCCGCCACGGGAGCTGTAACCAGAGGGCATGCCGGTGGTCATAAAATTGGCGAATTCGGTCATATTGGCTTTGCCCATAATGATTGCTCCGGCTTCACGCAGTTTGGTAACAATAAACGCATCTTCCCCGGCAAAAGAATTCGCCAAAGCCAGCGAACCCGCGCTAGTATGCATTTTGTCCCCAGTGTTGATGTTATCCTTTAATAACACAGGTATGCCGTGCAGAGGTCCTCGGGAGCCTTTGATCGCACGTTCCACATCCAGAGATTCTGCGATAAACAATGCATCCGGATTGATCTCTAGCACAGAGTTAATCGTCAGGCCATTTTTGTCATGATCAGCTATGCGTTCATAATACATGAGAACTAGTTGTTTTGACGTCATTTCTCCGGATTCTAATGCTGCCTGGATCTCCGGTATTGTGGCTTCTACGATTTCAAAACTCATGTGCGTTCACGCTTCTTTCCCTATAGGATATAGCTTCTCCTTCATCTAACCATAATTTGGGTTAGGTGGATAGTGTTATATTGAGGGGGAGAGAAATAGATTTTCACTCAAAATATCTTGCAAGCGTCCAATTGAAAAGAGGTGTCCGAATCGCCAGATGAAATGGCAGTTAGGACACCTCTTTATTTTCTAGATAGGAGTTATTCCCCTTGTTCTGTAAATCCTTCTTCCGCTAAATATTCCTTAGCTTCCTCAAGTGTTTCAAAGGCCATTTCCAGATTCAGATCGGCATAGACATACCATAAATCATCTTCAAGCTTCAGAGTTAGGGTATGGCCCTCATCATTAGTCCAGCGTGTATCGGCGGTTGCCACAGCCTTTTTCTTTCTTTTGCTGGCTACAGGGGCATCCGGAATGTAAATAGACAGTGAGGTGATGGAGGCATCCAGCAGACTCCGCAGTTCGGATTCCGAGTAGTCGCGAATGTTCACAAAACCCTTATCATTTGTCTCGTAGCCCCGCAATAATCCTGCGAACACATAACCATTCCCATTAGGATGCAGGTGAAAAGCAACAGTCTTCTTATCATGCTGGCTTTCCTCGTAATGATAGTTCACGCGCCCAAGGGATACATTTTTACGTTCCAGTTGGGGGTAAGAGTCGAGAATCGCTAATTTTTGTTCAAAAGTAAGCATATACAGCCTCCGGTTTTCGGTGTGATTGTGCACATGATTATACCATGACGATGGCCCGCAGACTATTTTTTAGTGATCCAGCGGCAGAGACAGCACGAAGGTGCAGCCTTCGCCGGAGTGGTGCTTCTCAAGTACAAGGCTTCCGTTCATGGATTCGGCCAACAGACGGCTAAAGGTGAGACCGAGTCCCAGACCTCGAAGTGTGCTCTGCTTGTCGCTCCCGCGAAAAAAAGCCTCGAAAACATGTTCACTATGATTCGATGAGATGCCCAGTCCATTATCCTGCACACGAATTTCGGCCATGTTATGACCTTGCTGTTCAAGCAACTCCACCGTAAGCTGCACCATTCGGTCTGGAGCTTTGGCTTGTACACTGTTATTAAGTAAATTGACGATAATTTGTTGGATGCGAAGCGAGTCCCCGCGCAAAAATATGGGCGTTCCCGGCATATGGAGAACAGGCTCCGCAACCTCATCCGCTTGTGTCAGCTTCCATTGGTAGACGATTTCTGATAACAGCGGGACGGCATCCAGTCGGTCGTGGCGAACCGAAACTATACCGGCAGTCAAGGCATTGTAATCCAAAAGATCAGCTACCATCCGCTGTAATCGCCCAGCCTCCAGCAGGGCAATATCTAAAAATTCCGCAGCCTCATCCCCTTCGACAACCCCTTCACGGACGGCATGTACAAGACCTTTAATAGAGGTTACGGGTGTTTTTAGCTCATGGGATACGCCAGCTAGCATTACGGCACGGGACTGCTCGAATTGCTGTAATTTGCCTGCCATCTCTTCGAAGGACCTCATCAACTCATGAATTTCCCGTTCCTTGGCATCCTTATCCAGAACGATATCATAACGGCCATGGCTGATTTGAGCAGCTGCTTTGGCGACTTTCTGAATCGGTTTTGCCAGTTTACGGGACAAGAGGTAAATGGTCAGCCAACTCAAGATGATTAGAAATAGCAACAGAATGGAGAAAAAAATGATCTCTTCCTGCGGAATATGGCGCAGCGATTTCTTAGATTGAAGGACAATCACCTGTCCCAGTGTTCCCTGATCTGACTCTATCGAAGCTACGGCGGCTTTGAACTCCGGACTGCGTGAGTCGTTAAGGCTATCATTAAGTTTATACTTCATTTCCTCTTCAGTTAGAGGGGGCATGGAGAATAACATCTGCCCCTGCGCATCCGTAATGATGACACACATCTCTACAGTTAACTTGAAGAATCGCTTTCGGTCTTCGATCAGCTTCCCAAGATTATGGTTGATCTCTACGGAACCCTCACGATTCACGCTTCGGTCAGCAATCTCCTGTGCTAATAACCCGGTAGTCTGCATGCGGTTGCTCATAGCTTCCTGCTGAATCCACCAGAACGTTGTTAGAGCGGTAAGCAGCAAGCCGACACTGATGATAAGCAGATACCGAATTGTCCAATAGGATAAGATGGAGGTGCGTTTAGGGCTGCTTTTCTTTAGGTTGTCCATAATTGATATCCCGTCCCTCTCAGGGTACGGATTTCCCCCTCGCTAGTAGGCCAGTGCGACAGCGCTTGGCGTAATCTTTTGATCGACAAATCTACCGCTCGGTCGCTTCCTTCATAATCCATTTCCCATACAAATTCTAATAATTGGTCACGGGTACAAATCTGATTAGGTCTTTCAGCCAGAAATAGCAGCACCGACATATCGCGTGGACTAAGACTCAGCTCAGCCCCGTTCAAAAAAACAGCACGAGCCGTAAAGTCGATAAACAAACTGCCATAATGCCGTTTGCGGCTGCCATCGGACCACTGTGAAGGACGGCGTAACACAGCATTCACACGGGCCACTACTTCCTCTGGAATAAACGGCTTTGACATATAATCATCCGCACCACCGTCGAGACCGGCTAGTCGGTCATTGATCCCATCTCTTGCGGTTAGCATGATTACGGGGCAGCTGCTTTTTTCACGAATGAACTTTAGCAGTTCAAAGCCGTCCATGTTTGGCAGCATGATGTCGAGTAATACTAATGAAGGCGGAGATATAGTAAAAGACTCCAGCGCAGCGCGTCCATCCGCTACTCGGGTCACATGGAAGCCTGCTTTTTTCAGATAAGCACTGAGGACCCTGGAGATGGCTTCTTCATCTTCTACAACAAGAATGGATTTCGTCAAATTGGAGTACCTCCAGTCCATAAAATTACGACAAGTTTACCACATCATCGCTCGTTCTGCTTTGACTTCTTCCCGACATATTGCTTTGTTAGAATGAGAGACAAGTTTGAAAGCATACAGAAAGATATGAAAATTGGAGGGAACAGGATGAAGAGAAAAAGAATAGCCATGATCGCTGCCGGAGTTGTTATCGTAGGCGTAGTCACAGGTTATACATTGCTGGATAAATCGATGGGCAATCATGTAGAGATCGAGTCCGTGATTCCAACTCAGGCAACAACAGCAGATGCTGGAGGGACAACAAATAACTCTGGAGCATCAACAGGTATGGCGGTCACAGCCGAACAATTAAACGGGGATTGGACGGTTGCGGAATCTTCTAAAGTCTATTGGTCAGTGACGACCTCTAAAGAAACAGTAAACTTCGTGGATAACAAAGTTCAAGGTACTTGGAAAGTTAATATAGAAGATCCTACTTCGATGTCTGGAGAAGGAACCGTGGATATGAGCGCTCTGGACTCTGGCAATAGTCAAAGAGATGACCATGTTAAAGGAGAAGACTTCCTAGCGATTACGGAATTTCCACAATCCACGTTTGTAGTGAAATCATTTACGGAGCTGCCCGCAGAATGGACCGAAGGAGCAACGGTGCCGGTTGAAATGCAAGGAACGCTTACAGTGAAGGGTGTGGAAAAGGACGTTACCTTCCAGTCGCAAGCCGCATACAGTGGGGGACAGCTGATGCTGTCGGGTACGACAACAGTGGCCTTTTCTGACTTTGGCTTAAGCAATCCCCATACCGTTGTGCTAGATACGGAGAATAATCTTGAGGTTCGATTAGAGCTTGTGTTGACGAAATAGCAGTTTTTCGTAAGGCAAACGCAACTGTGAAATTTATAGAGAGACTGTACGGAAGAGACTTTCCCGGGCCTAGTGGCCTTTGGGAGAGTCTCTTTGGTTTGGAATGAAATGTATGTTTTAATAGAAGTATCTGTCTAATAAATAGCAATAAAGGAGGTGTTCTTTGTGATCCAGGTGGCGGCAGCGATTATACATAATGAAGAAGGACAGATTCTTATTGCTCGGCGCAGGCAAGGTAAATCTCAGGCAGGTCTGTGGGAATTTCCTGGTGGTAAAATAGAGCAGGATGAGAGCATCGCAGATTGTCTGCAGAGAGAGCTTCAGGAGGAGATGGGGATCATGATCCTTCCTTATGAGAGCTTTGGCATGAACGAGCATAACTATGGAGATGTAACCATCCAATTGATGGCTTGGAAAGCCAGGTTTCTGGGAGGGGTAATTGATCTTGTCGATCACGATGAATACAGATGGGTATTTCCTGCTGAGCTCGATCAGTTCATTTTTGCTCCTGCAGATATTCCTTTTGTGGAACGGCTAATGTTAGAAGTGTAGCCAATCTGAAGGGAACTAGAATACATAGCAGAAAGTGGGAAGAACTTAAATGCCTGTATATGAAAAGCTTGTGCGTGACGGAATCCCCAATTTGATAGCTTCTCAAGGGAAAGATTTTCGCACAAGAATATTAGAGCCCCAAGAATACATAACAGAACTGCGTAAGAAATTGAAAGAAGAGTCAGAGGAGTATTTTCAGGCAGCCAAGGATGAAGAAGCGCTGGAGGAGCTTGCCGACATGCTGGAAGTAATCCAAGCACTGGCGGAGACCCATGGAAGTAATCGTGCGGAGCTGGAGAAGCTTCGTGTGGAGAAAGCTAGCCATCGTGGCGGATTTAAAAATGGGGTATTTCTGATTGAAGTAGAAGATGAATAATTAGAGATTATTTTTCCGCACAAGGAGGTTACTTATGTTGTCCAAAAACAAGCTGACGATGATCTTAAGCGGTGTAGTGGCCTTGGTCCCCATAGCTATTTATTTATTCCTATATTCCAGTATGCCGGATACAGTCCCTATTCATTATGATGGCAACATGGCGGATAGATTCGTAAGCAAATCTAGCTTTGAGGTTATTTTGCAAAGCGGGCTTGGTTGTTTAGGATTCATAATCATGAAGCTTCTCCAGATCCTGCTGGAAAAAGCGTTTATCCAGAGCTCTAACGAGCCTTCAGCGGCTTTGAGCAGGATTTGGAATATGGCCATTCTGGTAGTGACGGTTGTGTTCGCTGGCATTAGTTCCTATACATTCATTAGAATGGTCTGATAAAATCAATATAGACTTAGCAGAAGGATTAGGAGGAACCATGCAAATGGAAATGGACAACGCTTACAAGGTGAAATGGGGAATTATTAGTACAGGCTGGATTGCCCATCAATTTGTTACGGATTTGGTTCATGCCAGTAATGGGGTGGCTTATGCCGTTGGCTCACGTTCGCAGGAAAGTGCGGATGAATTTGCTGAAAATCATGGGATTCCGCATGCCTATGCATCCTATGAGGAATTGCTGAATGACCCGAATGTAGACGCGGTATATATCGGGACGCCGCATCCTTTTCACAAGGACAATGCTTTAATGGCCCTGCGCGCAGGAAAAGCTGTCCTGTGTGAGAAGCCTTTTACCGTGAATAGCGGAGAGCTGGAAGAAGTGGTGGCCTACGCTAGAGCGCAAAAGCTGTTTCTGATGGAGGCGATGTGGAGTCGCTACATCCCGGCGATTGTGAAGGTTAGAGAATGGATTGCCGAGGGCAAAATCGGTGATGTTCGTCTGGTGAAAGCTGACTTAGGGTTTCGCACCGACTGGAATCCGGAAGGCAGATTGTTGAATCCGAAGCTGGGCGGGGGCGCGCTGCTGGATGTTGGAATTTATCCGGTTTCTTTTGCCTCGATGGTGTTTGGACCTCATCCTGAATCTATCTCCAGCACCGTGCATATTGGTGAGACTGGAGTGGACGAGCATTTCTCCCTGCTGTTGTCCTATGGGGGTGGAAAAACCGCTTCGTTGAACGGTGGTATTCGTCTTAAAACGCTCGAGGAAGCACATGTGTTTGGAACAGAAGGCCGCATTATTGTAGAAGGGACGTTAGTGAACCCGAAATCGGCCTCTCTTTATATAGGGGATGAGAAGGTTGAGAGTTTTGTGGATGATCGAGCTTCTATCGGATATTGTTTTGAAGCCGAGGAAGTAGGGCGTTGTCTTCAGGCGGGACTTACAGAGAGTCCGGTGATGTCCCTGGATGAGTCGTTAGCGATTATGAAATTGCTGGATCAAGTACGTGCACAGTGGGGGCTTAAATACCCTGGAGAGTAAATAAAAAAATTGAACACCCCTCGGTGAAGTGCTACACAGGTAGCGCCGGGGGGTGTTGTTATATTTGCTAAGCTGCGCCTAGTTCTGGCTATTAGCGTTTTTGCCTGCTTGGACCCAG